>Ga0209220_1000600_pt1 | contig 11519 bp, 7 predicted proteins | sample BlaSpr_A8_OM3_M3_FD_187984 | JGI IMG/M metagenome (GOLD analysis project Ga0209220, IMG submission 187984) | Forest soil microbial communities from Thunder Bay, Ontario, Canada - Black Spruce, Ontario site 2_A8_OM3_M3 (SPAdes) (version 2) | ecosystem: Environmental > Terrestrial > Soil > Boreal... | reverse complement strand
CGGAGCGGCCCCCGGGCCACTAACATCGCAGGGCAGCCGTCCCGACCGCCGTTTCAATTCACGGGAGGCAATCAGGATTTGATCTCACAGACCAGGGCAATGACACGTGGATTTCGATTGATCGCAGCGGTTGTGCTTGCGGTTGGTATCGAGGTACTCGGCAGCCCGCTCATCGCCCAGGCGGCGATGACCTTCACCATGCAGGCGACCAACTGGCGGATCCTCTCGGTCCCTCAGTATCAGCAGCAGCACGGCCTCACCTGCGAAGCGGCGGCCCTGCGGATGGCCCTCGGCGCATTCGGCATCAACGTCGCGGAGAGCACGCTGATGAGCCAGATCGGCATCGATTACCGGCGGCCGTACTGGGACTCATCCGGCGGATTCCACTGGGGTGATCCCTACGCCAACTTCGTGGGCAACCCCGATGGCAGCGAGCGCGGTCTGACCGGCTACGGCGTCTATGCCCCACCGATCGCCCGCGTAGCGCAGGCGAACGGCGCCGCGGTCTCGCAGGTGGGTGAAGGCATCGCCCCGTCGACCGTCTACCAGTCCGTGCTGGCGGGTCATCCCGTGATCGCCTGGATCTCATTCGACTGGGTCTATCACCGCGTCACCCACTACGTCGCCTTCGATGGGCGAACCGTCCAGTTCGGGAGTCCGTATGAGCACGCCGCCGTCGTGCGAGGCGTCACCAACGGCTACGTGCTGATCAACAACCCCTGGTTTGGCGTGCAGTGGATCAGCAAGCCGACCTTCGAGGCGGCCTACGCGACCTTCAACAACATGGCCATCGTCTTTGGCGGCAACCCGGTGGGACCGGGCATGAGCACCAACTCGGGAAGCTTCCAGGGAGCGACGCCGGTCCCGCAGGACACCTATCATCCGCTGACACCGGCCCGGGTTCTCGATACGCGAGACGGAACCGGTGGCGTGGCGGCGCAGCCGGTCGGCGCCGGCGGTCACGTCGATGTTGCGATCGCGGGCCACGGCGGCGTACCCGCGAGCGGGGTCGACGCCGTCGTACTCAATGTCACCGCCACCGGCGGGACGAAGAGCGGGTTCCTGACCGTGTACCCGACGGGCTCGAGCCCGCCGAACACGTCGAACCTGAACTGGACCGCCGGCCGGACGGTCGCCAACCTGGTCACGGTGCCGGTTGGCGCCAACGGGATGGTGAGCGCCTTCAACGCGGCCGGCCAGTCCCATGTCGTCTTCGACGTCCAGGGATGGTACGGGCCCGGCAGTCCCGGCACGCCCGACGGACTGTTCAACACGCTGGCGCCCGCCCGCCTGCTCGACACGCGCACGGCGGGTGGCCCGGTTGACCAGGGGCAGACGCGCAACCTTCAGGTCAGCGGCCGCGGCGGCGTCCCGGCGGCGGGCGTGTCCGCCGTCGCCCTGAACGTGACGGTCACCGACCCGACGACCTCGAGTTACCTCTCGGTCTTCCCCGCCGGCGCGCCCCGGCCGGCGACCTCCACGCTCAACTTCGTGGCGGGGCAGCAGCTGGCGAACCGCGTCATCGTGCCGGTCGGCGCCGGCGGACAGGTAAGCCTGTACAACGCGGTGGGCCGCGTCAACGTGGTGGTCGACGTGAGCGGATGGTTCACCGACGCGACGAGCGGCGCCGGCGGCAGCCGCTTTGCCGCCATTGGTCCGCAGCGCATCCTCGACACGCGCTACGGCTTCGGCAACGTCATGGACGGCGGCATCGCCACCGTTGCGCTGGCGGACACACTATCGCTGGGGGTCACTGCGGTGGTCGCGAACTTCACCATCGCCGACGCGACGCTCCCCAGCTACCTGACAATCTGGCCAGGCGGCACCGGACAGCCCGGCGCCTCGGACCTCAACTACACCGGCGGGCAGACCGTCGCCAACCTGGTGATCGCCGGCGTAAGCGCCGGCGGATTCAGCATCTATAACTGCAGAGGCGCGCCCAACCTCGTCGTCGATCTGGTCGGCTACTTCGGCCCCGTCGGCCACTAGCGGCCACTGCCCGAAAGTTTGCCCCTATACCTCTTGCCTACCCAGGCAAGACCACTCACCGTGAAAGGGCTGTCGGCAACAGACGGGGCACAGGTGCTCGTCGATCATGCGAGGAGAGGGACCAATGACTGGTAACACATTCTCGGGCGCTCCCGAGCCGGATGAGATCGGGAGACTGACGGCGCTCGTCGAAGCGCAGGCGAGCCGCCTGGCTGCGCTGGAAGCGAAGTCACACTCTGGCAAGCAGCGGTCCGCGCGACGGGCCCACTGGGGGCGGGGGCTGGCCACAGCGGCGGCGGCCGCCGGGGTCATCCTTGCTGCCACAGCCAGTGCCGCGGCTGCCCCGAAGACGGCACTCGGCGGTGGCGTCCTGACCGCCTGTTATGGGACAAAGACGACGGTCAAGTTTCTGGCCGCACCGGTCCGGATCCTTGATACCCGTAACACCGGGGGCCCCCGATCGGCCGGAACAACGACCACCGTTGACACGACCGGTGCTATCCCCGGGGCGATTGCCGTCATCGGCAACGTCACCACGACCAATTCCGGCGCCGCGGGCTACCTCACTGTGTGGCCCGGAGGAACGCAGCCCACCGCGTCGACGATCAACTACAGCGTGGGATGGAACATCGCCAACCACGTCCAGTCCGGCCTGGCTACCGACGGAACGTTCAAGATTTACAACGCCACCAGCACCGACGAGATCTTCGACGTGACGGCCGGCATCTATGCAGTGTCGAAGGGTCTTCGCTTGATCGACCCGGGTACCGAGACATGCGCGGCCGATGAGACACTGACCACCTGGAATCAAGCTGGACCGCAGGGGCCGCAGGGGATCCAGGGCATCCAGGGCAACCAGGGGGCGCAGGGTATCCAGGGACCACAGGGAGTTGCAGGCGCGCCCGGAGTGTCCGGTTGGCACGTTGTCTCGACTGTCGCCTCGCCGATTGTCTGGGGGAACACGTTCCGCACATTCGTTCAGTGCCCCTCGGGCGAGAAGGTTTTCGGCGGCGGGGGTCAGGTTGTTCAGGAGGGTGTTGGTCCGTTCAACGTCACCATCCGTGAATCCGCTCCCGGTACGACGGGCGGCGGCGCGATTAATGGATGGTTGACATCGATGACCAACAACGACGGCATCGGTGTTATCCACTTCATGCAGGAGTACGCCGTCTGCGGTTTCGCGAACTAACCTCGTTTGAGGCCGTACCATCCACCCTCCCCCGCTTGCGGGGGAGGGCAGGGTGGGGCCGCTAGTGCGTTTGGAGGCTCGATCCCACCGGATGCACCTGAAAGTAATTGGCGCACACCGTCATGTTTCCTGGATACGGGTTGGCATTGGTCGTCGCTGAGTCGTAATCGCCTGGCGGCGTGATCTTGAGGCTGGCCGGATGCTTCCCCGGAGTGCTCCCGCAGGGATCGTTCCCACCATAGGTCAGCTCAAAGAAGGTCGAGCCCCCAGCTACGATCTCGACACGATGCGGCGGTGCATAGGTGCCGAAGAATGAGTCCAGGCTCCATTGAGCATCCCCCAGGTTATGGCCGCCGGCATCGACCATCTGCACTCCCGGATATCCGCCCAGGTAGCAGGTGGACTCGGATCGATTGACCATCGTGACAACGGACCGCTCATTGCCCGCGGCACCCTGGGTGACACCGAGGCTCATCTGCAGCGATCCAGTCGCGCAGCGGCTGATGGACGTCCCTGCCGCCGCCGGTTGTCCAGTCGCGCTGGGCTCGGCGCTCAGCGTCGCCTGTTGCGCCGGGCTGGACTTCGCGCTCGGAGTCGGTGAGCCAGCGGTCACCTGGCCACACCCGGCGAGCAGCCCGGCAGCCGCCAGCATGACGAGAACTCGCCGCGAGGCCATCTCCATACCTCATGAAACGGATGTGGAGGCGACAAATTACGCCCAGGCCAACGTGCGCCCTCGGGCAGGCGATATTGCCCAAAAGACTGGCCGAGAATGCGACGCGCGGGTGACACGCTATTGGGGTGGCCACACCGGTTCATAACCATGCAGAGCGGCCGGATCGGACCCGCCGCCCAGCCGGGAACCCGGTTGCGCCTGCTCCCCTGAACGTCCGCTCCGATTCCTCAGAGCTGTTGCGCTTGCAGCGAGCCGCCGGCAACGCGGCCGTATCATCGCTGTTCGCCGCACCAAACCATGCCGCCATGACGATTCAGCGCTATAAGTCGTACGAGCACGTGAAGGCCGGCGCCGTTGCGTCCTTCCTGGGGGAAGAAGTCACGCCATACGTGGTCAAGAAGGACGAGACGCCGGCCAGCATCGCCAAAGCGCACGGCACGACGGCCGCGGTGCTGCTGGAACGAAACAAGGCAAAGGTCAAGGTCTGGGCAGCGGCCGGTGGCCGGGAGGTCGAAGGATTCGATGTCGGCGAGACGATCGCCATCCCGACCGACAAGCTCGCCATGGTCCCACCCGCTAAGGGCGCGAAGGTCAGCGAGGACCAAATCAACGTCACCATTCAGGGCGTCACCATGCTCTACGGCGAGGCGATGTCCATGGCGGACTACTATGGGAGCTTCGACGAATTCCAGAAGGCACCGCCGGCGCAGATCCAGGCCCTGCTCGACCTCGTGCGCAAGGAGAGCGCAACAAACCCGATCAAAGAAGAGGAATGGGAGAAAGCGAGCGGCGGCCGCTACATGCTGCTGAACCGGAAAAATATTGGGCATTTCGCGCCACCCGACTCCACCTTGGTCTCAGGGCCGGCTGCGGCGACCGGCGCCAACCACAAGACCGAGTGGGAGAAGTATCACAAGCGGGCCCTCGAGCTCGCGCAGAAAGGGGACCGGCAGGGGGCGCTCGCGGTCAACGCCTTCGGCGACCACTATTTGACGGACGCCTTTGCCTCCGGCCACCTCTTCAACAAAGAGGATCTGATGGCCAAGGTCACCGACACGCTCAAAGACAAGAACGTCGCCAAGGCGTTCGCGCTCGCGGTCGCGACGGCCGTCTGGGCAGACTCGGCTTCCGCGGCGCTGATTTCAAAGTATGAAACCGTTGAAACGCACTGGATGACGCATCCCAGCATCAACTCCGCTGATCGCTTCGCCCAGGTGCTCGAGGGCATCAATGACAACGCCGATACGAAGGACGTCCTTCCCAACGCCATCGCCGCCGCCGTGCACGACCAGCTGAACACGGACGGCGTGCCGGTGACCAACGCTCGCGGCGATGACTGGACGGTAAAGGGCGATGGCAGCCTCGAGGGCACCGGCCTCTTCGTGATGCGGGAGGCCGTCGCCCAGTCGCAGGTCAACGTCATCAACGCGCTTGGAGCAAAGACCCTGGACCTGCCCGCCCTCTATAAGGCGGTATGGCAGTTCACGCCGACGCCGACAAGCAAGGGTAAGGGACAGATCCAGGCCGTCATCAAGAACTTGACCGAGCCTTCGAACCAGACCACCATCAACGCGGTGGCCGGCATAACAAAGGAAAACCTGAAACTCGTCTTGGCTAAGACGGTCGAGCTGAAGAAGCTTCGCCTTTCGAAATAGCGGCGCCGCCCTTGGGGTCTTTCAGGCACTTGAGACTGCCCTAAAGTCTGGCCAGGCGGAGCTTGCCCTCGGTGCAGCCCGAACCTAACGTAGGCCGGCGAGCTGAGATATGGCGTCAGGGGGCGCCCCGGATGCACACCCAGACTGTCGAAGTCGCTGACGCCGAGCGCGCGCGGACCGCAGCGCGCCGGGACCTTGGCCATGGCGCGGATTACCGAATGCCGGGAGGCAAGATCGAGCCGCGCCGGCTCGACCAATCGGCGATCCTCCACCTTCAGGCCACCGCAGGAAATGCCGCGGTCGCCGATCTGTTGGGACATGGCCCGGCCGCGCGCCGGCATGGTACGCCTCGCGCGATTGTAGAGCGGGTGACGGATCGTCACAGGCCAAAGCCGGCGCAGCACGAGAACGACCCTGTTCTCCAGCGGGCTCCGGCCGCCGTGCCGACGTCGGGGAAGACCATTGAGATCGCCTTCTATGCGTTCATCCCTGATTTCAAGGGTCACGCATTCAGCTCTTATTCGCACCAAAAGGGTCTCAAGAACCAGACCGCATTCGATGCCGCCGTGGCCTCCGTTTCAGGCACCTGGCTGCCCGAGCCCGGATCCGTTCCCAGGAACAGCGAGTGGTACTTCGAGACCGACGAACGCGGGTTCGGCGGCGGCAGTCACCGGGTGGGATTCCACGGAACGATCAACAGTGCGGAAATCGGGCGCCTGATGCCAACCGGCCGAACCGTGTTCACACACGACGGGGATCCGAGCACGCGGGTAAAGACTGTCGATACCGGGTACTTCACCTCGACCAATGAGACGGGAAGCCTGGACGGTCCCCACTCTGCGACTGCCCCGAAATATCACGAAGAGACTGTCGAGGATCCCTCCCCCAACAAAACCACGATCTGGACGAGCGGGCGAGCTGCCTACGCCTTCATGCCCACGCTATCGCCGAACATCGACTACGACCTGGCGTGGATCTTTGAACGGGAGCCGAGCGGCCAGGTGGGGGTAAGCTTCCGAATTCTGCATGACCTCTTCCCCTGCTACGAGGTGATCGTCAACGGAACGACGCTGTACTCGTACCCCGCACCGGATCCGGGACCCACCCTCTATAACTTGAACACCAGCACTTCGAAGACAGAACCGAAGACCCTTTTCTAGCTGCGGGCACCCCTGACTATCGGTCGCGCTCTTTCGTTTCCATCGCCGCCTGCGCCGCCGCCAGCCGGGCTACCGGCACCCGGTACGGCGAGCAGCTGACATAGTTCAGCCCGAGGGTGTGGCAGAACTTGATCGAGGCCGGGTCTCCCCCATGCTCGCCGCAGATACCGATCTCCATGTTGGATCGGGCCTTGCGGCCTTCCTCCACCGCGATCTTCATCAGGCGCCCGACGCCGATGGTGTCAAGGGACTCAAAGGGGTTGACCGGCAGGATCTTTTCCTCGACGTACTTCAGCAGGAACTTGCCCTCGGCATCGTCACGCGAAAAGCCGAAGGTCGTTTGCGTCAGGTCGTTGGTGCCGAAGGAGAAGAACTCCGCAACCTTCGCGATCTCCCCCGCCGTCAGGGCCGCGCGCGGGATCTCGATCATGGTGCCGAACTTGTAGGGGATCTCCATTTTCAACTCGGCGAAGACTTGTTTGACCACGCGCTCCAATGTCTCGTGGGTGCGCTGCAGCTCGTTCACGTGGCTGACCAGCGGGATCATGATCTCGGGCTTGACGTCGACGTTCTTCTTCTTGAGCGAGATAGCGGCCTCGAGGATGGCGCGCACCTGCATCTCGACGATCTCGGGATAGAGCAGCCCCAGGCGGATGCCGCGCAAACCGAGCATCGGGTTCTGCTCGCGCATGCCTTCGATCGCGCGTAGGAGCGCCTCCTCGGCCTCGAGCTTCTTCTTGGGCGCCTTCTTCAGGCGCATGGTTGTGACCTTGACGAGCTGCTCGTCGTAGTTCGGCAGGAACTCGTGCAGCGGCGGGTCGATCAGCCGGATGATGACCGGCAGGCCGTGCATCTCCTTGAGGATGCCGACGAAATCCGAGCGCTGGAAGGGCAGCAGCTTGGCGAGCCATTGGCGCCGCTCCTTCTCGTCCGCGGCGAGGATCATCTTCTGGACAATCGGCAGCCGTTCCTGCTCCATGAACATGTGCTCGGTACGGCAGAGGCCGATGCCCTGGGCCCCATAGCTGCGGGCGACCTTGGCGTCGCGTGGGTAGTCCGCATTCGCCCAGACACCGAGGCGCCGGCGCGCATCGGCCCAGGTCAGCAGTTGATTGAGATCCTTGTTGATGGCGGGCTCGATCATCGGCACCGAGCCGAGGATCACTTCACCGGTCGAGCCGTTGATGGTGATCAGGTCGCCTTCCTTGACTTTGACCCCGCCGACGGTGAAGAAGCGCTTCTCGAGGTCGATCTTCAGGCTCTCGGCGCCCGCCACGCAGGGCTTACCCATGCCGCGCGCGACCACGGCGGCGTGACTCGTCTTCCCGCCGCGGGCGGTCAGCACGCCTTTGGCCGCGATCATGCCGTGGACGTCGTCGGGGTTGGTCTCGATCCGCACGAGGATGACGGCCTCGCCGTTCTTCGCCTTCTCCTCGGCGCGATCGGCGTCGAAGACCGCCTTGCCACTGGCGGCGCCCGGTGAGGCATCGATGCCCTTCGCGATCACTTTCGGCTTGGCCTTCGGGTCGATCCGTGGATGCAGCAGCTGGTCGACCTGCGTCGGCTCGACCCGCTGGACGGCCTCGTCCTCGGTGATCAGCTTCTCGCCGACCATGTCGACGGCGATCTTTACCGCGGCTTGGGCGGTGCGCTTGGCGGAGCGCGTTTGCAGCATCCAGAGCTTTCGCTTCTCGATGGTGAACTCGAGGTCCTGGACGTCGCGGTAGTGCTTTTCGAGCCGCTCGGCATTGGTCTCGAACTCTTTGTAGACGTCGGGCATCTGCTTCTTCAGCGTGGAGATCGGCTGCGGGGTCCGGATCCCGGCAACGACGTCCTCACCCTGCGCGTTGGGGAGATAGTCACCGTAGAGGACCTTCTCGCCCGTGTTGGGGTCACGGGTGAAGGCGACGCCCGTCCCGGAGTCGTTGCCCATGTTGCCGAAGACCATCGTCTGCACGTTGACGGCCGTGCCGAGGTCATGCGGGATCTTGTTGAAGTTGCGGTAGTCGGTGGCGCGCTTGTTGTTCCAGGATGAGAAGACCGCCTCGATGGAGGCGCGCAGTTGGTCGAGCGGGTCGTCAGGGAACGGCTTTCCGCTCTCTTTGAGGATGATGTCTTTGAATTCTTTGACCAGCTTCTCGAGCTGCTCCGGCTTCAGCTCGGGGTCGGTCTTGACTTTGGCTTTTTCTTTGGCGAGCTCCAGCCGCTTTTCGAACTTCTCGGCCTCGATGCCGAGCACGATCTTGCCGAACATCTGGATGAAGCGACGGTAGGCGTCCAGCGCGAACCGGCGATCATTCGTGAGTTTCGCCAGGCCCTCCAGCGTCTCCTGATTCAGGCCCAGGTTGAGGACCGTGTCCATCATTCCCGGCATCGAGAACTTGGCGCCCGAGCGGACCGACACCAGCAGGGGATTCTTGGGATCTCCCAGCTTCTTGCCGGCCTTCTCCTCGACGTGATGCAGGGCCTCGATCGCCTGCTCCCACATGCCGTCGGGGAACTTTTTGCCCGAAGCGTAGTAGGCGTTGCAGGCCTCGGTGGTGATCGTGAACCCGGGCGGCACCGGCAGGCTGGCCCGCGTCATCTCGGCGACGCCTGCCCCTTTGCCTCCGAGCAGGTCGCGCATGTCCTTGTTTCCCTGTTCGAAGAGGTAGACCCACTTCTTGGTCGTGGTTGCGCGTGATTCGGGGCGAGCTTGGGTGGTAACAGCCATAAAGAACAACCTCCTTGGGCGCGGCGACTACGGGGTCAAGGATACCGTGATCACCCTCCCCCGCTTGCGGGGGAGGGCAGGGTGCGGGCCTCAGCGCCTTCGGGCGACCTTTGGGCAGTTGCCTTGACACCGTCCGGTGCCTTACCTATTGTGACCGCCTAGTAAGTCACGCCTCCCCGCTGGGGGGAGGGCAGGGTGACCTTGCGCGCGTTGCCTGTGGCTGCGGGTGGGTCGGGCTTCACGATCGCGCTGATGACGCCGACCCGCATCGTCGACACTCGGAACGGCCACGGACCGCTGACAGGAGGTAACGACTATGTCTTTGGGCCATTCCCGGTCCCAGGCAGCACCACCTTCTTTTCGGATAGCTACAACGGCCCGCTGTCGGCCATCCCGAACTTCGTCATAACCCAGTTCGGTCCCCCGGGCGCCGGCCAGATAACGGACGGAAAAATCTTCGTCCATTGCGGCGGCCAGTTCAACCTCATCGTCGACGTCGTCATCGACGTGTTCGTCTACCTGGTTCCTGACGTCTAGAAGCCGACAACGTCAACCCTGAGCCGAAACGCTGAGAGAGCCCGTTTCCGGGCTCTCTCCATTTCAGTATTAAGTAACTGCAGTCGCTCTAGCTGTACCAGCCGACGACATCGACGATTACGTGCGTCGAGCCGGCCGCATTGAAGACGTCGACCTGGCCACCCGAACCGATCTTGACAATCACCAGGTTCGCGATCGTTAGTCCGCTCACGAAGTTCAGGTCTGATGCCACCGGTTGAGTGGCACCACCCGGCCAGAGGGTCAGGTAGCTGGGCGCCGTCGGATTCGTTGCGGTGACGTTGATTACGACCGAATGTGCTCCGGCCGGGACCCCGCCTTGCCCAGTCACATTCATATGGATGGTCTGACCGGGACCGATCGGGCTGCCGCCGAGACGGGTGTCCAGAATCCGGTTCGGATTAACCCCAGTGAAGATATCGCCAGCTGCATTGCTGGTGGTCCCATCCGTGAACCAGCCGTTCACATCGGCGACCAGATCGACGTTGCCGGCAGCGTTGAAGAGGCTCACCTTGCCACCGGTGCCGACTCTAACGATTACCCGATTCGGGACGGTCTGGTGGGCCACGAAGTTGAGGTTGGACGCCACGGGCTGAGCAGTACCTTTCGGCCACGCCGTGACGTAGCTTGGAGCTGTCGCGTTGGTCTCGGTGACATTGAGGACAACGGCCTCGACACCAAGGGAGGGTACCCCACCGGCGCCTGTGACCTGGAGGTCGATTGTCGACCCGGGACCCACCATCGCCGTCGGAGCTCCGATTCCGCTCCGGGTATCGAGGACGCGCGACGGAACAAGCGCATTGAACAGCCCATCGGCTCCCGGTCTGACCGGTGTCTCGTTGTAACCCTCAACGTCAATGACGAGGTCGGCGTTGCCCTGCGCGTTGAACACCGATATCATCCCGCCGGTACCCAGGTTAATTTCCACCAGGTTGGGAACAGTTTTCCCAGGTGTCCAGTTCAAGTTGGAGGCAACGGGTTGCGTCTGCCCCGTGGGAAAGACAGTGAAATAACTCGCTGCCGTTGTGTTCGTGGCCGTGACGTTGATCACGACCGATGTCACGGGGGGCGACGTAGGAACTCCTCCCTGGCCGGCCACTAATACATTTCTCGTTTGGCCAGGCCCAAGCGCACCGCCGAGATTGCGCGAATCATAAATGCGCGCAGGAGTCAGAGGATGATATTGGATAGGAGGTGCAAGAAAACCGCCGCCCCCACCGTAGCCGTACCCGTAGGTGGTTAGCTGGTACGGTCCAATCCGTTGATGTGGCATTGCGAAACTCGCAATCAGGACGCCAATGACTAGCGCAGTGGGGATGACGGTAGATGGCCTGAGCTTTAGCGATAACTTCAAGGGGCCCCTCCTAAATTGGAACTGGCTTCGGATATCCAGCCGCACGATAGCCGACTGCACGACCGCACCAAACGCAGCCACTAACGGTGGCGGTTCACGTTCTAACCTATTCCCTCGTCGATGTCAACCAAATGTCGTCGTCAGCCGCCGAGCGTGACCTCTTGTGTGCTGATCGTGATCGCAAACGTTTGCAGAAATCCGAACGAGAGAAACCTACCCCACACGTTT
>Ga0209220_1000599_pt1 | contig 11567 bp, 12 predicted proteins | sample BlaSpr_A8_OM3_M3_FD_187984 | JGI IMG/M metagenome (GOLD analysis project Ga0209220, IMG submission 187984) | Forest soil microbial communities from Thunder Bay, Ontario, Canada - Black Spruce, Ontario site 2_A8_OM3_M3 (SPAdes) (version 2) | ecosystem: Environmental > Terrestrial > Soil > Boreal... | reverse complement strand
GAACATCTACCGCAAGCTCCAGGTGCGAACTCGAGCCGAGGCGGCAGCACAAGCGGTCCAATTAGACATTTAGCGAACATTAGTTCGCTATCAACAGGTCCGTCTAACGACCTGTGGACAGATTTACGCGAGACTCCGAGGGGGGTAGTTTGAGAAAACCAAGGGAGTCCTCTGCGCGGCTTTCGGGGAATCTGAGACGTGGGGGTGGTCGCGATGAAGAGACTGATCGTGGTAGTCGTCGGCCTGCTTGGTGCCATCTTGGCCGGCGGCGCCAACTTCGGCCTGTAGCCGACTCAAAAACAAGAAGCCCGAGCCAACCGCTCGGGCTTTTTTGTTAGCGCTAGATGTGTGCCTGAATCCAGTTATCTGATTAGATAGCTCGGATTTATGAATAGGGCAAAGTTGTCCACGGTCTACATCAGAGCGGTGGCCGTCGTTGGCATCGCTCTGTGGCTTGCTTGCACTGTTATTCAAGCCCCTGGCGATCTCAAGAACCACGGCGGCTTGGTCTCACACCTTGTCATCCTTCTGATTCTCACCGTCCTTTCATCGGTGTCGCCCGTCCAGACGAGAGCTGGCGCGACCGTCACGGTTGGTCTCGCTCCTCTGTTCGGTGCTTTCTTGCTTCTGCCACCGTGGGCCGTCATGACGGTCGCTGCCCTGGGGACGATCGATGAACGCGTACCGGGCCACGGCGTCCCGTGGGACCGGTTTTTCTTTAACCGAGGCATGCATGCCATCCAGTACGGATTGCCTTCTCTACTCTTCTATGCCCTGGGATTTGCGAACCATCGTGAAACCTGGCCGTTCATTCTGCCCGTGGCCGTCTTGGTGATGGTTGTGCTCAACGTCGGACTTGTCAGTGTCGCGCTGAGCCTGCTGCAGGGAATCTCGATGCAGGTAATGAGTCAGCGAATGATTGCCGGTAATTGGCTGACCTACATAGCGCTACCGCTGGTCGGGTATCTCATCGCGGTCATTCTTGACCGGGCAAGCATTGCCGACCAGCTTGTGGTCTTCCTTCTTTACGGACCATTGCTTGTCTATCGAGCGAGCTTGCAGAAACAGAGTCGGCTGGATAAATGGCTCCGCGACTCCTACATCATGCAGAGCCGAGTCGTGGACAAGAGGGACGGACAGACCTTTGGCCACTCACAGCGTGTCGGAGAACTCTGCGAAGGCGTTGCGCGACTGCTGCACCTAAGCGACGAGGATTGCAACACCATCCGAGTGGGCGGAATCCTGCACGACCTAGGCAAGATTGCGATTCCAGACTCCATCTTGTTAAAGCCTGGAAAGCTCACGCCGGAGGAGTACGAAATCATCAAGACGCATCCTGTTGAGGGAGCACAAATCCTTGCGGAGCATCCCGAACAACAAGCTGTCTCTGAAATTGTTCGACATCATCACGAACGATGGGACGGGGCTGGGTATCCGGACGGGCTGAAGGGGGCCGCGATACCGATCGGCTCGCGAATCGTGAATGCCTGCGACGCCTTCGACACCATTACTCAAGCTAGGGTATTCAGGCCGACCGTCAAGACGCCGGGTGAAGCTATTGCAGAACTGAGGCAACTGGCAGGAACATGGTATGACCCGCAGGTCATCACGGCCCTCGAGAAGATCGTGGGCGAACGGTGGGATATTCCGATCCCAGCGGCTCCGCCTGTTGCTAAGGAGCATCCCCGCTATAGGGATGTCCTGGCTGTGCGAGCCTTCCGCCTCCTGTGGATAGGGCAAGCGGTCTCGTATTTCGGGGACATGATGAATACCACTGGATTGGCCATACTTCTCTTCGTCGTGACGAGGTCGCCATACCTGGTCGCGCTCGGGCTCATTTCGAAAGCGGCGCCTACCATCCTTTTCGGTCTAATGGCGGGGCCATTTGTCGACCGCTTCAACCGCCAGCGCCTAATGGTTTTTTCCGATCTCGTGCGGGCCGTGCTGACAGTAACGATTCCGTTTCTTGCGATCAGGTGGCTGCCTGGGGTCTTCATCGTGGTGTTTTTGGTTGCAACCGCAAGCGCATTTTTCAATCCGGCAAAACAAGCGATCATGCCGAACCTGGTCCGCCCAGACCAGCTGGTACAAGCAAACGGTTTGATGTCATCATCCGAAAAAGCAATGGAGCTTCTTGGTTACTCGATGGCTGGATTAATCGCGGCAGCCATAAGTTTTGTGCCGCTGTTTTTGATCGATGCGGGAACATTCCTCTTCTCAGCCGTCACCCTCCTTGGGATCAAGGACGTTACTCGCTCTGCTGCGCGGCGAAAGCAGCCCTTGTTCGCGGATATTGCGGAGGGCGCTCGCTTCATCTTTCCCAACGCCACGCTACGGTCAACAATGGCGCTGACGACAGGGGCGGCGGTCTTCGTTGGGCTAACCTTCCCAATTCTGGTAATCATGTCTTACGGACCTCTACATGGGAACGCATTCGGCTATGGACTCCTCGAGGCAGCCATCGGTGCAGGTGCCTTGATCGGTGCGCTGTTGGCCCCAACAGCGATGCGTCGGGTCGTGGCCGGAGGATTGATTCTGTTTGGCGTTGCGGGGATGGGCGTGGCGAATTTAATTACTGGTTTTCTCAACAGTATCTGGTTGGCTGCAGCTGTCCTGCTAGTTGGAGGCATCGCCAGCACTCTGTACTACGTCCCTCTCATCTCGGTAACCCAGCGGGAGGCTCCCGACTACATACGCGGACGCGTCATGTCCACGCGATTTCTCTTGGTGCAGGCCGGCCTCTTGACGGGGATGGCGCTTGCTGGGCCGCTTACCGATCGAGTGGGTGCGCCCGTCGTGTATAGCGCTTCAGGATTCTTGCTTGTTCTCGCGGCATTATCCGGCCTATTGTTCCGCGGCCTGAGACAGGCTGCACTTCGCGATGAAACGGCGCAGTCGCCTTTGAAAGCTGCCGGATAACGCTTGTTCCTTTTCTTCGCGGTCATCGCCGCTGCGCTGGCTATCGCTGTCCTGATCGGCGGCGACGTGCGGCGGCTGAGCCAGATCAAGATCCGGCACATCGAATTGCTCCTGGCGGCGTTTGCCGTCAAGGTCGCCGTAGCGCTGCTCGGGACCGCTCACACAGAGATGGCCGTCACCGTTGCCCGACCGCTGAACATAATTGGAGCCGTCCTGTTGCTGGCGGTCGTCTGGTTCAATCGGCGGATCCCCGGCGCCCTGCTTTTCGGGGCCGGCTTGACACTCAATCTGATCGTGATTCTTGCCTTCTTCGGCCGCATGCCGGTGCTGCTGCCCCACGACGCCGACCCGAACTCACCCGCCCTGGCCCTGCTCAAAGGCGGCCTCGACCCCCTGCACGTCGCCCTCGATCATCCGCAGGGGCTCTGGTTCATCGGCGACATCTTGACCATCCCGAGCATCGGCGGCCACTCGTCGCTGGTCAGTATTGGCGACCTCCTGATGGCGGCCGGTGTCGCCTGGCTCATCATCCGGTGCAGCCAGCGCGCGCCTGAGCTCCAGCCGGCGTATGGCTCGAGCCCGTCCCACTAGCCCCCGCGCCTCGTTTGGCGCATGCCGGGGCTCGAATTCCTCGTTTGAACAGTGGATAATGCCGCGATGATCCAGCGACGCCGGGTCGATGAACTGTGGCGGAGCCGCGACTTCCGCGCCCTGATCTTCCTTGGTGTCCTTGGCACCCTGACCCTGATCCTTGCCTTTGCCATCCGGGGCATCCTGGGACCATTCATCCTCGCCGGGGTCCTGGCGATGCTGCTGAACCCTGCTGTGAACGCGGCCGAGCGCCGGCGCGTGCCCCGGCTCGCGGCCTTGATTGCGCTCTACGGCATCATTGCCGCCGTCCTGGCGGCCGCGGTGTTCTTCCTCGTACCGATCGTGAGCCAGGAGTTCACCTCGCTCGTCGCGCAGGGCCCAGCGATCGCCAGCTACCTCCAGGGTCTCGCGGACAAGGACCACGTGGTTTCCATCCTGGGCATCCCGATCGATCTCCGGCAGGCCTATAACGACGCCGTCCGCAACCTGCCGGCGTTACTGGCGGGCCATCTATCCTCGGTCGTCGAGAACGTCTTCATGCTGGTCAACTGGATCTTCCAGACGATCCTGGTGCTGCTGGTGGCGTTCTTCCTGGTCAAGGACGCCCATGGTATCCGGCGGTTCTTCCGAGACCTCGTGCCGCAGGGCTACCGAACCGACGCCCATGATGTCGCGGCCGACATCTACCGCATGCTCGGTGCCTACATGCGCGGCGAGTTGGTCATCTGCGCCCTGATTGGCGTCCTTACCGGGATTGCCCTCTGGATCGTTGGCGTTCCCTATTCACTCGCGCTCGGGATCGTCGCCGGCGTGACCGCCTTCATCCCGTTCATCGGGCCCTTTCTCGGCGCTCTCCCTGCGGTCGCCGTTGCCGCGTTTGTCTCGCAGTCCTCCGGCAAGGTCGTCTGGGTGCTGATTCTCTACTTCGTCATCTCGAACGTCGTCTACAACTTCATTTCCCCAAAGGTGTTCGGCGACGCCGTCCACCTGAGCCCGATGCTGATCATCGTCGCGTTCGTGGTGGGGGGCTACCTCGGAGGGATCCTCGGGCTCTTCGTCGCGGTTCCGGTCGCCGCCACGCTGCGCATACTCTTCGTCTACGCTCACGAACGCATCTACGCCTGAGCGACCGCCGTTGTGAAGCTGGCCCTGCTGTCGGATATCCACAGCAATCTCGAAGCGCTGGACGCCGTTCTCGAGGCGCTTCCCGAGGTCGATCGGATCGTGGTGTTAGGCGACATCGTCGGCTATGGTCCGGAGCCGAACGAGGTGATCGAACGTCTGCAGTCCGTGGAGGCGCGTGCCGTTCGCGGCAATCACGACCAGGCCATGCTGGATCCCGGCATGCTCGAGCAGTTCAACCCGCACGCCGCCGCCGCCGCCCGTTGGACGCGTGACGTCCTTACGGCCGACAGCCTCGACTTCTTAGACGAGCTGCCGTTCTACGGTCGGATTGGCCGCCATCGGGTCGTCCACGGCAGCCCCCGCAAACCGTATATCTGGGAATACATCCTGGACGAGCTGCAGGCACTGGAGATCCTCGTCCGCCTGGGCGAGCGGTATTGCTTCTTCGGACACACCCACTTGCCCCGGATCTTCACGGAAGGCGGCGAGCAGATCCCTGCGGGGGCCGACTGGATCGAGCTCCCGCCGTCGGCGCTCGTCAACCCGGGCAGCGTCGGGCAGCCCCGCGATGGCAACCCGGATGCGGCCTTTGCCGTCGTCGACCTGAGCCGGCCGGCCGTCCGCTTTGAGCGGGTGCCCTACGACGTGAAGACCACCCAGGCGAAGATCCTGCGGGCCGGGCTGCCCGCGGTGGAGGCCGCTCGGCTGGCTCTTGGCCGCTAGGACCTAGAATTGAGCTTCCCTTCATGAAGCTCGTCATCGTTGGTTGTGGCCGCGTGGGCGCCATGGCGGCCCTCGCCCTCTCCAAGGCCGGCCACCAGGTCACCGTCATCGACAGCAACCGGCACGCGTTCGACCGGCTCGGCAGCGATTTCCCGGGCGAGATGGTGCTCGGCAACGGGATCGACGAAGACGTGCTCCGCCAGGCGGGGATCGAGTCGGCAGATGGCTTCGCCTCGCTGACCAACGGCGACAACCGCAATATCATGGCGGCCCAAATCGCCCTCGAGATCTTCAAGGTGCCCCGCGTGATCACCCGTATTTACGACCCGATGCGCGAGGATGTCTACCGCGAGCTCGGTTTGCACACGATCTGCCCCACACTCTCGGGAGCAAGGCAGATCCATGCCATGCTGAAGGGGTGAGCCAGCCATGTACGTGATCGTGGTCGGCGGCGGCAAGGTCGGCTACTACCTGAGTAAGCACCTGCTGGAACGCGGCTACGAGGTCACGCTGATCGAGAAGGATCCCCGCCGGGCCGAGGTGCTGAATTCGACGCTCGGTGAGATCGTGATGGTCGGCGATGGCGACGAGATGTCGTTCCTCGCCACGACCGGCATGGAACGGGCCGACGTCGTGGTCGCCGTAACCGGCGACGATGAGGACAACCTGGTGACCTGCCAGCTCGCCAAGCGGAAGTTCAACGTCCCGAAGACGGTCGCCCGGGTGAATAACCCCGCGAACGTCCGGATCTTCAAGACCCTGGGTGTCGACGTGGCGCTTAGCGCCACCGAGGTCCTGCTGGACCTGATCGAGTCGGAGCTGGCCAACAAGGAGACGGCCAGCCGCTCAGCGCCCTAAAAAGAAAAAAGCCGGTGCATCACCGGCTGTTCAATTCGTTTAACGCTGCGTTACGCTTTACCGATCTTGTAGATCTTCGTGCCGCAGGTCGGGCAGGTTCCCGTGGTCGCGGGTTTCCCGTTCTTCATCGTGATGTGGACTGGGTCCTTGATGTCGACCTTCTTCTTGCACTTCAGGCAATATCCGGTAACGGCCATGACACTCTCCTTTGCTGGCTACTGAACGCCCCGAGGCGCCCCCAAAATCGGCCTGATGATAGCACAACCTTCGAATTCGATTCGTATTCAGAAAAATCGCGAAAATGCGCCCGGTCAGCTGCGGGCGGCGTAGCGGGAGAAGATCACGCTCGCGTTGTGACCGCCGAGCCCGAAGGAATTCGACAGCGCGACGCCGACATCGGTTCGGCGCGCCTGCATCGGAACGTAGTCGAGGTCACACTCGGGATCGGGCGTCTGCAGGTTGATCGTCGGCGCGATCACCTGGTCGCGGATGGTCAGCGCCAGCACCACGGCCTCGACCGCGCCCGAGGCGCCCATCATGTGGCCGGTCATCGACTTGGTACTGCTGACGGCGAGCTTGTCGGCGTGCTTCCCGAAGACACGATGGATGGCGTCGGTCTCGAATTTGTCGTTCATCGGCGTCCCCGTGCCGTGCGCATTGATGTAGTCGACCCGCTCCGGCTCGATCTCGGCCTTGCGCAGGGCCCGCTGCATGGTCAGCACGGCGCCTTCACCCTCCGCCGGCGCGGCCATGTCGAAGGCGTCGTTGCTGGAGCCGTAGCCGATCACCTCCGCGTAGATACGCGCTCCTCGCTGGCGGGCGTGTTCCAGCTCCTCGAGCAATAGGGCACCCGCACCCTCCGAGATCACGAAGCCGTTGCGCTCCTTGTCGAACGGGCGGGATGCCTGCGTGGGATCCTCGTGCTGGGCCAGCGCCCGCATCGCGCAGAATCCCGCGTATACGACGGGAACGAGGACGGCTTCGGATCCGCCGGTCATGATCGCCTCGGCGTCGCCGCGGCGGATGGTCTCGAACGCCTCCCCCACGGCGCCGCTACCGGTGGCGCAGGCGGAAACCACGGCCATGTTGGGGCCACGCAGGCCGAGCGCGATCGCGATATGCCCGGAAGCCGTGTCGGTCAGCATGTTCTGAATGAAGGTTGGGCTGACCCGCTTGAGCCCGCGCTCCTGGAGGATGCGCTGCTGCTCGAGGAAGACGCCAAGCCCACCCGCGGCACTGCCAAAGATCACCCCGATGTCGTCGATCAGGCCGTTCTTCGTCATGCCGGCATCGGCGAATGCCTCTTGAGCGGCCACCAGTCCAAGCTGGGCATAGCGGTCCATGCGCCGCAGCTCCTTGGGTTCGATGCGGCCCGTCGCGTCGAAGCCCTTCACTTCCCCCGCGATCTGCACCGGAAACTCGCTGGCGTCGAAGAGGGTGATCTTCCCCACGCCGGACTGGCCTTCCAGCATCGCGGCCCACGTACTGGGCGCGTCGAGACCGACAGGCGTCACAGCCCCCACCCCGGTCACCACCACGCGTTTCATGCCGATGGCGAGGGAGTGAGGACGCGCGCGACCTCGCGGTCGTTCAAGGTGACGACGTGGGCGTCCTGGCTGATGCGCCGGATCAACCCGGAGAGCACCTGGCCGGGCCCGATCTCGAGGAACTCCGCGCTGCCGCGGGCGACCATCTCCACCACCGACGCCGTCCACTGGACCGGCTTCAGGATGTGGTCGGCAAGCTCCTTGCGGACGTCGTCGGCGCTGGTCAGGATCTGGCCGGTGATATTGGCCACGACGGGGATCCGCGGCTGACGGAGCGGCAGCCGGGCGACGATCTCGCCGAATTGGGCGGCGGCCCGGGCCATCAGGGGTGAATGCGACGCGATGCTGATCGGTAACCGGACCACCCGCGTGGCGCCCCGTGCGCGGGCGAGTTCGGTGGCGCGGTCGAGCGCCGCGCTCTCGCCGGAGAGCACGATCTGTCCGGGCGAGTTGGCATTGGCGACCGTGATGATGCCGAGGGCGCCCGCCTCGGCGACGACAGCCTCGATCGCCTCTCGATCGAGTCCCAGCACGGCCAGCATCCCGCCTGGCCGCTCGGTGCCGTTCTCCTTCATCAACCGACCGCGCTCCCGCACCAGCAGCAGCGCACTGTCGAAGTCGATGACGTCCGCCGCCACCAGCGCGGTGAACTCGCCCAGACTATGGCCGGCGACGTACTGCGGAGCGATCACCTGACCCAGGGCCTGCCACCGCTCGCGCAGCACGTTGAGGCAGGCGATACTCACCGTGAGGATCGCGGGCTGGGCATTGATGGTGTCGTTGAGGTCCTGTTCGGGTCCCTCGAAGCACATGCGGGTTAGCCCGAAGCCAAGGATCTCGTCCGCCCTTTGGAAGACGTGACGCGCCGTCTCGGAAACGTCGAAGAGCGCTTTGCCCATCCCGACGTATTGCGAACCCTGCCCCGGGAAAACGAAGGCTAGCGGGCGGATTCCATACGGGACGGCCGTTGGGAGGTGTTGCGTCAGGCGACGGACACCTTCCCTTTGACGTAATTCCACGCCTCGCCGACGGTGCGAAGCTTCTGGGCGTCCTCATCGGAGATCTCCATGCCGTACTCCTCTTCGAAGGCCATGATCAGCTCGACCAGGTCCAGGGAATCGGCCGACAGGTCATCCGTGAAGGACGCTTCCGGTGTCACCTTCTCTACGTCGACGCCTAGCTGCTCTGCGATGATGCCGCGGAACTTGTCGAAATTCGCCTCGGCCATCCTTGCCTCCTACAGGTAGTGGATTTGCGGGCACGGTCACGTGCCCAAATTCGGTCTATACAATAGCGAACCGCGACCGGGAGTGCGAATACCTGGGATGGCCCGCAGGAGATGTATCCCCGAAGGCGGCGCTTGGTTACGGGCCCCATATTGCCTCCCCGCTTTTTCACGTCGGAGCGGGCCCCGATGGCGCCAAACGTAACCATGCGCAAAAGCCGGACTTAAAATGAGGCGTGACTTCCGCCTCGATGCCCTCGCTTGCCCAGGCACGCCGCGGATTGGCCCTGGGGGCGATCGCCGGCCTGGGAATCTATCGCCCGCCCGCCGATGCCCCGCTGGCGCGGCGCGTCACCGGGACGGAGCTGACGGGTGTCTCCTACCGGGTGAAGGCTGACCAGGGCCTGAGCACGCCATCGCTGGCGGCCGGCGCGGCGCGCGCGGCGTTGCGGGCGGCCGGCGTGGACTCGTCCGACATCGAGATGATCATCGTCGGCACCAGCACACCGGACGTGCTTTGGCCCACCACCGCCTGCCTGGTGCAGACGGAGCTGAAGCTGCCGATGGTGGGGAGCTTTGACCTCTACGCGGCGGAGACCAGCTTGCTGGCCGCGCTCAATGTCGGGATCCGGTACACGACCGCCGGCGCGCGGGGCGTCTTGCTGATCGGGGCCGAGTCGGATAACCAACTGGTCGATCTGCCCGGGCAGGGCGGCAGGGTTCATGCCCGCGGTGCTGCTGCCGTGGTCCTCACCCAGGCGGGTGATGACGGCGGCGTGCTGTCGACGATGGCGGGTGGCGCGGCACGGACCGACGCGAACGGCGACGCGCACGATCGCACGCTGCTGCGGGGGCTGACCGAGGCGGCCGCCGAATGCCTGCAGAAAGCGGACATGGCCATGTCGGAGATCGACCTGGTGATCGGTGAGCAGTCGGCGCCCGAGATCATGCAGGCGTGGAGTAAGCAGGCCGGGGTTTCGGCGCAGCGCATGCTTCTCGACCCGGTGCGCTATGGATCGTTGCGGGCAGCCGCGCCGTTAACCGCCCTGCACGACGCCGTCCAAGCGGGACAGCTGCAAAACGGGATGACGGCACTCCTGCTGGCTTGCGGCAGCGGCCCGACCTGGGCAGCCGCCTGTCTTCGCTGGGGCGGTGGAGGGATCGCCGAATGGTAAACGGAACGCGAGTCGTCGTCACCGGCACGGGCGCCATCACCTCCCTGGGGCACACCACGCGCGAAACGTGGGAGGCCGTCAAGGCCGGTCGGTCGGGCGTGCGCCGCGTGCAGGCCTTCGATCCAACGGGAATGCCGAGCAAGGTGGCGAGCGAGGTGCTCGATTTCAAGCCTGAGGCTCGGCTCGACCGCAAGGAGGCGCGCCGGATGTCGCGATTCGTCCAGTTCGCCATGGTCGCCACCCGCGAGGCCCTCGAAGGCTCCGGGCTCCAGGTCACCGAGGCGAACCGGGACCGCGTCGGCGTCATCGTGGGGAGCGCCATCGGCGGCCTGGAGATGATCGAGGAGGCGCATACCATCCTGAAGGAGCGGGGGCCCTCTCGCATCAGTCCCTTCACCGTGCCGATGATGATTGCGGACATGGGGGCCGGCCAGATCTCGATCGCCGTCGGCGCCCGCGGCCCGAACTTCTGCACGGTCTCGGCCTGCAGTTCCGGTGCTCACGCGATTGGCGAGGCCTTCGAAACCATCAGGCGGGGCGACGCCATGGCCATGATCGCGGGCGGCAGTGAGGCTTGCGTCACCCCTCTGGCGCTCGCCGCGTTCTGCGCCTCGCGTGCCGTATCGACCCGCGACGTCGAACCCAGCCGCGCGAGCCGTCCCTTCGACCTGGAGCGCGATGGCTTCGTCATGGGGGAGGGGGCCGGGATCTTGATCCTCGAGGAGCTCGAGTCAGCGCGGAAGCGCGGCGCCCCGATCATCGCCGAGATCGTCGGCTACGGCGCGACCGCCGACGCCGGCCACATCACGGCGCCTGACCCGGTCGGCGCCGGCGCCGCCCAGGCGATGAAGCGCACCCTGGCCAAGGCACGGGTCGCGCCGGAGGATGTGAGCTACATCAACGCCCACGGGACCGCGACCCAGCTGGGCGATGTTGCGGAAACGCTGGCGTTCAAAGACATCTTCGGCGATGCCGCGTACCGGATCCCAATCAGCTCGACCAAATCGATGCTTGGGCATCTGCTCGGCGCCGCGGGATCGGTCGAGGCGGTGATCTCGGTGAAGGCCGTCGAGGAAGGCGTGGCGCCGCCCACCATCAACCTGGAGCATCCGGACCCGCAATGTGACCTCGACTACATCCCGGAGGGCGCGCGCGAGCTGGACATCAAACTGGCGCTGTCGAACTCGTTTGGCTTCGGCGGGCACAACGCGTCCTTGCTCTTCAAGCAATTCCGAGGCTAGCGTTTGATCTTCCTCAGCGACTTCCTCAACGCTGAGGTTGTCGACGTTCGACAGCATCGCGTCGGGCGAGTTCGAGACCTCGTCGTGGTGATGACCGAGCCCTTCCCTAAGGTCACCGGTGTCATCCTGAAGAAGAACCGTAAGGTGCGCTCACTCGACTGGT
>Ga0209220_1000598_pt1 | contig 11584 bp, 9 predicted proteins | sample BlaSpr_A8_OM3_M3_FD_187984 | JGI IMG/M metagenome (GOLD analysis project Ga0209220, IMG submission 187984) | Forest soil microbial communities from Thunder Bay, Ontario, Canada - Black Spruce, Ontario site 2_A8_OM3_M3 (SPAdes) (version 2) | ecosystem: Environmental > Terrestrial > Soil > Boreal... | reverse complement strand
CAACCGCCGCTTCGCCGAGGCAACCGCGCTTGCCGGCCGCTGGCGCGAGGATCGCCTGACCCAAGACCTGACGGCATGAAACTGTCGTTTCTCACCGATGCGGTCTATCCGTTCCACCACGGAGGGAAGGAGACGCTCCACTACGAGCGGTCGGTCCGCCTCGCCCGGCGTGGCCACGCGGTCCGCATCCTCACCATGCACTGGTGGCCGGAGCGCAAGCGTTCGATCGCTCGTGATGGCATCGTCTTTCAGTCGGTCGCGCCGCGGACGGCGCTGTACACGTCGAAAGGGGGCCGATCGGTCTGGGAATCCGTGGTGTTCGGCCTGGGCAGCCTGCGACTGCTCTGGAGTCCGCCCTTCGATGTCCTGGACGTTGACCAGTTCCCGTTCACGCACTTTTTCGCTGCGCGGCTGGTGTGCCGCTTACGCGACCGTCCGATGACCGCCACCTGGTACGAGGTCTGGGACCGCGACTACTGGCGCGCGTACATGGGCCGCCTGGGTCCGGTCGGCTTCTTCTTGCAACGGTTTGCCGCCCGCTCGGCTGACCTGATCTTCGCCGACTCCCGGCTGACGGCGCGGCGCCTCACCGAGCAGCTCGGCGTCGACCCCCACCGCGTGCTGGTCCTCTCGCCGGGCGTCGACGTCGGTCCGGTCCCCGCCGCGCTTGCGGCCAAATCCATCGACTGCATCTTCATCGGCCGCCTGCTGGCGCACAAACACGTCGACGTCCTCCTCCGCGCCCTCGCCCTGACGCCGGGCGTCACCGGGATGATCGTGGGCAGCGGTCCGGAGACGTCTCGGTTGATCACGCTGGCCCACGAGCTCGGCATCAGCGACCGCGTGAGCTTCGAGTCACCCGCCAGTCACGAGACCGTCATCGAGCGGCTTCGCTCGGCCCGGCTGCTGGTCTTCCCGTCGACGCGAGAAGGCTTCGGGGTCGCCGTGCTGGAGGCAAATGCGTGCGGCGTCCCGGCGCTGGTGGTCCAGCACCCCGATAACGCCGCGCTCGAGCTGGTGCGCGACGGTGTGACCGGCATCATCGGCGACCTCGCCCCGGAACCAATGGCTGAGCAGATTCGGAATTTTCTGGCGGACGCGCTCATGCAGTCCCGCATGAGCAAAGCAGCCCGTGCAACCGCTGCAACCTATTCCTGGGACGCCTACGTCAACAAGATGGAGGCCGCACTGATGTCCCTCGTCGGGGAGATCGCTGAGAAGGCCGCGTGAAGATCTGCCTCGTCAGCAATCTCTACCCGCCTGTGGTGCAAGGCGGTGCGGAGATCTATGTCGGCCGATTGGCGATCGCCCTGGCCGCCGAGCACCAGGTCGTGGTTATCACCAGCGAGCCCGGCTTCCACCCGGGGCCGCGACGCGAGGTCACGCCCGAAGGCATCGTCGTCTATCGCCTCGCGCCGCTCAACGTCGCGCACCTGACCCGCCTGCCCCATCAGCTCCTGGCGCAGGCGGCCTTCCGGGCCATCGACTTCTACCACCCGCAGGTCGCCGCCGCTGTGAGCAAGATCTTCCGTCGCGAGCGGCCCGACGTCATCCATCTCCACAATTGGGTTGGTCTCTCGCTCGCCGCCCTGCTGGCCAGCGTCCCGAACAGCGCGCCGCACATCCCGGTAGCGATGACGCTGCACGACTATGGGCTCGTCTGCGCCTACGCGTCGATCCGCCACCCGGACGGCCATACCTGCGCTCCGGATCTCCCCTGCTGGCTGCTCGCCAATCTCAATCGCCGGCTGGTCAACCGCATCGGCCTCGTGATCAGCCCGTCGCATTACGTCCTCGACCAGCACCTTCAGCGCGGGTTCTTCCGGCACGCGACCCAGCAAATCCTCCCGTACGGACTTGTGAATCCCCCACCCCAACCCTCCCCCGCAAGGGGGGAGGGAGATTTGGCACACGGGCAAAAAGGCACCTTCGACATCCTCTTTATGGGGCGGGTCCAGAGTCACAAGGGGATCGAGGTCCTGGTCCGCGCCTTTCGCGCCCTTCCCGATCCGTCGCTGCGCCTCCACGTCGCCGGGTCGGGCCCATCGCTCGACGCCTGCAGGGCGCTGGCAGCGGCCGACGACCGAATCCGCTTCTACGGGTTCGTCACCGGCGAGCTCCGCCGCTCGCTGATCGAGAACGCCGATTGCATGGTCCTCCCTTCCCTCTGGCCGGACAACTACCCGGTCAGCATCCAGGAAGCATTCCAGTCCGGCCCCGTCGTGATCGCGAGCCGGATCGGCGGCATCCCCGAGATGGTGCGCGATGGCGTCAACGGCCTGCTGGTCGAACCCGGTGACGAGGCGGGCATCGGCGCCGCCATCGGGCGACTGCATGCATCACCCGAACTGGCGGCGAAGCTTCGCGCCTCAGCGTTAGAGACGAGCCGGCTCTACGACATGCGCTTCCACGTCGCCCATCTGGTCGATGCCTACCAGCGCTTGCTGGTCACCGATCGGGTCCGGCCGTTCGACCGGCGAGCGGCCTAGCGCCTTAGCACCACTAGCTCGAGGGCGTCGCGGTCTCCGGTAACCCCTTGTAGTTGGCTCGGTAGTACTCCCAGAACTCGGGCGCCTTCCGCTTTTTCCACCACGCCGCATTCTTTCGGTACCACTCGACGGTCAGCCGAATCCCGTCTGCGAACTTGACCTGCGGCTCCCAGCCAAGCGCGCGCAGACGCCGAAAATCCACGGCGTAGCGGTAGTCGTGCCCCGGGCGGTCCTTCACAAAATGTTTGAGCGAGCCGGGCTTGCCGCAAAGCTTAAGGATTGTATCGGCCACCTGTACCCCACTGGTCTCGCCGCCGATCCCGATGTTGTAAACACTCCCCGGATCTCCCTTCCACAACACTCTCGCGATCGCGCTGACATGGTCGTCAACGTGCAGATAATCCCGCACCGCCGAGCCGTTGCCATAGATTGGGAGTGGAAGATCGTCGAGCGCGTTGGTGATGAACAGTGGAATGATCTTCTCCGGAAACTGGTAGGGGCCGTAGGTATTGGATCCCCGCGTGATCAACGTCGGCAGCCCGAAGCTCGAGTGATACGCATTGACGAGCGCGTCGCCGCCGACCTTACTTGCGGCGTAGGGGCTGCGCGGCGCGAGGCGGTCCTCCTCGCGGCTTCGCCCTTCCTTGATATGCCCGTAGACCTCATCCGTACTGACCTGCAGGTAGCGCTGATGACGGTATTTGCGGGCGGCCTCCAGCAAGATGTACGTCCCGTAGACATCGGTCTTCACGAAGGCGCCCGCGTCGAGCAGGGACCGGTCGACATGGGACTCGGCGGCGAAGTTGACAGTGGCGTCCGCGTCGCGGGCTACCGCGTCGACGGCGTCGGCTTCGCAGATATCACCCTGGACGAACCTCACCCGCGGGTCATTCCGAGCTTCCCCAAGGTTCTCTTCGCTCCCGGCGTAGGTGAGCTTGTCAAAGACGGTGATTTCGATCTCCGGGTCGCCGCGGAGCCGGTCGCGGACGAACGCCGACCCGATGAAGCCGGCGCCGCCGGTCACCAGCAACCGGTTGAGGCGGGACCTAGCCATATGAGAACGGGCTGACCGGGTAGGTCACGAGCAGCATCGTACCGCCTAACTGACCGTGATGCCGTAACCGTCGCATCGCGTCGGGACGGTCGCGATCCAGACGGCGACCGTGACGTCGAGCCCCTCGGCGCCTGGGCCGACCGTGATCGTCCGGCTCCCGCCACCACGGATATTGCCGGCCGCGTCCCAGCAGACCGCAATCAGGATCATCCGTGCCGCGCCCTGGCCGTTGTTGACCACGTGGATCCGCACGGTCGGCGTGCGAGCGTCCTGCGAGAAGCTGGCACCGGTGACCTGGGCAATCTCCGGGGAGGTCTCGGAGATCCAGCGCACGTCGCCGATGCGTCCCGAGAATTGGGCGGGCAGGATCCGCCCAACCGGGAAGGCGACCGCCACGGCCTCGCGCTGTCCGGCTGCGATCCGCGGGATGGTCCCTCCACGTCGCATCACCACCTGGCCGCGCCCATCGAGCTCGGCGATCTCCACCGTGACCTCGAGGGCCGTCTGCGCCGTCGGATTACTGACGACGGCAAAGGCCGAGAAGCCGCTCGGCGAGGCGGCAGCACCGACCTGGTCCAGCGCCAGCGCCGGTGCCGGAGGCGGCGTGGGGACGGGGGTCGTCGCGGGAGACGGAGTGCTGACCGGCAGCGTGGTTGGCAGCACGGTTGTCGGCGACGCCGCCTGCTGGCAGGCCGACAGCGCGAAAGCGAAAAGCATCGCAATCTGCCAGATCCCCCTCCCCCCTCGCGGCCGAATCCCCTCCCCCTCTGGGGGAGGGTAGGGTGGGGGCTTCGGGCTAAGCGTACTCATCAGTACACGACCACCGCCATGTTATTGAACTTCGCGATCGCCGCTTCGAAGCTGGCCATCGATACCGTGCGAAGCACGCCGTGGTTCGGGTCGTTCAGCGTCACGGTTCCGGCAGCGGCATTGACCCCGATCACCGTCATGGCGTGCTCGACAAGGGTGTAGCGAATCTGTTGTCCGTCCCAGGCCGTCCACCAGCGGATCGCGGCGCTATCCCAGTAGGCGTAGACCGGAAGCCATACGATGGCCGGGTTTCCGGCCGCGACCTCGACGTAGAGATCGTGCGGGCTCCATCCTTCCCGGCCGACGGTCCAGCGTCCCGCCCGAGATCCAGCCATGCCGATCGGCGGGTAGTAGACGCCGTAGCCGGTGCTGTTGTACTCGAAGCCGTTGACGTTGCCCACAAACGTCCGGTACGGATTGCCCCAGCGCAGGACATCACCGAACTGGTCAACGACCGCGCGGCGGAGGTCGGCGCCCATCTGCGCGAGGATCCAGTCCTCCGAAAAGTCGCGCCCCTTCTGCAGCAGCGCCATTCGAAGCGCGGCCGCTTCGCAATCAAGGTTGCGGGATTGGGCGATCAGCGGGGCCGGCATCGTCGCATTCAGGTTGGCCGCGCCTGCGAGGCGTGAGGCGGCGGCCGGGCTGACCGGCTGGCTCGTCGGAGTCGGATTGCTCGGGTCCACAAGGACGACGTCACGATAGATGTCCATCGATCCCCAATCGGCGTACCCGTCCCAGTAGGGCGAGATGCCCGAGCCGAAGCTGGTCACGACCCCCCATCGCGCGACGGTATATCCGCCCGACCCGACGGTGTGCAGTTGCTGCAGCACCGGCGCGTTGGGTTGTCCGGTGAGGGTTAGCGGGGCGGCGGCGCCGAAGGCGGTCACGTGGCCCCACCGATCCATTTCCCAGCCGCCGTCCGGTGCGCCGCCTGCCTCGTAGTGGATCTCGAGTCCACGCCACTGGTCGACGTACGGCGTGTAGGGCCAGCCGCTAAGCGCCGGTGCGCCACCCCAAGCATGAAGGCCCCCGTACCCGTCCAGGACATATCCCTGCCGGCCATCGGTCAGCCCGTTTGCGTCTTTTGAGGTCATGACCATGGCGCGCGCGATGTCGAAGCCGGACCAGTAGGCCCCGCTGGACGTGACGGGCGCCTCGCCAAAGGCATGGATGCCGCCGTAGCCGTCCAGGGTCCAGCCGCCCGACCCGTCGGCACGCAGCGTGGTGGCACGCGCAATGTCCCAGCCCGGCCACGATGGCCCGCCCGCGGCGTTCAGCAGCAGGCCTCCAAAGGTATGAATCCCACCCGAGCCTTCGAGCGCGGCCCCACCGCGTGGGCTCGCCTGATAGGCCGCCATCGCTGCGGCACTGACCGGCTGCGCCGAAGGCGCCGGGTTGGTTGGATTGACCAGCACGATGTCGCGCACGATGTCCCAGGTACCCCAGTCGCTGTAGCCGCTCCAGTAGGGCGACACGCCCGGCCCGTATGCGGTGACGACCCCGAGCCTGGCGACGGCGTAGCCGCCGGCGCCGACCGCATGAAGCTGCTGCATCACCGGGCGGGCCGGCATTCCGGGGATCGCCAGGGGCGGCGCGGCGCCGAAGGCGGTGGCAACGCCGCGAAGATCCATCGCCCAGCCGCCGTCTGGAACCCCGCTCGCGTTGTAATGAATTTCGAGTCCGCGCCAGCGGTCGACGTACGGCGTGTACGGCCAACCGGTCAACACCGGCGCACCACCCCAGCGATGAATGCCGCCGTAGCCGTCGAGCAGATAGCCCTGCCGACCATCGGGCTGGCCGCTGGCATCCTTCGAGGTGACGACCAGGGCCCGCGCGATCGACCAGCCGGGCCAGTAGGCCGGCGTGTTGATGGGCGCGGCCACGCCGAACGGATGGATACCGCCGAAACCGTCCAGGGTCCATCCACCCGAGCCGTCGCTCCGGACGCTGAGCGACTGGGCAATGTCCCAGTTCCAGGAGGCTCTCCCCGCCGTATTCAGCGCCAGGCCGCCAAATGGATGGAGGCCGCCGAAGCCGTCGAGGACGACCCCGCCGGTCTGGGTGGTTGCGGCCGAAGCGGGGGACGGCCCGGCCACCCCGATCGCCTGTGCGACGACGAAAGCTAGCGGGATGCCGACCCGAAATCTCCCGAGACGGCGGCGTTTCGGCTTCCCGATGAGGTCCCCCACGTGAGCATGCCATTATAAAGATCCCCTTTTCGGCGACCTGCCAAGGCGCGAGGGATTGCTTCGTTACACTCAAGGCCATGAGTTCGATTGCCGTCATTGGTACCGGTTACGTCGGCCTGACGACGGCCGTGTGCCTGGCGGAGATCGGACATCAGGTGACGGGCGTCGACATCGACGAGGCCAAGATCCGACAGCTCCGCAGCGGCGCCCCCACCATCTACGAGCCCGGGCTCGAGGAGCTGCTGGCGAGCACCCTGAAGGCGGGGCGATTGACCTTCACCACCGACTACCAGCAAGCGATCCCCGGCGCCGACTTCGTCTTCATCGCGGTCGGGACGCCCCCGGGGCGCCGCGGCGAGGCGGATCTCCATTTCGTCAAACAGGCGGCCAAGGCCGTCGCCGGGGCGATGAAGAAGACGGTCACGATCGTGAATAAGAGCACCGTGCCGATTGGCACCGGGAACATCGTGGCGCGAATCGTGGGCGAGAACCTCGACGACGAGATCCCTTTCTACGTGGTGTCGAACCCTGAGTTCCTCCGCGAAGGAAGTGCGATTTACGATTTCATGCACCCCGACCGGCTCGTCTTCGGCTCCAATGACGAGTCCGCGGCGCGGGCGGTCGCCGGTCTCTATAGCAAGCTCGACACCAAGATCCTGCTCACCGATCTCCACACCGCCGAGATGATCAAGTACGCCTCCAATGCCTTCCTCGCCACCCGCATCTCGTTCATCAACGAGATGGCGCGCATTTGCGAGCGTGTCGATGCCGACGTCAAGGTGGTGTCCGAAGGCATGGGCCTCGACCGCCGGATTGGTCCCCTCTTCCTCGACGCCGGCATCGGCTACGGCGGCTCCTGCTTTCCCAAGGACGTCAAGGCGTTGGCACGCATGGCCGAGACCATGGGCTACCACCCGGAGCTGCTCGATGCCGTGATGGAAATCAATCTTGACCAGCGGACCCTGGTCGTGGAGAAACTGCGCGAGGTGCTGGGTGGCCTGCGCGGCCAGGTGATCGGCATCCTCGGACTTTCGTACAAGCCTGACACCGACGACGTGCGCGAGGCCCCCTCGATCGACGTCATCGAAAATCTCCTGGCGAAGGGCGCGACGGTCCGGGCCTATGACCCGAGGGCGATGCCCGTGCTCAAGGCACAGATGAATACGATCGATTACTGCAAGGACGCCTATGCGGTGGCCAAGGGCGCCGATGCGTTGCTGGTGGTAACCGAATGGAACGAGTTTCGAGAGCTCGACCTCGATCGCCTGAAGAGTCTGATGCGCCGTCCCGTCATCGTTGACGGCCGCAACATCTTCGATCCCAAGACCATGCGCGATCGCGGCTTCGTCTATCGCGGCGTCGGCCGCTCGTGACTTCGTAGCGTAGCCTCTTGACGAAACGGGCGGTCGTCACGGGCGGGGCTGGCTTCCTCGGGTCTCATCTGTGCGAGCGTTTGCTGGCCGACGGCTACCACGTCGTCTGCGTCGACAACCTGGTCACCGGGGTTGCCCGCAACATCAAGCACCTGGAGGGGCACCGGGGGTTCGAGGTCATCAAGCACAACGTCTCCGAGCCGCTCTTCCTCGATGGGGCGGTCGATGCCATTTTGCATTTCGCGTCGCCGGCCTCGCCGGTCGACTACGCGCAGCACCCCATTGCCACCCTCAAAGTGGGCACGCTTGGCACCCACAACATGCTCGGACTGGCGCGAGCCAAAGGCGCCGTGTTCCTGCTGGCGTCGACCTCCGAGGTCTATGGCGATCCGCTGGTTCATCCGCAACCCGAGACCTACTGGGGCAACGTGAACCCCATCGGTCCGCGCGGCGTCTACGACGAGGCGAAGCGCGCGGCGGAAGCGTTCACCATGGCGTACCACCGTACCCACAAACTGCCGACCCGAATCGTTCGGATCTTTAATACGTATGGTCCGCTGATGAGACTGAATGATGGCCGGGCGGCGCCAAATTTCATCCGGCAGGCGCTCGCCGGCGAACCGCTCACCGTCTACGGGGACGGATCACAAACCCGCAGCCTCTGCTACGTCGACGACCTGATCGAGGGCATCGTTAGTTTGCTCCACGTTGACTACAGCGATCCCGTCAACATTGGAAATCCCGCCGAGGTCACCATCCTCGAACTCGCCAACCTGATCCGCGAACTCTGCGCCAGCAACAGCGAGATCGCGTACAAGCCGCTCCCGGAAGACGACCCCAAGCAGCGGCGTCCCGACATCACCCGGGCCCGTTCCCTGCTGCATTGGAGCCCACGTACCGACCTCGGTGTTGGGCTCGAGCAAACGATCGCGTCGTTTCGTCAGCGCTAGACACCCCCGCAGGCGGTGGGAACTAAAAACCCCCAGCCTCGGTACAGGGTACGGAGGTGTGAGCATGAGCATTCGCCTGACCGGACTCGCGCTACTCGCAGTGATCGCATTGACGGCCTGTGGCCGTTCGGCTTCAACCACGCCCGCCGCGGCCGGCTACCGCATCTTCCTGGAGGAAGGCTTCAACGGAGGCAGCGAACGCATCACCGTGCGTGATTCAGGCAGCGGTGCGCTCGAGCGTCAGCTTCCACTCGGGACCCCGGCCCCTGACTGGTCGCGGTATTACACAGTCACACCGCTGAACGGGTCCTCACGCCTTTCGGCACTCGATCCCGCCTCCGGCCAGACGATCGCCCAGATCACCCTCCCGGGCGTTTTCGCCCTGCCAAATGTCGGCTTCCAGGGCCCAAGCGCCGGCCTTTCCCCGAATGGCAAATGGCTGGCCCTGACCGACAACGGCCGCACGACTAGCGGAAAACTCGTCACCAGCTTCCTTGTAGGATCCAGCTCGTTGTCTTCGTCGTTCAAGACCGTCCGCCTTGTCGGCGACTTCGCGTTTGACGCCCTCAGCGACAACGGCCGGAGTCTTGACCTCATCCAGCGGATGGGCGATCCGAATCACTACCAGGTGCGACTGCTCGATGTCCCCAGCGGGACCCTGGTGGCGCAGCCGGTGGTCGACAAGCGAGAGGCGAGCGAGCCGATGAACGGCATTCGCGGCGACAGCGTGGCCGATCCATCCGGGCAATATGTGTTCACGGTCTATGCGCGCGCGGCCGGCCCGTTCATCCACGCGCTGCCGCTCGATCAGCCCTTCGCCTGGTGCATCGACCTGCCCGCCAAGAGCGCCTCGGACATGGAGGAGCAATTCCATTGGTCGCTGGCCTTCAACCCGACGCGATCGATGCTCTATGCCGTCAATAGTTCGAGCGGTCGCATCGCCGAAATCGATCCAGCATCTTTGCCCAAAGTCGGGCGGACCGCCCAGCTGGCGATGAATCCCAGCCCCAGTCTCCTGGCCAACCTCGTCACCGAGGCGGACGCGAAGGGCGCCAGGATCGGCGGGGCCGCCGTCTCGGCTGACGGCCGGACGCTGTTTGCGCTGGGCAACACCGGCATCGTCGCCATCGACACGGCAACCCTCAAGATCCGAGTCCGAATCCTCGATGGAGAATCGGTCGACAGCATCCGCCTGACCACCGACGGCAAGTGGCTCTACGCGGCTAGCGCCGCCAGCAGCAAGGTGTGGCAGATCGATCCGGCGACCGGCGCCGTCAAGGGCGTGATCGCGGGCGCCACGAATCCATGGGCGCTCCTCTGGGCCGCCCCGAAATAGACTCGCAGTAGATCTCCGTCCCCCTTCGGGGTGGGGGGGTACGATACCCACAGTCGTGAAGAGGGGTCTCTCGGCGCTGCTGCTGCTTGCCCTCGTCAGCGCCTGCGGGCCGCAGGCGTCGAAGACCGCGGCGTCCACCTCCGCCTCCGCATCAGCGACAGCAACCGCCACCCCCACCCAGGCCGCGAGCCCAGCGGGCACTCCCGCGCCGCAGGGACTCAGCTGCAAGTTGCCGGTCGTCACAGACCCTAGCGGCGGTGGCTGGCTGACCTTCCCGGGCGGCGCTTACCAGGCCGACCCCAAAGCGAACGTCAACCTGCCAACGCCCTCGTCCTTCCCGCTATCGCGGAGCTACGACAAGGCCTTCGAGCGCTGGCTACCCGTGCCACGCGACTGGATCTCGCCGGACGGCAAGCATTACGCCTATCCAGAGCTACCGGGGCCTGACTATCACGGCGGCGGATCTCCCCCGCCGGGCGGCGTGCATGTTGTCGACATCGCCAGCGGCCAGGACCGTTTCTTCAATCCGGGCACGCCGCCCCCGGACAGCTTCTGGTTTGTCATCGACTACGAAACCGAAGGGGTCTACGTCGGTGCTCAGCTCAACGGGCCGGCGGGCGTGACGGGACTCTGGCTGGTTAATCCGGCGGATGGCGCCGTCCGAAAGCTGACGGAAGGCAATCAGTGGCAATACATCAGCGGCGGCGGCGCCTGGGCGACTGCCGACGCGCTTACCGGGCACGGACCCGGCCCGGGCAGCCGGCTGCTACGGATGGATCTCAAGTCCGGCGCGATCGACTCCTGGTACAAGCGCAGCGACATCGAGTTCACGGTCGCGGGCGCCGACGGAGGCGGACATCCGATCCTCGAGGTCTGGAAATACCAAACCAGGCAGCTCCTGCTCATCACCGGGGCGGGCTCCGCCACCATCCTTCTCCCGGCGCCCGGGTCGGCGGTGCCATCGCTGAGCAATTTCGTTCATCCCGTTGCCGATTCGCACGGCATTTGGTTCGGCGACACCGGCGGCACGATCTCCCTCTACACGCCGGCGACCGGTATCAAGCAGATGGCCCAGATCGGCTCGAGCACCCTCGCCGCCGCCGGCGGCTGCCACTAGGAGGTCGTCTGCCGGAAAGATGTCCCACTGGAAATGGCTCGGGGTGTTCGGCTTGACGTCCACAGTGCTGCTCGCGACGGGTTGCGGACAAACGAGCACGACGCAGCACCCGTCACCAGCAACGGGTTCATCGTCTGCGTCGCCGGCAGCCTCGGCCCATTACGCCACTGCGAAAGATGCCGGGATCGCTGGAGTGGTGGCCAAAACCGGCGCCAGCTACCGGGCGGACGGACTCTATCCCAGCGGCCAATCCTGTCTGAGTGGCG
>Ga0209220_1000597_pt1 | contig 11598 bp, 14 predicted proteins | sample BlaSpr_A8_OM3_M3_FD_187984 | JGI IMG/M metagenome (GOLD analysis project Ga0209220, IMG submission 187984) | Forest soil microbial communities from Thunder Bay, Ontario, Canada - Black Spruce, Ontario site 2_A8_OM3_M3 (SPAdes) (version 2) | ecosystem: Environmental > Terrestrial > Soil > Boreal... | reverse complement strand
CTCGCTGCCATCGCCATCGCGGCGAGCAGCCACTCCGATTCAGCCCAGATCCGCCTGCTGTTCGAGATTGAGCGCTTGCTCGGTGGGGCGCCTTGGCTGGTGCCTGCGGCGTTTTTCTTCGGCGCGGCCGGCTCGCTGGGTGTGACGACCAAGATCCTGCCGCCGTGGCTGGCGCTGGTGGGCTGGATCGGGTCGCTCCTGTCCCTGGTCGCCGCCTTCTCCGCATACGGTGGCAGCGACACGGCAGTCTTCTGGTCAGCCAATGGAACCGTCACGACCCTTGCCTTTCTGCCGTTCTGGGTATGGACGCTTTGCGCGTCAGTCGTCTTTCTGCGGCAGAAAGGGAGTGTCGCCCGCCTCTATCGATAGTCTCCCCACGCATCGCCGCCCATGGCGGTTCCCTTCCTCAGCGCTCCTCAGGGCTTGTCCCACGTCCACGAGCCGAAGATGCTTTTCACGTCGGTCATGACCGATGCGCGCGACGGCAGCGGCGTCGCGGGCCCAAAGGCGGACGGAAGGTCGATCAAGAGTCGGATCAACGCGCCCCGGTGGGCGATGTAGACGGCGTAGACGTCACCCTGGAACGCGCCTTGCATCAGGGTGAACTGAATGGTCGCCTCGAAAAAGGCTGCGGGCGACCTCGCGATGGTGCAGTCACCTCTCGCGACAAAGGTTCCTGAGCCAGGCTGCGAGATTTCCCAGGTGACGGCGTCATGCGCGGTCTTAGTCAGGGTGAAAGGATCGGCACTCAGATTGGCACCAGTGAGACCCTTCCCTATCTCCACCTCGAAAGTCGCCTGCAGGCCGTTCTTTCCCTCCATGGCCGGATTCTCGGCCCAGCCGGAGGGCACGGTGACGGTCATGCCCAGAGCGGCGCTGTGGACGTTGGTGCCCCCGCTGGGCGGCGCCCCGACGCAATCGTTGGGCGCCAGCGCGGCAGGATTCGGCGTCACGGCGGGCGTGACTTCCGCCACCGGCGTTGGATTCGTCCTCGCCGCAGGCTGGGTTGGACCGCACGCGGCACCAATGGAGAGAAGTCCGAGGACGGCCAAGCTCTCCAGGCGATACGGTCCTCGCTTCACGCGCGTAAGCCTACGCACGCGATCTCAGTTCTACGCCGCTTAAAGCACCGCCACGTCTAGGCCTCGAGCGCCGGCCTGTCCCAATGCCCCAGCTCGGCCGCCGCCTCGTAGGTGCTCTGACAGAAGCTGAGCAGCACCGCCTCCGGATCATCAGCCTTCCGCACCGCGGCGTATGGCAGCAGGAACTCCCGCAAGCCCGCGTCGTAGTAGGCCTCGGAAGGCTGCACCTTCCATTCGGCAAAGCCCTCCGGTTCCGGGTACGCGTAGGCGTAGAACGATCCCTCTTCGCTGCCTCCCGGCCAGTACCCGCAGCTGCTGACCTCATGGCTGTAGGCAAGCTCCATCACCCAGTCGGCGCAGTTGGGCGCCCCGCCCGGATGCTTTGGGGCGGTCCGCCCTGAGAATCGCGATGTCGCGAGGTCGAACCCGCCCCAGAAGAAATGCACCGGCGAGGCCTTGCCGGCGAAACCTGCGCGGAACCGCTTCAAAACGCGGTCCATCTCAACGAGCGCTTTGAAGAACCGCTGCACGGCCGCGGCGTCGTAGGAACGGTGCGTCCGGTCTTCCGCGAACGGGATGGCTTCCGGCACCTCGACCGGCCGAGGCAGAATCCTGATACTCACGCCCAGCTCCCTCAACGCGATCATCGTCGCCGCGTAGAAATCGGCGACCGCAATCGGCTTCAGCGTCACCGAACGCGACGCGCCGTCGGACGTCCGGATGATCAGCTCGTGGTCGATGAAATCGAACTCCATCTCCAGGCCGACGCCGCCCGCGTGCATGAGCGAGGTCGTCAATCCCCGCGCCGAGACGTAGAGAGGAACCTGCCACCAGTGGTTCGCCATCGGCTCGAGCGCCAGCCGGACCTTGCCCACGACCTGCGTCCACATGTGCAGCGTGTCGCAAGTGTCCTGCCATGACGAGAGCGTCAGCTCAGGCCACCGGGATCCGACGGCCAGGCCGTCCATGAATCGAGAGTACCGTGAGTCGGGAACGTGCACGAGACCGCCGAAGACCTGGACTGGCTCGGAGCCCTGCTCGACCGAAGCTACGACAGCGCCGGCAGCCACCTGAAAAGCATCACGACCCCGCCAAGACGTATTGCGGCCACCGAACTCGCCGCGCTCCTACCCGGGGTGCAAATCATTGATCTCGCGACGGTCACCGTGGACGCGAAGCCCCGTGTCGCCCCGGTCGACGGTCTCTTCTACCGCGGGCACTTCTACTTCTCCTCCTCGAAGACCTCTCGGCGTTACGGCCATCTGCACGCGCGGCCCGACGTCAGCGCGGCGCACACGCGCGGGGAAGAGATCTCCATAGTCGTGCACGGCATCGCGAAGCTGTTCTCGCTTGACGACCCGGAGCACGAGGGCTTCAAGAGGTACTGCGACGACGTCTACATACCTCTATATGGGGACGAGTGGCTGAAGTTCGGCGCGAGCGAAGACATCTTCTACGCGCGCATCGACCCCGAGCTGATGTTCACCTTCAGGATGGACAAACCGCAGCTGCCCTAACCTTTTGATCGCAATGGCACAAGGCAGCCTCAACGCGGTCGGAATCGTCGTCAGTGACCTGAAGCGGGCGGTCGACTTCTACCGGACCCTCGGCGTCCCATTTGAACCCGGCGTCGAGGAGTCTGAGCAAGGTCACGCCGAGGCCGAGCTCGATGGCGGATTCCGGCTCATGATCGACAGCGAGGCGACGATGAGGGAGTTCGACCCGTCTTGGCAGCGCGGCTCCGGCTCGTCTGCGGCGACCCTCGCTTTCGGGTGCGCCAACCCGGAGGAAGTCGACCAGCTCTATGCCCAGGCACTGAAGGCGGGTGGACGTGAGCACAAAGCCCCGTGGGACGCATTCTGGGGCATGCGCTATGCGCAGCTGCGCGACCCTGACGGAAATGCCATCGACCTCTACGCAAACCTCGAGAAGTCGTAACAGCCGGCCGATCAGATAAAGGCGATCGCCTCGTAGATCGGCCCGCGGTCGGACCAGTCGCCTGAGAAGGTGACATGCATCGCGTTCTGCTCCCACGGATCGTTGACCCAGTAGTCCGACGCGCCATTCAGTCCCGTCAGCGTGACGAAGTGCGTCCCGCCGGCTGTTGTTGTCTTCATGCCCACCACCACGGGATGTCCCGCCGCGACGTGCGCCTGGATCCATGATGGATCGGGGTTAAAAACCATGATCGTGGTGTGGCCCGGGATGTTGAGCGCCGAGTTGAACATCGCGCCCGCCGAGTTGAACCAGCCGGTGTGGGCGGCGATCGTCGCGGGCGTGACGGAGCCGAATCCGAAATGTGAGTAGACCATGGCCAGGTCGGAGATGAGGCAGCCGATCTTCCACACCTGGTACGTCGCAGGCCCGACCTGCTGGCCGGCCCAACGCGCGTCGCGCTGATTGAAGTAAGTGCCGAACGAGTCGCTGATGGGCATGGCCTCGAGGATCAAGCGCTCGGTGCTCCCGCCGCCGCTGCCCGCGCCCGCCAGTCCGCGTGCGATGTCCCAGCCCGGCCACGTCTTCGACGGCGCGAGGACCGGCGCGCTGCCGAACACGTGGACGTCACCGTGGCGGTCGAGCACCCAGCCGCCAGGCGCACCGGTCGGCGCCGCCGTCCAGGCGACGATCGAGTCGGCCACGTCCTGTCCGGGCCAAGCTGCGGATGCTTGCACCGCAGGAGCGCCTCCGAACGGGTGGATGCCGCCCGAGTAATCGAGCGTGTAGCCCTGGACCAACAGGTCGTTCACCCCGTGGATGAGGACGATGCCGCGCGCGATGTCGTCGGGCCAGTGCGAGCTCCCGATCACCGCGCGCGCTCCGCCGAACGGATGGATCCCTCCAAAGCCGTCGAGCGTGTAGCCCTTCACCGCGGACGGCGTGCTGTCGGGCGTCAGGACCAGGCCCCGCGCGTTGCCCTGGGCGGGCCACGTGGCGTTTCCGGTGACACCGGGTGCCCCGCCGAACGGGTGGATGCCCCCGTCGGCGTCGAGCAGGTATCCAGCGGGATAGCGGATGGAAGACCACGGCGCCATCACGACCTCGCGGGCACCGATCCAGCCCGGCCAGTACACGCCGCTGTCGGCTTTCGGCGCGGCACCAAGCTCGTGCAGCCCGCCCCAGCCATCCATCACATACCCGCCCGTCCCGTCGGGGACGAGGGCGAGGCTGAACGCGATGTCACGGGTCGGCCATGAGGCGCTTGTCGTCAATGCTGCCGACTTGCCAACGGGGTGAACTCCACCCCAGCCGTCCAGCACGTAAAGATGGTTCTGGTTGTCGACAGGCGGGGCGACCCGCATAGTCAGGCCGCCGAATGCCGCGGAATTTGCGCCGAAGCTTCCAGGGTTGGAGAAGAGGAGCATGGACGCGAACAGGGCTGCGACGGAGCTGGAGGCGACGAGGAACGGCAGGAACATCCGATGCCGCATGGAGCGAGGATCGTAGCTCATGACGCCCTTCGAGGCTGTGGCTAAAACGCGCGAGGTGACCCTGACCACGCAGGGGCGCAAGACGGGCAAGCCGCATCGCGTCACGATCTGGATCTCAACGGACGGGGAGCACCTCTACATAAGGTCGGGCCAAGGGCTTCGCCGGCAGTGGCCGCAGAACCTGATTGCGCGGGGCGAGGCGACGCTCACCGTGGCGGGTGACACGATCAAGGTCAGGCCCCGCCACGTGGCCGACCCATCGGAGGCGCGAGCCGCGTCCGAGCTTCTCCGCAAGAAGTACGGTGCGGTGGTGAAGCCGTCCCAAGGGTCCGAGCCCCTGACGCCTGGCGAGCAGGCGACCTTCGAGCTGATCCCGGTCGCTTGACCGGGCGCCCCCGGCGTGCGGTCTCGGCGGCCTTCCTCGCCTTCGGAATCGCGGGCGGGAGCCTGATCCCCCGGCTGCCGTCGCTTAAGGACTACCTGCACCTCACCGACGGTCAGGTCGGCTTCGCGCTGCTCGGCTTTTCCGCGGGAGGAATCACCGGGTCGCTGGTGTCGCGGCTCGCCGTGCGGCGCGACGCCCGCAAGTTCGTGCGCATCGGTACGGTCGCCCTGTGTGTTTCGCTGGTCGGTCCAGGCCTCGCGCAAAACGTTGTCCAGCTCATGGTCGCCCTCTATCTCATGGGCGCGATGTGTGGATTCCTCGACGTGCTGGAGAACGCGCAGGGAGCCGACTTGGAGGTCCGGGAGGGCAGGCCGTTGATCAACGGATTCCACGGCTTCTGGAGCATGGGCGCGCTGGTCGGCTCGCTCATCGCCGGCGTCGCCGCCTACACAGGCGTCCCGCCTCTGCAGCAGTTCATCGTCACCGCCGCGGTGGTGGCCGTGGGCTCGGCGTGGTTCCTCAGTGAATTACCCAATCTCCTCCCCACGCAGTCGGGAGGTGTCGGCGCGGCCGCCGGAGGGAGCCAGGGTGTGGCAATGGCCGTCCTGGCGATATCCGTCATCACGTTCGCCGGCATCATCGCCGAGGGCGGCACCTCTGACTGGAGCGCGATCTTCCTCCGCGAGCTCAGCCATGCGAATCCCGGCATTGCCACTGTGGGATTCTCTGGTTTTGCACTCGCGGCGATGCTGGTCCGATTCCGAGCCGACCTGCTCACAGCGCGCACGAGCCGGGCAACGGTGGCGCGGCTCGGTGCCGCGACAGCCGTCGCGGGTCTTTTGCTCGCCATCGCCTTGCCGGCGCTGCCCACCGCCATCGTCGGCTTCGCCATGGTTGGAATGGGCACCGCCGTCCTCATGCCGATCGCATTCGCGGCCGGCGCAAACCTGGGGCACAGCGGCACGGCGCTTGCGCTTGTCATGGCTTCCGCTTACGCGGGCACTATCGCCGGCCCACCGCTCATCGGAGCGACAGCGGACCATGTCGGTCTGCGCCTCGCGATGGCTATCCCTCTGATCGCCACGCTCGTTGTGGTGGCGCTGGCGGGAAACCTGGGAACAATGTCCTCTCCAGGGGTTTCCCTCTCCCCGAAGGGAGAGGGTCAGGGTGAGGGCTAGAGGCAGGGGCGTGCGCTATGCGAGACCGCAGATGAATCGAATCAACGCCTCGATGCCCCGGTGATAGTTGTCGATCGCGAGGTGCTCGTTGGGTGAGTGGATCGCCGAGTCGGCCTGGGCGATGCCGCTGATCACCAGCGGCGCCCCGACCGCCTCCTGGAAGTCGACCGCCACCGGGATGGAACCGCCGACCCGGATCAGCGCAGTCTCCATGCCGAACGCCTCCTTGTAGGCGGCGCGCAGCGCCTGCGCCGCGGGGTGATCCGCACCAGCCAAGACGGGCGGGGCCGCGCTCAGCATCTCAACCTTGACCTCGACGCCCGGCGTCGTCAGCTCGGCCACGCGCTTCTCCAGCGCGGCCAGGATCGTCTTCCAGTCCTGGTCCGGAACCAGCCGCATGCTCACCTTGGCGAACGCGCGAGCTGGGATGACGGTCTTCTGTCCCTCGCCGACAAATCCGCCCAGGAAGCCGTTGGCATCGAGGGTGGGACGGCTGCCCGAGCGCTCCATCGCCAGGCGTCCCTCTTCGCCTTCGAGCGCACGCGCGCCCATCATCCGTTTGACTGTCGCGACGTAGCGCGACTCCCGGTCCTTCCACGCCCGCAGCTCCTCCTCGGAAGGTTCGCGCACCGCGTCGTAGAACCCAGTGATGGTGACGCGGCCGTGCCGGTCCTTGAGCTCGCCGATGATCCGCGCGAGGGTGTTCACCGGGTTGGGCGCCACGCCGCCATACGTGCCGGAGTGAAGGTCGACGGCCGGCCCGCTCGCGTGCAGCTCGGTGTAGAGAAGACCGCGCAGTGCGATCGCGAGCGTAGGGTTGCCGTCCTCGTCCATGCCGCTGTCCCAAATGAGGACGGCGTCGCTCTTCAACCTGGCTCCGTTTTCGCGCAGGTAGTGGGGAAGAGCGTGGCCACTGATCTCCTCCTCACCTTCGATCAGGAACCGCAAGTTGATCGGTGGCCCGCCGGCGGCGAAGAGGTGCTCGACCGCCTTGACCGCGGCGAAATGGTTGCCCTTGTTGTCGGCGGCCCCGCGCGCGAAGAGGTGGCCGTCGCGGACCGTCGGGTCGAAGGGCGGCGAGCTCCACTCGTCGACCGGGTCGACCGGCTGCACGTCGTAGTGGCCGTAAATCGTGAGGTGGGCCTTGCCCGGGCGCCCGTTCCAGTCCGCCACGACGACCGGCAGCCTGCCGGGGATCGCCTCGACCAACTCGGACGTCATGCCCATCCGGCGGAATCGGTCGCGCAGCCACGCCGCGCTCCGAAGGCAATCCTCGCGCCGCTCCGGCAGCGTGCTGATAGAAGGTATGCGGAGCTCTTCGCTGAGGTCGTCGAGGTCGGCCTTCCGGCCCGCGTGCGCGCGGCTCAGTGCCGCGTCGAGCACCGCGTCGGGGTCAGCCGTCATTTGCCTCGGGCGCGCTTGATCTGCGCGGCGTGGTCATGGCCGTGCGCGGCGTAGATCTTCAGCCACTCCTCGGTCCCGTAAGCGCCGCTTTCCGAGTGCGTGCCGACGATGCGCCAGTCGGCCTCCGTCATACGGTCGAGCAGTTGGAAACAGGTTTCGCGCGCCCAGCGGAAGGCTTCCAGCGACGGTTCGATGGGCCGGTCGGACGTCAGCCGCTCGGCGAAGGCCTTCTCGTCGTAGCCCTGGATCAGGGCGTCGGGCTCGGCCAGCAGCTTGCGGATGCGGATCGCGGAATTCATCTCGCTGTCGGCGAGATGGTGGGCGATCTGCCGTGGTGTCCACCCGTCGTCGTCGGCCGATCGGTCGAGCTCTTCGTCCGTGATGCCTTCCAGCGCCTCGACGACCGCCCGGTGGCCGTCGCGATACTGCCGGATCAACCGCGCCCTTTCATCAGCTTGCATGAATATCCCTCCTCAAACTAGAGCCGCAAGGCATTATCCCGCGCGCCGGTTAGGGTCAGCGTTGAGGTCAAATCCGGCGACTGAGGCGCACACTCTGATGAACGTGCGCGTTCTCGTGGGCCTTGGCGCGATCTTCGTCCTGGCCACGTGCGATGCCGGCACCGTGGCCACAGATGCCAGTCCGTCTCCTGACGTGTCGGCAGGCGCGTCGGCGTCGCGTCAGCCGGCGCCGTCGACCACGAGCCCGCTTTCAGTCGATCCGTGCCACGTCGGCACGGTCACTTACTGCGCGCTCAATCCCTCAGTGACCCAGGCCACGATCGGAAGCACGATCTGCGTCTCGGGTTGGACGGCGACGATCCGGCCGCCGTCTTCCTACACCTCAGCGCTCAAGGTGCAGCAGATCGCAAGCGAGCACCTGGCCGACACGAATCCCGCCGACTACGAAGAAGACCACCGGGTGCCACTGGAGCTCGGCGGTGCACCGAGCGATCCCTTCAACCTCTCGCCCGAACTACACCCTGGATCGCTCGCCAAGGACAGCGCCGAGAACGCGGCCAAGGTCGATGTCTGTGCCGGACGCGCGACGCTGCAGGCCGAGCAGGTCGCCTTTGTCGCCGCATGGCTCGTGCCGTATCCGAGCTATCGGCAATAACTTGGAGCCGCCAGCAGGAATCGAACCCGCAACCTGCTGTTTACAAAACAGCTGCTCTGCCAATTGAGCTATGGCGGCGTCCTCTGAAGGGTAAAGGAACCCCTTTCTGACACGGGGTCGGGGTTAATGCGAGCAGAGGCCAAGCCTGCGGGAACCAGTATCAGTCGACCGGCGGAAGTTGTCGGACCAGACTTGGCACGTTGAGTTTCGGCATCGGAATCCTCGGGTTCATTGATCGCAGAGTTTCCAGCAGCAGGCGCGACACTGCCCAATCACGGAACGGCTTGTCGTCCGCCGGGACGATGTACCAGGGGGCGACCGGCGTCGAGCACCGGGTCAGGAGTAGGTTGAAGGCCTCCTGGTATTCATCCCACACGCGCCTTTCTTTGATGTCGTTGGGGCTGAACTTCCATCGTTTTTCGGGTGTGTTGAGGCGAGCAAGTAGCCGCTGACGCTGCTCCTCGTTTGAGATATGGAGGCAGATTTTCAGCGGGATCACGTGTGATCTGACAAGGCCGGCCTCGAATCGGTTTATCTGCTGATACCGATTCTCGATCACATCGAGAGCGGCCAGCTTCTTGACCCTGGCGATGAGCACATCCTCGTAGTACGAGCGATTGAAGATTGTGATGTGGCCTGGCTGCGGCACTTCCTTCCTAAAGCGCCAAAGAAAATGGTGACGAAGTTCGGTCGCACTTGGTGCCGTGAAAGGACGGACGTGAACACCCTGAGGATTCATCGCCGTCATCACGTGGCGGACCGTTCCGTCCTTGCCGCTGGTGTCCAATCCCTGCAAAACGATCAGGATCGCCTGTTTCTTCTCCGCGAAGAGGCGCTCTTGAAGGTCCATCAGCTCAGGACCGTATTTCTCGCCTGCGGCCGCTATCTTCTTGCGCTTGACTCCCAGGTGATCGCCAGGGTCAACGTCCGCGAGGCTCACCTGGCTGTTCCAGGCGCGAGCCTTGAGCATGTCCCTCATGGATCTCTTTGCCATGGACCGTTCAGTTCAGCGGAGCGGCAGCTTTGGCTGCTGGAGCAGCAGTCGGTAGCCCTTACCCTTCTCGTTGACCACTTCGCACACGCCCTTGAACGGCAAAAGCTTTTGCCGAAGTCGCGTCACGTAGGTCCGGAATTGCTCGATCGACGCTTCGGGACCCCAGGCCGGCAGAGCCACCTCCTCGGCTGCGAAGAACTGATTCGGATTGGTCAGGAAGAATGCGAGCAGCTGCCATTCGCGCTTCGTCAAGGAGATGGAGGTCTCACCATTCTTAACCGTTCGCTGCTTGGCCTCAAAGACGAGGCCTCCCAATTCGATTTTGGTCGCGATCGAAACCACAGAGGCCACGTCGGGCCCGCGCAGCTCTGACTTGATCGCCCCGATCAGAGCATCCGGGACGAAAGGCTTGGGCAGGACCTGGCTTGCACCCGCCTCGTAGGTTTCGAGCGTTTGTCCCGCATCGTCGGACAACTCGTCGAGCAAAATGAATGGGGCCCGAGCTGTGGCCCTCAACTCACCTAGCTGCTTGGGGGTTACGCGGGACTCGGCGCTCATCCCGAGGATGACGAGGTCGAACCTCGTGGACCTCTCGAGCTGACGCCTCGCTGCATCAAACTCAGCCACACTCTCAAATTCCCCTCCTGCCAGCTCGACCACGTGCGAGATGACGGAGCGGTACCCGGCATTGGCGTCGACGACCAGGATTCGGGGCAGCCTGGGTCGCGCCCGAGATCGAATCTGAGACTTGCTCTTCCCCATGGCATGCCCCCCTGCCGGACCATTGCTGATGCTCAAATTATTGCGCCCTTAGCACGTCGCTACTGTCGTCGCGGAACTCCAGAGAGTAGCCGAGCCGGGGCCGGTTGACGAGATCGCACGGGATCTCCAATGACACCAGGATCTTGCGTACACGCAGCACGTAGTTGCGGACCTCCTCCGGGAAGAGGGCGGGCTCGGCCCAGGCCTGGCCGAGGATCTGGGTGACCGTGAAGTAACGGTGGGGATGATCGAGCAGGAATTGGAGGAGCTGAAACTCTCGAACGGTGAGCCTAGCCTCCCGACGCTGGTAGCGGATCAGTCGCCCTTCCGGATCCAACCGGAGGCCGTGGAGATCCCAGACCCGTAAGTACCAAAGGTCGAGCCGTTTGTGATAGCCGTCCATCTGAGTCTCGATGATCTTGACGTCCGCCTCCGCCGCCCTCTGCGCGACCGGCGGTAGCCTGGTTATGTCGCGCCTGACCCGATCGAGGATTCCCCGCTTGAATTCGATGAGATCGGCATAGATGCTCATCCAATGGCGGGCGTCCTCCCAATGGGTGGTTTCAATGTGCTCACCCTCGAGCGGCCGGGAAGCTTCATCCGTCACCGGCGACGCGAACGCTGTCCGCGTCCTCGCTTGCGCCACTCGAGGCTCTGATGCGGTGCTTCGATGATGCGATGCACGTCGAGGAAATGTGGCACCCGGAGGGGGCCGCTGTCAGCAAAATTCGGTGTTTCCCTGCATTACAAATCTTGCGCCCGCGTGCGTCTCTTTATTCTTGGCAGGACTTGATCGAGCCCAAGGACGTCGTGGTCGCCATCCTCGGCGCGTCGGCCGCGTTCGCCGGCTTCGTCCTGGTGTTCCTCGGCATCATCATCGCCGCCTACCAGTCCTACCCCGGCGGCGCCCCGGACGCGGTCGTGCAGCCCTACCGCCGGACGGGCAGCGCGCTGCTCGGCACCTTCGCCCTGAGCCTCGTCACCGTCGCGCTGAGCCTGCTTTGGCTGATCAACGGTGGATCGACCGGGCTGTACGGTTGGACCATCGGCCTCTTCGCGATCCAGCTCGCCGCCGTCTTTGGCTCCGCCGCGTGGGCCACCCGCATGGTGCTCTGGCAGTAATGGCGCTGACCCAGAAGAAGCTTCAGGACATGGAGGACGCGAGCCTCACCAGCCTTCTCGAGGGCGATGCCGCGAAGTGGAAGGCCAAGGCGAAGCACGCCTACGCCGCCACCCACGCATACAAGAT
>Ga0209220_1000595_pt1 | contig 11611 bp, 18 predicted proteins | sample BlaSpr_A8_OM3_M3_FD_187984 | JGI IMG/M metagenome (GOLD analysis project Ga0209220, IMG submission 187984) | Forest soil microbial communities from Thunder Bay, Ontario, Canada - Black Spruce, Ontario site 2_A8_OM3_M3 (SPAdes) (version 2) | ecosystem: Environmental > Terrestrial > Soil > Boreal... | reverse complement strand
TCCCCCAGCCGATGACGACCGCGGACATCCAGGCCCTGGTCGAACAGCTGACGGCCACGGTGACGAAGTTCCGCGAGCAGTCGTCGCCGCAAAAGGTGGCGCTCGACCAGCAGTCGCTCAACCTGGGCGACTCCAAGCAGATCCGCATCGCTTCGGTCGGCCTCGGCGTGCGCGTGATCAGCCACTGGTCGGTGGTCTACAACTTCGTCAACGCGGCCACCGTAGCGCAGGTCATCAGCGTCTCCAACGTGTGGCCCTTCAACCACGCCCGGCAGACGCTGATCCAGATCAACGGTGGGGCGCAGGTCTACGCCGCAGATGGCCTCGGCACCTTCGCCGTGATGTCGCGCAACAAGCCGGGGACCTGGCAGATCAACAGCGGCGCGGGCTTCGGCCTCGCTCTCTCCAAGGCCCTCGTCAAAGTGACCGTGGGCGCCAACATCGCCGCGACCAACGTGGGCGGCGGTGGCAACTTCTCGGGCATCACCTCGATTTCCGTCACCGCCTCGACGACCGGCGTGCTCACGGTCGATTTCTGGACCGTCGAGAAGCTCGCCCTCGACCGCCAGTCCCTGCTCGGCATGCTGCCGCTGCAGAACAACAGCACCTTCGCGACGATGACCCGCCAGGCGGTCAACAACGCGATCGGCGCCGGCCCCAACAACCACGCCTTCCCCTTCTTCACCGCCGGCGCGGTGCCCGGCACGCTGACCCACACCGCGGTGGCCACGGTCACGTCGACGTACGACTTCTGGTCGGTGCCACCGGACCAGGGGCTGTACCAGGAGATGGTCCAGAACAGCTATCAGGTCCAGCAGCAGCAGTCGATCGGTGTCGCGGTGACCGGTCCTGCAGCGCTGACCTACAACATCCCGCAGAACCAGTTCATGGTCGCGGCGCACCTCTGGGGCTTCGACACCCAGGGCAACCTGATCCCGGCCGACGCGGGCGGTCTGTCGTTGCTGCGCCTGGTCTACAACGCGCAGTCGATCCAGCCCGTCAGCCACTTCGCCGACCGCGAGCGCGCGGCCCAGTTCCTCGACTACGACGACGACCGCCAGTTCGTCGGCGGCTATCGCTTCTGGGACGGCGAGGACACGACCGAAATGGTTCAGAGTGCCGACCAGGCCGGCTGGATCGACACCTACCAGGCGGCAACCCCACAGCTGGTCGCTGACGTCGTCGCCGGCCTGCTGGTCCCGCTGACCTACTCGATCACGCGTGAGTCGGTCGTCGCCGGCGCGGTCCAGGTGGTGGGAGGCTAGGCATGTACGGAGCTGAGACCAAGCGCTCGGGCGCGCGGACGAACCAGATCGCGGCGCCGCCGCCCAGCGCATCAACGCCGAGCGGCGGCAAGGCCGCGGACAAGTCGGCCTTCAACTGGTTCCCGGTCTACCTCGTGATCGCGGTCGCCCTCTACTTCGTGTGGGCGATCCTCGAGCAGCACCAAAAGATCAAGACCGCGCTCGAGCCCAAAGCGATCGGCATCAACCTGCGCAACCTCGCGGTCATCATGACCACGGTCGTCCTCGGCCTCAACCTCTTCAAGATCGGCGCGGTCAAATTCTCGGTTTGGCTCGCGCAGCTGACCGGCGGTCGATTCCGCGCCCGCTGGTTGGTCTACCTGGCGGGCGGGGCGTAGAGGCCGTGCGCTTCATCGGTCTCGTCCTGGTCCTGGCCGGATTCGCAGTGGCGTATTTCCTCGCCTATCAGGGCCTGAACGTGAATCAGGCGCGGGACCGACTGTCAAAATTGCTGAGCCTGCCAGGGCTCGCCTCCCCGACAAAAGCCGCCGGCTCTACCCCGCCGGCGGCTGGGGCGGCGGCATGAAAACTCTGTGGAGCTCGCCCTGGACCGTGGCCGTGATCGCACTCGCGATTCTGGTCGTCGTTTTGGCTCGAGGCGGGTTCGGCACGCCGCAAGGACAGCGAGCGGGCATCGCCGTGATCTTCCTGCTCCTGATCGGATTTCTCTGGCCGCCGCTGGGCATCGTGCTGGGTGGCGTCGCGCTGATTTATCTCGTGGTGGTCCACGGGCCAGCACTCATCCAGCAGCTGACGCAGTCGCTGGGCAGCTCAGGAGGCTCAAACGCATGAAAGAGTTTGTGCGGTATCTGGCGATGGGCTTCTTCGGCGCCATCGTCCTGGTCATCGTTTTCGTCAAGGCCGGTGCGGGCGGCGGGAAGTCGGGCGGCGAGCAGGCCTCGATGATCGTGCAGGCCTTCGGCGACGCCGGATCCAAGGTCGCCACCTCGCTCGAGGGCGGCTAGTGATAGGTCGAAGTCGCGACGCCGACATGGCGACCGGCGCGCCCGGTCGACCGGGCTACGACGCGCAGACGAAGTTCGCCGCCGGCGCGCTCTACGACGACGGCGTCGCCTTCCCCTGGACGCACGTGCCACAGGAAACGCGACCCGCGTTCTGGCACAACTCCAAGGTCTCCAACAAGACCTCGGAGCACAACATCGGCAACATGCCGGTGCGCATCGTGGTCGCGCAGCTGGCGCCACCGACGCAGGCGCGGAACCTGAAGAACCTGATCTCTCGGCCGCTCGTGCTGCGACCGGGCAACCAATCCCTAGGAGGTCGATAACGTGTTCAGCTTTTTGCGCGGCATCTTCGGCTGGGGAGCGCTGATCCTGATCGCCGTCGCGATCGCGATCGCGCAGTTCCTCGGCGGCTTCAAGTGGATTCGACGCATCCTGTGGGCCGCGGCAGCCGTGCTCGCTGCGGCGGCCGCGGTCAACGAGTGGAGCAGCAAGAAATGACGACGCGCCGCAAGACGGCCGCGGTAGCGCGTCACGCAGTGGCCAGCTCGGATCCGGTGCCAGCTGACGGGTCAGTCGCCGGCCCGGACGCGCCTCTCAACGACCCGTGGGGTCCTGTGGAGCCGCGCGCCAGGCGCCGGCACCTCGAGGGCTTCGCCTACTACTTCGTCATCGTCCCGTGTTGGATCGTGGCGTCGATCGCCGTGCTGGTCTTCGTCGACGCGGTTGAGCGCTACATCTACGGAGACGACTGAAGGGTGGCGGTCACCGGGGCAGCGATCGCGGCGAAGGCGGGCGGCGGCCCAGCAGTCAAGCGCGTAGGCGCGTACGTCAAAGCTCACTGGAAGGAGCTGCTCGCCCTCACCTTCGCCGCGATCCCCGCCATCTTCATCCTGCTCCACACCGGCGCGCGCAAAGCGGTGCAGCAGACGCTCACGTTGCCGCCGCTGGGAACCGGAGCCCCAAGCAGCGACTCGACGACATCAGGTGCGACCACCCCGCCTTTCCCGCCAGCTCCGGGCGACACCCATAACTGTCCCCCTGGTCAGCACTGGCAACCCTCGATCTTTCCGCCCCCCGGCGCGATGTGGCCAGTTCAGGCCCCCGGCTGCGTGCCTGACGTGGCGCCCGCATCGATTCCGAACCCCAAAGTGAAGGAGATCACCGCGGACCTAAGCAGCGGCTGGTCGGTCAACGGATCCAACACGAGGGTCGTCCCTCCACCGCTCAAGGACGTGCCCCCGCCACCGGTCAAGAACGTGCCCCCACCACCCCCTCCCCCACCGCCGGCGTTAAAGGCGCGACCGATCACCATCGTCCCTGACCTAACCCAGCGCGCCAAGCGCGGCGGACCGGTCGGCTGATGCCCGCGTTCCCTATCACGCAGACCTTCGACCCCTCGATCGGCGAGTACGGCCAGGACTACGCACTCGCGGTTGGCACGCCCATCTACAGCCCGATCAGCGGCACCGTGGGGACCGAGGACCAGGGCAAGCAGGCTTGGGGCAAGCGCGTTCTCGTCTTCGCCTCAAAGGCCACACAGGCCGCGACCGGAGTCGGTACCTTCGCGGTCGGTCACCTGACGAAATTTGCTGTCAGCGCCGGCCAGACCGTCAGCGCCGGCCAGCTGCTCGGTTACTCAGGTGGAGCGACGAGCGATCCCTCGAGCGGCAACAGCTCAGGGCCACACGTCGAGCCGCAGTTCTTCAGCGCGGCGACCGGACTTCCGGTCAACCCGCTCGACATCTTCAAACAGTTCACGTCGTGGGAGCAGGCCATCTTCGGCGGCGCCGGTGCGCTGGCCGGCGGCTCGCCCGCCGCCGGTGCGGTGGCGGCGGCCGTCGATCCATTCGCGGGTATTTCGCAGGCGATCGGCAGCGCGAGCGCAAACCTGCAGAGCATGGCCTTCCGGATCGCCTTCGGGATCCTCGGAGCTGCGCTCTTCATCGTCGGCCTCTTTCTCATCTTCGCCGGCGACCTCGAGAAGCTCGAGGACGCATCACTCGACCAGGTCCACAAGGTCGAGGAGGTGGTCGCGCCGGCGGCTGAGGCGGCCGCGGCATGATCCACGACCTGACACTCTTCGGCCTCGGTCTCGTCTTCGCCTACGTCCTCGACCACTATCGCTTCGCGCGCGCGATGCGTAAAGCCCTCGAGGCGCCGCGGCGAATCTTCGTCGTCACCAAACGGAGGTGGGGCTGATGGTGCTCAAGAAGCTGTACCAAGCAGGCGCCCTTGGCGGCGGTCTGCCGGCAGACGCGCAGCTCGACTCGCGCACGCGTATGGACAAAGTCGGCTACGTGTTTGGCTGGAACCTCAGCCCGTTCGCCTTCGAAATTCAGGATGAGGGAGCCAACCCGATGGGCATCGCCATGCCCTTCGCGCCCTACATCCACCCGCTCTTTCTGCGCGTCGAGAAGGTGATCTTTCACGCCGTCGCGCAGCAGACCATCAACCTGCCCATCGCCGTCGGCCAGTACGTCGTCTATTGGGAAATCAGCGAGCACAAACCAGAACTGATCCCCGGTCCCTGGTGACCGACTAGCAAAAGGAGAAAGCGCAAATGCGAATCGCAATCAGCCCCGACGAGAACCCTGGCGACCCCGGTGCCGTGCACGGCGTCATCGTCGAGCGCGTGATGAACGTCGCGGTCGCGACCTGGCTCGAGGCCGCACTCAAGCGCTGCGGTCAGGACGCGTGGTTCAACCCTGACATCACCTATGAGCAGCGCGTCGCCGAGGCCAATGGCGACGGCACACAGCTGCTCGTCGCCTGCGCCCACAACGCGGCCGGCTCGCCGGCTGCAGAGGGCGCGCTGTTCCTCTTCTGCAAGGGCGACGACCTCGGAGCGTCGGCCAAGGGCTTCGGTCACCAGCAGCTGCTCGCCGACAAGGTGGGCGCGGCCCTGGTCGCCGGCGGCCTGGTCGGCCACTGGAACGACTACATCGAGGACGTGTACGAGTGCTGCGCCTTCAACGGCGACACGCTCTACGTCGAGCTCGGTTACGAGACGAACCCCGACGACGCGGCGCGGATCAAGCAGCCCGACTACCCGGCGCGCGCGGCCGAGCTGCTCTGTGAAGGCATCGCCGCGGCGATGGGATTCCCCTACGCCCCACCCATCCACCCGAGCGCACCGCCTCCGGAGTGGAAGACAAACCTCGAGCAGCTGCCGGCGCCGGTCAGCGGGATCCTCGCCTCGGACGTCGATGTGTTCGACACGTTCAGCAACCAGAAGGTCTCATCGCTCACCGCGGGCACCACGCTGACAGTGGCCTATCAGACGCGCGTGCGCCAGGTCGAGTATTACCTGACGCAATTCGCGGTCGACCACGCGACCGGCTACGCGATCGCCAAGACCCAGATCACCTTCCAGCAGGTGCCAAACCCGAACCTGGATCCCGTGCAGCGGCCGCCACTCTCCAACCCGCCTCTCACTAGCTCGACGCCGCCGGTTTATCCGAGCCAGACCGTCAGCGCTGGCCAACTGCTCGGTACGCAGCCATCGATGGCCGACTCGCTGATCAACTTCGCGGACCGGGAGCTGATCGCACTCATCGAGGCGGCGATCGCCGAGTTCAAGAAGAGGGTGGCATGAGCGGCTTGCCAAAAGGGCTGCAGCTCTACGCGCTGGTCGCCCTGATTGTGGTGTTCGTTTCATCGGCCACCCTGGTCGGTGTCGTGGTTGGCACCGGCCATGACATCAGCGATCCGCGGGTGACCCAAATTCTCGGCTTCGCGGTGACCATCATGGTCGGCCTGCTCGCCATCCTCAAAATTCAGGACGTGCACCTGCAGATCAACAGCCGAATGGACACCCTGCTCGGGCTGACGAAGTCAGACTCGTTTCAGAAGGGCCAGGCGGCCGGTCCAGGTGCTCCGATCCCGACCAATGGTCCAGCTGGAGCGACGGGAGCGCCCGGGCCGGCCGGAGCGATCGGACCTCAGGGGCCTCAGGGTGAGCCCGGACCGGCCGGGACGTCGGCGCCGCCGACACCACCATCAGGACCAGCGTCGACGAGCTGACCCAGTACGTCGTGATCGTCCTTCACCTGTTCTGTCCCGGACGGAAGAGCGTTCGGCAGTCCAGCACGTGGGCGATGCTCGAGCTGCTGCGTCGTCACGGGCGTCACGTCGTCATCGACTGGCCGACCGTCAACGATCAGGACAACGCGGCTGCGCTGGCGTGGTGCTGGAATCGGGGCCAGACCCTGTGCGTGGTCGAGCAGGACGTCGTGCCCTCACTCGAGGACCTGGTCCGGCTCGAGCTCTGCGGCCGCGCTGGCGTGTGCAGCCAGGCGACGCATTGCGGAGGCAACGCCGCGGCCGGCTACGACTTCCGCGTTCGCCAGCCTGATGGCTCGCTGCGCTGGGGTCGCGAAGGCGAAGAGTGGGCTGACGCGTTCCCGCTCGGCTGCACGGTCTTCCATCCGGACGCGATGCGGCGAGCGACCGTGCCGGTCGAGCGATGGCAGCAGCTCGACACGGTACTGTCGATGCGTCTCGGGCTTCGTGCGCACATCCACTGGCCGGCCGCGGAGCACAACCACTGATGACCGAGTTTGGGCTCAGCGGAACGATCTACGACGCGCCGCCGGCGCACCCTGAAATTTTCAAAGTCGGAGCGCCAGACCTAGAGGCGCAGCTGGGCTCGGGTTTCCAGGCCGCGCACATCTGGGTCAACAACCGAAGCAACCAGAGCCTCTACCTGCCAGACGCTCCCGACGTCGTGCCGCCCGGAGTGACTCGCGTCGTTGCCATTCGCAATACCGATATCGCTCGAGCGAGCTGGACGATCCCGCCTCAGTTTGCGGTAACACAATTCCCGGCTGCGAACGGCGCCGCGATCCTCATTTGGCTCCACGGCGACATCGAAATGTCGCCGTCACCGGGAGTGGCAAACAACCCCAACGTCCAGTCGCCGCAGAAGAACCTGGGCACCATCGTCGTGCCCGCCAATGGAAACAACAGCGCAACCTACACGGTGCCGGACGGCACGCATTCGATCGGCGTCCTAGTCCAGACCGGGGCGCTGAGCTCGCTCAAAGTCTCAGGCGCCCAGTCCGGTGGACCGTATCTCTCTCTGCCACCTGCCGGCGTCGGTGGTGCATCGCTACAGGGACCGTTCATCTCTGCTTTTTTCTCAGGCGCCGACAGCAGCGTGAACATCTTCGCCGCAGCCGGCGCGATTGGCGCGACGATCCTGGTGGTCGCGATCCTCAGCGCGCAAGCGCAATTCGTCTTCAACAACGTGAGCGAGAGCACCGCAGTCAGCTTGGTTGGTGGTGCGGGCATCGCGCTCGGCGATACGTCAGCGCCTGCTCTGGCAGCCGACACTCTGACCGAGACGATCTCCGCACCCGGCCTCGTGCCGAACAACGCGGCGACCCTGGTCATGGCGAGCTTCAAACCTGCAGCTGGGCAGACGATCGCACCTGTGGGCGCGCTCGGCGCCTTCACCAAAGGGACGTCGACCGCCGTCAATCCCCCCTACGGTCAGGCGCCGGTAGCTGGTCATCTCTTAGCAGCCATTGTCAGTGGCTCCACGACGCCGATTCTGTGCGGAACCGCGGGCTGGGTAAAAGCCATCAGTGGTGGCAGCAGCGGGGATTCTGGCGGAAACGGCCAAGCAGTTGCTATCTGGTACAAGCCGAACTCGGCCGGCGGCGACGCGGCCCCTCAATTCACGGGCGGCAGCGCCGGCGCGCCCTGCATGTTTGCCCAACTGGCCGAGTTCAGCGGTGTGGCCACCGCCGCGCCAGTCGATCAGACCGGGGTCGACAATGTCAATGGCTCGAGCACGACCAACACCGTGGTCAACGGGAGCATCGACGCACAGTCGGGTGACCTGGTGATGGCAGGTAGCCGATTCGCAGTGAACAATGCCCCCGCGGTCGCAACGTACAGCGACACCTTCAACAACAACGCGGTCGCCGTGGCCATGGGGAACAACGGCAACGGCGACGTCAGTTCATGTGCTCTTGCTGGGACGACGCGCTACGTCAATCACACCTACGCCATCGTGCCAGTCATCGCGGCCGCGTTGCCGCTGGGCGTTGCGCCCTGGCGATATGACGTCGACGGCACGTCAGCGCCGGCGACGGGCTCGCAAGCTGCCGTGGTGCTGGCCGCCAGCCCCGGCAAGACATACACCTGCCACACCCTGATCGGCACCCTGCTGCAGACCACGGCCGTCGCTCCGCTGGTCACCTTGCAGATCCAGGATGGCGCCGGAACCGTGATGGCGGTCAACGTGGGCACCCAGGCAGTGATCGGAGCGAGCGCGATCATTCCGCTGGTCGGGATCGTCAAGGCGGGCACGAAGGGCAATTCCATGACGGGACAATTCAGCGGTGGCTCGAGCGGCACCGACGAATCGATCTACATCGGGGCCTACCTGCGGTGAAGTTGTACGCGGGCAGCGGCCACTCTTACCTCGTCTGCCCCAAGCTCATCGAACTCGACCCTCGTCACGGTGAGCACTGGTCCAAAGGCCCAGGTTGTCGACGGGCTCGAGCCTGTCCGATTGAACATGACCACGAGCCGCAGCTGCTCGACCCAGTGGGTCACCTCGTCGTTGATTTCTACTGGCAAAGTGGCTGCCGCCCGCCCACAGAGGACGAGCTTCTAACCTGCCCATGTGGTCGGCAGCTGGTCCACGCGGACCTCGACGACCTCTCCGACCCGAAGCACCTTGACGATGCTTTAGGGATTGAGGTTCGCGTAGTCGACGCAGACGTCAGTGGTGCTTTGGGCCGCAATGCGGACAGCGACCGGCTTGGCTGAGCCATTGCTTCTAAGGTCGACCACGACGGGCTTGTTCGAGTGGTTTTCGATCCGTTCGCACGCCAGGTGCGCTCGCGAGTCGGCGACCGTGATCGTGATCGACGTCGAAGCCGCTGCGTCCGCGCGCATCTGCTCGAGCTCGGCCTGTTGCTGAGCCAAGAACCAGGTCAGGGCGACGATCGCCGCCGACGTGGCCACCACCAAGGCCAGTCGAGGCCCCCGTCCGGAGGCCGCGTTAAACCTTCCGCCGATGGCTTGCGCCATGGCTAAGCAGCTTAACACCGCTTCCGATCGGACGTATCCCATGTGGGTGACAAACGTAACCCATTTGTAGTACGTTACTTACGTGGGTGAAGGCGTGGGGTTGTCAGAACCTGAAACAGGGAGGATCATCGCCCTCGTGCGGAAGACCCAAACATCTCTACGTCTCAGCCCGGCCGTCTTCGAAGAATTGCAGCGCCTCGCCGACAAGCTCGACAAGGAACGACCCGACGTCGTCGAGCTGGCCATCACCCATCTTTCCGGCACCCTGCGCAACGGCCAGCCGGTCTATATCGACCCGCCGCCGAAGACGCCGGCGAGCCACAAGAGGGCTCGCCGTGTCGCGTAGGCTGACCACTACAGGTTGTGCTTTTTGCCGGCGCGGGGCGCCCGCTGGCCTTGCCGATGGACTTGCTGAGATCGGAGGCGCCCACTTCCGACCTGCGTTGCTGGCGCATAACTGAGGTAGAGGTGCCGGAACCGCGGACCTGTCGCGACGAGCTGGTGCTGTTCGACGGGACTCGAGTTCGTTGCTCGGAGCGACCCCGGCATCGGTACCAGCATCAGCACAGCGGCGAGTCGATCGACGGCCGCGGCAACTCCGTCCGCTACTTCCTCCGCTGGGGCCAGCTGCCCCGATCTCGCGCCGCGCAGGCCGAGTAAGTGAGCGAGCCGGCGCACCAGCTGCGCCGCACCGACAGCCTGCTCGACAACGCTTTCGAGGGCTTGGTCCGCGACCTCAAGCGCCGTGACTTCTCGCCCAAGACGATCCGGACCTACACGTGGGCGCTCGAGGACCTGTTCGCGTTTCTCCGCGCGCAGGGCGTCGAGGACCTGGCCGACCTCTCGCGTGACAACCTCGAGCGCTGGCAGGACCAGCTGCTCGACCGCAGGCTCGCAGCCAACAGCCGGCAGAGCGCGAGCACCGCCGTGCGCAAGCTGCTGAATTGGGCAGCTGATCGCGACATGGTCGACTGGCGGCTCGAGCGCGCGCTCGTGTCGGTGAAGATCAAGCGACGCAAGAAGCGTCACCCGATTCCGCGGCCGGACCTGCTGAGAATCATCGAGTGGGCCTGGTGGGAGCCGCGGCGCATGAGCATCATCGACCTGCGCGACCGCGCGCTCTTTATGTATCTGCTGGTCACGGCGCTGCGCGTCAGCGAGGTCGTGCAGGTCCTGCGTTCGGACTTCGTCGCGCCGATCGTCGTTCAGAAGGGCGGCGACGAAGTGACGGGCCACACCTCACCGAGCGCCCTCGACCTGGTCCAGCGCTACCTCGCAGCTCGCAAGCACGACGACTCGCCCTGGTTGTGGATCAAGCACGGCAACAACATCAACGCCGAGGGCGAGCGGCTGAGCGACTCAGGCGTGCGTGAAATGTGCACGCGCATCGCGCTCGAGCTGCAGATCGCGAAGTTTTCACCGCACCGAATCCGGCACTCGTCAGCGTCCTACATGGCCAACAAGGGAGTCTCGGCGCCAATCGTCGCGACGTGGCTGCACCACGCCAACCTCGACACCGTCATGGACTACATCGAGATCGACGACGAAACTCTGTTGCAGGTCAGCGAGACGATGGAGAAGCTGGTCAGGCGACCGTCACCGCGCCCGTTGCCGCCGGCATCGCGGGGCTGGCGCGACTACCGCCGCTGACGCAATCGCCGGATGACGTCGCGCGCTTTCATCGTGCGCTGAAAGTCTTCACTCGAGCCGCCGTGATCCGGATGGGTTTGCTTCAACGCCGCGGTCACTGAGCCGCCGTGCTCGGCGATCCACTGCCGCGCTTCCTCGAGGGGCGTTTGTCGCGGCGCCGGCAGCGTGGTGCCGTCATACGGGTGCATCGGGTCGCGCATGCGCTCCTCGAGCTCGGCCAGGCGAGCGCTGCGGGCACGCAGCTCGGCGAGCTCGCGCAGAGCAGCTGCGCGGAGTTTGTCGGCATAGGCGACGTCGCCGGCGGTGACGATCGTCGGCTTTACCCGTGGACCTGGCATCAGGGAATGAACACGCGCTCGGTGAGCCACTCGAAGCGCATGTGCACTCCCCCCCTCACCTCCCCACACGTCACGGTGCCATCGTCGTGTGGGACCAGCTTCACCGCGCATTCGTCGTCCTTGCCCCAGTGGTTGCTAAACGGACAGAAGCCCTCGCTTGCTCGAGCGAGCAGCTCGGGCTCGTCGAATTCTCCGTGGATTGTGTCGCGACCATCGAGACCCGGATTGATGGCCCACACACGAAGGACCAGGCGCTGCCGCAGGACGAGCTCCGGAGTTATCGCCTCGGTTATGTCAGGCCGCGGCC
>Ga0209220_1000594_pt1 | contig 11616 bp, 7 predicted proteins | sample BlaSpr_A8_OM3_M3_FD_187984 | JGI IMG/M metagenome (GOLD analysis project Ga0209220, IMG submission 187984) | Forest soil microbial communities from Thunder Bay, Ontario, Canada - Black Spruce, Ontario site 2_A8_OM3_M3 (SPAdes) (version 2) | ecosystem: Environmental > Terrestrial > Soil > Boreal... | reverse complement strand
CGGAGACCCGCGTGTTGACGGGCACTAATGTGGCACCGCTCGCTGGGACCGTGGAAATAATGGTCGGCGCACCGGTTCTGAAGCTCCACACGAAATCAACCGCCAGCGCAATGCCGAACGTGTCCTTCGCCCCGGTGATAATCGTGGCGGTAAAATTGCCCGGTGCAAGACCGGCCGAGGGTGTAAAGGTGGCGATATTGGTCGCCGCAGCGTAGGTAACTTGCCCAGACACGCTCGCCCCGCCAGAGGTCAAGATAAACGTAGAGGTGTTGATCGTCGCCGGATTCATCGCCTTACTGAATGTTGCCGTGATAACCGCGGAGCTGGGGGAAGCGAGGGTAGAGCCGTCCGGCGGAGTTACGGAGGTCACTCTAGGCGGGGTTAGCGGATCGCTAGGGCTCCCGGCATTCGCATTCTTGTCCAAGTCGCGGCAACCGGCTACAAAAGCGACTAATATGAACGCCACCAATGAAATTTTCCCAGTCTTGAATTTGCGCATTAGCTTCTCTGTTCCACTCGTGACAAGAGGTTCCTTTTTCGATTACGTGGCCGCCGCACGTTAGAATCTTTGAACCTCTAAAACCATGTTCTTGCCCAGATACCCATGGACGTCCGGATCCGCCGCGAAGTGGATATGAGCAGCTTGTCGCTGCAGCAGGCCCTTACCACGGTTCGCGCTGAGTTGCTTGCGGCAAGTTTTCTCTGTGACTCAAGAAAGTTGCAGCGTAGTCGAGGCCCGATGCCAAGGGCGCAAGCTGGAAGAGTTAACTGAATGCTAGGCTGAGGCTCTGCTGGCTTTCCCAACGGTTGTTCTGGCTAATACTCCGCACTCTCGAGAGGAGCCCTTTCCCCCCGCAGAGACCGTGCAAAACCTGTACCAGAGCAGGTTTATGACCCATCAATGTTTGTTCTTGATGGGCCCAGCCGCTAACATATCAATTCCAAAGGGAATGCCAATTTGAGTTCGCTATTTCCGCTGGGGTGGATTCGCTTTATGAATCGACTTCGCACCAAATTGGAACGGAATCAATTCCACTTGCGGAAATGGGAATCATCTTGAGTGCACTCCGATCAAGGATGGAGTTCATACAAGTCGCGCTTTTTTGACGTCACTTCTGACTGGTTTTGGTTGTCAAGGGCCACGCTCGATAAATCCCCCTATCAGCAGCTATCTGGATTAGAAGTGGACGATTGTCTACCTAGCGGCCAATTCTGACCTGCCCCAAATCGAAGCCAGAGCGGTTAAGAACTCATGAATGCGGTCGCGCAGCATCCCCTTAGCCAGCAGAGCATGAAGCTCGTCCTGCACGGGCGGCTCGACTTGACACCCCTTCTCACTCACACGTTTTCGCTAGACGATATCACTAAGGCGTACAAACTCTTTGGTGAGCGGCGAGAGGGTGCGATCAAGGTGGCGATCAAGCCGTAAGGGATGCAAGGAAAATCCAGCTCGCGGGTCAGCGTTCATTGAATTCTATCCCACAGTTGGTTTCCTTCTCGGGCGTACGTGCGAGACTTTGCACCGGGAGGGTACGAATCGGAATGCAAATTCTGAAAGCCGGCGTGCTCTATTTCGCAGTCGTTTTCGGAGCAGGGTTCGTGCTTGGTCCTATGCGTATCCTGTGGGCCGTCCCGCGACTCGGCACGAGAGTGGCCGAACTCCTGGAAGCGCCTATCATGTTTGTGGTCACAATTGTGGCAGCGCGATGGATCGTTCGGAGATTCGCTGTGCCACCCACACCGTCGAGTCGACTCGGTATGGGTGGCATCGCGTTTAGCTCGATGGATGCTAACCGCGGAGTTTACGCTCGTGCTCTGGCTTCGGGGCCTCTCGATCAGCGAGTATCTTGCAGACCGAGACCCTGTAGCGGGGACTGTCTACTACTTGATGCTTGGGGCCTTCGCCGTCATGCCGCTTTTGGTGGCGCGTAGATGAGCTAAGCCACAGGAACCAAGCCGCCCGCTAAGCCGCTGACAACTCCTTGTGACCTTCCGCGACGGGGAGTTCCGGCCATAGCAGCTTGAGCGTGACACCGTATGCTTCCTCGTACACCAGAGTGAAAACATGTGAGCAACGCTCGCAGAGCCAATAATGCCTTACGTCGTGGATTCCGTGTGGGGGATCAGCTGTTGCATCACTCCCACTTGCCGGAACCGGATCAGGCCGAAATCGGAAGAACTTGCCACCCCCGGTCCAGTGAAAGGCAGTCAGACACGCCGGGTTTGCACACTTGGGATGCTGTTTCTGATAGAGGGGGTTCCTCTCAACGTTTCGCCGCTTGGGGCAGGCTGTTTGCTTTGAGCTCGTTGAACAGCCATTCGTTCTTCTTCCAGGCCCCGTATCGTGGTCCGCAGCCAGCTTCCAACTGTTTCTTCGATCTCGTTTTGATCGCTGCAGCGGTAAAGGGAATCCAGCGTTTCACCGGATCCGGATACGTTGAACGGCCATCTGAACTCGTAGCTCCTTTCGCGATAGCCATTGCGCGCGAGTATGAGTCCAAGGTGTACGCGATGCATGTGCTGACTCCTGTCCCATTGGCTTGCGCGACCCCGGAGTCGGCTGCGGCTGCGATCGAGGGATTGGAGGAAGGCGCGCAGGCGGGAATGCAACGAGTTGACACACAGCTCGCTGGAGTGCCTCACGAAACGATGCTTGTCAGGGCCGAGTCGGTTTGGTCGTCAGTCGAGCAGGTATTAGGTGAGTGTGAGATTGACCTGGTGATTTTGGGTACGCATGGACGCACGGGCGCTATAAAGCTCCTACTCGGTTCCGTGGCGGAAGAAATCTTCAGAAGGGCAAAGTCGACGGTATTGACGATTGGTCCAAAGGTACAAAAGGGTGCTCATAACGGCGGCCAGTTTCATCGCGTGCTCTTCGCAACCGACTTCACGCCGGAAGCGCAAGCAGCAACTCCATACGCCATTTCCATGGCACAGGAGCATCAAGCAAGACTGCTCCTTCTGCACGTGATGCGTTACCCAGATTTCAAGTCGAGGAAGAGGACAGCGGAAGACTCAGTGGCCAATGCGATGCATCAGCTCTACGAGCTGGTTCCTCCAGAGGCAGAGCTGTGGTGCCGTCCCGAGGCTACCGTGCGGTTCGGAAATCCCGCGGAGAGAATTCTCAAAGCCGCCATGGAACTTGAAGCCGATCTGATCGTGTTGGGGGTCCGCGACGCAGCCGGGCACCTGGGGGCAGCCACGCATCTCCAACGGACTACAGCCCACAAGGTAGTGGCACACGCTCCCTGCCCGGTTCTGACCGTCCGGGGTTGAAAAAAGCTAGATTGGCAGCTCAGACCGGAGTCGCGTTTGGTTCTACACCGCTGTTCATCACTTAGTGTAGCCTGAAGAACTACAGGCAGAGAGAGAACTTCGCAAGGGTAGGAACAATTATGGCGTCATCAGTCGTGGCCAGTTCTTCGAGTCGTGCACGCCCCGCTCTTGAAAGCTTCTTCACGCCGGCGTCGGTTGCTCTGATTGGAGCGACGGAACGCGAAGCAAGCGTGGGGCGCACGATTCTCGAGAATCTTGTTCACAGCTCCTATCACGGCCAGGTATTTGCGGTGAATCCAAAGCGTTCTGAGTTGCTGGGAGTTAGGTGTTATCCCAGCGTGGCGACGTTGCCCGAGCCGGTCGATCTCGCCGTCATTGTTACTCCCGCAGCGACCGTCCCCGGTGTTGTTCGCGAGTGTGTGGATGCGGGCGCACGCTCGGCCATCGTGATTTCGGCTGGCTTCAAGGAGCGTGGCGGCGAAGGTGTGGAGCTTGAGCGTTTGATCCAGGCCGAGTTGCGCCGTGGTTCGATGAGGCTGGTGGGTCCGAACTGCCTTGGAATGATGAATCCTTCCATCGGGCTTAATGCGACATTTGCTCACGATCTTGCGCGTCCGGGAAATGTCGCTTTTCTGAGCCAGAGTGGTGCGCTATTGACCGCCGTTCTCGATTGGAGCCTGCGCGAACAGGTGGGCTTCAGCGCCATCGTGTCCACGGGTTCCATGCTCGATGTGGATTGGGGCGATCTGATTTCCTTCTATGGTGAAGACCCGCAGACGAAAAGCATTCTTCTTTACATCGAATCAATAGCTGAAGCACGCTCCTTTCTCTCCGCCGCTCGCGAAGTCGCATTGAGCAAACCAATCATCGTCATTAAGGCTGGCCGGACAGAAGCCGCGTCGAAGGCCGCCTCATCGCATACGGGAGCAATGACCGGCAGCGATGATGTTTTCGATGCCGCGCTTCGCCGTTGCGGCGTGCTGCGAGTGCAAAGCATCGCTGACTTGTTCTACATGGCGGAAGTCTTGAGCAAACAGCCCCGGCCGCGAGGGCCTCGGCTCACCATCGTGACCAATGCCGGTGGTCCGGGGGTGCTGGCTACTGACGCGTTGATCCCAAATGGTGGAGAACTGACACCTCTGTCGCAGGACTCCCTGAGCGCCTTGAGCGCGTTCCTCCCTTCACACTGGAGCCACGCGAATCCTATCGACATCCTTGGAGACGCCGATCCGGAGCGCTACGGGAAAGCCGTCGAAATCGCCATTGCCGATCCTACGAGCGACGGGCTTCTGGTGATCCTCGCCCCTCAAGGAATGACGAATCCCGCGGAAGTAGCCCAGCGGCTGGCCCCTTACGCGAAAGGGCACGGCAAACCTGTGCTGGCAAGCTGGATGGGAGGGCAAACCGTCGCGGAGGGCGAGGCGATCCTGAATGCCGCGGGGATTCCGACATTCGCATATCCCGATACTGCGGCGCGCGCCTTCGATTACATGTGGAGCTACTCGTCTCATCTTCGCGCCTTATATGAGACCCCCGCGATGACAGCTTCGGGTACCGATTCGGGAGCCCGGCTCCGGAAAGCGAAGAAGCTCATCGACCGGACGTTAGCCACCGGACGTACGCTACTTACGGAAGTCGAGTCCAAGGAGCTTCTGTCGCTGTACGGAATTCCCTGCGTGCCGACACGCGTGGCGCGAACGGCAGATGACGCCGTGGCCTACGCGGCCGAGTTTGGCTACCCGGCCGTCCTCAAAGTCTTTTCCGAGACGATCACGCATAAAACGGATGCGGGTGGCGTAAAGCTCGATCTTTCGAACGCGGCTGCCGTTCGAAAAGCATTTCGATCCATTCAGTCGTCAGTTAGCTCGAAGGCTGGCGAAAAAGCATTTCAGGGCGTGACCGTTCAGCCGATGGTGCGACTGGAAGGTTATGAACTGATTCTCGGCAGCAACATGGACCCCGTATTTGGTCCGGTGATTTTGTTCGGTTCGGGCGGCCAGCTCGTCGAGGTATATCGCGATCGTGCTTTGGCTCTGCCGCCCCTGAACACGACGCTGGCACTGCGACTCATGGAACTCACCAGAATATACACGGCGCTTCAAGGGGTTCGCGGTCGCAAAGCCGTGAACCTGGAAGCTCTCAAAGCAGCGTTAGTTGCCTTCAGCCAACTTATAGTCGAATTGCCGCGGATCGCAGAAATTGACATCAACCCCCTTGTCGTCTCTTCTGATAAGTTGCTCGCTCTGGATGCGCGCGTCGTTCTCGCTGACCCAAAAATCAAGGATGCAAACCTGCCGCACTCTGCTATTCGGCCGTATCCGTCACAGTATGTTTCCCGCTGGAAGATGAAGGACGGAGCAGCCGTTGTCATTCGTCCGATCAGGCCCGAGGACGAGCCCCAGATGGTGGGTTTTCACGGGTCGCTCTCCGAAGAGTCGGTCTACTTGCGCTATTTTCATATGGCAAAGCTGAGCACTCGGGTTGCACATGAAAGGCTCATTCGCAAGTGTTTCATTGACTATGACCGGGAAATGGCGCTGGTCGCTGAGTTGACCGACGCGCACACGCGGAGCACCTGCATCGCTGCTGTAGCTCGGCTTTCGCGCTTGCCATCGCTGGAAGAAGCGGAAATAGGCGTCGTCGTTGCTGACAAGTTTCAACACCAAGGCTTGGGCAGCGAGTTAATCAAAAAGCTCGTCGATATCGCTAGAATCGAAAAGATAGAACGGGTTGTGGCGGAATTTCACTCGGAAAACAGTGCCATCCGCCATCTCGCCAAGCACGGTGGAGCCACCGTGAAGCGGACTTCTGACTCAACTTGCTTCCGCGTCCATTTAGATTTGTAGTTTCGTTGCCCAGCTACGCGCCTGCCTTTACACCTGCTTCATTCCGAAATATCTTGAGACTAGTTTCATTTGCTCTCAGGTCGACTGCGCCAGAACTGCGCCCAAACGCTTACGCTGCGCCAAAACTCGATCTTTTCAAGCCTTGGGGTTAGCTCTGAAGCTGCACATCGTGTGACGTTTGTCATGCGACTTGGTGACCTGTATCACCGCATTTCTGACGGCCGCGGCTAATAATCGCACGCGTCTGTAAGCGCACTTAGAAGCGGCTTCCTAAGGGGGTAGTTATGGGGATCTCGATTGCGGTCGATCAGACGTCAGCGGGCGTGAAAGCCATGCGGGCAGCGGCGCCACGGCCGTGGCCAAGCAATACCAGATTCAAAACAAAACTCGAGGACGAGAAAGCTTTCGATGCCCAAGCTTTTCTCGATTCGGCCGGCGCGGGGAGGAAGGTTGTGGAATATGAGAGCAAGGAGACCATTTTCAGCCAAGGCGATCGCGCTACGAGTGTTCTGTACATCCAAAAAGGCGGCGTGAAGCTCGCCGTCGTCAATGAGGCCGGTGAAGAGGCAGTGGTGGAGATATTAGGCCCAGGCGACTTTTTTGGCGTGCGGTGCCTGGCGGGGCAACCGGAGCGGGCGAGCACGGCGACGACACTTACATCGAGCTCTATCCTGGTGATCGAAAAGCCGGAGATAATTCGACTGCTATACACGGAACGGGCGCTCTCCGATCGGTTCATCAAGCAAATGCTTTCGAGAAACATCCGAATCGAGGAAGACATGGTTGATCAGCTTTTCAACTCGGCCGAGAAACGACTGGCGCGCGTGCTTCTGCGGCTAGCGCACTTGGATAAGAGCGACCCGCCGGTTGTTGAGATGCCCATCCTAAGTCAGCAAGTTCTGGCGGAGATGGTCGGCACCACACGCCCGCGAATCAATGTGTTCATGAATCGGTTCAAGAAGCAGGGATTCATTAACTACGATGGGGGATTAGAAGTGCACCAGTCGTTGCGGAAAGTTCTCAAGAGTAGCTAAGAGTCATCTGTAATCCCTTGAACGCTTACCGATAGTGCGTGGGGCGGACTTTTGGGCAGGCGCTCAAGATGAGGAGACTACGGTGAAGACGGCGGACAAAGGATTCAAGAGCGCCTTGCAGCTAGTACTGGCGCTTGCGCTGGTGGGGATTGTTCTTCCCGGAGTCAGCAAGCAAACTCAGACCGCGCCAAATGTGAAAGAGCAGTTTACGCCGTTGATTCGCTCTGTCGAAGGACCGGACTTGTTCCGGGCCTATTGTACCCCCTGCCATGGCGTGGATGCCAAAGGAGGGGGTCCGGCAGCGCCCGCGTTGAAGGCCAAAATACCCGATCTGACTCTCCTGGCCAGAAACAATCGAGGGCAGTTCCCTACGGTGCGCGTGCGCCAAATGATTATGGGCGATGAAGTTGCGGTGGCACACGGTTCCCGAGAGATGCCAATTTGGGGACCCATCTTTCATCAGATTGAATCGGATGTGGACTGGGGAAATGTGAGGTTGGAGAATCTCGTGAAGTACCTGGAGTCAATACAGACGATCACTCCTTCAGATCCCTTGTCGGGTGCTGAACTGTACAAGCAACGATGCACCGTCTGCCATGGAAGTGACTTGAAGGGAAGTGGCCCTGCCCCTTATCCATTCAGAGCACCGCCCGACTTGACCACACTCGCGAGGCGTCACGGCGGCAAATTCCCTGACGCCTATGTCTCAAACGTGCTGCGGAATGGCGTCGTAATGCCAGCCCATGGTCCGGCTGAAATGCCCATCTGGGGAGCAGATATTACGATGGATGGATTGGGTGAGCCTCAAGTGGCGCTGCGGATTACAAACCTGACGAACTACATCAAGTCACTCCAGGCAAAGTAGGACGGTAAGAGCCTTTCGACCTCTAACTATTTCGCGCCACGAACGAGAGGCGCTAGTGGTGTGACAGATTGCGGCCACACGTTCTCAGGTTCAGCGGACGCGCAGGGCGTAAGAACTTAGCATCTTCATGTAATTGCTGCGCTCGAAGGCGCCGGGATTGGGGGCCGCGCGGTAGCTCATGCTGCCGCGCATCTGTTGAATCGATTCGTACTCGTGCTCGGTCATCCAGCGGACGAGATCGTCCAGAATGCGGTGCGGGTACCGAACACCGTTTTGAAGGAGCGCCGAAGTCATCATGGCAACTTGCGCCCCGGCCATCATGCATTTCACAACGTCTTCTGCGCGATGCACGCCGCCAGTGATCGCTAGGCTAGGCCGGACGGAACCATACAGAATCGCGACCCAATGCAGGCGCAATGGGAGCTCACAGGGATCGCTGAGGACTAGATGCGGCGCGGGCTCGAGATTCTCAATATCGAAATCGGCTTGGTAAAAGCGGTTGAACAGCACGAGGGCGTCGGCACCAGCGTTATCGAGACGCCTGGCCATGTGGACCATGGAGCTGAAGAATGGGGACAACTTGACGGAAACTGGAATTTGCAAGCCGGCCTTCACCTGATGCACAAGTTCGCAATAGCGGTCCTCGACGGCGTCGCCGCTTTTGTGCGGGTCGGTTTCGATCGAGTAGAGGTTGAGCTCGATGGCATCTGCGCCGGCCTGCTCCATTTCGCGGGCATAGCGAATCCAGCCGCCGGGCGTGGTGCCGTTCAAACTGGCGATGACGGGAATTGCGACGGCCTGTTTTGCGCGATGAATCAGCTCCAGGTAGCCTTCCGGGCCGGTGTTGTAGGACTCGAGATTGGGGAGATAGGTGATGGCCTCGGCGAATTCATCGACGCCGCGGGAGAGGTCTTGGTCGATTAGGACGCTCTCGAGTGTGAGCTGCTCTTCGAAAAGAGAGGGCAGGACAACGGCGGCGATGCCGGAGTCTTCCAGGTGGCGGAGATTGTCCACGGATTCTGTGAGCGGAGACGCGGAAGCGACGAGGGGGTTCTTTAGCGCCAGGCTCATGTACTGCGTGGTGAGGTCGATCACTTGGCGCCTCCTTCCGGCTCTCCGGCCGCAACCAACTCGGGCTTTTGAGAAACGTCTTCGAGACGTATGCCGTTGCCCACACCGCTACCCGGTATGGAGGCGCGACTCTCATAGACACGCCAGCGGCGCTGGACATCCTCCTGGGCCTCGCGAAGGAGTTGGGCGGCGACTTTCGGATTAGTGCGGGCAAGGATAGTGTAGCGTGCTTCCTGATAGACGTAGTCTTTGAGAGGGATGCTCGGCGGTTTGGAATCGAGCTGGAAGGGGTTCTTCCCTTCGAGGTTCAACGCGGGGTCATAGCGCATCAACGGCCAATAACCGGAGAGCACGGCGGCTTTCTGCTGCTTCATGCCGAAGACCATGTCATAACCGTGGGCAATGCAGTGGCTGTAAGCGATGATGAGCGATGGGCCGTTGTAGGCTTCGGCTTCGAGGAAAGCCTTGACGGTGTGCGTGTCGCCGCCGCCCATGGCCACACGGGCGACATAGACGTTGCCGTAGCTGATGGCCTCCATCGCGAGGTCTTTCTTTCCAGTACGTTTACCACCCATGGCGAACTTGGCCACGGCGCCGCGGGGAGTCGCCTTGGACATCTGGCCACCGGTGTTGGAGTACACCTCAGTGTCAAGCACGAGCAGGTTCACGTTGGCCCCGGTAGCGAGGACGTGATCGAGTCCTCCAAAACCGATGTCGTAGGCCCAGCCGTCGCCGCCAACGATCCAGACGCTCTTACGAACAAGACTGCCGGCGACCGCCAGGAGATCGCGTGCGTCGTTTGAATCCATTGCCGCGAGTCGCCGTTTCAGCTCGGCCACTCGGTCACGCTGCGCCGTAATGCCGCTTTCTTTTGACTGATCGGCTTCCAAAAGGGCGCGAGCCAGCTCGCCGCCTATTTCATCGGCGAGCTTCTCGGCTAGATGACGCGCGTAAGCGGTCTGTTGATCGGCGGCGAGGCGCATTCCGAGGCCGAACTCGGCGTTGTCTTCGAACAGCGAGTTGGACCACGCGGGCCCGCAGCCACTCGCGTTCGTGGTATAGGGCGTGGTCGGCAGATTGCCGCCGTAAATCGAAGAGCAGCCCGTGGCGTTGGCGATCAGCAGGCGATCGCCAAAGAGCTGCGTAAGGAGCTTGATGTACGGAGTCTCGCCGCAGCCCGCGCACGCACCGGAGAACTCCATGAGTGGTTCGAGCAACTGCACGTCCTTGACTTGAGAATGGGACAGGCGGCTGCGGTCGAATTCGGGGATGGACAGAAAGAACTCCCAGTTTTTGCTCTCGGGCTCGCGAAGAGGAGCTTGCGGAACCATGTTGATGGCTTTGTGTTTTGCCTCACTCTTGCTCTTGGCCGGGCAAATCTCGACGCAGAGGGCGCAACCGGTGCAGTCTTCGGGCGAGACTTGGAGGGTGTATCTCAGATCTTGGAATTCGCGCCAGCGCGGCTTTTCGGTCTTGAACGATTGCGGAGCGTTCGCGAGCAGCGAGGAATCGTAAACCTTGGCGCGGATCACCGCGTGCGGGCAGACGAGCACGCACTTACCGCATTGGATGCAGAGCTGCTCGTCCCAGACGGGGATTTCCTGAGCGATGTTTCGCTTCTCCCATTTGGCGGTGCCGGTGGGGAAGGTGCCGTCAGGCGGGAGGGCGCTGACGGGCAAATCATCGCCGCGACCTGCGACAATTTCGCCGAGCACATTGCGAACGAACTGAGGAGCGTTCGGTGACACAGGCGGAAGGATGTCAAATGGAGCCGTTACCTGATTCGGGATCTGCACTTCAGACAAATGAGACAGGGCCTGGTCGACCGCGTCAAAATTCCTTTTGAGGACGGCTTCACCGCGGTTGCTATAAGTTTGTTCAATAGCCTTCTTGATGGCCGCGATCGCGTCGGCGGGAGGCAGGATGCCGCTAATGGCGAAGAAGCAGGTCTGCATGATGGTGTTGATGCGGCGGCCCATGCCGGTCTCGCGGGCTACGGCGTAGGCATCAATGACGAAAACACGCAAATGTTTCTCGATGACCTGCTGCTGGAATTTCCGGGGCAGGTGATTCCACACTTCGGTGGGAGCAAACGGCGCATTCAACAGCACGCTCGCGCGAGGAACGGCCCGCGACAGCACGTCCATGTGTTCGACGAACGGGAAATGGTGGCAGCCGATGAAATTGGCTCTATCAATCAGATAGGAGGAGCGAATTGGCAGCGGGCCAAACCGCAGATGCGAGACCGTCACGGAGCCCGCCTTCTTCGAGTCATAGACGAAGTAGCCTTGCGCGTAATTCCCAGTCTGCTTGCCGATAATCTTGATGGAGTTCTTGTTTGCGCCGACCGTACCGTCGGACCCGAGGCCGTAGAAAACCGCGCGGACGGTGTCAGGGCGCTCGGTGGAAAAAGCGGAATTGTATTCGAGGCTGGTATGCGTGACGTCGTCGTGAATGCCAATCGTGAAATGATTGCGCGGCGCGGAACTATTGAGCTCGTCGAAAACGGCCTTGGCCATGGCCG
>Ga0209220_1000593_pt1 | contig 11636 bp, 9 predicted proteins | sample BlaSpr_A8_OM3_M3_FD_187984 | JGI IMG/M metagenome (GOLD analysis project Ga0209220, IMG submission 187984) | Forest soil microbial communities from Thunder Bay, Ontario, Canada - Black Spruce, Ontario site 2_A8_OM3_M3 (SPAdes) (version 2) | ecosystem: Environmental > Terrestrial > Soil > Boreal... | reverse complement strand
TTGCTCCTTATGCCAGTGATCGCGCGCACCGCAATGCTGCTGCAGCAGACTGACGGTCGGCGCTCGGTCGACGCACGTCTCGTATTGATTCTGGTAATGTGTGTTGTGATGGGGTTGATAGACAACTCAAAGACGGCAGTAGCCCTCCCCATCGTCGCCTACTTCGCCACTAGCGTCTTCTACCGCGGGGGCGTGACAGGCCGTCAGGTCACATCGGGAGCAGTCGGGCTTGTAGTGCTGGCCGCAATCGTTGCGCCGATGATTCATACCTTTCGAATCTTCGGAATCCAAGAGATGCCGTGGCGGGAGCGGGTAGTTCTGATCGAGCGGGGCGTCGGCGAAGCGGTCGCGACTGGTAACTTCACTCGCTATCAAAAACTCGCATCTGGGGAATTCGCCCAGGGTTACTACAACTACTTTGGACAAGGTACCGGGCAGATGTTGCTCGGACGGTACGCGTCTGTTCAGCAAATCGATCCCGTGATAGCGAGCGTCGGCCGGCACAACACGTTGGGGGGCAGTGTCATATGGCCGGCCTTCGGCAGACTTCTACCCTCCTTCGTATACCCCAACAAACCGCGTGAAATAGAAGGCTACAAACTTCTCGTCCAGTTGGGTCTGATCGATCCGGAAGGAGGGAAATACCCGACCGTACCGATACTCGCGCAAAGCTACGCCGGCTATGGCATCGTGGGCCTATTAATCATTCCCTTCTTAGCGTTTCTCGGCCTGCTGCTTGCGCTCAAGAAGCTAGGATGGAGGCTCCATCGGAACGTGTTTGGCATCTTCTTCTTCTGCGTGTTCACAGTCGTCTATGCTAATCAGGGTGGTCTAGCCGAGTATGCGGGAGCGGTGGTGCGTAATTTCCCGCTCTTGGGCGCCGTACTTTGGTTGTCAATTCGGCTATACGGCCTCCGTATCAAGGGCTCGTATGCTGCAACTTGAGGCGACGGTTCGCCACTCGTGACGCTCCTTCAAAGGCCGAACATTGCCTTGGTCATTGTGGCGCGTGATGCCGGAACGACTATAGCCCGTTGCATCATGTCCGCCAGGACTCTCGTCAAATCGGTACTAGTCGTGGACTCGTTCAGTACAGACGATACAGTCGACGTGGCGCGGCGTGAAGGTGCCGTCGTTCTGCAACGTCCATTCATCAACTATAGCGATCAGCGTAACTGGGCGTCCGACCAGATCGTCTCCGACACCGACTGGATTCTTCACCTTGATTCTGATGAGTACCTGACCCCTGAGTTGGCTGCAGAAATCTCTTTGAGAGTATCGGAAGCGTCAGACGACACCAACGGTTTCCTTATGCGCCGCAGGATTATGTTCTTGGGCCGGGAGATCCGTCATGGCGTACTGAACGCAACGTGGCATCTCCGGATGTATCGCCGGAACCGGGGATGGTGCGAAGACCGTCGATATGATCAACATTTCATCGCGACCGGTCTAACCGAGCAACTGCAGGGCTGTTTCGTCGATGACAATCGCGCCTCATTGGAGCGTTGGACGGATCGACATAACCGCTGGTCGAGCGCTGAGGCTGAGGAAGTCCTTAACCCAAGTCCTGGTGCAAGAAGAGTTGAGCCAGCGTTGCTGGGTTCGCCAATCAGTCGCAAGAGATGGCTGAAGGATCGTGTGTGGCGTCGCCTCCCGATGCTGTGGCGAGCTTTCGTCTATTTCGGATACAGGTATTTCCTTCGCCTCGGATTCCTGGATGGCAGAGAGGGACTAATCTTCCACGTTTTGCAAGCCTTTTGGTTTAGATTTCTCGTTGATAGCAAGGTCTTTGAGCGGACCAAGGTTCCAACGAAGGAGGCGCACGAGTAATGCGATCAATGGTGCGCAGCGAGTCCTTTAACAAATGACGGCCCGGCGAGTGCGAATGCTGCCAGAGAAGGTGCGGTTAATGGCTCACTGCTTGATTACCCGCCCCACGGAGTTTGTGGATCGCGTCGCCGGTCTGCTTGACAGGCTTACAGACCACTCTCAAGAATCCACGACGCATCCCTTTCCCCCTGACGCGGTGTGGAGCTTCCTGTCAGACGCGCTACGAATCGATGTGGAGAGCATTCTCCGCGAACCGACGTTACTTCAGACCGAAGCCATGTTGCGTTCCCGCATAGACTCGATCCCCTCCGACGCGGTATTTAGACCTGGAAATTGTGCCGAGCCGCTGTTGGGGCGCGTCGCGTATGTCGTATGCCGGGCGTTACGTCCTACCACAGTCCTTGAAACTGGGGTTGCGTACGGCAGCTCTACTACCTATCTCCTGGCGGCCCTTGGGGCAAACCGCTATGGGCAACTCCACAGTGTTGACCTTCCATCCATCCTTGACCCTCAGGCACGTTTGGTGGGTCAGATTATCCCCGACGCTTTGCGCAGCCGTTGGAAGCTCTATTTGGGGGCGAGCCGGAGGATACTCCCTAGTGTGCTAAAGGCCATCGGATCAGTGGATGTCTTTCTTCACGACAGCCTCCACACTAATCGGAACATGCGTGCGGAGTTCACAGCAGTCACACCGTATCTGGGGCGTCCCAGCGTGGTTCTGTCAGATGACGTGCATTTCAACCATGCGTTCGAAGATTGGGCACGTGAGACGGCGAGGGACTGGGCACAGGTCCGGCAGATCACGCGTAGCGGAGCGCTCGGGATCGCTGTTTGCGGGGCGGATCCCAATAATGGCGATGGCCATTAGATCAAACGCCAACAACGATGAACAAGCCCGCACTCTTTCCCTCGCCATACTACGTCAGACTCGTAAACGACCGCGTTTATCTGACCATCCTGGTATAGAGCGCCGTCAGGTCCTGCGCTGTTTTCTCCCAAGAGAAGGACCTTCGACAGAGCTCCCGTCCCCGCCTACCCATTTCGGCGCGCTCACGATGCGAGAGCTGCGCCAACCGATGCATCCCGTCCAGAACAGACGCCGTCTCAGCACGCGTCACTACTCCAGCTCGAGATGCTTGTATATGCCGCCAAATGTTGACCCTATCCGTCACCAGTACAGGTAGCCGAGCAGCCATCGCCTCAACAACCGCCACGCCAAAGTTCTCCGAGTAAGATGGCAGAATCCAGAAATCCGCTGCCGCGAGGACCTGTTTCATCTGGGCGCGGTCCAAAAAGCCTGTGCATCTCACGGAATCGCCCACTCCCCCCCGCCGGCACTCTTCAATAAAGCGAGGCATCAAGCCATCGTCGTCCGGACCAGCGACGATTAGGAATGAGTTATGCACGCGCTTTGACAACTCGGCGAATGCTGGTGCCAGAAGATCAAGGCCCTTCTTGTGGTTGAGTCGACCCAAGAAAAGCCATATGGTCTGCTCGTCACGCATTCCAAGCGTCTCACGGGCTTCGGTCCGAGTCGGAAGACTTTCAAACTCCTTCAGGTCGATGCCGTGAGGAACAACGCAGGTCTCGACACCCGGTGGAAGCACGGGAGAAGCAAGGTCGCGTTCCTCTGGCGTTGTAAAATGGATCGCACCCGCGTGTCGCAAGGTCGAATCCTCGATGACTCCATGATAGACCTTCTTTAGAAGGCGATGCCGCCGTCGAATGTAAGGGTCGAGCGTTCCGTGAGGACGAATAACGTAGGGCACCCTCGATCGCCTCGCGAGACGAGACGCGACAAGTGTGTGGAAGAGATACAAAGAGTGAATGTGTACGATCGTTGCAGCGGGGATTACTCTCCGCAACACCATGAGCATTTCGAGAGAGGTCCCCCATCGAGTCGGCCATGAGGGACGACAAAACACCAGACGATAGCCGTCTTGCTCGACTGTTCGATCAACGCCCATGGGGATAAGATCTTCGGCTGAAGGCCACTTAATCCATGATCCTCGATGGGCAAGCTGGGTTGTCACAACATCTACATCGTGACCCAGCGCCGCGAGCGCGGCGCTCATCTCGAGCACCACCTTTGAAGGTCCCCCCAATCTGGGCGCTACGCTGGCAATTACATGGACAATTCGCATTTGCCTTCGATTGCGAGGAATCGCTCTCGCCCATTACGAGTGCATGGCGGACATACATCAGCGAATGTGTTTAGTCACAAGCTGATATGGAACATCTTTCAACGGTGTGTCGCACCAACTGTGGGCTGATTCGCAATCTCAAGAATACTGCGCTCGACCTCATCTACAGTGATTGATCGGATGCAAGCCTTGCCACGCTCGATACAAACATCTAGTCTGCAACCCTGGCAGGAGATCCGGTGATACAGGACACGGTGCCGATTCCCGTATGGGAACCACTCGCCGGGAAGATTACGCGAGCTGAACACTGCAACACACGGCGTACCCACGGCGGCAGCAAGATGCATGGGACCACTGTCATGACCGAGATAGACTCGCGCGCGCGTGAGCAGTGCAGCGGATTCTCGAACGCTCAATCGGCCACAGAGATTTACACAAGGACCTGGCCAATTCGAGAGCAAGGTCTGACTACGCGCCCTTTCATCTGCACCCCCGAGCATGCAGAGACCCCATTCCGGCAATTGCATACCTAAGCGCGTGAGCAGGGCTGCCCAACTAGCGTCCTCCCAGTCCTTGACGTCCGCCTTCGCGCCAATGCTAGCAACGAGCAACGGTCTCCCATCCGTTAGTGCGCTGAGCGCCCGGACGGCGGCTTGATGTTCGTGCTCGGATAACACAAGATCGAAGACGCCCGGGGCATCCAGGTTCGCATCACCGAGAGTCTGGAGGCAGCGCGCCAGTCGTGCCCCTTCATACTCATAGAAACCGCCAGTTAGTTTGCGAGGCCTCTGCGTGTCCGCGTCAAACGGAACCCCAATTAGCCGGCGAATCCCGCAGGCACGGAAAAACAAAGCGTCGCGCCAAGCCTTGAACCGCCCGCGCGGTCCGGCAAGATACACGAGGGCATCCGGGCGAAACGCACGAATACGTCGACGGAGCTTGAGAAGACCTGCCACATCGCGCAGGCCGAGTGGATACTCGATATAAGCGTGCACCAACCCAGTACCGTCGAGCACTGAGGCCATGGGTGCGGCCTTGGTGTGAGCATTGAAATTGGTCAATAGCCAACGTTCAGCGTTTGGGAAAGCGCTGGCGACAAGACGTAGTGCGGGTAGCGCCACGATTGTATCACCCAGCGAACCGAGGCGGTAGATTAGGATGCGACGCGTCAGCTCCATGGCCGCGGGCACTTTCTCAGTACGCCATGTGCTGGGCGCACCATTGCCGCAGCACGTATAGCGCCCAAACCCGATTCCATGACGTGCGACCGGCCTGGAAATCTCGCCAGACTCCCTCAACCGTCGCAGCATCCAGGAGACCATCGTCGGAAGCACCCAACATCCGTTCAACGGTGTCCCGCAGTGGTCCGGCGCGGAGCCAAACAGAGAACGGTAAGACGAACCCGTGCTTCGGAAGGTGTAGAATCGATTCTGGTAGCAGGTCAGCGAACGCGTGCCGGAGCAGCGCCTTGGGGGGCCGCCGAGCCTTCCATGCGTCAGGTAAACCCAGTAAGAACTCAACCAGTGGCAGGTGGAGATACGGTTCGCGTACCTCCAAACTACATGCCATGCCAAAGCAATCTGTGTCCCGTAACAGAACATTTCGCATGTATTGGGTCAACTCGCGCCGGGAGATGTCAGTGAATGAGAATGGCCCACCCTCGGGACGCGCCTGGACAGGACGCGGAGCTCCGTTGTTTCCCAACAGGGATCTGCGCTCACTGGCTGAGAAGAACTCACGGATCAGATCGTAGGCGTCGCCTTCTTCCATGTGGGGGCTCCGGAACCAGCGGCGTACCTTTTTTCGCCGCTCCCCGGCGGGCAGCGCATATGCCAGCGTGGCCGCGAGCTCACGGCTGAGGCGCCCGGCGAGTAACCTTTTGCTCTTGACGAGGAGCGGTACCGCCCGAAAGCTGGGGTAGCCACCAAATAGTTCGTCGGCCCCCACCCCTGACAGCGCCACTTTGAAACCAGACTCGGCGGCAACCTTAGACACCACGAATGTATTGATTCCGTCGATCGTGGGTTGATCCATGCTTGCCACGGCTCGGGGGATTAACTCAAGTAACGCAGCCTCGCTTAACTCATGATTGAGATGTCGACATCCTAGGTGATCGGCGACCGTCCGCATGGAGTCCACTTCGCTGTACACGCGTTCGCTGAACGTCACGCCGATGGTCGCTGGAGATTGGCCCGTCACTTCGCGAACTGCAGCCACAATGCACGAGGAATCGAGTCCGCCGCTGAGGAAGGTCACGACCGGCACATCGGACACCAGCCGCGAGCGCACGCCCTCGATCAAGAGCTCTCGCACCCGAGACGCTGCCTCGCTATAGGAGCTCAGGTTATACAAGGGTTCTGCGTCGGTCGCCCTCGAATCCTCTGTGCTCCAGAACTGGCCTCGTGTCGTACGTGTCGATGACTTGCTGAACCATGAACCGGGGCTCAACTGCTGCACTCCGTCGATAATTGTATCAGGCTCTCGGGGCGCGCCGAACCGAAGAAAGGAATCGATGCCTTCAGCGCTGAGGCGCCTCGGGACGCAATCACCCGCGAGTAGCGCGCGCAGTTCGGATGCGAACGCGACACATCCAGATTGTTCGCTGAAGTAGAGGGGCTTCACACCGAGACGGTCTCTGGCAAGGAATAGCTCACCAGCCGTTGGACTCCATATTGCCAGTGCGAACATCCCCTCGAGGAGCGGGAGCGCGGACGGGCCCAATCGGAGGAACAGTTGCAGCACGACTTCCGTATCCGATCCTGACCGCAAAGCCACGCCGTCCCGCAGGAGCATGTCACGCAGCTTGCGGAAGTTGTATATCTCACCATTGAAAACGATTGCTGATCCGGTAGCGAGATCCACCATGGGCTGGTGGCCTGCGGACGTCAGGTCCTGGATCGCGAGCCTACACGCTCCCAGCACACTACGCCATTGGCATTGCGTAGGCGTCGAGCGACACTCCAATACGCCGTCATCGTCTGGCCCCCGGTGCCGCATCGATTGGACCATTCGAACGACACGCTCTGTGCTGATGAGCTGGCAGCCCGAAGGCCCCACAATCCCTGCTATGCCGCACATCCCAGTAGCTCCTAAACGGCCAGCGCACGTGTCCGCCTATTTATGAACCCGCCCCTAAGGCGATCGCGTCCGGTTTGAAAAGTTTCGCGCTCGGTCCCGACCTGGAGGTGAAGCCAAGGTCTTGCTGGCGGGTGTGCGCTCCGATCAATGCCCGTCAGCTCCCGGGCGCAGATTGCGCGGCGGTTCTTGTCGGGCCGGCCTTCGCGCGCGTTCCCAGACCACGCATCGCGACTACCTGTTTCTCAATCCAAGGATAGGTCCGTTCAATGCCGTTGCGAAGGGAGAACCTTGGCTTCCAACCGATCGAGTAGATCTTCTCGTTGCTGAAGTTCCTCGACTGTACGCCCACGGGGCCGCTCACATACTTCGGCGTCACGCGCTTTCCGGCTACCTTTGCAACAGTTTCCACCAGGTCTTTGACCGACACGTACTCGGGCAGTCCGATATTCGTTGCCCCCTCCAGACCAGAATCCATCAGCTTCCGAATGCCATCCACCATGTCATCTACGTACGTGTAGGAACGGATGGCACTCCCATCCCCCCACACTTCGATAGTGCCGCCATCTTCAACCTCGGCGATCTTGCGACAGATTGCTGCTGGTGCTTTCTCCCTCCCACCTGTCCAAGTCCCCTCCGGGCCGTAGCAGTTCTGAAACCTGGCGATCCGAACCGCCATCTTGTGGCGTCGACCAAAAACCATCGCCACTCGCTCCGCGTAAAGTTTCTCCCACCCATACTCGTTGTCTGGGTTTGCCGGGTAGGCCTGCTCCTCCCTGAGCTCAGGCTCTCCGGGAGCCATATCCCGATAAATGCATACTGATGAAGAGAAGAAGTACCGTTTCGCACCAGAAGTGGCTGCGGCATGGACCATGTTGATGTTGATCAATGCGTTATTGCGCATGATGGCCGACTCTGCAGAATGAATGAAACCCATCCCACCCATGTCGGCCGCAAGTTGATAAACCTCATCGAACTCCCGTCGTGCCCCGTCGGTCAACCGAACCGCTTCCTCACAGTTCCTGGGCTCGCGGAGATCAAGAACCCGAAAATCATCGGCGGCAGTGGGGGAAAACTCTGGATGCTTGATGTCCACGCCGCGCACCCAGTACCCATCCGCTTTCAAGCGCTTCACCAAATGGCTTGCGATGAATCCGCCCGCACCACTGACCAAAGCTCGTCTCATGACTCGATCCCTCGACTTGATTTGAGGAGCGCAGCTTCGATTCGCCCCACGATCGTTTCCTTCTCCCAATGAGCTTTCGCGTACGCCACACCGGCCGTGGCGAACGCCTGCCACGTCGCCTGTTCTCGAGCCAATAGTACGAGACTGTCGGCCAGCAAATCTGCGCGCCCCGGTGAAATGCGGACGCCGCACTCCCCTTGCGTAACCACGCGAGCAGCCTCACAGTCGGCATCGGCAGCCACGACAACTGGCCGCCCGGCACCCAGATATGCTGCGAGCTTCGAGGGCACAACTGAGTCACCCACTCCTGGAGCCAGCGCGACAATCCCAGCCAGAGCGTGATCGAGCACGGTTCGATAGATCGCCTGATCCACCAATCCCAGCCATACGATTCCATCACCCGCCTGCTCGAGCACATCGCGTCCCGGCCCGTCCCCGAGAACGACAATCACTGGACCCTTGCGCGCTGACAGCAGTTTGGCTGCCTCGGTAAGCAGCGCAAGGTCCTGCTTGCGTCCGAAGCTGCCCGCGTACAGCGCGTATGGCCGGCCGGCCAACTGCTCCGGAAGCCTGGTCCCGTTGACGGAGGAACGACGCACCCAATTTGGCGCGATCAACTGGGTTTGCGCAGCGCCAACTGTGTACCGGCGGAGGCGCACCGCCATCGATTCGCTCAACACCGAGACCGACCGGAAGCTGCGGTACGTCCAGCGCGCTACTCGCCTTGCAAGTCTCGCCAGAAACCCGGAACCCAGCTGACCCGACTCCATCGCGATGTCTGGCACGACGTCCTGAACATGAAGATGCACGCGTGCACGGAAACCCCGGGCGAGCACCGCCCCCAACACGGCACTGCCAAACGAAGGGGTCACCACGAGCCAGACGTCAGCCCAAGCAACAAGTCGCGACACTGGTCCCGCCGCGGCGAGGATCCAGCTTACCTCATGCGCCAACCGCCGCGCAGGCCGTGGGTTCCGTGGCACGTAAACACGACACCGCGTCACCTGGACGCCCTCGCCGCGCTCGGTGCGATATAAGAACGTGCCAGGGGGGACCCGAGAACGCCACGCCGGATAGAACGGGAAGGCCGCGACGACTCGCACGGCATGCCCCCTCGCCGCCAGCGCCTCCGCCAGCTCCGCGGAATACGGGCCGATCCCGGTGGGTTCGGGAGCGTAAGATGCCGACAGCAGTGCAATCTTGAGAGGGGTCGAAGGCGCGCTCACAGCGCGCCGCGCATCCCCACGACCACCGGCACGGTCTTCAGCAAGATCCACATGTCTGTCGTCAGGGACCAACGACGGATGTATTCCTGTTCGAGCCGAATAACCTCTTCAAACTCGGTTATCCCGTTGCGGCCCGACACCTGCCACGGCCCTGTCATTCCAGGCTTTACATCAAAGCGCGCATAATGATGCTGCTCGTAGAGGGCCACCTCGGCGGGCAGCGGTGGACGAGGACCAACGAGCGACATTTCGCCACGTAACACGTTGACGAGCTGCGGCAACTCGTCCAGGCTCGTGCGCCTCAGCCACGCCCCAAGTTTCGTGGTCCGAGGGTCGTGGGGGATCTTGAAGAGCCTCGGATCGCGATACACGCTCTGGCTCAGCAGCTCATCCCGCCGTTCCTCTGCTCCATCCACCATCGTCCTGAACTTGATGATCTTGAAAACCCGTCCGCCGCGACCCACTCGGTCCTGCCGGAAGAACACGGACCCCGAAGAGTCCAGCCTTACGAACGCCGCGACCATCGCGTATACCGGGCTTAGCAACACCAGACCAACGACTGACCCGATCACGTCGATGATCCGCTTGACGAGGAGCTGCTGACCCTTGAGGCTCGGTGCTGTGAGCTCCACTAACGGCTCGCCATGCCGCCACACGGTCGTGGGATGAACGCCCGCCACCTCCAGGACCCGAGGAACGGATAGCACCTGACACCCAGACGTAAGCGAGGCGTCCACGACGTCACGAAACTCGCTCGCACTGAAGAACCCACAGATGACGACAACCTCAGCGCCGGACGCCGCCAGCAGAAGAGGGAGGTTCCCGATCTCGCCCAACGCACCGGGGCCGGGCGGCGATCGGAGATCCACGAATCCGATCGGCCGATACTCTGTACCGCGCGCGAATGCCGGGCTGGACGCCGCTTCGTGGCAATCTGCGGCCGTCCCGACGAAGAGTGTGTCCGCGGCGGCCCGTTCGGGGCTGCGGAGACGCGCGATGAGCCGATCCACGGTGAGCCGCTCGGCTACAATCACCGTCCACACGAGCGCCACGGTGAGCGAATACTGGAGCAGGACTACCTCGAGCCCTCGCGCCCATAGCATCGTCCAGAGCGGTAGCGCGGCGGCGAGCGCGCAGGCAAGAAACAGACGGCCGGTGTCGCGCCGACGGTCACCGGGGCCATACGTGCCCAGAACGAGCAGCCCCATGAATAGAGCCGAAGCAAATTGCCAACCGTTCAGGTATCCGCTGGGAAGCACAGCTCGGACTTCGTGCGAGAACCAGTCCCCGAGCAACGCACCATCGCGCACCGCCCGGATCAACTCGCGCATCAGGCCAAAGGCGACCAGATCGGCCACGACCAGCCCTACAAATCGAATTGCTGCCCGCCACGCGTGCCGACGCAGATTTGCCGGCGCACGGCGTTGCAATCCCAGACGCACCTGCGCCGGGGCATTGAGCTTGAGATGTGTGGTGTCTTCGAGGCGCCGCTGTTCGGACGGTGTCACCCGCCCGCGCGACTTCGCCGAACGGTACGGACCGCTCGGGGAGGACGTCTCCGGTCGGATGTCGCTGGGCAAGGGCTCCACGGCGATCCGCTAGCTCCCGCAGCCTAGATGTGAACGGCCTACGACGGCACGCTCTCGCCGCCTCAAGGAATCGCTAGTATAGCCGCACTCTACTGACCCGGCTAGACGCGCTTTTGTGATGTGGAAACGCTGGGTGTGACGTTCCTCACCAGCTCCTCTTATGGGGGCCATTCTGGGCTTTGGCTGTCGGGCGAAACCCCTACAACGCCGGCCCAGGGAGTGAGGGCCATTGACTCGGCGCACCCGCCGAGCCGACATTGGGCTCCGTGGACGCTACCTACCGAGCCGATCTTCGCGAGCTGAACGAGCTGAACTTCGGGCGCTTCGACGCCAAGATGGGTGAGCGGATCGCCGAGTTGCGCGGAGAAATGAAGGCAGAACTGGCCCAGCTCGACGCGAGACTCACCGAGCTCCGCGCGGAGGTCACGATGCAATTCACGGATCAGCTCCGGAGTCTCGAGTCGCGCCTCGTACGGTGGATGCTCGCCTTCTGGGTCTCAACCCTCATTGGACTGGGCGGGCTGTTCTTCCGCCATTGAGTCTCGGCTGGCGCCACGCCCCCTCGGCCCCAACATTCGGTCCTCGA
>Ga0209220_1000592_pt1 | contig 11644 bp, 8 predicted proteins | sample BlaSpr_A8_OM3_M3_FD_187984 | JGI IMG/M metagenome (GOLD analysis project Ga0209220, IMG submission 187984) | Forest soil microbial communities from Thunder Bay, Ontario, Canada - Black Spruce, Ontario site 2_A8_OM3_M3 (SPAdes) (version 2) | ecosystem: Environmental > Terrestrial > Soil > Boreal... | reverse complement strand
GGCTTTTCACCCAGTACGTGGGTGGAATCACCCACCCAGCCCGAACTTCTTCAGACGATAGCGCAGTGTATCCCGCGAAATCCCGAGACGCTGGGCCGCCTTCGTCTGGTTCCCGCCGGCTTCGCGTAGCGCGCGTTCGATCATGGATCGTTCCCACTGCCCCAGGTCGACCCCCTGCGGCGGCAACGCCGGCGCGCCGGCTGCCGCTCCCGGTTCGAGCGGCGGGCCGTCGGCCGTGGTCAGCGCGTCCGCGTCGATCGACTCGGCACCTCCCGGGCTCGTCAGCGAGAGATGCGCGACGTCCAACGCGGGCCCGCGACTCCACAGGACGGCTCGCTCGATGACGTGGCTCAGCTCGCGCACGTTCCCCGGCCAGGGATAGGCGAGCAATAGATCGCGCGCCGGGGCGCTGATCTCTCGCACGGTCTTCCCGTACTTGGCGTTGAAGCGCCCCAGGAAATGCTCCGCCAGCTGGAGCACGTCCTCCCCGCGCTCGCGCAGCGGCGGCACCTGCAGGACAATCACCGCGAGGCGGAAATAGAGATCATTCCGGAACCGCTCCCGCCGCACCTCGCGCTCGAGATCGCGGTTCGTCGCGGCGATGATGCGCAGGTCCACCTTGCGCTCGCGGACGCTCCCCACGCGCCGCACGGTGCGCTCCTCGATCGCTCTGAGCAGTTTCCCTTGCAGCGAGAGGTCGACGTCGCCGATCTCGTCGAGAAAGAGGAATCCGCCCTCAGCCGCCTCCATCAGACCGGGCTTCGACTCCTTGGCATCCGTGAACGCGCCGCGCTCGTGGCCGAACAGCTCGGACTCCATGAGGTTCGCGGGAAGCGCGGTGCAGTTGACCTCGATGAACGGCCGCGTGGCGCGGGGACCGGAGGCGTGGATCGCGTGGGCCAGGAGGCCCTTGCCCGTGCCCGTCTCGCCCGTCAGGAGCACCGGGGGCGTCTCGTCGAGCGCGGCGATCTGCCGTGCCCGCTCGAGGACCGCGCGGATCGCGGGCGACGCGCCGATCATGCCCGCGAACCCGACGTCCCGCGTCGCGCGCTGGCGGTAGTAGGACAGCTCCTGCTTCAGCAGGCGATCCGCACGCGCCCGCTCGGCGAGGAGCTTCAGCTCCTCCAGGTCCACCGGCTTCTTTACGTAATCAAAGGCGCCGAGCTTCACGGCTTCCACCGCACCCTCGATCGTGCCGTAGGCCGTCACCATGACGACCGGGAGCACCGGATCGAATTCGCGGATGCGCTTGAGCAGCTCGATGCCGCTCATGCCCGGGAGACGGACGTCGGCAAATACCACGTCCGGCTGCACGCTGGCGAGCAGCTCGAGCGCCTTCTCTCCGGTGCTCGCGACCGCCGTCTCGTAGCCGTGGTCCGTGAGGTAAGCCTGGGCGGATCGCGCCAGGGTGTGTTCGTCATCGACGATCAGCACAGTGGCTCCGCTCATGCGCCGTTCGCCACCGGCAGCCAGATCCGTACGGTGGTACCGCGGGCGACCACGCTCGCGATCTCCAGGCGGCCTCCCGCCTCTTCGACGTAGCGTTTGGCGATCGCGAGTCCGAGACCGGTGCCCTCAGGCCGCGTGGTGACGAAGGGCTCGCACACGGTCGGGAGGATCTCGGCGGGAATCCCGGAGCCCGAGTCGGCAATCTCGATGGTAACTCCTCCCCCGTCCGAGCCGGTCTCGCCCGGTTCGGTCCGGGCTGCGATCGCGAGGCGTCCTCCCTCGGGCATGGCGGCGAGCGCGTTGGAGACGAGCTCCGTCAATGCCTGCTCGAGACGCATAGGGTCCACCAGAATCTCGGGGAGCCCCGCCGGAAAGCTGAGCTCCAGCTCGACGCGACGCTCGTGGAGCAGCGCGGAGAAGCCCGAGAGCGCCCCATCCACCAGCGCTCGCGCGCTGTCGCGCAGCGGATGGAAGGAGGCGGGCCGGGAGAACGCGAGCAAGTGGGCAATCCGGAGATCGAGCCGGTCCACCTGCTCGACGATGGCGTTCAGCTGCTCGCGTGCCGCGGGGACCTCCACTCGGTGTCGCGCGAGCTGCGCCGCGGCGCGCAGGCTCGCGAGCGGATTACGGAGGCCGTGCGCCACCGCCGCCGCCATCTGCCCGATCGAGGCGAGCTTCTCGGACTGCACCAGCCGCGCGCGCGATTGGCGCAGCTGCTCCGTCATCTGGGCGAAGGCGCGCGCCAGGTCGCCAATCTCGTCACGGGATCGCGGCTGCATCACATGGTCCAGGTCGCCCGCACCCACGACGGCCATCGCTTGCCGCAGCTCGTTGAGCGGGCGCACCAGACTGCGTGAAATGAGCCACGACGCGACGAGGCCGGCGACGGCGGCGACCGCGATGATCACCCACAGAATCCGTCGTTCTGTCTCCACGATGCCGCGCACCTGCGCGAACGCTCGCTGCACGCTGAACACACGCGCCTGGCGATAGATCTCGCGGTTCACCTCCGCCAAGGCGGGCTGCAGACGCTCCACCAGCTCGTGGCGCGCGGTGCGATAGGCCGCGTCGCGCTGCCCCGCGTCGTAAAGCCTGAACACGCGATTGGCAACCGCCCGGATCTGGCCTTCGATATCGCGGACGCCGGTCGCGACCTTCATTTCATCGGAGGGAAGCCCGGCGGTCCAGCGCTCAAGCCAATAGTCCACGACCTGTTCGGTGAGCGGAAATTCCTGCTTCGCCCTGAGGTCTCCACCGAGGTAGCGCCAGACCACCTGGGATTGGTTGAACATGGCGTTTTCCACTTCGGCGTAGGTGCGCGAACGCGCCAGGCGTTGGCCTAGCTCCTCCAGCGTCGCCTGCTCGAGCGCGTTGCTCCGAACCGCCTGGATCCCGACGAGCAAGGCAGGGACAACCATGAGCGAGAACCCCAGCAGCAGCTTGCGCTGGAGTGTCACGCGCGCCTCACAGTTCGAACTCCATGCCGTCCTCTCCCACCTCGAGGCCAGCTGCCTCGACCTGGGCCCGCTCGGCCGAAGTGCGGCACAAGATCGGATTGGTGTTGTTGATGTGCACGAGCACGGTCCGCTTCGCGCCGGCGCGCGGCAGCAGCTCGATGCCCCCGGCAGGCCCGCCCACCGGAAGATGCCCCATCTCGCGCGCCGTGGGCGCGTCCACCCCCGCTGCCCGCAACTCGTCGTCCGCCCAGAACGTGCCGTCGAACAGCAGCACATCCGCTCCGGTCGCGGCGGCGCGGACCGCATCGTCGACCGCACCCGCCGTGGGAATATAGGCGAGCGTTCCCCCCGTCCGCTCATCGCGCAGCCGCAGGCCGACGTCGAACGTTGCCGCCGTTGCCCCGCGGGCGTAGCGGGGCGGCCGGCGCGCAACCGGAAACGCGGTGCACTGAACGCCGAGCGACTCGCCCTGCGCGTTGGTGAGCTGGAGTGGCCGGCCGCCGGGGCCGCCGTCGGGGATGATGCGGGCGTCCACGCCCGCATACGCGGCGAGCACGCGGTACAGCGGCCACTCCGCGCCGAGCAGCGCGGCGACGCCCGCCGGCGCGTAGACGGGCAGCGTAGCGGCGCTCTCGCGCAACAACAAGAGGCCGAGCGTGTGGTCGATCTCGCCATCGGTGAGCATCACGGCCTGAATGGGCGTGCCGCGGGCGCCCCGCGGCCACAGCGCCGGGTGAGCGGCGAGCTGCACGCGCAGGTCGGGCGAGGCGTTGAGGAGAATCCAGCGCTCACCATCCGCGCTCACGGCGACCGACGACTGAGTGCGCCCGGCGCCGTCGGCGCGCGCCGCACGGCAATTGGCGCAGCCGCAGTTCCACTGCGGCAGCCCTCCACCCGCCGCCGACCCGAGGATGATCACTCGCATCGCAGCGTCATCCCACGGCTCCGAGCGTCTCCGCCAAGGCTTCCAGCGTCCGGTCCACCGTCGCCTCGTCGTGCGCGAGGGAGACGAAATTGTAGGCGGTGCGCTTGAACAAGAGGCCGCGTTTTGCGGCGCCGAGCGCCACGGACCACGCCAGCTCCTCCGTCGCGTAGTGCAGGAAGCACATCTCCGCCATCCCGGCGACGCCGGTGATGGCGGTGGGGTGATGGCGCTGCAACTCGTGCAGGCCGTGCAGCAGCCGCGTGCCCACACGATGCAGATGGCCGCATACGTCCTCCCGCTCGAAGACCTCTAGCGTCGCCCGCGCCGCCGCGAGAGCCACGCCTTCAGTCGCCAGCGTCGAGGAAATCCAGGTGCGCGTCGCCTCCGCCATCAGGTCCGCCCGTCCCCCGACGACCGCAAGGGGAAATCCATTCGCCAGTGCCTTGCCCAGCACGGCCAGGTCGGGCCGCACGCCGTAACGCTCGGCGGCGCCGCCGACGGCCAGCCGGAAGGCGGTTTTGATTTCATCGAAGACGAGCACAGCGCCCGCGCGCTCGGTCTCGGCGCGCAAGACCTCCAGCCACTCCCGGCTTGGCTCTGTCACCACGACGGGCTCGATCACCACCGCGGCGAGACTGCGGCCGCGTTCCCGGATCATCTCCCGGGCCGTCGTTACGTCGTTGAAGGGCAGCTCGGCGAACAACGAGCGGATGGCGGCTGGAATGCCTTCCGTCCCGCCCTGGCACCAATCGAGCCAGCCGTGGTAGCCGCAGCCGAGGACGTGGTCGCGCCCGGTGGCAACACGCGCGAGCCGCACCGCGGCCGCCACCGCTTCCGCCCCGGTCTTGAGGAAACGCACGCGCTCCAGCCACGGGATGCGGGCGGCGAGCGCCTCGGCGAGCTCTTGCTCGGCAACCGGCGGTAGCGGCCCCACGACGCCGGCGGCGATGGCCTCCTCGGCCGCCCGGTTCACGGCCGGATGCCCGTAGCCGAGCGCGACAGCGCCCAGCGCCATCACGTAGTCCACGTACTCGCGCCCGGAACGGTCCCACACGCGGCAGCCGGACGCCCGCACCAGCTGCGTCGGCGCGTCGGGGCCCGGATCGGGTCCGAACAGGGCGTCGGGCCGCTTACTACCGGTCGACGTGAAGCCCGGAACGCGCCAGTCGCTCACTGTATTTCACCACTTCGATGGCCATCGCGCGGAGCAACTTGACCTCGCGGGCGTCGAGCGGCGCGCGATGCACCAACTCGCGCATCGTGCGCATGATGCCGTCCGCGTTGCGCGTCTTGAAGAAGTCGATCGTCGTGAGGGCGCGAGCGACATCGTCGAATAGACGCTCCAGGTCCTCCACCGCAGCGGGCTCGGCGGGGCGGCGGGGAGCCTTGAAGGGCAACGTCTCCGCGCCGCGGGCCAACGCGAGCTCGTAGAGCATCACGATCACCGCGTGCCCAAGGTTGAGCGACGAATACGACGGATCGCTGGGAATCGTCACGATGCGGTGGCAGCGGTCCAGGGCGTCGTTGGAGAGTCCCTTGTCCTCGCGGCCGAAGAGCAGCGCGACCGGACCGCCGTCCGCGAGCGCCGTGACCTCGGCCGCGGCCTCGCGCGGGCGCTGCAGGTTACGCTTGGCCGTGCGGCCGCGCGCCGTGAACCCGACGACGTGCACGCAGTCGGCGAGCGCTTGCTCGAGGGATTCGTACGTGCGCACGCGCGCCAGCACATCCTGCGTCTGGTGCGCAATACCCTCCACGCGATACGCCTCGTATTCGAGCGGATTCACGAGTCGCAGATCGCGGCAGCCGAAATTCTTCATGCCGCGCACGACGTGCGCGATGTTCACGAGATCCTGGGGCTCGTGGAGGACGACGACGATCATGCGACCAGCTCCAGGACGCCGAAGCGCGCCGGATCCTGCCGATCGCCGCGCAACCAGACCCACCCGTCGCCGCCGCTCCAGACAAGCTGGCCCACGCGCCGCACCCGGCCAGGAAGCATTTCGTTAATGATAAGGTCAAAGGCAACGCGGGCGCCCGCGTGGGGGCGCACATCCGCGGGCCAAGGAATCCCGACGGTCACCCGATAGCCCGCCTCAGTGCGCCGCCAACCACCGCGCACGGCGTTGGGGTTCCCCTCTCCCTGCGTATCGCTCGTCGTCCGCACCCGCACCCCGCGCCCACCCTGCTCGGGCACGATCAGATAGCCGACGGCCCCGTGCCCCGCTCCCGGGTTCCCCGCCACGTAGACCTGCAAACCATCGGAATGGATGTCGTCGGCCTCGTTGTCGAGCCGTAGCGGCGGCGCGTCACCTGGACGAAGGCGGAGGTCCGGCTTCGTGATGTCGACGGCAAGGTAGAGCGCCGCCTCGTCCCACGCAGCATAAGCGAGCGCGGAAAAATCGTCGGGCCCGGGATAGACGTCTTCACTGCGGCGGTACTGGTCCTCGAGCCCCAGATGGAGCGGCTCCGCGACATCGAACCCGTCTAATGTGCCGTCCAGCGGCGGCGGAGCGCCGACCCGGAAGGCCGGGGCCACGACGGGAACGGGCGGATCGAGCTCGAGCAGCGGCGTGAACGGCGGCTGGATGTCTCGGGCGCCGCGCAGCGCGCGAGGAATGCCGTCGCCTTGCTCAATGGTCAATTCGAGACCGGCGAACCGGTGCCGGTCGATGCCGGCAGCCGTCTCGACCTCCACATTGTCGCCGCTGGCGCGTACGGCGCGGACCTGCGGCTCGGCGGCGTGCGGCTCCACGACCGTCACGATCCGCACATTGCGGCCCCGGGCCCGCACAACGCAAAACGGCGCTCGCGCCATTCCCTCCCGCCCCGGTAGCCCCGGGGCTTCCGCGCGCAAGAGCTCGCCTTCGAACATCAGGTGCGCAGTGAGCCGTGCGTGCTGCGCCGTGTGCATGATGACGATCGGTCCGGCTTCGTCGGGCACGAAACGTTCCGCGCGCGTCACGAACTCGTCGGGTATCTCATCAGTGACCCAACGGCCCTTCGTTTCTACGTCGCCCCGACCAGCGAGATGCCAAGGCAACTCGACGACGTGCTCCTCGCGTCCCGTGAGCTCCACGACGTCGAGCACGTATTCGGGACCCGCGACGACCGTTCGCACCAGGTTGCCATAGCGGCCCCGCACCCACGCCCACCCCTCCTGTTCGTCGAAAGCCTCGCAGACGGCGTCGCCCGGCGGCTGGGACTCTCCGTCCAACCGCGGCGCGTTGTGCGCCAGCGTGGACCGGTACCAGAACAGCTCGCGTGCGACGTACGACCCCGTGCCGGGGTCCGCGAGCCAGTGAACCCCGCCGGCGTGTAGCGTGAGGTGCAGCCGGTCGGGATGCCCGTGCCCTCCGCCGTACGGGCCGCACTCGAGACTCACGTAGCGATCCTCGGCGCGGAGGACCGCCAACCCCTGGCTCTCGAGGAGCACGCTCGGCGGGTTCCACGGCTGCTCGGCCGGCGGAAGGTCGGGCAGCATCTCGAGGAGCGACCACCACGAAAGCTTCGTACGGGTGGGGGGAACGGGGACCGATTCGATCGGCGCATCATGCAAGTACGCCTCGATGAGCTCGGGTTTCACGGCGGACACGGCATAGAGCGCATGCAGCCAGGCCGCGAGGTCGTTGCCTCCCGATCTCGCCAAACCGATCTCCCACAACTCGAGATACATCGGCTGCGCGAGCGAGATGCCGAACCGCGCGTCCTTGCGCGCTGGAAAGGTGAGGTCGGGAAGGGCCGAGAGCGCCGGCGCCCGGAGCGCCGCAGCCAACCGTGCCGCCACGCGGGGGTCGGCGGTGAAGTCCACGCCGGCGAGCCTCGCCCATCCCGCCCCGGTGAGCATCCCACGCAAGGCGAAGAGGTGGTAGTTCTCGCCCTCGTACCACATACCGTCCCGTCCGTAGCCGCGCATCAGGTGAGCCAGGAGGCCGGTCGGCCCCTCGATGGCCCGCTGGGCGAGCTCCTCGTCCTCGAACCACACGGCGACGGCGGCGAGCGCGGCATTGTTCCACGTCTGCCGGTTCGAAAACGCCTCATCGTAGTCGCCGATCAAGGTTGCGGCTTCCTCGGCAACCTGGTGCACGGCACGCCCCGCGGCGGGGTCGAGCAGGTCCGCGTCGCGCAGCAGCACAGCCGCGGCGACATAATTGCAGACCCACAACGACTCGAGATAGGTCGAGAAGAATAGGCGGCTCGGACCAAGCACGTTGTCGCGGTTGGGATACCGCCAATAGCGCTCCGCGTAGGCACCTAGGATGTCGCGCGCCCGCGCGGCAGCGGGAGCATCGTCGCGGCCACCGATCGCCGCGATGGCGGCGAGGTGGGCAGCGCGCTCGGCCAGCCACAGGTGCTGGTAGCGCGCCCAGTGCTGGTCGTGGCGCTCGCCCGTCCAGGTCTTGCCGCAACGAGGACAGCGGTGCGCCGCCGAACTCCAGGGATCGAACGTCAACGCGGTCCCATCCTCGGGGCACACGCCGCCATCGGTCGAGAGCAACGCCTTGTGATCGGGAATAGTCGGCATGCGTTCCAGCACGGGGCGTGCGCGCGCGCGCAGATGCGCGAGCAGCGCCTGGAGATCACGCGACCCGCTGACTATCTGACGTCGCGCCGCGAGCTCTGCCGCCGTCACCACGAGCGCATTCCTTCCGCCGCCCATGTGACTGGAAGGACGGTCGCGCCGACGCGCTCGGCGGCCGCCGCGGCCGCGCGCGCGTCGCCTTTCATCACGAAAAACATCGAGCCGCCGGCGCCGGCGCCCGCCGCCTTGCCGCCGAGCGCGCCGGCCGCGGCGACCGCCTCCTCGAGCCGCGCCATCTCGGCCGTGCGCATCCCGGGGTCGAGCGCTTGTTGGTGCTTCCAGTTCTCGCTCAATAGAGCGCCCATGCGCGCGAGATCCGCACTCCGGAGGGCTTCGACCATCGCGTCCGCCAGGTCCTTCAGTGCGCGCAAGGCGCCGGTGACTTTGCGGTCGCCGCGTTCGTAGGCGCCCATTACGCGGACGATCGTGTCACCCGACACGCGACTCTTGTTGGTGTAGCACAGCAGCGTTTGGCGCTCCAGGGCGGCTGCGAACGCGGGATCCAGCGTCAGCGGCTCGACGCCCACGTCGGGATCCCGGAAGCTCAAGCGATGAAAACCGCCCAGTGCTGCCGCATATTGGTCCTGCCTCCCACCTGGGATCTGCGCCTCGACCGCCTCGACCTGCCAGGCCTGCTCGGCCACTTCGCGCTCGCCGAGACGCTCCAGGCGTGCGTGCGTCAGCGCACCCACGAGGGCGACGCCGAGCGCGCCCGAGCTGCCCAGCCCCGAGCCGGGCGGCGCATCGGCGCGCGTCGTGAGCGCAAAGCCCCCCAGCACGGGGAACATCCGCAGCGCGGCCTTCAGGAGACTCAGCTTCCCGCCGGGGCCGAGGCCACCCGAGTTCGCGCATTCGAGCGTCTCCCCCAGTTCTTCGGAAACGAGTCGCAGCAGCGTGCCGCCGAGCTGGAGCGCGACGTGAGCCCGGAGGCCGATGGCGCCGTTCACCACGACGCCGCCTTCGCGCGCTGAGAATGGCGGCACATCGGTCCATGCGCCGGCGAAGTCGAGCCGCAGCGGCGCATGTGAGTGGAAGGCAGTGGGCAGCTCCCGCCGTCTCACGGGCTGACCCGCCACGTGGCGACCGTGGGGAGCTCACCCCGCACGTCCATTCGCACGCCGAGTACCCGTTGGTTCATCCCCTGCACTCCCCGCGCGTGGTAGAGCCAGACCACCGGCAGCCGCTCGGCAAAGAGCCGTTGCGCGGCGACAGGATCGTCCGGCACCGGCATTCCCGTGAGATCTCCCAGCGGCTGGAGAAAGCCGAGCCCCGGATCGCCCGGGATGCCCATCACCGCGGCCATGAAGTCGTGCCGCGGCCCATAGACCCGATCGAGAAACGCCGACAGCTCGAGCTGGCGAATCGATACCTCGAACCCGACGGCCGCGAGCCGGGCCTGGAGCATCTGCTCGAGCGCTGCCTCCCCGCTGCCGACCGTGAGAATGTCGAACCGCGGATGCCGACCGGCGAGGAGCCGGCGCGCAGAGTCGGGCGCCAACGGCACCCCGGGCACCGGAACATACCGGGGAAGCCCGGGCGGCACCGGGCCGTCGGCGACGGCGGCAAAACCGAAGAGATAGCCGTCCACGATCTCGCGGCGGTCGATCGCCAGCGCGGCGGCGAGGCGGACGCGCGCGTCGTCGAACGGCGCGCGCCGCGTGTTGAACACGAGACCGTAGGGGAATATCAGAGGGTAGTCCTTGATGGCGAGCGCGGTGTGCCGGCGCACGAACGCCGCATGCTGAGGGCTCACCCCGGCGAAATCGAGCTCGCCCGCCACGAGCGCGGACAGCTTGATCATCGGTTCATCCACCACGACCACGATGAGGCGCTCGATCTGGGGCGGGCCGCCCAGCCCCGCGGGAAAGTCCGGGTTCGCCGCGAACACCCAGCGGCGGTTCGGCTCGTGAGTCACGAAGCGAAACGGCCCGTTCCCCACGGGATGGACGTTCCAGTCCGCCTCTCGCAAACGCGCGTGCGGAACGCTGTCCAACAGATGCGCGGGCAGGATCGCGAGATCGGTGAGCACGTCGGGAAACGCATCCGGCGCGAATGGCCGGGTAAACCGCAGGACCACCGTCGAATCATTCGGCGCGGCGACGGACGCAACCGCGCGGAGGTCGTTGAGGCGCGGATACCCGGTCGCCGGATCGCGGGCCGCGGCCAGGGTCCAGGCGACATCGCGCGCCGTCGTGGGCGTTCCGTCGTGCCAGCGCACGTCGCCGCGCAGTGAGAATGTCAGCGTGCGGCCGCCATCGGACCAGTGCCAGGCGCGCGCGAGATAGGGGCGCGGCACCAGCGCCGTGTCGTAGCGCGCGAGCGTCGTCAGGAGCACGTAGCGTTGCACTTGCCGCGCGAGCGGATGGACGGTGAGGAGTGGGTTGATGCTTTGGAGATCCGCCCCCGAGGCAAACAGCACCGTAGGGCCGCGGCGCGGGGCGGCCCCGCACGCGGGCAGCATCGCCACGGCGAGCAGGATCGGAACGAACGCTCGCGGCACGCCCGCATTCTAGCGGCGACCGGTGGGCCGCGCGAGATTCCCGCCGATGCTCGCCAGGCTGGGACACCGTCTGCTCGCCGGCCTCGCCGTCGTGTTTGGCGTGGTGACTCTCACGTTTCTCCTGCTGCACCTCGCGCCCGGCGACCCGGTGGACCTGATGCTCGGCCCCACGGCAACGGCGGAGCAGCTCGCCGCGCAACGGCAGGCCCTGGGGCTCGACAAGGCCCTCCCAGCGCAGTTCGCCGCCTGGCTGGGACGGTTCGCGCACGGCGACTGGGGAACCAGCATCGCCAAGGGCCGCCCGGTACGCGCGGTGCTCGGCGCCGCCTGGCCCGCGACGGTGCGGCTCGTTGCCCTATCGCTGCTGCTCAGCTACTTGCTCGGCATCGTCGTCGGCGCCGTGCAAGCGGCCCGCAGCGCCTCCCGCCTCGACACCGTCCTGTCGGTCGTCACCGTCACCCTGTTCGCAGTGCCTGGTTACTGGCTAGGGCTCATGCTCGTGCTGCTGTTCACCTATTGGGCGCGCCTCCTCCCGGCGTTCGGCGCAGCCGGGCTCGACGGCGACTATCTGACCGGCGGGGCGTGGCTCGTCGATCGACTCCGTCATCTCGCCCTCCCGCTCGCCACGCTCACCCTGATCGGCGTGGGTGGCGCCGCGCGCTTCGTGCGCGGCGCGATGCTCGAAACGCTCGCGCAACCGTTCATCACGACGGCACGGGCGAAGGGGCTGTCGC
>Ga0209220_1000590_pt1 | contig 11676 bp, 12 predicted proteins | sample BlaSpr_A8_OM3_M3_FD_187984 | JGI IMG/M metagenome (GOLD analysis project Ga0209220, IMG submission 187984) | Forest soil microbial communities from Thunder Bay, Ontario, Canada - Black Spruce, Ontario site 2_A8_OM3_M3 (SPAdes) (version 2) | ecosystem: Environmental > Terrestrial > Soil > Boreal... | reverse complement strand
CCCGCCGATGCACGCGGAGAAATTGGCTTCGAAGTCTGGGAAGTCCAGCAAGGCAAGGAACCCTCGGACTGGAAGCCGATGCCGTCGGTCGGGCTTGGGGTCAACGAAATACGTGTGCGGACGGGAAACGCTTACCGGCTGATCTACGTTGCCCGGTTTTCGGAGGCGGTATATGTCCTGCACGCCTTCGAGAAGAAGTCGCGCAAGACTTCCAAGCCTGACTTGGAACTTGCGCGGAAGCGGTTCAGGACCATGATTCAGGAAAGACGACAGCGATGACTGAGAAACTGAAACGAACCCGCGGCAGCGGCAACGTGTTCCTCGACGTCGGGTTCCCTCCGGACGAAGCGGAAAACCTGCAGCTGCGCGCGCAGCTGATGTCGCGCATTCGCGATGTCGTCCGTAGGACGACCCAGCGCGAAGCTGCGAAGCAGTTCGGCGTGTCGCAGCCCCGGCTAAATGACGTGATGCGCGGCAAGATTGCCAATTTCAGCCTCGACGCGCTGGTCAACATGCTCGGGCACGCCGGCATGCGCGTCGAGATGAAGGTCAAACGAGCTGCCTGACTGATTGCCGTGGCGCATCCACGCACCTATGGCCAGGCGTGTCTTCTTCAGTTTTCACTACCAGGACGTCATCGACTTTCGGGCGAATGTCGTTCGAAACCACTGGATGACCAAGCCAGATCGAGAGGAAGCGGGCTACTTCGATGCCTCAGTCTGGGAGAACGCTCGCCGCCAAGGTGAGACCGCACTCAAGCGGCTAATAAACGGGGCCCTTGAAGGTACCTCGAACACTTGCGTCCTCATCGGTTCCCAGACCTATGCACGTCCTTGGGTTCGATACGAACTCCTGAAGAGCTTCCGCCGAGGAAACCATCTGTTCGGCGTGCACATCAACGGCATCAGGTCCAAATACGGAAACGCCATGACCGCGGGACCGAATCCGCTAGAGTATGTTGGCGTCACCTTCTCAGAGGACGGAAGTACTGCCACGCTCTGGGACAAGAACGAAAGCGCCTGGACCAAGTACGACAAGATCGACGGATCGGCGGACTATGCGTTCCAAGTTGAACAGCAGTTCCGTGGAAAGGGATTTAACCTGGGCAATTGGTATCAGGTCTACGACTGGAACGCCAATGACGGCTACAACAATTTCTCGTCTTGGGCGAAGTGATGACCGCCGCGAAAACGGAGTTGCCACTCTCTGAAGCCTCTCCTTCAGTTCAGACCCATCTCGGCATCCTGCAGTCTGTTATCCAACGCATGGCCAGCGATAGCTCCTCGTGTAAGGCATGGTGTATCACTGTTGTCTCGGCCATTCTTGTCATTATCGCCGACAAGGGAAAGCCTAATTTCGCACTTATTGCTCTCATTCCAACGTTGCTCTTCCTTGCACTCGACACGTACTACCTTGCGCTGGAGAAAGGGTTTCGCGCATCGTATGCCGATTTCGTCAAGAAGCTCCATACCGGAGACGCAAAGCCAGAACATCTTTACACGATCGCGCCAAAGGGAAGCCATTCCAAGCATCAGCTAGAGGCGCTCAAGTCGTTCTCCGTTTGGGGATTCTATGGCACTCTGTTCGCGCTTATTGTATTGGCTCGTTCGGTCGTACTTCAGTAGGTGACTAGCCTTGGCGTGCATCCGACGCTCATATTGGCGTCCACTTCGGATCGGAAACTGGACGTTGCCTTATCGATTTTATGAACTCGTCATCTGCTCCATGTTCTTGCGCCACTCCGCCGCCGCCTCGACGGAGATTAGCGTCCGCCGACCTACCTTCATAACCCGCGGCGCTTCGCCCTTCTCACGCAGCACATAGAACAACGAGCGCGAAATGTCGTGCAGCTTGCAGAATTCCTGAATCGAAAAAGACTGTTTCTGCACCGTCATGCGCGTTCGCTCGCCGTGATCGTGGACATTCATGTGCCATCCTTGAACAACACTCGATTGTCGCCCACCCTGAATCCGTCCGGCCGCCCGTCGGGCGTCGCCGGCACGCAGTAGCCATCCTGTACGCTCCACGAGCGGCGGCCGTTGCAGTTGGCTAGCAGCGCAGCCACGCCGAGCTCGGCGAGCCGCACGCCTGCCCTGCCCTGCTCCGATTGCAGCAGCGCGGTCATGCGAGGATCGCTTTGCTCTCGCAGCCATTCGGCGCGTTCCGCCCCGAATCGCTGCTCGGCTACAACCTTCCCGATCACGGTCCCCGCCGCAGCGAAGATCGCGGCGGCGACCGTGACGGCAACAACGATCCGCACCGGACTCGTCCGACTCAGCAGTCGCTCACCGATTTCCTCGGTTTGCTCCGCTGACGCGGCGAGCACGGCCATGATCGGGTCGTGCTCATCAATAGCGATCCCGCTGCGCTCGAAAATGGCGGCGCGCAGTCGGCGCGTATCCATCACCAATTGAGTGCTCCTAGTTGACCGAACACGTCGCGACTGAACGTCTTGATGCGCTGCTTCTCCATTAGGGAGTAGTCGCCCGACGCGAGCGCCTGGGCGACCGTATGGCGTTTCGTGTTGAGCTTGCGGATATCCTCGCCGTAGGTTGCGGTATTGCGCTTGAACAGCGTCACCACGCCGGTGAGCTTTCCGGCGCTCTGCCGGTACGCCTGTGTCTCGGTGAACGGCTTTCCTTCCGCCGTCTTGATCTCTCCGAAGTGCTCGTTGAACCAGAGCACGACGCTGGTCCCGTTCACCTTCTGCGTGATCGCGTGGAACCCGTTCGCGGTGTCCGCGAGCGTGTCGCCGCCACCGACGATGGTGTGAACGTAGGTCGTCTTGCCGGCATCCGCCAGCATCGGGAAGACCTCGTTTTCCACCATGTAAGCGAGGAGGTTCGAGAAGGTGTTCGCGCCCGTGTCGATTACGAAGTTGCCCTCCTCGGTCAATAGCGTTTCCATCAGACCGTCGAACTTCTTCGGCTCGATCAGCCGTGAGGAGTTGGCGACAGTGACGTGCCGCACTTTCAGCGCCTCGTAGTGCGTGAACGTGGTGTTCTCCTGATCCGTATCGAAGCAGCGCACTGCGCCTGTCTCGTTGAGCAGGTACTGTGCGAGCAGCGTGCTCACGAACGACTTGCCAATGCCGCCCTTGGCCTGCAGGACAAAGTGAATTGTGTTTTGCATGGGAATCCTCATTTGAGTAGGTCGGGAATGCCGCGTGGGTCGTAGTCAAACGTCGGCGGCCTGCGAGCCGCCTTTTCGCTTGGGTCTAGTGAAGTGGAGGGCGTAGGCGATACGGGCGCCGTCCTCGAAGCATCTTCTTGAGGCGCGGCACCTTGCGCGGGTGCTACCGCAGCTCTCGTCCGGTAACGTTGCAAATAGTTGAAATACGTAGCCTCGGTGAACTCCAGCCCTTGCTCCCGGAGCGCCCGGATAATTTCGGCGTGCCTAACGCCTTCCCTGATCTTTCTCTCGATGGCGGGAAGCACGAGACAGAATCTTCGTGCCTTCGTCTTAGGCGCGAGTGCGCTGAGGGCAACACCTGGCTCCCCTGGTGCCGAATGGACGAAGTCCTGTTGCGTCTTCTTCATGCTGCTCCGTGTTTGCTCAGATATTGCTCAGCAATCGCTTTGCGTTCGCTCTGCTCCTGCTCAGCGCCCGCTCAGTAATCACTATCGGGTGCGTGAGAAGGAGCCTCCGCAGAGCGTCGGCAGCGAACTACGCTCTTTCGGGCGTCTTTAACGCCCGAAAACCCCACCACACCATACGCACCTACAAGGTGCTCATAACTCCGCGCCGACACTCGCTTTCCTTGTAAACCTTCGTATACCCAGCTACTACGTTTCGCCGTCAAGTCATTGCTACGCATGCTTTTCCCTGTTTACGTTTGTATTCGCGAGAGGTAAGCCGTGTACCGCCTTTCCCTCCAGCTCATCCAGGGTTGCCTCGACCTGACGGATCGTGCTCGACGGCATCCCGCGCTCTTTGAGTCGGCTGACAATGGCGGTTCTGCCGGGCAGGCCGACGAGGGGCACGACGCTGGCCTCCCTTTTGGCTGCACTCGAATTCGCAACGGCGGCCAAAAGTTCATCAAGCCGACGCAAGACCATCTCAGTATCGTTTTGCGTGCCCATCTTTCCATTGGTCACTAACCACTTGAGGTACGCCGACACCGACAAGCCCGTGATCGCGGCGGCTCCCTTGATCCGCGCATCCTCGGCGTCCGAGAGACGCACGCTGACAACCTTGCTCACCGATGGTCTCCTGAAAAAATCATACGGTTCTCCCCATCCCTGGCGTTTCACGCTCGCGCTGGATGTCGAGCGCCGCCGTCTTCACGGGCTCCCGGCTGATGGCTGCCGGCAGTTCGGTCCGGGAGTTCGTATAAACCGTCGCCTCGTAGCGGGCGCGGCTGATCGCTACGTAGTACAGATCCTTCCCCGTCGTCAGGCTCCGGGTATCGAGGTCAACCATCATCCGGTCGGTAGAAAGCCCCTGCGCGCTGTGGACGGTCGTCGCGTAGGCGTGCTCGAGGTGCAGCGGGCGGCCACCGTCCAGATCGATGCGTCTTCCCTCTTCGTTCTCTAGCCCGATGCGCTTTGCGCTGACGTCGAGCACCCGCACCCGATCCCCGTTCGAGACGTCCAGGGCAGGCGAATTGCGGGTGATCCGCGCCCAGTCACCCGGCGCAAGCTCACTACGGCTCTTCTCGTACACGCTCAGCTGAGCATGGTGGCGCGGGTTGATTTCGAGGCGTCTGCCGTCCTCGCCAACGAGTGCGAGGCGGTTGCGCGTTTCGATCTCCGTGACCCGATAAAGCTCTCCATGCTTGAGGCCCACGCGGGTGTAGTCCTTTTCGGGCTGAACGTAGTCGCCTATCCGGTAGCTTGGCGCATTGCGCCGTTCGGCTTGCGTCAAGTCCTTGCGCGACAGGGTCTCGAATTCCCGGCCCGTGCCCTCGATGCCAAGCTCCCTGCGGATCAGCGTGTTCAGTTCACGCCGTGCCGAATTCGTACCCGACACAATCAACGTGTGTGCTCTTTGATCTTCCCCCATCGCCGCGTACTCGCGCGCGATCTCCGTGTACCGCGCCTTGTCGTCCGGAACCTCGCGAACGTGCCGGTCGATGCGTACCAGGGACTCCCGCGCCCTGCCTTTGGAGGCAAGCTCAACCGCAGGTTTCAAGTCCGGCGTTCTCTGGCGTTGAATCTGATCGACGATTGCGGTTTGCATGCCGTTCGCCTGAAGCTGTGCGAAGGGCCGCCCCGCTTCTATCGCCTTCAGTTGCTGCACATCCCCGGACAGAACGACTCGGGACCCGCAGCGCTCGGCAATCTGCAGAGTGGCGTCCATCTGGCGAGTCGGTACTAGACCCGCTTCGTCGATCACGATCAGCGTGCTGTCATCGATGTCCTTGTCTTTGGATGCCAGGAACGTGGCGAGCGTCGAGGCCCTGAGCCCCTCTGCTTGCAGCCGTTCGACCTGATTGGCATAAGGCGCCAGAACGACGACCCGGTAGCCCTTGCGCTCCGCAATATCCGCCGTGGTTCTGATCAGATACGTTTTGCCGACACCTGCCGAGCCTTGAATGCCGGTGACACGATTCTCGCTGGTGAGCATCATGAGCGCCGCTTCGCGCTGCCCGCGATTGAGGTCGGTCTTCGAGACCGCCCGATCGGCGCCACGAGCATCCATCATGGGTTTCAGGCGATGACGGCCCTCGCGCTCCATCCGCAAAATAGATTGCTCGGTCCGCCACGCCGCCGCCGTCGTGTAGCGTGCTTCTGTCCGAACTAGCCTGCCGTTACCAATTCCTTCATCGATAGCGCCAACCGCCGCATCGATGGGCACGCGCTTCTCGCTCTGCAGTTCCTTTTCCAGAAGTTCCCGCGTCTTGCCCGGCGATCCCTTACCGTCATCCGCCAGGCGATACAGCGGGTCTTCGGCGATGACGTCCCCGGCGGCGATGCGTCGCGTGAGCTCGGCGCGCAGTTCGTCGTGCGTCGCACGCCCCACTGCGTGTTGCAAGGCTGTGGTCATCAACATGCTGTCGAGCATCACTGATTGCCGCTCGGTCAGGTGCGCGATCGCGAATTCGAGCGATTCCCGTGCACTGTGTTCGTCGCGCGGCAGGCCGCCGGGCTTGTGCTCTCCTCGCCCGTAGTCGATGCCGGCGGCGAGGCTCTTCTCTTTCCAGAGTTCCATCAGCAGTCGCTTGTCCTGCTCTGTAAGGCGGTCTTTCTTTGGCCGGGTCACCAGGGCAATCACCTGCTTTTCGAGCGTGGAGGCCTCGCCCCGCGTCTTGCCTCGGTTATCCAGCGCCTCCTCGATCGTCCGGCTGCGTTGGCTAAACACCTCGATCTGCGCACGGTCGATATGCGCCAGTTCGAAGCCGCCCTCCTTGTCTGTGAGCCGGATCTCGTACCCGAGAAGCTGCAGCTCGCGTGCGAGGCTGGCGCGGTACGCGGCACCTATCAGCTTGGTGTGCCTGAACAGCTCCTCGTTGGAGAGCGCCCGCCATTGCCCGTCGCTGCGCTCCGTCATGTTCATCACGACCACGTGCGTATGCAGCTGCGGGTCTTTGGCGCGCGATAGCTCATGCTGGAATGCGGCGGCAACCAGATTGCCGGTTTGCTCGCGATGGCTTACGCCCCAGACCTTCTTGCGCGCATTGACGTGTTTTTCCATCAGTGCGACCGCGGCGCGCACCGCCTTGTTGTGCGCTTCGATGACGGCTTGATCGCCAGCGACCAGCGCCTGCATGGAGACGCTTTTCGGAGCCGAGAACGTGAAGTCCCATCCGTGGCGCTTCGCCGCTATTCTCGCCATGAACGTCGCCGGAATGCGGCGTCCGTCCGGCAGCCGTCCTTCGAGGAGCGCGCGAAACCGCACCGGGTCCACCTCGCCGTTCAGCCCGAGCTTTTGGGCGCCTCTGCCCAGCCAGATACCACCCCCCTCCTTTGTGTAGTAATCGTCTTGGGCAGAGAAATAGTGCGCCGCCCGGCCGGCATTCTCGATTGCGTGATGGGTCAGCATGGCGTCACTCGATGATCGCCGGATGGCGCAGCGGGTACTGCCGCGGAACAAGCTCGACGCGCGCGATCGGAAGGTCGCCAGCAAAAGCGAGGTAGCCGGTCAGCTCAGGCAGCGACTGAATCTCCGAGGGCATGACTACGCGCTCCCGCTCGATGCGCTTGGTGCGACTGCGGCTCCCGCCCCGATAGTTCGCGGTCTCGCCCAGGGTTTCCCGCTCGACCTCGTGTTCGCCAAGGCTCTTGCTCAGATCCTCGGCCGTCTTGTTGTCCGACCGGCCGCCCCCGAGGACGAGAATGCTTCGAAAACAGCTCCGCAGCACGGTCGCGTCTTTTTCGCCGTTCGTGCGCTCCAGCTGCGCGGTCGATTGGATGCCGGCGACGATCCGCAGCCCGTGCTTTCGTCCCTTCGTCAGCGCGTCTTCGAGAGACGGCAGTTTTTGGAGGCTGTCGAGCTCGTCGACCACCATCCAGAGCCGCCGGTCCGGGCTTTCGGGAAGGCTCAGAATCGACGTGCACAGGATGTCCACCCAGGTGGATACCAGCGGCTTCAGCGCCTCCAGCATGTCCTCGCGCCAGGTGATGTAAAGGTTGCCGCCGCGTTCATCTTCCAGCCAGCGGCGAATCGAGAACGTGCCGGCATCTTTAAGATAACGATGGGGATCGAGATATTTTGCGAGGATGAAGCGCGCGCTCGACAGAGCCTCTTTCGCGCCGACGAAGAGCCCCTCGGCCTCCGTATCGGCGAGGAATTCCTTCAACGAATCCTCGCTCTCGGCGGTGAGGAGCTTGATCAGCGTGAAAATGTCGGTGTTCCGGAGCCCCGCCATCTTCCTGGTCGCGGCCTGAAAGAGCAGCCGCGCGTAGCCGTTCCATTCCTCGGCGTCGTCGGTCAGCCCCTCGGGCACCACCGACAACGCGTAGCGCTTGAAGTCGTACTCGTCGCGCAGCTCGTTGAAGATGCTCCAGGCCTCCGACCGCTTGTCGAATGGGTTGAGCACGACGTCCCCCGGAAAATAGAAGCGCGACAGGAAGGCGCCGTTCGGATCGACGATGATCGCCCGGTCGCCGCGCCTCAGGATGGTTTCGACGATCTGCGCTATCCCCACCGTCTTCCCGGTCCCGGTCGCCCCGGCTATCAGCAGATGCAGCGTTTCGAGCCACGTAGGAATCGGCGTGTCCGCAACCAAGACCTGTGCCTTGCCCGACTCGCCGGTCTGCCTCTGCAGGCTCCGCTGACTGATCATCCGCGTGCCGCGCAGGAAACGATTGAACGCCGCGCCGCCGAATTGAGGGTCGAACCGCCGGACGAACCAATCGGCCACGAAGAACCCCGCGACGAGCCCGAGGACGAGCGCGCCGATCAGGAAATCGTCTTGCGGCGTCGCCTTGGCGATCCGGGCCAGCCCGCGCGCCACGGGGCGATCGATTCCATAGCGCCACGCGGCCACGGACAGCCACGCCACGGCGGGCAGTCCCACCAGGAAGGCGGCGAAGACGAGTTGTTTGTCGTCTCTGTTCATGGAATCGTCTTGGCTTGGTTTGCCGGGATGATCCATCCCGGTTTTCGCCGTTCATCCCCGTCCGCCGACTGTAAGGGCCGACGCGAAACGGCAGCGGAGGCGGCGTCCGGTGACGGTGATCGCCCGCGGATCAGCCAGCTATCAGTTGTTCGAGGTTCGGCGGAATCGGCGTTCCGATTCGCGGAATCGCGCTGTCGTTCAACGAGCGCGATTTCACGCCCCAAAGCCGAGATATTTTGGCGATGGCGCGCCAAGCGCTCGGCAATCTCATCAACCGTGCCGACCGAAGCAGACAGCGCTTTGGCACCGCGCAGTTCGGCTTGAACGTCGGCAAGCTGCCTCGCCTCCGAGGCAAGCTCGTCTTCCAGAATCGTCTTGCGAGTATCGTCACGCTCGCGCTGCACAATCGGATCGACACGCATCGCCGCCGCAGTAACCGGCGGCTCGGCGGTTGCCGAACCGACGGCCAGGTTAAGAAGAAGACACAGGACGGTCTGCGTCCGCATAGTAGATCTCCGAGATGAAGCGCCGCCCCGCCGCCCGTCTCCCCTGTATCACGATCGGTATGATCGACCGCACGTACTCGATCACCAGCGTCTTGTCGATGCTCGGAAAGCCCTGCATGACCATGAGCGCAAGCTGCTCGAAGGCGAGCCGCGGGCTGTCGGAGTGAACCGTCGTTATCGAGCCCGGGTGTCCGCTGTTGATCGTGCGCAAGTAGGTGAATGCCTCCTTGCCGCGCAGCTCGCCGAGCAAGATGCGGTCGGGGCGCAGCCTCAGCGTCGCTTCGCACAAGTCCTGCGCACTGACGCGAGCGAGTCCCTGATCGCCCCGAGAATAGAACAGGCGAACCGCATTGCCTTGCGGCGGGCGCAGCTCGCGCGTGTCCTCGATCACGACCAGCCGCTCGTGCGGCGAAATCTCTTTCAGAAGCGCGTTGAGCAGCGTGGTTTTCCCTGTGTCTGTTCCCGCAGAAATGAGGATGTTCTTGCGCGTTCGTATGGCGAACCTCAGAAAGTTGCCGAACTCGCGCTTGGCGTAGGCCGCGCGCAATGCGCTCTCGGCTTCCTCTTCGTCGCGCCCGATGCGGTTGGTTAGATCGAAAGCGCCGCTGCCCTCGTAGTCTTCGAGGCTCAAATCCAGGACGGCCGGCTTGCGGATCGAGAGCACGACCTCGCGGCCCGCCGCCGGCGGCAGGACGAATTGAATCCGATACCCGTTTGGAAGTTCCGCCGACAGCAGCGGCTTTTCCTTGCCGACCTCCTGCTCGGTACTGGTGGCGACCTGCCTGGCGAGTTCCAGTAGGACCTCTTGCGTAAGCTCGTCCAGCGCATGCCGTTCCATGTAGGGCTGGCCTTGCCGCGCGATCCAAATTTCTCGGGCGCGGTTCACCGAGATTTCGGTGACCCCGGCGGCATCCAGCCAGGGCTGCAGCGGCTTGAGGTGGGTGCGCAGCGCCGCTCCGCCGCGCGCTTGCGGCAAATCCATTGCGGCCGGGTCGCCGAGCTTACGCGGCTCGCGCGTGGCCGGCGCGGCATCGAGGACGTGCAGCGGCTCCGCGCGGGCGTTCATCCGGGAATTCCTCTCTTCACGGAAGCACCAGTTCCGTTTGCTCCCGCTCTGCGGCTTTCAGCCCGCAAAAATCCAGATCGCGATTCAGGAATACTTTGATCCTCTCGCCCTGGCGGACGGTGGTGGTCGGAGGAAGGTTGACGTAGGGCTCCAGCACCCTATCGGACGTGCGGGCGAAACTCTGTTGCACCTCACGACGGTAGGCGTCAGCTGAATTGAATTGAGCTTCGGGGGTGATCCCATAGGTGCCAGCCCCGGCACCGATGATGCTGAGCAGAGCGGACATTCCGAAAATCTGCGCGAAGTGATTGTCTGTTTCGCCCTCCAATCCCGCGCGGCCCAGCGCATCGGTGACGCCCGAATCGAGGGTGATTTCCGTGCCGTCGGGGCGGATCAGGCGGTTCCAGATGGCAAATACCCGCACTTGCCCCTTGCGGATGGCGGTGTTGTACACGCCGTTCAGACGCGATCCCGGCATAACCAGCGCGTCGCGCCCCTGTTCTGCATAAAGAGGGCTTGAGACGATGGCCCGGATCTGCCCCGGCAGATCGGTATTGATCGCCGTCTCGAGCTGCGCGTCGATCATCTTCCCTTGCAGCGCCACGCAGTCGAGGCCGGCGACCCTCTTGGGGACGGCCACGGGTACGGCTCGTCCGCTCATCTTGTCGGCGAATTGCCTGTTGGGATCGCTCGGACCTTCGTTTGAACGCGCTCCCAACAGGCTCGCAAGGGCATTTCCGGCAATGCCCGCTGAGGGCGCCGACGCGCCGCTCGTTGCCGTGCCGGCCGACACCGATGTGGCGGAGGCGGCAGTGCCCTTAACAATGATGTTGGATTTCGTTCTCGCCTCTTCGAGCTGATCGTCCTTCCGGCGTTTGGCCACCGCCTCGGAATCGTCGTTTCCCGCCGACTTGCTTCCGTTCTTCGAAAGATTCGTGCCGGGCAGCGCCGCCGCGAGACGAGCGGGCATCACCGGCGGACGAAAATCGCGCACCGAGGGTTCCTCGACCTGCGCCACTACCCGCGCCTCTTTCTTTTGCGCCTTCTGCTCTTTGCCGTCGTGACTCAGAATGAAGTAGAGGACCACCGCGGTCCCGACGACAAATCCGATCTTGGTCAGCCAGTCGCCGTTGACGACGCGCTTGAGACGCTCGCCTGAGAACTGGCGGCCTAGACCCGCGGCATCCGTCTCCCGCTCCCAATCCCTTACGGCCTGCTCGCGTGCCTGACCGGTATTCGACGGGTTCGTCATGGCTTCGCTTTGAATTTGATCGACGTCCGTGGCTTCGCTTCGCGCGGCTGGAACGGCTTGTCCTCGTTGAAGAGGCACAGCGCTTCGTTTCCGTCGCGCAGCGTGAAGATGCTTCCGACGCGTTCGATCACCACGTACTTGCCTTCCATTCGAAAATTGACGACCGACTCGTTGCCGTCGGGGTCAACGGCGAAGAAGCCCGGAAAATTCGTGCCTTCGGCGAATTCCAGGAAAGTGAAGGTGCCGTCGTCGCAAGCGCGCAAGAGCTTGATGTTCTGGCTACCGGATACGGAGTAGTGGCAATTGCGAACCTTCACCCGTGTCGCCATGTCGGCTTTGGCCGTAAGGG
>Ga0209220_1000589_pt1 | contig 11697 bp, 8 predicted proteins | sample BlaSpr_A8_OM3_M3_FD_187984 | JGI IMG/M metagenome (GOLD analysis project Ga0209220, IMG submission 187984) | Forest soil microbial communities from Thunder Bay, Ontario, Canada - Black Spruce, Ontario site 2_A8_OM3_M3 (SPAdes) (version 2) | ecosystem: Environmental > Terrestrial > Soil > Boreal... | reverse complement strand
ATTTCACCATCAGTTTGCTTTGCCGTTGGTCGCGCGGTCGTCCATCTGGGGAACATCTGAGAATAGGTGTCGTGCCCCGGGGAGCGCCAGGGTGTTACACCCATCCCCCATCAACGACGTAGCATTGGTTCGTTATCGCTCCACTATCATCAGCCGCAAGAAACAGGATGAGGCGCGCGACCTCTTCAGGAGCCAAACTCCGTTTAAGAGCCTGGCTTGCCATGATCTCGGCCTCGTATTCCGGCGTCCACCACCGGCGGCGCTGGCGCTCCGTCAGAATCGCGCCGGGCAAGACGCTGTTTACACGAATGTTAGATTTCCCGAGCTCGTGGGCCATCGTTCTCGTAAGACCTACGATTGCCGCTTTGCACGTTACGTAAGCGGGCATTCCGGTTGAGGGAATCATCCAGCCGATCGAGCTCATATTGATGATCGAGCCGCCCCCAGCGGCGATCATGCGTGGAGCTACTGCTTGTATGGCAAAAAACTGATGACGCAGGTTTATTGCCATCCGTCCATCCCAATATTCCGGCGTCACATCGGAATACGAATGGCGATCGTCGCTCGCCGCATTGTTCACGAGCACGTGGACCGCGCCGTGGGTGGCCTCGACCTGCGCCACGGCAGCTCGCAGCGCCGCTATATCGGTCAAGTCACAAGCGAGGAAAACCGGTACGTGAGAACATCGGGTAGAAAGGTCCGCAATCAATCGCGATGAGGCGTTCACGTCTATGTCGAGAAACGCTACGCGGGAGCCTTGAAGTGCGAACTCTTCGACAACGGCGGCGCCAATCCCCGTCGCTCCTCCGGTTACGAGAACTACGCGCTCGCATAAGCTCGGATATTTAGCGAACCGTTCATTTTCTTTCATGCGGAGCTACCGCCTGATCGAGATCTGGATAATCTCGGGCCGTGGGTCACACTGAAAATCATGGTCCTGGTAGCGCTGTTCTGATAACCAAGCAGTGTCACCGATCCTCCAAAGATTCCCGTGACGCAGACGATCCGCTTGCCATCAACCAGAATAAAACCTTACGGAAAGTCAAAAGCTCAATACGTTGCGCGCCCCCCGCTGATGTCAAAAACTGCGCCTGTCGTGAACGAGTTTTCGGCCGAGACGAGCCATGCGACCATGGATGCGATTTCGCCCACCTCCACAAACCTTTCCCGGGGAATCTTCGACAGCATGTAGCGAATATGTGATTCCGTCATTTGCTCGAAGAGTCCGGTGCGAGCAGCGGCAGGTGTGACGCAGTTCACGCCGATGTCAAATTTCGCAAGTTCTTTGCCGAGGGACTTCGTCAGCGCAATCACGCCGGCCTTGGCAGCGCTATACGCCGAGGCATTCGGATTTCCCTCCTTGCCCGCGATCGACGCCACATTCACAATCCGACCGTATTTCTGTTGGATCATGTGCGGTACGACGGCTCGGCAGCAAAGGAATATGCCGGTTAGATTGATGTCGATGACTTGACGCCACGCTTCCGGAGGGTAGTTCCAGCACTCCGTGTTCGGCCCGGTGATACCGGCATTGGCGACGAGAATGTCGATGCCCCCCAATTCCTTGGCGGTCTCCGCCGCGGCCTCGCCAACACGTTGAGCGTCGGTTACCTCCACAACCAGCCCATGAATTAAGCCGCGCCCAGAGAGCTCCTGGACGGCGGAGTCCGTTGCTGCCTGATTTCGGTCCCACACGGAAACCGAGGCGCCAGACTCCAGGAACCGCTCGGCGATGGCGCGTCCAATTCCTTGCGCACCACCAGTGATGACCGCGCGGCGTCCGGCCAGATCAATTCTGTTCATATCCCTCCGTCACAGCTTAGTGGGATTCTCTAGTGACCTTGGTGCCCCGGCATCCCACCAGGAAATCAAGATCAGCCCCAAAGTTGGCCTGCATTACATGGTCGACGTAAAGCTGCTGGTAGCCGCCCTTCATTTCGAGCGCGGGTGGTTTCCATTCTGTTCGGCGACGCTTGAGTTCCTCCTCTCCCACCTCGAGATGCAAGGTCCGTGCTTCCACGTTTAGACGAATCATGTCGCCATCCTTGACCAGTGCCAACGGTCCCCCAACCGCGGCCTCCGGGCAGACGTGCAAGACAACCGTGCCGTAGGCAGTTCCGCTCATCCTGGCGTCGGAGATGCGAACCATATCCTTCACGCCGCGCTGGAGGAGTTTCGCGGGGAGCTCCATGTTTCCGACTTCGGCCATGCCGGGATAGCCTTTCGGACCGGCGTTTTTGAGCACCAGCACGCAGTGTTCATCAATGTCGAGATGCGGATCATTGATGCGCTCCTTGTAGTGCTCGATCGTTTCGAACACGACCGCGCGGCCACGATGATTCATGAGCTCGGGAGATGCTGCTGAGGGTTTGAGCACGGCGCCATCAGGCGCCAGATTTCCGCGCAGAACTGCGATACCGCCGTGTTCGACCAAGGGCCTATCAAAAGGCCGGATGACCTCTTCATTCCAATTCGGTGCGTCCTGACAATTCTCCCAAATCGTCCGGCCGTTGACCGTCAATGCGTCACGATGCAGCAGCCCTTGAGTTCCCAGCATATGAAGAACTGCCGGCAAGCCTCCTGCATAGTAGAAATCTTCCATGAGGAATTTCCCGGAGGGCATAAGATTCACTAAGGTCGGGACATTATGTCCCAGACTATCCCAGTCTTCGAGCTTGAGCGATATGCCAATTCGACCAGCGATGGCCAGAAGGTGGATCACCGCATTGGTCGAACCACCAAGCGCTCCGTTGACGCGAATTGCATTTTCAAAGGCCTCAAGGGTAAGGATTCGCGAAATGGGCAGATCCTCCCGCACCATTTCGACGACGCGCCGGCCAGCAACCTGCGCGAGCACTCCGCGCCGGGAATCCACCGCTGGAATGGCTGCGTTGTGGGGTAAGCCGAGGCCCAGTGCTTCTACCATGGCGGCCATCGTTGAAGCCGTGCCCATGGTCATGCAATGTCCTGCGGAGCGCGACATGCAAGACTCAGCCTCGAAGAATTCTTGCTCCGTCATTCTGCCCGCTTTAAGTTCTGCGCTGAAGCGCCAGACATCGGTTCCAGAACCGATGTCTTGTCCGCGGTACTTGCCGTTAAGCATCGGGCCGCCAGAGACGACCAGCGTTGGCAAGTCGCAGCTAGCTGCGCCCATTACTAGGGCGGGAGTGGTCTTGTCACAGCCACAAAGCAGAACGACACCGTCTATTGGATTGGCACGAAGCGACTCTTCGACGTCCATACTGACCAAATTTCGGTACAGCATCGCCGTCGGGCGCATGTTGGTTTCGCCGGTGGACATGACAGGGAACTCGAGCGGCAGGCCACCTGCTTCCCATACACCGCGTTTCACGCGCTCGGCCAAGTCCCGGAGGTGAGCGTTGCAGGGGGTGAGTTCCGACCAAGTATTGCAAATCCCGATCACTGGCCGTCCATCAAACACGTCATCGGGCAGGCCTTGATTCTTCATCCAGCTGCGATGGATAAAACCGTCCTTATCCCGCCTGCCAAACCACTCCGCTGAACGATAGACTTTGCGATCGCCGCTCATTCTTGCACCATTTCTTTTCTTTTTTTACTATGACGCGCTTGTGTTCCGCCCGCCGGTTGACGGCGAATGGAAAACTGAAAATCTTTCGAGGTACGAGTGAGGAGCCTCTCCATCGCCCTCTCTGCTTTCTCGCGGCTGATCTTGAGTCCATTGAAATCCGTCCAATAGATACACTCTTGCTCGCGGTGCCATACCGGACCCTCTCCGACAATGTCTCCCCATGCGAGAACGCATTCGATCTTCATGATCCGGCACAAGATCAATTACTCGCAATCCGCTTCCTTAATAGGGAATGGCCGCAATTTGTTATTTTGTTTTCTGACCATCTTACAAGATAGTTCCCTCTAGGCGTCGCAGATCGGTCGACCCCATCGTCGCCGAAGACTCACGCTAGAGTTGGTACAAGAGCCCGGCGCGGTCAACCGCAGACCAATCCAGGCGTTTCCCCTAACAGAGTTCGGCCGTCCAATTATAGGCGGTAAATGAAATCGAGGGGATGCAACCTAATCACCGGATCGGAAGTCCAACACTCCAGATAAATTGTTGGTCTTTGCATTCCTTCGGAGTATCGTCGGGGCGATATGGATCAGGCCACTTTATGGCGCGGAAAGCCCGGCAGAATCTTGCTGGCAGGAGCCGCCTTTCCCCTTCTCGTTGTGATCCCGTATCTCTTCGCGCACTTCCGGCAGGGCCAGCGGGTAGCGAACCGAGGTGAGTCCACGGTAAAAGTGGAAAGGAAGAATTTCGGGCAGGTAATCCGCCTGAATGGAACAACGCAGGCCTCGCGTTCCTTCGTGGTCCTGGCCCCCAAGCTCGAAGGTGCGCAGGTCGGCTCCATGGTCATCACCAAGCTGGTCCCCGCCGGCACCCATGTGAAAAAAGAAGCCTTCCTCGTCGAATTCGATCCGCAGGCGCAGACAAAGGACTATCTGGATAAGAAAAGCGCCTACGAAAACCTTGTCGGGCAGGTCGCCCAGAAACAGGCGGAGGAAGACATCGCGCGCGCCAAAGACGATACGGCGATGAAACAGGCGGAGGACGAACTCAAACGCGCGCAACTCGAGCTTCAGAGGAATGAAATAGTTTCCCGCATTGACGCCGAAAAAAATCAGGAAGCTCTCGACGAAGCCCAAGTCAGTCTCAAGCAGCTGGAACAGACCTACGGACTTAAGCGCGCCGCGTCCGCGTCAACCATTCGGATTCAGGAAATTCAGCGCGACCGCGCGCTGGAAGCCATGCGTTACGCGCAGGGAAACGCCGCAAAAATGGTCGTTCACTCTCCGATGGAAGGAGTGGTCGTCTACAACACGATCTGGCTCGGCGGCCGAATGGGAACCGTGCAGCAGGGCGATCAGGTTCGGCCGGGCGTGCCTTTTCTCCAGGTGGTAGATCCATCCCAAATGGAGGTTCGTGTCGAGCTGAATCAGGTGGATGTTCTGAAAGTGCATCCGGGCCAACGCGCGCAGATGCACTTGGATGCTTATCCGGGAATGACTCTGCCCGCAGTTCTCGAAGAGTTCTCGCCCCTCGGTCACACGGGACAATTTACGGAAGCCGTAAGGTCATTCGCCGCGCGCTTTTCCGTTCAGGGAACCGACCCGAGACTCTTGCCTGACCTTTCTGCCGCCCTCGATCTCGATCTCGGTACTCAGAACCATGTTCTCGTGGTTCCTTGGCAGAGTATTGGCACGGAAGCGGATCACCCCTTCGTGTGGCTGAAAACTACGGGCAGCTTTGAGAAGCGCACCGTGCAAAGGGGTCCTCGAAATGATCTCGAAGCCGTCGTGGTTTCTGGGCTGAAAGAGGGAGATATCATCCGGAGGACCGCCATCGAGGACGAGGCAGAAGCAGGCTTCGAATGAATGGCCAAAGTCAAAAATGGAAGCCCGGAAAGAGGGTCCTGACCGGCGTAGCAGCTCTGGTCGTTGGTGGCCTTGCCTTTGGGGCGTTCCGACTGGCTCGCCCCGCGGTGAAATTCCCTACCGCGGATGTGAAGCGCAAGGAATTTATCGATTACCTGGAAGTCAAAGGCGAGGTCAAGGCGCTCCGCTCGGTGGTAATCACCGCGCCCTACGGTGCGGGCGATTTGCAGATCATGAAGCTTGCGGCAAACGGAGCGAAGGTTAAAAAGGGAGACGTTCTGGTTGAATTTGACAACACCACTGTGAAGCAAAAGCTCGCGCAGGATCAATCTGCGCTCAAATCGGCAGATGCGGAGATTCAGCAGTCGCGTGCCGCAGCGCGATTGAAGGAAGAGAAGGATCTCACCGACGTCATGACGGCAGACTATGACGTTCGAAAGACGCGCATGGATGCCAGCAAACAGGAGATTCTTTCACTAATCGAAGGCGAGCAAGCCAAGCTAAAAGTCGCGGATGCCGAGCAAAAACTCAAAGAGGCAGAAGCCAAGCTCAAAGCGGATCGTTCTTCGGCGGCGTCGGATAATGTCAGCAAGCAACAGAAGCACGACCAGGCGGCTTTCCAAGTGCAGCTGGATGAGCGCAGCCTGGCTTCGCTTTCTTTGCTCGCTCCGCTTGAAGGTGTGGTTGCGCTTCAAAACCATTGGCAGCCTCAGGGCGGCCCCACTCCCTTTAAGGCCGGAGACCGGGCCTGGCCGGGCGCAGGCATCGCGGAACTTCCAGATCCATCCAAACTCAAAATCTCGGCCCGCATCGAAGAGGCAGAGAGAGGTCAGTTGAAATTAGGACAGTCCGCCACGATACGCGTGGACGCTGTTCCCGATGGCAGCTTCGGCGGACACATCGATAGTATCAGTCCCACCGCGAGCCTGGATTTCAACGGCGGATGGCCTGTTCCCAGGAATTTCTCCGTCGAAGTAGCTTTGGCAAACAGCGACGAGCGCCTTGCCCCGGGAATGGGTGCGGTCGTTCGCGTGGCGATAGATCGCATTGCCGATGGGATTGTGATTCCTACGTCCGCACTTTTCCGCAAGGGAGGCCGGACAGTTGTTTACGTTCGGCATGGATCGAAGTTCGAAGAAACCCCGATCGAAGTATCGCGCCGGAGCGGGGACCAGGTATTGGTCGCAAAGGGATTGCAGCCCGGAGAGCAGCTTGCCCTTAAGGATCCAACACTCGCGCAATAGGATTTTTTTGTGTTCAACAGTCACTTAAAAGAAACCGTATTTCTCCTTGTGCTCGCGCTGGGGGGCAGTTGCGTTGCCTGCCACCAGACTACCGTCCTGGCGACTGATTCGGAAATTCCGACAACCACGGTGAAGGAAGTGGATCTTCAACTTAAGGTTTTCACCACCGGCGCCTTGCGAACTTCCCAATCGAGAGCCATCACCGCTCCCCCTATCGCCGGAGGCACACTGCAGATCATCACGCTGGCACGCGCCGGAACCCACGTGCACACCGGGGATGTTGTACTCGAATTTGATCCCAGCCAGCAGGAATACAATCTGGGGCAAAATCGCAGCGACCTGTTGCAAGCGGAGCAGGAAATCGTCAAGGCCAAAGCAGACGCCGACGTCCAGACGGCGGAGGACCAGACCGCGCTCCTGAAAGCAAGATATGCGGTGCGTCGCGCGGAGCTCGAGGTCAGCAAGAACGAATTGGTGAGCCCCATCGACGCGCAAAAGAATCTACTCGCTCTCGATGAAGCCAAGCGCGCCCTAACCCAGCTTCAGCTGGACATTCAATCCCACAGCGCCTCAAATCAGGCTGCACTTGCGATTAGCGAAGAGAAACGTCACAAGGCTCGACTCTCCATGGAGCAGGCGGAACAAAACATCAAGAACATGCACATCACCGCACCTATCGACGGTCTCGTCGTCATCCACGGCAACAGGGATTCTACGGGTGGATTTTTCATGTATGGGATGACGCTCCCGGACTACCACGTCGGCGATCAGGCCAATCCGGGAAGTTCCATCGCGGAAGTCATCGACATCTCTCACCTGGAAGTCGCTGCGCAAGTAGGCGAAACCGACCGCACCAACCTTAAGGCTGGCCAATCCGTTGAGGTAAAAATCGATGCGCTTCCCGGTGAATCCTTTTCCGGCAAACTGCAAACCGTTGGCGGCTCGACGACCCACGAATTTTGGGACGATAACACCCAGCACAAGTTCGATGTGGCTATCCAGCTCGACAAGACCGATGCGCGCCTCCGCCCTGGCTTTGCCGTGAGGCTTGGCATCCTGGGGGACAATCTTTCTCGCGCGGTTTCCATTCCCGGCGAAGCCGTCTTCGAACATGATGGCAAGAAGGTAGTGTATTGCAAACGCAGCCGGGGTTTCGAAATGCAGGAAGTCAAAGTCCGCGCGCTGAGTGAAGGCCGAGCGATCCTCGATGGCATTTCTCCGGGAACTATCGTCGCGCTCGTGAATCCCGAGAAAAACCCCGCCGGAAAAGAAAAGGGAAGCAGCACTTCCAATCCCAGTTTCGGTCCGGGCTCCAATTGAAGCCCAGCACACACCCATGAAACCCAGCTCCATGGCCGAACCCAGATCACTGCAACAATGGCTCCCCGATCTGGTCTTCGGTTTTGAAAACCTCGCCAGCCACAAGCTTCGCTCTCTCCTGACCATGCTCGGCATGATTTTTGGCGTCGCCGCTGTCGTCGCCATGCTTTCCATCGGAGCCGGAGCGCAACAGAAGGTCATGGCCTTCATCGAACAGCTCGGTGTGCGCAATCTCATCGTCGAGGCCAAGGAAGCCCACAATTGGCAGGAGCTGCAGAAAGTCCGAAAGAATTCACCGGGCCTCACCCTCAACGATTACCAGGTCATTCGAAAGAATATGCCCGACATTCAGGATGGCTCCCCGCGCAAACGCTTTGTTCCGGGAAAGCTCCTTCCCAAACCGCAACAAGACTTACCTATCGTTTACGGCGTCGAGCCAAGCTACCTGGTAATCGGCCATCTCCGCGTCACAGAGGGCCGCTTCTTCGAGGCCTCGGAGAACGCTGCAGCTGCGCCCGTGTGCGTCCTCGGCGCTGCGGCAAAAGACAGTCTGTTTGGCGCTGCCCCCGCGATCGGCGAATACATCAAACTCAACGAGCAGTGGTGCCATGTAATCGGAATCGTTGCGCCACAGCTTGCCCCGCAGACCGAGGTTTCCGGCGTCCGCACCGAAGACATGAACAACCTCGTCTTCGCGCCATTGAATGCGGTCCTCTACCGTCTCGAAGACTCGCAAAGTTATTTGAAGGATGAGATCGATGGTCTCTACCTGCATCTCGCCTCGCCCGATACTAGCGTCACCGACGCCGAAGTCGTCCGCGGCATCCTGAATTCCTCCCATCGCAACGCCGGTGACTTTAACGTCATCGTCCCCGCGGAGCTCCTCGCCCAGCAAAAGCGCACTGAGCAGCTTTTCAATACCGTCATGGTGGCCATCGCCTCCATCTCTCTCCTCGTCGGCGGCATCGGCATCATGAACATCATGCTGGCTGCCATTCTCGAGCGCACTCGCGAGATCGGCGTGCGGCGCGCTGTCGGCGCGCGGCGCTGGGACATCATCCGCCAATTCATCATCGAAGCCGTCCTGATCTCTTTCGCCGGCGGGGTTGTGGGGGTCGTGCTCGGGTTCGCCATGTCTCAACTTATCGCCTGGCTAGCCGGATGGTCCACCATCGTGACCATCAGCTCCATTCTTCTGGCGTTCGTGGTTTCCATTTCAGTCGGTTTGATTTTTGGCATCTATCCAGCGGTCAAAGCGGCGCGACTCGATCCGGTCGAGGCCATTCGTTACGAATAAGTTCAGATGGACGCCGGACAATCCTTCGGGGGTGAATGATGAGAGTGGTGCGTCTTCTTGTTGTGACGGTTTTCTTTGCGGCAATTCCCGCCGTTGCCGCGCAGGCGCAAGAAGCCCCGCGTCTTGAGAGGCTGCTAGGCATCGGCACGCGCCAAAAGCCAGCCCCTCCGCTCACACCGCAGCAGGGCTTCCAGGATCACGTCGCCAACGGAAAGCTCGTTCTCTCTCTCGCCGACACCATCCGCCTCGCTCTTTCAAACAATACTGACATCCGGCTAGATCGCTCCCAGATTGAGTTCGCGCAGAACAATCTGCATCGCGCCCACGGGCCATTCGATCCGTTGGTAACATCCAGCTTTACCGACAACCGGACCAAGTCGCCGACCATAACACAAATTCAAGGAGCGCCGATTCTCAATACGCTGTCGCAAACAACGACATTCGGCTACGCGGAAACGTTTCAGACCGGCACGAACTTCCAAAGCTCCTTCAGCGCCAGCAAATTGTCGACAAACAGCTCCTTGAGTACTCTCAATCCCTCGATTGCGACCGATCTTCAATTCAGCGTCACCCAGCCTCTCCTTCGCAACTTCGGCCTTTTTCCCAATCGGGCTCCCATCCTCATCGCGCAGCGAAATCTGAAGCAGGCTCGTGCTTCCTTTCAGGGCGAAGTAAATGACATCATCCTTCGAACCGTCGGGAATTATTGGAATGTCATCCTCGCCCGCGAATCCCTTGTCGTCCAGCGCAAGTCTCTCGAAGAAGCCCAGAAGAGCTACGACCACGATAAAAAGGCCCTCGGCCTCGGCGCGCTCCCGCCACTCGATATTTACCGCTCGGAATCCCAGGTCGCTTCACGCCGCGTTGGCGTAATCCAGGCGGAATACGCTCTCAAACAAGCCGAAGATCAATTCCGCCAGATCGTTGGCGCCGACCTGGATCCCGCTATCCGTGTTCTCGACCTCGAACTGATTGACGAGCCCGAGCCTCTCGGTGACCTGTCCAACACGGACATTGCCACGGCACTCGCTCGCGCCCTCGCCAACCGCCCGGAATTTGAAGCCGCGCGTCAACAATTGGCCAGCGACGAGCTGATCGTTCGTCTCGCTCACAACACCCTAAAACCAAACCTCGAAATCTCCGGCTTTTACTTGGGCAACGGTGTCGCCGGCCTTGGCGACAGCCTCAGCCAGACTTTTCATTTTACCTACCCGGCTTACGGCGCTGCTCTTGCTCTGAGCCTCCCCGTAAAGAATCACAGCGCGGAAGCCAACCTCGCGGATGCCGATGCGAGCCGCCGCCGCGATCAATATCAGGAACGCCGGACCAATCAGAACATCACCCTCGAGGTCACCAACGCAGTCCATGCACTCGAACAGGCCAAGCTCTCCATGGAAGCCTCAAAAGTCGCGCTGGACCTCGCGCAGAAGTCACTTCGTGCCGATGAACGCAAGTACGAATTGGGAGCAGAGACGGTTTTTTTTGTTCTTGATTCGCAGATCGTGCTGGCCCAGGCCGAGCTGAACCTCATCCAGGCACAGGTAAATTTCCAGGTTGCCGTCGCCCAGGTAGACCATGCGACGGGAGATTTGCTCGACCACCACCATGTGCAGATTCTAGACCCGCAAAAATGAGTGGCACACTGAAATCGCGCCGCGTTTTGAGATGGCTGGAGACATGTCCACCGCAAATAGATATCTGTATAACGGGCGAGAAGGGAAGGCTTTCGAAGAAGAGATGCATTTCGTCTTGCGTTATAGCTTGCCGTATATAGGAAGAACGGGTCACTGACGCGAAGCTGCCAGCGGATGTGATTACCTGCGGGTTTCGCTCAAGCTGCCGTCCAACCTTCGTTATTCTTGTTACCAGAGCAGCTTCAGTCCCAACTGAATTTGCCGGGAGCTCGTGGAAGTCGCAGTGATGACGCCGGCTGTGGGAGATGGTCCGCCCGTCGCCGAAGTAAATACAATTGTGTTTGGCGTATTGAAGTTCGTGTGGTTGAGCACGTTAAAGAAATCCGCTCGGAATTGCGCACTGAAGCGCTCTGACAGCGAGAGTCTTTTCGCGATCGCCAGATCCAACTCGGCCAATCCAGATCCTTGTAAAATGTTGCGTCCCACGTTGCCGTAGGTCCCATTGGGAGGCGCAACGAACGCGTTCGGATCGAAGTATCGGTTCGGTCCACCGAGAACTAGCCGTCCAGTAAAAGCCGGATTCCATGACGGCCGGATCGGGTTGCGGCTGTCTCCGTCGTTGGCGGGGTTGAAGCTCATCTGGGGCGTGAAAGGCAACCCGGTCTGTAGCGTCTCGATTCCGCTGACTTGCCAGCCTCCGGTCAGTCTGTTCAAGAACGGATTGATGCCGGACGCTTTGTTTCTCCCAAAGGGTAAGTCGTAGATGGCGTTAATGACTGCGACATGCCGG
>Ga0209220_1000588_pt1 | contig 11697 bp, 11 predicted proteins | sample BlaSpr_A8_OM3_M3_FD_187984 | JGI IMG/M metagenome (GOLD analysis project Ga0209220, IMG submission 187984) | Forest soil microbial communities from Thunder Bay, Ontario, Canada - Black Spruce, Ontario site 2_A8_OM3_M3 (SPAdes) (version 2) | ecosystem: Environmental > Terrestrial > Soil > Boreal... | reverse complement strand
GATCGTGTACGTGCCTGGCGCACCCGCACTCGGGTACGCCGGGAACTGGTCCCCTGGATTGTTTGCAGCCGGCGGCTGTGGCGCGCCCGGAGGCGGCACGCTGGTCCATATCCCCTCAGAGAAGAAGATCGGCTGGCCGTTGTTGACCTTGATGAACTGGTCGTAGGCGTCCATTGCCCACTCGTCTGTGTAGTTGACAGTGAGGGTCTCGTAGCCTGGCGTACTTGCGGCTGCCAGCGAAACGCTCGAGATGATCGATGTTTCGTTCTTTCCCGAGGTCTGGATCCCGGGCACCGTGCCCGCGCCGTAGCCGTTCTGGAAGCTGAGTACGCCTGGAGAACCGAACGTGGTGAACGAGTAGGCGACCACCTGACCCACCAGAGCGCCTCCTGCAGCCGAGCTCATGCCAAGGTTCATCTCCACGCCTCCGGCGATCGCTCCGGGGTTCTGATAGAGGATGCCCTGGATCTGGTTGTTGCTCGCGGGCTGCGCGTCGATGTGGATGAACGAGCTGTTCTCCTCGTCGATCGCCAGTGGCGAGCCACCGACAGCGGCCATGCTGTTGACGCCGGCTCCGGCGATGTTGAGCCCGGCCACCTCATGGGTGCTGACGAAGCCTCCCGAGGTCGGCTCCAGGCGGAACACCGTCGAGTTGCCGCTGATGATCGTCGCATCACCACCGCCTCCATTGGCACCCGAGTACCCACCGGAGCATGAACCGGACGTAGGGGCCACGTAGCCGGTGAAGCCCCCGCCACCATGACCGATCCAGACACCTGCGGTCAGCGTCTGGCAACCGTTCGCAACCCCGGTTGTGCATAGGTCGAAGTCGGCAGCGCCCTCCTGGCTGTGGTCGATCCCGTTGGCGAAGTACCCGGCGGTGGTCACAGTGTTGACCGGTGCGAGCCCGGTGATGTCGTAAAGCCCCTGGTCGAACTCATACGTGCCGTGGTTGATGACGATGTAGGTGTAGAAGCCTGGCTCGATGAGATACGGCTCCGCGGCGTTTGCGCACGGACCCGTGATCGCCTGCCCATTCAATATCAGGCCTCCACATGAGATCAGTCCGCTCGTGCTGACAGTCGGATACCAGTACGCCGGCGGCATGTAACCGGTCTGCTTTGCATCCAGCTCGTTCGGCGTTGGTTGGCCGGTCGTGGTGCACGCTGTTGAGAAGGCGGCGCCCACGCCGTACTTCGAGCAGTAGACCTTCGTGCCCCCGGGAATCGCAAACCCGTTCGCTCCGACCGGCACGCCGGCTGAGCACGTTGCGCCGTTATAGGGATCGCACAGCGTGGTCCGATCCTGGAGGACCATGTCGCCGTTCGATTCCACCGTCGTGAGGTCCGCGGCCGGTGTGGCGTACAGGCCGTCGTATCCGAAGATCTTTGGCGCTGTTCCCGGCCGGGCCCAGAAGGTTGGGCAGTTGTTGGTGGCCGGGGGAGACTTGCAGGACATCAGCGCCCGGCCGACCGGCAGGCTTTCGGTGAAGCACTGCTGCAGCGTGACCTGACAGCCATTCTGGGGCTGATACAGGAACAACGCGTCGGGCGGCGGAGCGTTGATGCTCGCGCCCGGCAGCGTGGCGTGCGCGCTCGCGCCGACAGTCACGTAAGCCCGGCTGATCCCGATGACGCCGGCGAACAGCTGGGCAACGCTGGTTGTGATCACCACCTGGGCGCACGTGAACTTCCCGGTGCCCAGGCACACGGGTGGCACTGGCGACGCGGTGAGGTTGGTCGCCGGTGAGTTGACGCTGACCTTGGTCGTGAACCCGCTCGTGGCGTTGCACGGCAGCCCGGCGACATCGAACCAGCTGGTGGTGAAGCCGCCACCACTCGAGGAATCGCAGGCGTTGCTGAAGACAGTCGAAAAGCCATTGTTTGCAGCGAAGTCATGCGCAACAATCACAGCCTTGGAATTCGCAGCCAGTGGCGCGCTGAGATTGCCTGAGAGCGTCATCTCCTTGGCGGAGGCGAGCGCTGCGAAGTCCGCGGCGTTCTGAGCGTTGCGCTTGACGAGGTAGTCGTGGCTCGCGTCGATCGCAAGACCGGCTACCGCCGCAAGCACGATGAACGCGACAGCAGCGATCGGAATTATCTGTCCACTCTGGCGACGTCGGCCACCGGCACCCGTCCGGATCATTCGACCGTCACAACCGAAACGGTTTTGACAATTACGGTGCTGCCGAAGAAGGAGACGATCGGCGTCAACGGCACAAAGTGGTACTGAATTTCGACCGCGACATGTTCGACTGTCTTGCTTATGGCCCTTGGAGTCGTTGCCGTGCAGTTCGAGTCGGGGGGATTAGCAGTGGCAACAGCCGGCCAGATGTATGCGTAGCCGACGTTGGGTCCTGGGGTGGTCGGTTGTAGGGACCCGCTGGGATTGTTCGGGTCGCTGTTGCCGACTATTGAGTTGGGATCCATCTTGACCGGGAATCCCTGGCCGACGAGCTCGACCTCCTGGATGATCTGGCAATCGCTGTACAGGGAAACCTGCAGCGACGCTGTGCGTGCACCGTCCCGCGCGGCTGAGGAGATCGCCGAGTACGCGTACATGAGGCGCCCGATATCGATGGCCACGAACATGACGAGCAGGAAAACGGGCGCGACCATGGAGAACTCGACCAGAGCCTGGCTGCGCTGGGACCGCAACCGCCGCGCGCGATGAGTCCCGCCACCTGATAGTGGCGCGCAGTCGCCTCGGTCCGCACCTTCGGACAAATCACACCTCCCCGCCTCACGCTTTCGAGGCTTTGAGGTAACAACGGGATCGGCTTGCAGGTATTGCGCATCCAGCGGAAGGCGGGCGTAACGCTGTCGCTCCACTGGGATCGAAACAGCTGGTCCCTATGCCGACGAATGTCGGCGCTACGAGCGTGCTTTCGTCGGTGCCGTCGCGGGCGGGCGTAGCACGAATCTAGGCGGGCGGCTCAGGCAGCCCCAGCGGCCCGCACCCAACGGTCAGACTGTTGCGCTCCTTTCCTTTCTCGAGCCCCGCCGTCTCAACAACCCAACCACCAGCGTCAAACTGATCATGGCGGGTAACAAGATCATCAGCACCTGCACAAGGATGCTCGGTTCGGCGGACCCCGCCGCAGCGAATGTGATGAGATCCGCTCCCACGAATGCAATGGCTGCAATGTCGACCAACAGCGGCAGCACCGCAGGCCACCTCCGCGGGCGTCGCCACAGCCAGTAGGTTGCCAGAAGCAATAGCGTCGGCAGCCCGAGAAACGCGACGGACGCCTCGAACGAGAAACCTCTGAGATCCAAACACATCAGGTCCGCCTTGCAGCTGATCGGATGAACTAAGTGGTCCACAAAGCTCGGGACCGCCAGCCCGATGACCACAAGCAGCGCGACAGCCTGCACCAACACCGCAATCCGCGCGGCTCGAAGCAGTTGGGGCGGCAGCGAGCGAGTCGGATTGTCCATCGGCCGGCCTCTATGTTCTCAAAGCGACGAGCCTGCTCGGTGATAGCGCTCGGTCGAGATTTGGTGGGCCCGGTTGGGGTCGAACCAACGACCAGCCGATTATGAGTCGGCCGCTCTGACCTGCTGAGCTACGGGCCCTCCGCCCTGAACGGACTCGCTGAGTCTATCCGGGCTCGAGCGAACGACAAGGCCAAATCCGTTTTGACACCCCGGCCGGCGGGTAACGGAATGAAAAACGCCGCTGGGGTATAACTGAATATGACGATGCTGAGTTTTGGCTTGCTGGTTCTGCGACTCGTGGTTGGCCTGACAGTGGCCGCCCATGGCGGTCAGAAGCTCTTCGGCTGGTGGGGCGGTCCCGGAATGACCGGCTGGACCCAGTCGGTCACCCGGCTTCGCATCCGGCCGGCCGCGCCCTGGGCCTGGGTCGCTGCTCTCTCAGAATTCGGCGGCGGCCTTCTCCTTGCCCTCGGCCTGCTGTCTCCTCTGGGCAGCCTTGGGATCGCGGGCGCGATGCTCGTCGCCATTGCGACTGTGCACTGGGCCAACGGCTTCTGGAACGGCAAGCGCGGTTACGAGTTCAACCTCACGCTGCTGGGTTCGGTGGCCGCCCTTGCTCTAACCGGGCCCGGGTCCTACTCGCTGGACCAGGCGCTCGGCATTCACCTCCCCGAACCTCTGACCCTGATCGTGCTCACGATCGCGCTGTTGGTCGGCGTAGGCATCACTCTAGGGACGCGCGTCCCGGCCCCAGAGACCGAGTCAAAACCCCAAACGACCTGACGAGCGCTCCTCAGAGCTCAATCGTCTCGACCGAGTCGACAATCCGCGCTTGCGGGTTCCTCATCACGTTTCGGCCCTCACCGGTCCAGACTCGGCGCATCTTGGTTAGAAGCCCTTCAGCATCTTCAAGACTGTCGAACTCCAAGTCGATCATCACGTAGTTCGGATCGTCGACAGACCGCAAGACCCGATACCGACGAACGCCAGACCCCTTGCGGTCGACCGGATCGCTGTCGAAGGCAGCCTTCCACCCATTGAAGTCGGGGACTGAATGTTCTATCCGCAGAATGGGCACTCTTGCCTCCTTTTACTGGGCGGATGACGGATCGGGAGATATGCATTCGACCTCATTCCCGTCCGGGTCGTCGACGTAGAACGTGCGCACTCCCTTGAGGACCGGGTGGATACCTGTGCGCACCTGCAGGCCGGCCGCCTTTAAGCGCTGTTCGAGCCCGTCGTATGCGGCAGCGTCGAGCGCGAAAGCGAGGTGGTGTAGCACCCGCTTCGCCTTCTCACGAGGGAACTCGGCCTTGTCGGGGTGCGGCACCAGAACGATCATCTCCGGCACACCGTGCCCGCCATCGGAAGCCTTAAGGAATTTGTTCGGCAGCTCCGGTGGCGAGATCGGTTCGAGTCCGAACAGGTCGCGATAGAAGCCAAGTGCGGCGTCCATATCGCGCACCCACAGCACGATCTCGGCGAGCCCAGCGACGCCGCTCACGCCGCGACCGCTGACACCATCGCCGCGAGGTTGACGTCCCTGGCCCGCGTCGGCACCGAGCAGCCCGGAGCGAGCAAGAGCCCCCGGCCACCGGTCTCGGCGACGGCGCGGCGCGCCTCCGTCTCGACCTCGGCCGGCGGGCCATAGAGCAGGCTCGCGCGCTGTCCAAGACCGCCCATCACAGCGCGACCGCCGATCGTCCGACCCTCCACCAAGGTCGGGTTTCCCTGGTTGTGGATCGACCAGCTAACGGCGTGCACCGGCATGTCGCGAGCCAGCCCGAAGTTGAGGTGCGAACCGCACAGGTGGACGACGTTGAACCACGCCTCACGTGGAATCTGCTCGAGCACGCCGAGGTCGTACGGCAGCACGAGGTCTCGATACACCGCCTCGGGCATGGCGTCCTTGCTCGCGTAGCCCGAGATCGCATAAAAGATCCCCGCAGCCCCAGCCTTGACCGAACGTTTGCTGAAGTCGCCGAGGATCTCTGCGATTCTGTCCAGCGCCGGGCGCACAATCTCCGGGTGCTTGCGCAGCTCGCGAACCACCCGTGACTTCGACTTGCCGGCCAGGTAGCCGGCAACGGTGAGGGGGCTGAAGACGGTCTGGATTACGGGCACGCCTCGGCCAAGCTCATGGGCAACAATGCCGATCGACTCAACCTGGTCTTGCAGCGCCGTGGGGTTTCGTTCAGAGACGGTGTGCCAAGCCTCGAGGTCGGGAACCGCGGCGCTGACGAGCACCGGTCCCTTGAGCCGATGCCCAGCCGGCATGTAAACGGAACCAAACGCCTCGGCAAAGCACGTAGCGCGAGGTTGGAACTTAACGAAGTCCCACTCGAACTGGCGTGCCCGCTCGACGGTCACGCCGGCCAGGTCGTCGACCGACCACTCCTCGCGATACGTATGCCCCCAAGCACCTACGGGCGGCCGGTCTGCAACACCCATCGCCAGCGCAGACTCAACCCTTTCGCGGCCATCCATCCCTTCGAGTTTAAGCTGGACCGGATGGACATCGAGGCTGAGGCCGCTCGGCTCCGCGCAACCGCCGAGGCAAAGCCAATGAGACTGCCCGTAAACCGGCGCGTTGACGAGAACCACCACGTTGTGACGCCGGACGGATTGTCCGTCTGGTTCACGATCCAGGTCTCGCCCCACAGTCGCATCCAGGAGGCGATCTTCGAACGCACCGATCGAATGCCCACGGAAGAGGAGTGCCGGCGATGGCTCGGGCTGCTCATCACCGGCGCGGAGGCCACCGAGGCAGCGGGTCTGCCGGGATCGATGACGCGAAGGTTCGAAGCCTTCGAGCGCAGCCCCGATCAAGAGGCACCGTTGACCTGATGCCGCTCCAGCCAACAGTCATCGAGGAGCTGCGGCGCATCGTCGGCCGCCAGAACGTGATCGACGACGGCAACGACCTCCGCATCTTCGAGCGTGACGCATCGATCGAGGGTGCCGTGCCGGATGCCGTCGTGCTGCCGGGCACAACTGCCGAGGTCGCCTCTGTGATCAAGGTGGCGGCCAACCACCGGATTCCCGTAGTGCCGCGAGGAGCCGGCACCGGCCTGTCGGGTGGAGCGGTCACGATCCGCGGCGGCATCGCCCTCCAGATGACGCGCATGCGCCGCATCCTCGAGATCGACCCTGTGGCGCAAACCGCGACGGTCGAACCCGGTGTGGTGAACCAGGAGCTCACGCTCGCTGCGGCCTCGCAGCGTCTCTTCTATGGCCCCGATCCATCCAGCCAAAAGGCATGCACCATCGGCGGCAACGCGGCGGAGAACTCAGGAGGTCCTCACTGCCTGTATTACGGCGTCACCACCAACCACGTGTTGGGCATGGAGGTCGTGCTTGCAGATGGCAGCATCCACTGGGTGAGCGGCGATGCGCCGGACCGCATCGGGCTCGACCTGTGCGGTGTGCTGGTCGGCTCGGAGGGAACCCTGTGCGCGATCACCAAGATCAAGGTGCGACTGCTTCGCACGCCACCGAGCGTCGCCACCCTGCTCGCTGCGTTCCCGACAATCGAAACCGCGAGTCACGCGGTGTCCGCCGTAATTGCACGCGGAATCGTCCCGGCTGCGCTGGAGATGATGGATCGCGTCACCGTTGGCGCGGTCGAGGCTCACTACCAGGCCGGCTACCCGACCGACGCCGGCGCTGTGCTGCTGGTCGAGGTCGACGGCATCGTCGAATCAACACGTGAGCTGATGGCCGCGGTGCAGGCGGTCCTCGCGCAGAACCAGGGTTATGCCATGCGCGAAGCACAGAGCCCCGCCGAGCGCGAGCTACTGTGGGCGGGACGCAAAGGAGCGATCGGCGCACTGGGGAGGATCAAGCCCAACTACTACCTGCACGACGGCGTCGTTCCGCGTACGAAGCTGCCTCAGGTCTTGTCGGCGGTCGGCGAGATCGGAGTGCATTACAAGCTGCCGGTCGCCAATGTGTTTCACGCCGGCGACGGAAACCTTCATCCCAACATCCTCTTCGACCTGCGCGATCGCGGGATCATGCATCAGGTCGAGGGCGCGGGCGAGGAGATGCTGCGCGCGGTCGTTGAGCTCGGCGGCGCGCTGTCCGGCGAGCACGGGATCGGGCTCGAGAAGAGCGCGTTCATGCCCTGGGTCTTCAGTCCTGACGACCTCGACGCGATGCAGCGGGTCAAGGCAACGCTGGACGCCAACGGGATCATGAACCCCGGCAAGATCTTTCCGGATCCCGAGCGCAAACAGCCGAGCCTCGCGGGCCGAACCGGCCTTGCCATAGAGGCGAAGTGGTGGTGACGGCCCTCGTTGAAAAGCCGGCCACCGCTGAGGAGCTCTCGCGACTCCTTGGCCAGGCGGCAGACGCGCGGCTGGCCGTCGTCCCGGTCGGCGGTGGGCGGGCCGGCGCCATGGGCAACGAGCTGACACGCTGCGACGTCGAGCTTCACACCACCCGGCTCGATCGCGTTCTCGAGCACTCTCAGGCTGACATGGTTGTGACTGTCGAGGCCGGCATAACGCTCGAGGCACTCCAGGCGGAGCTCGGCCGCACCGGTCAGTTCCTGCCGCTCGACCCGTTCAACTCGCCTGGCCACACTATCGGCGGACTGCTTGCGACGGGATGGACCGGGCCACTGCGACAGCGCTACGGCTCTGCTCGCGATTACCTGATCGGGATCCGGGTCGCACAGCCGGACGGGCGCCTCGCCAGCGCGGGCGGGCGCGTGGTCAAGAACGTCAGCGGCTACGACATGATGAAGCTGCACTACGGTGCATTGGGCTCGCTCGGGGTCATCGTCGCCGCGTCGTTCAAGGTCTTTCCCGCCCCCCTGCACGACGTCACGGTCGAGATAGCCCACGACTCGATGGATGAAGCGTGGGCCGCAAGCGAACGGGCGCTGGGCATGCCATTGATGCCGGCGGCGCTCGAGCTATTTTCGGACGGCCGCGCCCTCGCCCGATTCTGCGGCAGCCAGGACGCGGTCAATCGCATGGTCGACGAGCTGGGGTGGTCCAAAGCCGATCCTTCGGTCTGGCTGGAGCATTCGATGCGTGCGCCTGACCGGTGGGCCCGGATTGCCATGCCGCGCCACGAGCTACGTGCAATGCTGGCCGGGCTGCCGCCGGGTGCTGCCTGGTGGGCTTCGCCGGGAGTCGGTATCGCGCACTGGTCGATCGCCGGCGGCGACGACGCCGTGCGCGCCGCGCGCTCCGCGGCAGAGTCAGCTGGTGGATCGTTGGTCCTGATGGCGGCACCTGTTGAGCTCACACGCGCGGTCGATGCGTGGGGCACTCCTCCAGCCACGCTCGAGCTGATGCAGCGCATCAAGATGGCATTCGACCCCGGCCACGTCTTGAACCCCGGGAGGTTCGTCGTTTAGATGCCATTCGATCTCCTCAGCGACGACGACCTGGCCACGTGCGTCCATTGCGGGTTGTGTCTCGACGCCTGCCCGACATTCCGCGCCACCGGGCTCGAAACCGAGTCGCCACGTGGCCGTATCTATCTCATGACTCAGTGGAAGCGTTCCACCCTGCCCTTCACCGACGACCAGGCACGGCACATCGACCTGTGCCTTGGTTGTAGGACGTGCGAGTCGGTCTGCCCGTCAGGCGTGCCGTACGGGCGGATCATCGAGGCCGGTCGGGCTGAGGTGGAGCGCATGCGCACTCCGACTCCGAAACGATGGCTCGCCAAAACCGCGCTACGCCAGCTCGTCGCCCATCCAAATCGCCTGCGGGCGTTCGGCGCGATGACTCGGGTCGCGCAAGCCGCCGGAATAACGGGGATCGTCCGCTCCGGCCGGCAGCTGCCCCGACTGCGCGGCCGATTCAAGCCGCCGGCTGGAAACGTGGCGCCCGCGATCGGCGAGCGCAAGCACCGAGTTGCATTCCTGGTCGGATGCGTGATGCCGATCCTTTATCCCCAAGCGCATCAGGCCGCTGTGAAGCTGCTTCAGCTCGCGGGCTGCGAGGTTTGGTTTCCGCCTGGTGAACGCTGCTGCGGCGCGCTGCTGGCACACAACGGGGATCTCGATGGTGCCGCTCGACTTCGTGAAGCCAACATGCACGTTTACGGCGTGGGAGGGTTCGATGCGCTCATCGTCGACTCGGCCGGATGTGGCTCCCACTTGAAAGACTTCTATCCAGAGCTCAAGGGACGAGTGAAAGACCTGACCGAGTGGCTCGCCGAGGTGGGACTGCCTCCGTCGGTGCAAGACGTGAGTGCGCGGGTCACCTACCAGGATGCATGCCACCTGGTCCACGCTCAGCGAATCCGAAAGCAGCCTCGTGCTCTGATCCGCTCGCTCCCCGGCGTGGAGCTCGTTGAGATGCGCCATCCCGACATCTGCTGCGGCGCTGCTGGGCTCTATAGCACGCTGGAGCCATCGATGTCCGGACGCGTCCTCTCCGACAAGATGGACGACCTGCTCAGCACGGACGCAGACGTCGTCGTGACCGCCAATCCCGGCTGTCAGATGCAGCTCGAGGCGGGACTCCGCGCCCGCGGATCAAAGATGCGAGTGGAGCACGTAGCGGAGCTGTTGGTTAGCGCCTACCCTCAGGTGAACGTCAGCGCTTGAGTCTTGGCAGCGCGGCGGTCTTGGTCACGTCGACCTCGATGCGTGCCACAGCCAAGGTCACGTTGTCCGGGGCTCCAAGCTCGCGGCAACGTGCGATCACACGCTTGGCGCCGCCGTCGATATCCCCGTCCTTGAACAGAATCTTGCCCATCTCATCCACGCTAACCCCGGCACTCTCGACTCCATCGCTGCACAGAACGACTGAATCGCCCTCTTCGAGTTTCATCCGGTCGGTGAAGGACTGAATCGAATCCCAAACGCCGATGGCGCGCGTGAGGCGATGCTTGAGAGGATGCGTCGCAGCGTCCTCGGGCTTGATGACACCGAGTCGCACCTGCTCGGCCGGCCACGAATGGTCCTGTGAGATGAGCGTTGGCTGTCCGCTGCGGAAGAGGTAAGCCGGGCTGTCGCCGACGTTGAGCACACCTAGCTCGCTGCCCTGGATCGCCACCACCACCAACGTGCTGCCCATTCCTTTCCATTCCGGGTTTTCTTCAGACGCCGCGAAAACCGCCGAGTTGGCCTGCTTGCACGCCCGCTTTAGACGCTCGACATTGGGTCCTTCGTCGCCGTCCTCGGCAAGGACCCGTGTCAGCGTCTTGGACGCGATCGAGCTTGCCGTCTGACCGGCGGCATGGCCGCCCATTCCATCGCACACGACCAGCAGGGTGTCGAGGCCCGCCTTGTTCCGCCAGACGACTACTGCGTCCTCGTTCTCCTCACGCTCGAGACCCGGATCTGTCGCCCAGGCGACACGCAGACGCAATTACGATCCGAGAACAGAGAAGTGAACCGCGTTCTGGCCGATGGTGATGCGATCGTCGTGGTTCAGCTCCTTCTCCTGGACCGGCTCGCCGTTGACCAGCGTCCCGTTCGTGCTTCCAAGGTCGACGATGAAGAACTGTTCACCACGGCGTTCGACGCGTGCGTGGTGGCCACTCGTCGCGGGGTCGCGAAGAATCAGGTCGTTGTCCGGCGACCGACCCAATCGAAGTGCGCCATCGCCGGCGCGATAGGTGTGGCCGGCATCGGGACCTGACTCGATCGTCAGCTCAGCCTGCCGTCCTGTACCGGGAGAGGTGCGGGTGACCGGCTGGGATGGGCCGCCCATGACGACGGTATCCACGGGAGCGGCGGCCGGCGGGGACACGGCCGGCGGCTGCCACGCGGGCATCAGCGTGGTGGACTCGTGGCCCTCCGCGGGCGCAATCGTGGCGGCTACCGGAGCCACCGGTTCTACGACTGGCGGCGCCGAGGGAACGGGAGCCGGCCCAGCCGACGGCGCCTCCCAAGGCAGCGGCGCCTCCTCCGCTGCGGCGGGCGCTTCAGCCGCGGCTGCAATTGGCGCCGCGATTTCTGGCGAAGGCTCGGGCGGCGCGACGAAGGGCGGTGGGGCCGGTGCAGGCGCCTCAAGAGGCTTTTCGACGGCCGGCGGCGACCACGGCGCGGCCGGGGCGGGAGGGGCGGACCATGCCGGAACCGCCGGAGCGGCCGGAGCGGGCTCAATCGAAGGCGCCGACCACGCCGGCGCGGGCGGTGCGGCCGGCGGGGGCTGCGCTGCGGGCGCCGACCATGACGGGGCCGGCGGCGCTGCAGGCTCTTCGGTCTTGGTCACATCCCACGATGGTGCCGCCGGCTCGTTCCACGAAGGCGCCGGCGGGGTTACCGGTGCGGCCGCAGGCG
>Ga0209220_1000586_pt1 | contig 11727 bp, 9 predicted proteins | sample BlaSpr_A8_OM3_M3_FD_187984 | JGI IMG/M metagenome (GOLD analysis project Ga0209220, IMG submission 187984) | Forest soil microbial communities from Thunder Bay, Ontario, Canada - Black Spruce, Ontario site 2_A8_OM3_M3 (SPAdes) (version 2) | ecosystem: Environmental > Terrestrial > Soil > Boreal... | reverse complement strand
CCGGGGGGGGAGGGGGGGAAGGGGGGGCCCGCGTCGCAATTCGGAATCCGCGGGACGCCGGCAAGAACATCCGCCGCCGGGGGGAAGACATCAGGAAAGGCACCGTGGTCCTGGAGACGGGCACGCCGCTCGGGCCGGCGCAGCTCGGCGTGCTCGCTTCGATTGCCCACGACCAGCCCCTCGTGCACCGCACGCCTCGCGTCGCCTTCATGGGCTCCGGCGACGAGATCGTGGATCTGGACCGCAAGCCGGAGATTCTCGCGGGCCGCAAGATCGCCAGCTCCAACTCCTATACGCTGGACGCGATGATCCGCCGCGCCGGAGCGGAGCCGGTCAATCTCGGCATTGCAAGCGATACGAAGGAAAGCCTGCGGGAGCACCTCGAGCGGGCGTCTGGGACAGACTTGCTTGTCACCACCGCGGGCGTGAGCGTCGGCGAGCACGACCTCGTGCGCGACGTGCTCCAAGAGCTCGGCGGCGAGCTCAAAATGTGGCGCATCGGGATGCGGCCCGGCGCCCCCGTGGGGTTCGGCATCCTGGGCGGCCGGCCCTGGATCGGACTGCCGGGAAACCCCGTGAGCACGATGGTCACTTTCGAGCTGTTCGTGCGCCCGGCGATCCGCCGTCTGCTGGGGCACACGCTCCTGTTCCGGCGGACGGTCCCGGTGGTCGTGCAGGAGCCGATCACCCTCGGTCCCAAACTGCGCCACTATCTCCGCGCCGTCGTGCACGCCGGCGCGCGCACCGGTGAGCCCCTCCAGGCGCGTTTGACAGGGCCGCAGGGCTCTGGCATTCTCACCAGCATGGCGCGCGCCACTGCCCTCCTGATCATCCCCGCGGAGATGCCCTCCGTCGCACCGGGCACGACGCTCGCCGCCCTGATCCTCGACGATCCCCAACACGTCGCGGAGCCGCCCTACTGATGCGGCGCTCGGTGCAGCACCTCGCGGGCCTCGGCGCTGGCGGGGCCCTGATGCTCGTCATCTATCTCGCAAACGAGCTGACCCCTCCCGACGTCAAGTTGGGGCTCTTGTACCTGGTGCCAGTGCTGCTGATCACGTGGTACGAAGGCATCTGGATGGGCGCCGTGTTCATCGTGGCGGCCATGGCGCTTCGCATGGCGGTCGAGCTGGAGCAGCAGCCCGGCATATCCGTGGGAATCTCTCTGCTGAACCAGATGTCGTTTGCGGTGGTGGCGGGCGTCGCAATGCTCGCCTATCGTCGCCTGCGCCGTTCGCAGGAGGAGCTCGCACGGCTCGCCACCCAGGATCAACTCACCAACGTGCTGAACGCACGGGCATTCGCCGACCGGCTGACGCAGGAGCTGGAGCGCAATCGCCGCTACCCGCGCCCGCTCGCACTCTTGTACCTCGATCTCGACAACTTCAAGGTGATCAACGACTCGCACGGCCATCAAACGGGGGACGCGGTGTTGCGGCTCGTCGCGGACGCGATGCGCTCCTCGGTCCGCCAGGCGGACGTGGTGGGGCGGCTCGGCGGCGACGAATTCGCCGTGTTGATGCCTGAGACCGACGCGCAGCTCGCGGACGCCGCTGCCAAACGTCTCGCTGCCGGCCTGCGCAACGTGTTCAAGGGAACGCCCAGCGTCACCGCGAGCATCGGGGTCGTTTCCTGCACCGCGACCGACGCCAATACCGATGACTTGTTGAGGCGGGCAGATCAGGCGATGTACGATGCGAAGCGGCTGGGGAAGGACCGGGTTGTGCAGGTGGCGATCTGATCTCAGCTGTCAGCCATCAGCTATTCATCAGCGAAACCCCCATGAGATACCTCTTCCTCGTGCTCTGCGTCGCCTGTGCTGCGCCTCTCGGGGCGCAGACGCCGCTGCGCAACTATTCAGATGGGTTCATTCAGCAGTACCGCCGCACCGATCCCAAGGTCGATTACACCGTCACGGTCCGGGACCACGACCGTTCCGCGTACTACGTGGAGCTTCGCATCGTGAACGCGCCCAATCCCGCGCGGCTCGTGATCCCCAATTGGGCGCCTGGCGCCTATCAGCTCATGGATTCGGGAAAGAACATCGCCGCCGTCGCGGCGTTCACCACGGCCGGTGATACTCTGCCCCTCAGGCAGGACTCGCCGATTTCCTGGACGGTGGACACGAAGAGTGCCGCAGTCATCATCGTGCGCTACTCCACGGCCGTACGCGACTCGGTCCAATGGCGTCGTCCCAATAACCGCTGGTTCCTGCGGTCCACGTCAGGCGTCATCGACGGGCCCCGGACCTTCATGTATCTGGACGGGTGGAAGCTGACCCCTGCGCAGGTGACGTTCCGGCTGCCGGCGCGGTGGCGGATCGCCACGGGCCTGGTCCCGACGACCGACAGTACCACGTACTGGGCGCCGAGCTACGACGTGCTCATCGACTCGCCGGTGCTGCTCGGCACGTTCCTCTCCTACGGCTTCATGGCGGCCGGCACTCCCCATCACGCCGTGGTAGACCTGGGAGGTGCGCGGGCACATGCCGCCCGCGGCTTCGTGGACATGCTGCGGCGGATTTCGGAAACGGCGATCGGGATCTTCGGCAACGCGCCCTACAAGGACTACACGTACATCTTCGTGGGCGGGCGCGGCGGCGGGCTCGAGCACCTCAATTCCACCACCATCGGCGTGACTCCCGAAACCCTGGCGCGGAACCCGCGTGCCGCCGAGGGCGTGAGCGCCCACGAGTTCTTCCACACCTGGAACGTGAAGCGCATCCGGCCCGCCGAACTGGGACCGTTCGACTACGAGCACGAGGTCCGGACCGTCAATCTGTGGTTGAGCGAGGGGGTCACCGATTATTACGCCGATGTCATCTTGGCGCGCGCGGGCCTCGATTCCCCGGGCGACTTCGCGCAGGGCATCGGCACCGCCATCGGGAATCATCGGAGCAATCCTGCACGGCTCCTGATATCTCCCGAGCGCGCATCGTGGACCGTGTGGGACAGCCCGGCGGTCAACGATAGCTACACGATCTCCTACTACCTGCAGGGCCAGCTGCTCGGCTTCCTGCTCGACCTGGCCATCCGCGATTCGACCGATAACGCGAAGTCGCTCGACGACGTGATGCGGTACCTGTTCGACCACTTCGCCGGGGAGCGCGGCTTCACGCGCGACGACCTGCTCGGGTCGGTGCGCAGCGCCACCGGACTCGACTTCCAGGAGTTCTGGCGCCGTTATGTGAGCGGCGTCGCCGAAATCCCCTGGAACGACTACGTCCAGGCCGCCGGGTGGGAGGTGCAGTTCAGCGAAGAGCCGGCCGTCGATGCGCGCGTCGGGGCCATCACGCCGGCCGTCCAGGGCGGCCGCTGGCGCGCCGTGGCGACGCCGGGCAGCGCCGCGGCGGCCGCAGGCCTGCGCACGGGGGACGAGCTGCAGCGCGTCAACGGCCGCAGCATCCTCGACGGCAGCGACGTGGCCGCGGCCGTGCGGGGGGTCCGGCGCGGCGCCACGGTGACCGTGGAAGTCGTGCGCGACGGCCGGCCGCTCACGATCCGCTTCCAGGCCGGCACGTATCAGCGGGTCCGCGCCCAGCTCCGTGAGCTACCCACGCAAACCACGAAGATGCAGCGCATCCGCGCCGGGATCATCCGGGGATGAGAGCCGAGCTGATGGAGCTGGTGCTGATCTTCACGTCGATCCTGTTCATCGTAGATCCGTTTGCCGTCATCCCGACGTTCCTGGCGATGACGCCACGCGATTCCCCGGAGCAGCGGCGCCTGCTCGCGAAGCGGGGAGCGTGGACCTGCGCGATCACGCTCATGATCTTTGCGCTCGGCGGCAGCGTGATCTTCAAGGTGTTCGGGATCACGATCGCCGCGTTCAAAATCGCGGGCGGCGTGCTGATCGGGCTCAATGCGCTGGACATGGTGCAGGCCCGGCGCAGCCAGCAGCGGGAAACGCCGGTCGAGAAGGCCGAAGGGATCGAGAAGGAAGACATCGCGATTCTGCCGCTGGGCGTACCGATGCTGGCGGGCCCGGGGGCGATCTCGACGGTGATGGTGCTCGCCGTGAGCGCCAAGACCGTGGCGGCGACCGTTGCGGTGTACACCTCGATCATCCTGACGGCGGTGATCACCTACTACGTGCTGGCTGCGGCCACGATGGTGGAGCGGCGGCTGGGCCAGACGGGCATGCGGATCCTGACCCGGCTCATGGGGCTGGTGCTGTGCGCCATTGCCGTCCAGTTCATTCTCGACGGCATCAAGCTCAGTTTCCGGGATTTCCCTCTCACGAACTAGTCCGTCTGGGGGATGTCAACCGCGAGATCAATCCCTCGCAAGATTGATTGTGCGGCAGCGAGCCGTTTTTTACCGTTGCTGTTCGGCGCGTTAGGACCCCCCTGCACAAGGACGGAGATGACTGCTGCTCTCGTTAGTACGCTGCTCATCGAAGCTCCGGTCAACCGGCACTTCGCACAGCTGCATCGCGACCCACAGTCCCTGACGGATGCCGTCAGTCTGTTTCTCGAAACGGGCCTGCGGCGCGGCAACAGCATCGTCGTCATCGCGTCGGCGGTGCACACTGATTTGTTCCTGACGCGGATGCGCGACAACGATTTGGATCCGACCGGCTATCTCAAGGGCGGCCAGCTCGAGCTGCTTGACGCCGAGCAGACCCTCAGCGAATTCATGCGACGCGACACGCCCGACTGGGACGCCTTCCGCCGGACGATGGGTAGTGTGTTCGAGCGGGTTCGGACGTTCGGGCGCGGGACGACGCGGGCGTATGGTGAGATGGTGAACGTGCTGTGGCAAGCAGGAAAACAGGACGCTGCCATTCGCCTCGAGGAGTATTGGAACGAGCTCGCGCGCCTGTATCCGTTCTCGCTGTTCTGCAGCTACATGCTCGACGTACACCACGACCACGCGTATCAGGGTCCGCTGGAAGACATCGGGCGAACGCATTCGCACATCATTGGGACTGCAGAGGACGAGCGGTTCCGCGTGGCCCTCGATGCGGCGAGCCGAGATGTGTTCGGCGTCCCACTGTCCCAGATGGTCGGCTTCTCCCGTCACACCCACGAGGGAGAGCTGCGCTTTCCCAGCGGCCAACGGACCATGTTGTGGGTCAAGCGGAATCTGCCCACGGCAAGCGCCGCCGTCCTGGAGCGCGCGCGTCGCTATTACGAGGAATCGCTGCAGTAGCACAGGGCCTCCCGTCATTTTTGGGCGACATGCCATGATTTCAAGGAATGGATTGTGCTCGCAATCCGGTCATCTAGCATTGCCGACATCTGATGGCGTCTGCGGATAGCTCCTTACTGGCGGAGGCGCCCGGCGGCCGCCACATCGCGCAATTCCACCGCGACCCGGAAGCCCTGACAGAGGCCGCCTACACGTATCTCGAAGGCGGCCTGCGGCGCGGTGCGAGCGTCGTGGTCATCGCGACCGCCGCCAATACCGAGCGATTCCAGGCCCGCCTCAGCGCGGGCAAGTTCCATCCCACGGCCCTGCGGACCTCGGGCCAGCTGGAGCTCCTCGATGCCAAGACAGTGCTCGCGGAGTTCATGTCGAACGACATGCCCGAATGGGGAGGGTTCCGCGCCACCCTGGGTGCGGTGCTCGATCGCGTTCAGGCATTCGGCCGCGGGACGCGCGTGTACGAAGAATTCGCGGGGATGCTGTGGCAGGACGGCAATGCGGAGGCGGCGATCCGGGTGGAGGAGCTGTGGAACGCGTTGGGTCAGCTGTACCCGTTTGCGCTGTACTGCAGCTACCTGCTGGACACACAGTCCGAGGAGACCTACAGCGGCCCGCTCGAGGAGATCGGAAGGACGCATACCGATATCGTGGGGACGGCGGACGACGAGCGTTTCGGAGTCGCGTTGGATCGGGCCAGCAAGGAGATCTTCGGGATTTCGCTGTCGCAGATGGCGGGCGTCGCCAAGCAGCCCGGCCACCGCCACTTCCCGAGTAGCCAGCGCACGATGCTGTGGGTGAAGCGCAATCTGCCCTCCTCGACCGCCCGCCTCGTTGAGCGCGCGCGCCACTACTTCCAAGACCCCCGTCCGTAGTAGCCGCGGTTACATCCGCTTGTACTTCGGCCCACTCCCACCCTCGCGGGGCGTCCAGCGCGGCCCCAACACGTCCGTCGCCTTGCAATCCACGCAGTTGGGCGCGTTGACCCGAAGACCGTCCGCAGCCACTTCGTAGACCCCCGCCGGACACATGTGCGCGTAGAACCGCGCTACCTCGGCCGGGACATCGCGGCCGACTATGAGGTGGCTGGGAATCGTGTCCCGGGTGGCGTTCCCGGACTTGAACACCGCATCCACTTTGCTGAAGGTGAGCTTGCCATCCGGAGGCTCACCTGACCGGCGCGCCACCTCGGCGTCGGCGGGCATGCGATATGGCTCATTGGGAAAGCGGCCGCCCGTCAACGTCATCAAGGCCGCCTGCAAACCGCCAAGGTAGAACCCGTCGCGGAACGCGAGCCGCATGTTGCGGGTCCGGTAGAGATCCTTGGCGATGTAAGACGTGTTGACCATACCGTCGTACTCCATGAGCTCCGCCCCGACCGCACCCTTGAGCGTGCGGAAGATCACCCGCGCGGCGAACATGCCCGACTGCATGGCATAATGGATGCCCTTGAGTGACGGCACGTCCACGAATCCCGCCGCATCGCCGAGGAGCACGACACCATCGCCCGCGCGGCGTTGCGGCAGCGAATAGAACCCGCCTTCGGGAATCGTCTTTGCCCCCCACTCGATCATCTCACCACCGGCGAGCAGCGGCCGCAGCAACGGATGCTGCTTGAGGCGCTGCAGCAGGACGTGCACGTCCAAGCCCGCGTCCTTGTAGTCGAGTCCCACGACGAGACCCAACGCGATGAGATGCGGGTCGAGCGGGTACACGAAGCTGCCGCCGAAGGCATCGCTCGGCAGCGGCCAGCCCATCGTATGGATCACGCGATCGAGCGGCTGCTTCGTCTCCCACAGCTCCTTCACCCCGAGGGCAAAGAGCTGCGGGTTGTTCGACGAGACGCCTTGCCACTGGCACCACGCCTGCGCGAGCAGGCCGCGCGTACCTTCCGCGAGCGCGGTGACCTTGGCAACGAGGTCGTTCGGGACCATGGAGCTCGCGGTCCGGCCCCCATCGCGATCCAGGCCAGCCGCCGCCGTCCGCACACCCGCCACGGCCTGGCCGCGCACGAGCAGCTGCGCGGCGGGGAACCCCGTGAACACGTTCACGCCGGCTTCCTCGGCCTTGGCGCCGAGCCAGCGCACGATCTCGCATAGCGAGGCGACGTAGCAGCCCTTGTTGTGCATCGTCGGCGGGGTGGGCAGGCGCCATCTGCCGCCAGCCGTCAGCAGATACACGGCTTCCCTCGCTACCGGCGCCCGGAACGGGAAATCGGCGTCCTTGAGCTCTGGAAAGAGCTCGCGGAAGGCTCGAGGATTGACCACGGCGCCCGAGAGCGAATGCTCGCCGAGTGCTTCGGCTTTCTCGAGCACGCCGATGTTCAGCTCGGTGCCGCCTACCTTGGCTAGTTTCGCGAGCTCGATCGCGCACGCCAGGCCCGCCGGCCCGGCGCCCACGATGAGCACGTCAAGCTCCATGCGGTCGCCCGCGCCCTCCGATCCGTCTTGGAGAATGAGCTTCTCGAGCGGCAGCGGTGGTTGGTACCGCGCCGGAACGAACCGCTCAGCCATGGAGCTTCCGGATCTCTTCGGTGAGCCGTGGGACGATCTCGAACAGATCCCCCACCACACCGTAGTCCGCCACCTTGAAGATGGGCGCGTCCTTGTCCTTGTTAATCGCTACGATCACTTTCGACGTGCGCATGCCCGCGAGGTGCTGGATCGCTCCGGAGATGCCGACGGCGATGTAGAGCGTGGGACTCACGGTCTTCCCGGTCTGCCCCACCTGGTCGGAGTGCGCCCGCCAGCCCGCGTCCACGACGGCGCGCGACGCGCCGACCGCCGCCCGGCCGCCGAATGCCTTGGCCAGCTCCTCGATCACCTTGAAGTTCGCGGGCTCTTTGAGACCGCGGCCGCCCGAGATGATGATCTGCGCTTCCGCGACATCGAGCGTCCCCGCGGGCGCCGCCTTCACCTCGCGGACGGTCACGCGTCCCGGCGGCACCGTCACGGCGACCGTCTCCGCTGCGCCCGCCTTGGGCCGCTCGACCGGAGTGAAGACGTTGGGCCTGAGCGACAGCACCGCGGGCTGCGCCGCGACTCTCGCTTTGAGCAGCGCCTTACCGGCGTAGACGGGCCGCGTGACGACGATCGCGCCGCCGTCTACCGCAATGTCGGTGATGTCGGCGGCGACACCCACGCCGAGCTTGGCGGCTACCCGCGGCGCCAGGTCCTTCCCCGTTGCGCTGGCGGCGAAGACCAGCGCGCGATATCCGCCCTCGCCCCTTTGGGCTCGCTCCGCGATCGCCTGCGCGTATCCTTCGGGCGCGTACTTCGCGAAGCCGGCGTTGGTGAGCGTGACGATCTTGTCGGCGCCGAAACTGCCGGCCTGTGCCGAATTGCCGACCGGACCGGAGGCGCAGACGACGGCTTCGACCATCGCGCTTCCGCCAAGCGCATCGGCAAGCCGGCGCGCACCTGTCACCACTTCGTGGGAGATCTTGCGCAGCGCGCCGTCGCGCTGCTCGAGCACAGCGAGAACCGTAGTCATAGGACTTTTGCTTCCTCGCGAAGCAGCCGCACCAGCTCCACGACGGCGCCCGCCCCTTCACCCACGATCTTTCCCTCTTTACGCTCGGGCGGGAGCATCAGCACAAGCACCTCGATGGCACCCGCACCCGGTTGCACCGGTTTGACCTCGAGAGGTTTTTTCTTGGCGGCCATGATGCCCTTGAGCGCGGGATAGCGGGGCTCGTTCAGCCCTTTGTCGGCCGTGAGTACCGCCGGCAGCGGGAACTCGACGACCTCGATCCCGCCTTCAACCTCCCGCTCCGCGACGCCCTTCGTTCCGTCGATCTCGAGATGCGCTACGGCGGTGACGCACGGCAATCCCAGCAGCTCGGCGACGAGCGGGCCGACCTGATGGTTGTAGTCGTCGATCGCCATCTTGCCGAAGAGGATCAAGTCCCAGTCACCCTCCTTGAGCTCGGCGGCGAGCAGCTTGGCGGTCTCGAAGCCGTCCATCGGCACCTTGTCCGCCTGCAGCAGCACGCCGCGGTCGGCGCCCATTGCGAGCGCGGTCCGGATCGTCTCCTGCGCGGCCGCGGGGCCGAGGCAGATCACGGCCACCTCGCCGGCACCGGCTTTCTCTTTCCGCCGGAGACCTTCTTCGACGGCGAACTCGTCGTAGGGGTTCAGGGCGAATTTGACGCCGGCCTCGTCGAGGCTCTTGCCGTCGGCGCCGATTTTGACGCGTGTCTCGGAGTCCGGGACGCGCTTGATGCAGACGGCGATCTTCATCGGGAGCTTATTCGCCTCCGAACTGACGTTTGAGAATCAACCGGAATGCTCGCGGCTCGCCGGGCGTGCGGAACCGCTCCACACGTCCTCCCGCGCTCCGATTTACGCCCCACGCGCCGAACGTCGCAAACCGGCGGTCGAACAGGTTCGTGATCATCCCCGCCACTTCCCACCCGTGCCACCGCCAGCCGAGCCGGCAATCCACGGTCGTGTAATCGGCCAACGGCGCGGTCTCGTTCGACTCGTCGCCGCGGAGGTGTTGGCGACCGGTATAGCTGACATGAGTATCGAGCTGCACCGCGCGCGACGCCCGCCACGTCCCTGAGAGCGCCAGCCGCTGGTCCGGCGTGAGCGGGAACCGGTCGCCGGGGCGGGTCGTATCCACTCCGCTGCGCGCGCTCGCGATCAGCGCTGGTGCTGCGAACGTCGCCCGCGTGTATGCATAGCTCGCTCGGACGGTGACGCGTTTACCGACGTCACCCTCCGCCCCGATCTCCACGCCGGCACGCCGCGTGGATACGAGGTTCGCGAAGTAGCCTTGCGTCGCGCTGGGCGCCATGAAAAAAATGTCGTCGCGCACGGCCGTCCGGTACACGGACGCGTCGAGCGCCCGGCCTGCACTTGCCCAATGTACCCCCGCCTCGACGGTCGTCGCGACGACCGGCCGGAGCGGCGGGTCGTCGCCCAACGCGAACGGCAGTGGGCAGGGAGCAGCCGGATCGGCGCACGAGAGCTCGAGCAGCGCCGGCGCGCGGAAACTCCGTCCCAGCGAGGCATACAGCGAACTCCCGCCGCCCAAGTCATAGGCGACGCCCCCGCGCGCCGAGAGACGCCGGAACGTCGACGTCGTGTCGCCCGATGGATCGAGCCGATTGTGAAAGGGAATCCGGATGACATCGTAGCGCAGCCCGACGGATGCAGCCGCCCGCCCGAAGTCGAGATCGCCTACGGCATACGCCGCGAGATCCCAGCCCGGGCTCTCGACCCACGTAGTGAGCGAGTCCCGGCCGCTTGCCGGATCCTGGGCGCGCAGTCGCACTTGCACACGTTTCAGCGCGCCGTCCAGTCCCGCCCGCACCGCCGCCGGTAGCGTCCCGAAGTGCAGCCGGCGGCGCCACTCGAGGTTTCCGCCCACAGAGCGCGACACGTTCTGATTGCGAATACTGGGATCGGGCGCCTGGTTGACGTTGAAGCGGTCGCCATCCATGCGCCGGTGGTAGAGGGTCAGGGAGATGCGTCCACCGCCGAGTTGCCCGTACCCGGACGCGGTCCCTTGCAGGAGCTGGAGATGGTCGAAGTCGCCGGGAGTGAAATTCGTCTCGGGGCTCGCCACGTACAGGCTCTCGGGCAAGCTCCCGGCTTCCCGGGTCCGCGAAGACGCGGCGACCAGCTGAAAACTGAGCCCGCGGTCGGCATCGAGCCGACCTAGGTTCGCGAGCAGGCTGCGCTGGCGACCGCCGGTCTCCCCGCGCCAGCCCCGCTCGCTCTCCAGCTCGCCACCCAGGTAATAGTTCCAGGCGCCGCGCCGGCCGGCGATCGACGCCGAGCCCCCGACCTGGCCGAAGGACCCCGCCCTCGTTTCGAGCTCACTCTCGAACGGCCCGCCGCCGTGCTTGGTCACGATATTGATGGCGCCACCGAGGGAGTTGGGACCGAGCAGCGCCGCGGGACCATGCAGGAATTCGATGCGATCCACGTGCTCGAGCGGCAGCAGGTCGAAGTTCACTTGGGCCGCGTCGGGCTCATTCTGGCGGATACCGTCGACGAACACCGATATGCCCTGGGGCAGGCCGATCGCCGGGCCCACCGTGAAGCCGCGCGAGGTGAGTGACAGCTTGAACGACGAGCCCAGGTCGTCGTAGGCCGATATGCCCGCGCGCGCGGCAAGCGCGTTAGCGAGGAGACGGGGCTCCCAGGTTTCGATCTCTTGGCCGGAGATCGTGGTGATGCGGGCAGGGACGCCGGAGCCCACCTTGGGAGCGGCGGTGGGACTCACGGTTCCGATGACTTCGACGGGCTTCAGGACGACGGTGTCGCGGCGGGTGGTGTCCTGCTGAGCATGCGCCGCGGTTGCGGCGGCCACTGTCAACAGCAGGCCACTAGTCCATTGCATGAGGCCAGAAAGCTACGCTAGGGGTTCCCCGTCCGGAACACAGTGATGCCCCAACTCTCGGGATCGTCGGGCGGATCGTCGTTCCAGTCCCCGTAGGCGTGCGAACCGTCCGACGTGTACCGCAGCACGTAGGTGCCTGCAGGCAGCGTGATAACGCCGTCGAACACGCGGTTCTTGCGCGCGCCGCCCGCAGGGTCCGACTCGTCGTAGGTCATCTTCCACACGA
>Ga0209220_1000585_pt1 | contig 11743 bp, 9 predicted proteins | sample BlaSpr_A8_OM3_M3_FD_187984 | JGI IMG/M metagenome (GOLD analysis project Ga0209220, IMG submission 187984) | Forest soil microbial communities from Thunder Bay, Ontario, Canada - Black Spruce, Ontario site 2_A8_OM3_M3 (SPAdes) (version 2) | ecosystem: Environmental > Terrestrial > Soil > Boreal... | reverse complement strand
GCCGCGGCTCTGCAGGGGCTTACCTGGGCTAAACTCGCGGTGCTCTCGGGAGAAAGACCACATACTTCGAAATTCGAAACATATAACCCGAGGACGAATCATGGCCTCTCCCAGCGACGACTCGGAATCTTAAATGAAGTCCTTGAGGACTGGTGGCTGAGTGAGCTTGCAAACCCGGAACTCTTTTGGGATCGAATCGTCTCAATCGAGCCGACAGGCGAACACCAGGTCTATGACCTGACCGTCCCGTCAGGAGCGAATTTCGTCGCCGAGGACGTGCTCCTCCACAACACGTCACTGACGCTCAACATTGCGCAGCACGCGTCGATTCAGTACAAGGTCCCCGTTGCGATCTTCTCGCTCGAAATGTCCGAACAGCAGCTGGTGACGCGCTTATTGTGCAGCGAAGCGTCGGTCGATTCGTACCGCCTGCGGACGGGATTGTTGAAAGATGCCGAGTGGCCAAGGATTGCACAGGCGATGGGTGCGCTCTCCGAAGCGCAGATCTACATCGATGATTCTCCTAGTGTCTCAGTGATGGAAATGCGTACCAAGGCACGTCGCCTGAAGTCGGCCAACAACTTGGGCCTCATCATCGTGGACTATCTCCAATTGATGCAGGGTCGTAACTCGGAGAACCGCGTGCAGGAAGTCTCGGACATCTCACGCTCACTGAAGAGCCTCGCGCGCGAGCTGGAAATCCCGGTCATCGCTTGCTCCCAGTTGAGCCGCGAGCCCGAGAAGCGACCCGACCATCGCCCGCAGCTCTCGGACCTTCGCGAGTCCGGCACCCTGGAGCAGGACTCGGACCTGGTGCTCTTCATTTATCGCGACCGTTTCTACAACGACAATATTGCTGAGGACCGACGCAATATCGCTGAGATCATCATCGCGAAGCATCGTAACGGGCCGACAGGAAAGATCGAGCTGCTCTTCATCGACGAGCAAACGAAATTCGCCAATCTCGACCGGAGACGCGGGAGCTAGCAATGGTCACCATCCTCGTAGGCGGCCAGTGGGGCGACGAGGGGAAGGGCAAGATCATCGACCTTCTCTCGGAGAAGGCGGACATGGTGATCCGCTCCCAGGGCGGCAACAATGCCGGCCATACCGTCGTCAGCGCAGGCCAGGAATTCCGCTTCCACCTCATTCCCTCGGGGATCCTCTATCCGACCACGACCTGCGTGATCGGCAACGGCGTTGTGCTCGATCCACGCGTGCTCCTCGAAGAGATGCAGCAGGTGCGGTCGCGCGGCATCAGCATCGACCGGCTGATCATCTCCGATCGTGCCCACCTGATCATGCCCTGGCATCCGATCCTCGACAAGCTCGAAGAGGAGCAGCGTGGCGACGACCGGCTGGGCACCACCTGGCGCGGGATTGGCCCAGCCTATGCCGACAAGGTCCGGCGCATCGGCTTCCGGGCAGGCGACCTTCTCAAGCCACGCTTCTTGCAAAAAAAGCTGGGGTTCGTTCTCAACAAGATCAAGAACCCGATCCTGCAGGAGCTCTACCACGTAACACCGCTCGACCCGCAGGCGGTGCTCGATGAGTACACCGCGTACGGCGAGCGGCTTGGCCCTTATATCAAGGACATCTTCCCGATCGTTCAGCAGGCGCTCGCGAGCAACGAGGAGATCTTGCTGGAGGGCGCCCAGGGCAGCATGCTCGACCTCGATTTCGGCACCTACCCGTACGTGACCTCGTCGTCGCCGACTGCCGGGGGTGCGCTCACCGGCTCCGGGATTTCGCCGACCGCCGTCGACCTGACGATGGGCGTCTTCAAGGCCTACACGACGCGGGTCGGTTACGGGCCGATGCCGACCGAGCTCACCGATGCCCTGGGCGAGCATATGCGCAAGATCGGCGTCGAGTACGGCACGACCACCGGGCGGCCGCGACGCGTGGGATGGTTCGATGCGGTGGTGGCGCGCTACAGCGTCGCCCTCAACGGAATCCGCTCGATAGCCTTGACGAAGCTCGACGTCCTCGACGAGTTCGACCCGATTCGGATCTGTACCGGCTACATCAGCAAGGGCGAGCTCCAAACCTATCCGATGTCGAACATCAGCCACCTCAAGCACTGCGAGCCCGTCTACGAGACGCTGCCCGGTTGGCGATCATCGATTGCGGGTGTGCGGCGGCCCGAGGACCTGCCAAAGGCTGCTCGTCGCTACATCGACCGGCTCAGCGAGCTGTGCGGTGCACCCATCGACATCGTGTCAGTCGGCGCCTCGCGCGATCAGACGATCTGGATGCAGGGCGGCCAGTCGGGCCTAGCGGTGCGTCAGCGCGAACACGAAACCAGCCACCCCTAAGTACCACAGCACCGACACCGCGCTTAGCAGCACCCTCATCTGACGACTGATTGATCGTTCAGTCCAGGTGAGCCACAGACCGACGGGGTTGATGATGAGGAGTGCGGCCAGAAGGATGACCGGGTTCTGCGCCCCGCCCGATAACGGCCCGCCGCGTTTAGCTGCGCTGCGCATCTGTCGCACCATGTCGTGCGGGTCGCTCTGCGTGTCGTACGAGCGCACCGAGCTGCTGCTGGCGCCACGACTGTAGGCGGTCGATACGGGTGACGCCGCCATCACCGGCTGGCGCACGTCCGACCGGACAGGTGCCCAGAGCCGGTGCGGGTCGGGTGGCTCCGCGGAGTCGACAGCCAGGGTGCGCAGCGGCGCCGGCCGGTTCGCCCATCTCGCACGCCGTCGAAGGAGATCCTGGACGAGCAACACGAGAGTGACCAGGGCGCTGACCAGCAACAGCGCCTGCCAGGCCGCCTGCTGTCCATTGCCATACCAACGCAGGATCATGGTTCCCACGCCCGCGACGAGGCCAAAGGCAAAGGTGAATCGCTCGGGAAGCAGGAGGCGCCGGCGGTCAGCGGCGATGTAGCCCGCCAGGAACAGCGACGGTCCCGAGGCGAGTTGGAAGCCGACGTCCGATCGGATGGCAATCGCGGCCGCCGTCACGCCGCAGAGGAATCCGACGACCACCCCCAGGGAAATCTTTCGCGTGTACCAGAGATAGGTGACGCCAAGCAACACGGCGGCGGCCGATGTCGCGCCGATCGGCCCCGGGGCGTTTCCGACGTAGAGCTTGACCGGATCGATAACCGTCGCGTACTTGTACCAGAGCAGGAGCGGATCATCGAGGTGGCGGGCGTCGAACACGACGTACCCGATGTGCAGCGGCATCTCGATGAGGTAGAGGATTCCGAACACGATCAGGGCCGGATGGATCATCACCCGGCGTAGCTGTGGCCAGAGGACGGTGTCGATGACGATGAAGAGGATTACCATCGACGCGCCAATCCAGGCCGGCGTGCGAGGTGAGAAGAAGCACGCGATCAACATGCTGGCGACCAGTGGATTGGTCGCCTTGAAGCCGACCCAGGCGGGTAGCCCGAAGGTCAATCGAGCGAGTTGCAGCGCGAGCAGGCAGACGATCCCGGAGAGGAACGAGATCGCAAACAAGAGAAGCGCGTCCTGCAGAAAGAAGACGATGCCGGCGATGACCAGGGGCAAGAGGGCCAGTGCGTAGGCGAGGTCATAACTGAGCTGCTCCGGCTGGACCAGGAGCAACTGCGGAACACCGCGCAGCGCTCGCCAGAGCTGTCGCACGTCGAGCATTGTAGTCGAGCTTCCGGCGAATTTGGCTATGACTTGGACGCTGCGTCCAAAGATGGCATCAGGTTTCCGCAAAGAGGGTCTGCTATCCTTACTCCGTTTTTCCGGGCACCCACGTGAGATTTCCGCGCCACACGCTGCTTACGCCCATCCTGCTGGCCGCCGGGTTGCTCGTCACCGTTGTCGCTGCCGCGGCGGCGGACACCAGCTGGACGTCGACTGGCGCCCAGCAACCTGGGACGCCGGATCGTCCTGTCTGGTCGATCGCGGTCTCGCCGGCGCATCCGTCGGTAATGCTCGCGGCAACCCAGGGTCGGGGCGTCCTGCGCAGCGCCGACTCCGGCGCCACCTGGACCTCGGCGATCGCCGGCATCGACGGCGCCTGGGTGGTGCGATTCGACCCGTCGGAGCCGGCGACCGCGTACGCCGGCACGCAGACCGCCGGGTTGTATAAGTCCGTCGACGACGGGAAGACCTGGATCGCGCAGAGCCAAGGGCTCAACAACATGGATGTGCGGTCGATCGCGGTGGCCAGCGGCCTGGTTCTCGCCGGAACCGCGCAGGGTGTCTCCTACTCCACCGATGGCGCCGCATCCTGGCATTCGCTCGGCCTCGAGGCATTGGATATCGCTGCGGTCGCGGTGCTGCCGAAGACCAACGGCAACACATTGTTTGCCGGAGCCGACAACGGCACGGCCGGTTCCGGCTTTCTGCTCAAATCCGATGGACTCGGCGGGAGCTGGGCGGTGGTCAAAGGAAATTTCCCCGGCGATGCGGTGGTCGCCTCTCTCGCGGTGGCCTCGGGCCCCTCGGGCGGCACCGATCCCCCTCTGCTCGCCGGCACGTCGCAAGGTCTCTTTCGTAGCGATGACCGCGGCGTGACGTGGAGCCCGCTGGCGGGCCTCCCCACCACCGACTTCAACATCGCGCTCTTCAACCCGGCGAATCCCGATCAGATCTACGCCGGCAGCGACGGCGACCAGGGCAATGGTGGCGTCTTTCGGTCGCTGGACCGGGGTGCCAGCTGGAGCACCTTCGGCGCCGGCCTACCGGTCAAACCCCGGATCACGGCGTTGGCTCTTCAACCACTCAACCCGGCCCAGGTCGTCGCCGCAGCCTGGAATCCGACGAATGGCTCAGCTGGGGCCTATCGAATCGCTGACCCCGCCGCCACGGTCGCGGGCGTGACACCCACGGCGGCGCCGTCGGCTAGCACGCATGCGTCCGCCACGCCTCGCGCGGGCACCGCCGGGCCGGCCCCGGCCCGCCGCTCCAATGGGACGCCCGCCTACGCCACCTACGCCGCGGCGCTGGCGGTCCTGCTGGCCCTCGGCGCCGTCATCCTCGTGCGGCGCTGGCGGATTCGGCGCGACGACCAGAATTCCTTTCGTCCGTGACCATCTGTCACAAGCAGGCGGCCCGAGTTAACCATCCTTTCACCGGTTCAGGGTGGTGGTTCGAGACCGGCGACGGTACCCTCTTCTCTACAGTCCGTCCAAGACGGGCTGAGGAGGTCGATCGCCGCTGCTCACCACACGGTCGAGGCGGATCCTGAGCGTGGATTCGGCTGAAGCGACCCTGCGCGCGCTCGGTCTCGAGTTGCCCGATCCCCCGAAAGCGCTCGCCTCCTACGTTCCGGTCCAGCAGGTCGGCGAGCTGCTCTATACCTCTGGTGTCATCCCCAGCTGGAATGGCGAGGTCCAATTCCGCGGGGTGGTGGGCGGCGACGTCAGTCTCAAGGACGCGGGCCGGGCGGCGGAGATCTGCGCCCTCAACATCATGGCCCTGATCCGGCAGCACGCGGGATCGCTGGACCATGTCGAGCAATTCATCCAGCTCAGCGGCTTCGTCCGTTCCGCGACCGGCTTCGAGGAGCAGCCAAAGGTGCTCAACGGCGCCTCTGACCTCATCTTCAAGGTGTTCGGGGAGCGGGGCCGCCACACCCGCCAGGCGCTCGGCACCAGCGAACTACCGCTCGGCGTGCCGGTCGAGATCTCGGCGATCATCCGCCTGAAGGGCTAAGCCGCCAGCGGCAGCCAGGCGGTGAAAGTCGCCCCCTGGCCAGGCTCGCTTGCCGCCTCGATCGTGCCCTGGTGCGCCTCGACGATCGACCTGGCGATCGCCAGACCAAGTCCGGAACCGCCCATCGACCGGTCCCGCGCCTTCTCCCCCCGGTAGAAGCGCTCGAAAATATGAGGCAGGTCCTGGCGCGAGATCCCCGGGCCGGTGTCCTGGAGCCGTATGGCAGCTCGCCCATCTACCGCAAAAACGCTCCAGTGCTGTTCCGCTCCGGGTGCGTACTTCAGCGCGTTCTGGGCCAGGTTGGTCACCACCTGTTTGAGCGCCTCCGGGTCAGCTGTCACCGTGACTCCAGGCTGGAACTCCCGTGACTCCACGGCTCCCTTATCGCGCAGGCTCAACTCGTCGAGCGCCTGGTTGACGAACTTGTCGAGCTGCAGCGGGTGGCGGCTCGGCGCCTTGCCCGACTCGAAACGGGTAAGGGTGAGAAGGTCATTGACCAGCCGGGTCATTCGCGCGCTTTCCTGTTGCATGGCCGCAAGCGACGCCTGGAGCGTCTCCGCGTCGACGGCGTCGCGCCGGCTGAGCACGTCGATGTAGCCCGCGATGGACGTCAGCGGGGTGCGCAGCTCGTGGGAGGCATCCGCGACGAAGTGGCGCATCTGCTCCTCCGATTGGCGGCGGATTTCGAAGGCATGATCGATGCCCGCGGCCATCTGGTTGAACGCGATCGCCAGTGTCCCGATCTCGTCCTTGGTCTTGGGCACGGCGACCCGCTGCTTGTAATCGCCCGCCGCCAGGGCCCCGGCCGTCGTCGACATCTGGTGGAGCGGGCGGAGCGCCCGGCCAATGATCAGCGGACTCAACAGTAGGGCCAGGAGCAATACCAGTAACGATCCCACGACGGCGACCTCGCGATCCAATCGCAGCGTTTGATCGATCTCGCTGGTGGGAATGGCGAGCTGGGCCAGGCCGATCGGCCTGGTGCCGTTGCGGATGACGTTGAGGACAACGAGGTAGGTGGAGCCATCGGCGGCGGTGGCGACGTAGTAAGGCCTTGGCGAACGGAGAGCCGCGTTGCGGTACTCCTGGGTGGTGAGGCTGGGCGGGTCCTGCGTGGCGAACAGCGTCGCGGGCGACGACGTCACGAATCCGCCATTCACGTCGATGATGGTGGCCGCCGTCCGCCGGGAGCTCAGTTCGAGGCTGAACGCCTGCGACAGGATGAGCGCGCGCAGCGCGGTCGCCGGCCGGCTCGCGTTCTGCTTACGGAAAGCGTTGAAGACAGCGTTGTACTCGCTGACGAGCACATCCGCGTTCGTTCGGAACAGGACTTCGCGCGCGGCGAAGTACTGGGCGACGCCGCCGGCCAGTAACAAGACCGCGAGCAGGCCGAGATAGAGGAAGGTGAGTCGCCAGCGCAGCGAGCGGAAGCGGGACATGGCTAGCCGCGCCGACCGCGGCGCGACCCACGGTTCATGTCTTGATCCGGTATCCGACTCCCCTTACGGTCTGGATCAGCTGGTGCTGCTCATCCCCAAGCTTCTGTCGAAGGTACCGGATGTAAACCTCGACGTTGTTCGCATCGCCGAAAAAGTTGTAGCCCCAGACCTGGTCGAGAATGCGATCCCTGGGCAGGACCTGGTTCGGATGCATCATCAGCAGGCGCAGCAGGTCGAACTCGCGAGCCGAGAGATCGATGGCTCGGCCATCGCGCCGCACCTCGCGGGTCGCGTCGTCCATCGTCACGTCCTGCACCTGGAGCTGCGGACCGGCATTGGGATTCCGCCGCCGCATGACCGCGCGGATGCGCGCCAGCAGCTCGCCGAAGTCGAATGGCTTGACCAGGTAATCGTCGGCGCCGACCTCGAGTCCCTTGATCCGATCCTGGACCTCGTCCTTGGCCGACAGGATGATCACCCCGGTGTCCTTGTTGCCACGAATGGCCTCCGCAACGGCCAGGCCGTCCAGCTTCGGCATCATGATGTCGAGAACGACCACGTGCGGCCGGAACTCGCTGATCATGCGCAACGCCGCTTGCCCATCGGGTGCGGTTTGCACCTGGAACCCCTCGTATTGCAAGCCGAGGCGGATAAAGTCGACGATGCTTCGCTCGTCGTCGACGACCAGCACGCGCGGGCTACGAGAGGCCGCGGGCTCGGGAGCGGTTTCTACCATTTCGAGTTCCAATATAACGGCAGTTTTGGGGAAATCCCATCTGCTCGACCGCTTCTCAGCCGGCTCTAAGGGACGGTGTTACGGGAGTGCTTGAGTAAGCTCTTCCGGTGCAGCCCGCTGACGCGCCGCAGCGCCCGCGAGTAGGTCGCCGGCGCTCCTGGCTGATCCCATCGCTGGTCGGCGGCTACCTGGCGGTGGTGACGCTCTTCATGGTCTTCGTCCTGCACCTTTCGGTCTCCCCCGAGCGATTCCTCCTGCTGATGTTGATCGCGGCGTTGGTCCTCGGTCGGGGCAGGCTGTTCCTCGCCGACTGGATTCCCTTCCTCGTCCTCTTCCTTTCCTACGAGTACTTGCGTGGCCTCGGCGGCAAGCTGGGAATGCCGATCCACGACGTCACCTCTCTCGAGCGGCTGATCAGCTTCGGGCAGCTGCCGACACTGGTCCTGCAGCAGGCGTTCTACCACGCCGGCCACCTGAGCTGGTACGACATCGCCGCCACAATGTTCTATTTCCTGCACTTCGCCTTTCCGCTCGGGCTCGGCTACCTCTTCTGGGTCGTGGACCGCCGGACCTTCCTGCGATTCTCGCGGGCGCTGATCGCGATGTCGTTTGCCGCCTTCGTTTTCTACTTGTTGTTGCCGGTCGCACCGCCCTGGAAGGTCCTTTCCAGCGTGGTGAAGATCATCGACCACACGTTGCCGAGCTTTACCGACATCCCGGGTATCCCGGTGCCGGCCACCGTCTACCACTGGCTGACGCCCAACCAGTACGCGGCCATGCCGTCGCTGCACGCCGCGTATCCCCTGCTGGGTACGCTTTTCGCCTTACGTCTGTGGGGTGGTCGCGCCTGGCCGGCGCTGGTCTACACGGCCTGCGTCTGGCTGAGCATCGTCTACCTCGGCGAGCACTACGTGGTCGACATCATCGGTGCCCTCATATTTGCGTTCGCGGCTTTCTTCGGCGAGGACTGGTTCACGCAGTTCTGGCAGCAACGGCGATCGCAGCGCGAGAACGCCGAGCTGGCTACGAGTGCCAGATCTTCTTCATGATGGCGCGGGCCAGCTTGTCGGGATCGTGGTGGGTTGAGATCCGCGGGTTGACGACGTCGACCAGCACGGCGTGGATGCTGCGCTGGCTGACCGTGGCCGGATCGTAGACGACGCGCCTGATGCCCGCCGCCTGGGCCGAAGGCGGCAGGGTGAAGTTGTTGTTGCTGTTGACCACCACGAAGTCGAAGATGTTGGCGCCCAGGTGGCGTTCGATCGCCTGAAGATGATCGCTGACCCGGAAGGCATCGGTCTCGCCCGGCTGGGTGGCGACGTTGCAGATGAAGACCTTGATCGCGGGCGATGCTTTGAGCGCCTCGGCCATCCCGTCGACCACGAGGTTGGGCAGGATGCTGGTGTAGAGGCTGCCGGGGCCGACCGTAATCAGCTCGGCATTGAGAATTGCCTCCTCCGCCTCGGGGTTGATGGTGGGCTCCGGCTGGAGAAAGACCCGCTTGATGGCGGTGGCCACCGCGCCATTACCGTCGCCGTCGCCGTTGGCGTGGGGAATGCTCGACTCGCCGATCCGGGTCTGACCGTCGGCCATCTCAGCGATCAGGGTGACGTCGCGCAACGTCGACGGCACGATCTGCCCTCGGACGGCGAGAACCCGCCCGGACTCGCGAATCGCATGCTCGAAGTCTCCGGTGATCTCGGCCATCGCCATGATGAAGAGGTTGCCGAAGGAGTGCCCGTTCAGGCTGCCCTCCTTGAAGCGGTGTTGAAAGAGCGTGGTCATCAGCGGCTCGACGTCGGCCAGCGCGGTGATGCACTGGCGGAAGTCGCCGGGGGGCAGGATCCGGTACTCCGCGCGCAGCCGGCCGGAGCTGCCGCCGTCATCCGCCACGGTCACGATCGCCGTCAGGTTGCCGGTGTACTTCTTCAGCCCGCGAAGCAGGGTGGAGAGTCCCGTGCCGCCCCCCAGCGCGACCACCCGCGGTCCCCGCTGCAGGAACCTGTAGTTGTAGATGATCTCCGACAGCGCCCGGTCCCGCCCCGGCAGGAAGGGCCCCAGCACCGACTGGGTGAGCTTGTAAAGGGCAAACAGGATGATCGACAGGCCAAGGGCTCCGAACAGCGCCGCCCGGACGTAGTAGGGAATGAACTGCAGCGTTAGGTAGTAGGTGATGCCCGGGAAGCGGAAGCCGGACGAGTAGACATTGCGCAGTGCGTAGCCGATCCCCAGGCTGATGATGACCATCCCGACCATGAGGAGGACCAGCCATCGCTTGACATGGAGGCCGGGGGTGAACCAGCGCACCACCCGGGGGTTCATACGTATGGGGGCCACCGGAGCCCAAAGCTTAGCACAGCATTTTTTGAACTCAATTTAGGCCCATTTCGTTACATCCATTCGACCCTATCGGGGTCGGCGGAGGCGGGCATATAATCGACGCAGATGGCGATCAAGGCCGAGGGCGTCACGCGTGCGACTGAAGCTAGACGGAAAGAGCAGGCGCAGTACTGGGTCTATCTCGACGGGGAAGTCAAGCGGTACGCGGATGCCCGCCTAGGCTTGATGACCCACGCCCTTCACTACGGGACCGGGGTGTTCGAGGGCATCCGAGGCTACTGGAGCCCCGAGCATGAGCAGCTCTTCCTTCTCAAGCTCCGGGAGCATTACCGCCGCATGCAGAATTCCGTGAAGGTGCTGAAGCTCAAGATCCCTATGACGCTGGATGAGCTTTGCACCACCACGATCGAGCTGATCCGGCGCAACAACTTCCGGCAGGACGTCTACATCCGACCGCTCGCCTTCAAGAGCTCTGAAGAGATTGGCGTCCGGCTCCACAACATTAAGGATTCCTTCGCCATCTACGTCACCCCATTCGGGAACTACGTCGAAATCGAGCGGGGCATCCGCTGCATGGTGTCGAGCTGGCGGCGCGTCGACGACAACGCGGCGCCCGCGCGGGCGAAAATCACTGGCATCTACGTCAACTCCGCGCTCGCCAAGACCGAGGCGCAGGAAAACGGCTTCGATGAAGCGATCATGCTGACCCACGAGGGCCACGTCTGCGAAGGAAGCGCCGAGAACATATTCCTGATCCGCGATGGCAAGGTGTTTACGCCCCCCACCTCGGACAACATCCTGGAGGGCCTCACCAGGCTCGCCATGATCGAGCTGCTGCGCGGGGAGCTCGACCTGGAGGTCGTGGAGCGCTCCATCGACCGCTCGGAGCTCTACATCGCCGACGAGATCTTTCTTTGCGGCACTGGCGCACAGATTTCGCCGGTGGTCGATGTCGACCGGCGGCCGATCGGTGATGGCCAGGTGGGGCCGGTGGTCGAGCGGCTGCAGAAGCTCTACTTCGAAATCGTCCGCGGAAACAGCGCCAAGTATCGTTCCTGGCTCACGCCCGTCTATTAAGGCCGGCTCGCCCCGCGGGCTCGCGTAACCGTTGCGCATCGTTGTCGCGCCTAATGCCTTCAAGGGTTCGCTAACCGCGCTCGAAGCCGCCGAAGCGATTGCCGAAGGGGTCCGGGTCGCCGCAGCAGAGGCGGATCTGGTGCTGGTCCCAATTGCCGACGGCGGGGACGGGACCGTCGACGCGTTGGTCGCGGCCACGCACGGAGAGCAGCGTACTCAGCGGGTGCGTGGGCCATTGGGCGAGCCGGTTGACGCGGAGTACGGCATGATCGACGGTGGATCGACCGCCGTGATCGAAATGGCGAAGGCGGCCGGTCTGGCGCTGGTGCCGCGAGGGAAAGGCGACCCACGGATCACGACCACTTACGGGGTCGGTGAGCTGTTACAACACGCCTACGACGAGGGCGCGCGCCACTTCGTCGTCGGCATCGGCGGCAGCGCGACCAACGACGGTGGCGCCGGCATGGCGCAGGCGCTCGGCTATCACCTCCTCG
>Ga0209220_1000584_pt1 | contig 11744 bp, 14 predicted proteins | sample BlaSpr_A8_OM3_M3_FD_187984 | JGI IMG/M metagenome (GOLD analysis project Ga0209220, IMG submission 187984) | Forest soil microbial communities from Thunder Bay, Ontario, Canada - Black Spruce, Ontario site 2_A8_OM3_M3 (SPAdes) (version 2) | ecosystem: Environmental > Terrestrial > Soil > Boreal... | reverse complement strand
GATGACGCTTGACTTGCCGGTCCCCGACATGCCGGTTATCAGAACCCGCCGCACGGGTCGATCATAGGTTTCGTACCAGCGGAGCCGGTCAGCGAGATAGGCGGATCGGCGTAGCAACGAGTGTCGGCTGGTTCGCGTTACGGAAACTACAGCCCACCAAGTCCGCGGTATTGCGGGATGCTAGTCGGTGACGCTTCCTCTCAATCCGAGCATTCCTTTGGCGCATGCATCGTTCTCCAGACATTGCGCGCACCCGGTGGGTACGAAGGCGGTAAGGTCGGGCGCATGGTTGGCCATTATCGGTATGCGGTAACGAGATTGGCCCTTTTGGCCGGCGTAGTCGGCCCACCTCTCTTCGTAGCCACCTTTCTGATTGAGGGTGCCACGAGGCGAGGCTACGACCCAATCCGGCTGCAGGTCAGCTACCTCAGCCTCAGCGACCAGGGCTGGATGCAGATCGCAAATTTCTGCTTGTCGGGAGCGTTGGCGATCTTCTTTGCGTGGGGTCTTCGTCAGGCGCTCCGGTCCGGCCGCGTCTCTTTCTGGGCACCTCTGCTGATAGCGGCTTATGGCCTCGGCCTGATCGTCTCAGGTGTATTCGTGACGGATGCGGCCTTCGGCTATCCGCCGGGTACGCCGAATGGAGCCGAGAGGGTCACCACTTTCCACGGCGTACTCCATGTGATTCCCGGGACACCACTTACGTTCGGTTCTCTGATTCTTGCGGAGGTCGTGATGGCGTGGCATTTCTGGAGAGACCGCACGACCAGGAAATGGGCCATCTTTTCGCTCGCTAGCCTAGTGTTGTTCGTGGCTCCGCCATTCTTCATCGACGACACGTCCATTGGACTCTCCCAACGGATCTCAATCATCGTATTAGAGGTGTGGTTAACAGTGATTGCAGCTCGCTTCCTCATCCTGACCGCTCGAGCGGGTGAGGCGAGTCCGGGGTAGCAAGTTAGGCGCAGCGCTCAGGTCTAGTTACCGCGGAGGTAGGTGGTTCGAGTCCACCGCGGTGTTCGCGTTCGATCAGGTGAGGCCGCCGCGAAATCGTCCCGCCCAACTCTTGACTCAGTGGATTCTCAGCTCAGCCTCAGGATCGGTTTAGGCGTGGTTCAGCCAGCGCTGGCAATGTGAGGCGATCGGCGTCGTGCTGCGCCGAAATGCCCGGCGGGATCTGCCGGAAAGGAGGTCCACTCAACTGCGCAACTTCAAACACAACCTGTTGTTCTTGACCGTCCCCGCCGTCCTGGCGTTGGGCGCTGTGTCCTACGGGTCAGCCGTCGCGCTGGCAGCGCCATCGCCCAGTCCAAGCCCAACGACCAAATCTCCATCGACCCCCAAGCCGGCTGAAGCAGCCGAGCCAGCCGAAGTCGCCGAACCAGCAGAGGCAGCGAAGCCGGCCGAAGCGGCCGAGCCGGCCGAAGCGGCGAAGCCGGCCGAAGCGGCCGAGCCGGCCGAAGCAGCCGAGCCAGCCGAGACGGCTGAGCCGGTAAAGCCGGGCGCCGCCCCCAAAGCGGCAATCAGCGTCCGCTAGTCGTCTCGTTTTGGTTTGCGGAGCCGGGGCGACATCCGCCCCGGCTCACCGCGAGATCCTGCTATTCAGGCGGTCCCAGCATCAGGTCGGGCGTGCAGTTCCAGGTTCCGCCAACCGACAGAAGACTCTGAGCGCCTCACTCTCGATGGAGGTTTGACGGTGTCGAATTTGGCAATCGCCATTCGTCGTATGGGTATTCACGGCATCTACATAAGGAGAAAAACACATGGCCAAATACATCTTTCTTCAGTACGTCGACGAGTCAAAGGCACCGCGGCCCGGCACACCCGAAATGCTGGCCGTGATTGACGCGTTCGCGAAGTACCTGGAAGAGATCCAGGCGGCAGGCATCTTGCACGATGGCGATCCTTGCCAGCCTTCGTCAGCCTCTTTCAGCGTCACGGTCCGCGATGGACATGCGAAGACCACCGACGGGCCCATGTATGAAAAGTCGCCGTGGCTCAACGGCTACTTCGTCCTCAACTGCAAGGACCGGGCCGAGGCGGCGTCCTGGGCAGCAAAGAATCCAGCCGCGCATGTAGGCACCGTCGAGGTTCACCCGATCCTGTCGATGTAATTAGGGCCGGGCGAGGAGCTTCAAACCCGCCTTAATTCCCTCAGCTGACCACCGAGCCGCAGGCGATTTCGCCTGTTTGTGGGATCCCATTCGACGAAAAGCGAACCTTGGCAATCGCTTGCGCCGAGATGGGGTCCCCCTCACACTCGACCCGTCAGTCCAATTTCTGAACTCAGCTCAGAAGTTGAGAGTCACCCATCCGGCAATCGAGGCTGCGTAAATCAGACAGTAGCCGTGGATTGAGACGCGGTAGTGCGTGAGGGTGGCCATGAACGTGCCCTTACCACGGTCCGGGCGGCCATAGACACCAACTTTGGAGAGCGTTCCGTCGACTGAATATGTCTGGTTGGTGCAGTCGCTAAAGCCTCCGGTCTGCTTGACCGTTCCCCCACTGAATTGGCCGGTGACGAGGGTTGGTTGATTGTTAAGAGTGGTAGAGAGGTCGAAGGCTCCGCCGCTGATTGTCGCCGCCGCGGTGCTGCTGAGCTGCGCGTGGATGACGTCGGCATACCAGAATCCGGGCAGGTTTCCACTAGCTTGACCCGTAAACCGCCCTTCTGTGCTGGTGGCGTAGACCTCCACTCCCCCGACCGAGTCGTGGTACTTGGTAGTAGTGGCGGCCACCGCCGTTAAAGGTGTGAGGGAGATCGCGACAGTGCTGGCCACGACGGCGAGAACGAGCCTGAATCGCTTCATTTGCATGCCCCCCGAAGAAAATCGGTCAGTCTCGTATCACCTTAGCGCATGGGAAGCCGGAACCGAAACTGTCCTGGCCTCCGAGCTTCACACTTCGCCACTTCGTCGAGGTGCAGCTGCTAGGAGCGGCTATCTTTTCCCTCAGCTGTCCACTCGTGTTCCCAATTGTTTGCCTTCGTCACGATGTTGGCGAAGTAACCGAGCACCATTTCACGACGGCTCACGGTTTGCCGCTCAACTACTGAAATCCAGAACGTCGAGATTGCGAACCCAATGATCACGACCAAAGGCTCTGCCCCGGTGCTCACTAAGTGTGCTGACCAGGCCGCACCGAAGGTTGCGATCGTCAGCGGTGCCGCCAGCATGGCCAGGTAGAACAGTTTGACGTGCGGCGTCACGGCTCCTAGCGCATACATGTGAATTCGCATGGGCGGAATTTCGGCATGTTCCAACTCCACCGCCAGGCCCGTCCAGAAGACCACTTCCAATAGTCGGTGGTAGACCATTAGGTCAAGCAGCCAGACCAGCGTGATTCCAACCGCGCCGGCGACGCCAATGAAGAGGACAACAACTTCAATCGGCACGGGCAGAGTTACAACAGCTCGTGATGACCATACGAAGCCGACTGCTCCAAAAGTCGCCAGCAGCCAAGTCGAAGCCAGCGTTCGGTATGTCGCCTGCAAAGTGTTGAAGGCTCGTTCCTGGAGACCGATCTCCGTGATTGTCGACCAGGGATCCGGCCAATTGGGTGGCTGGGGTGGCAGGGCATCCGACTTAGGCATCGTCGCGCGCCGAGTATGACGCCACCAGTTGAATCGTCAAGGGGTGAAGGTCGGTCGCCGCGCATCGCCTAGACGTGAGGGGTACGATCCGCGAGACAACTCCGATGGCTGCTGCGTCGCGGTTCCGAGGGACAGTCCGATACTTCCGACCGGAACAAGAAGGGGGACTGGCAGTCGTCGACATTCCCAAAACGGTCGCAACTGAGCTTGGCGGCCTCAAGCAGATGCGGGTGCGTGGAAAGCTCAACGGCGTGGACTTCAATTCGAACACCATGCCGGCCGGCGGCGGCGTGCTTGCCCTCAGCCTCAGCCGCAAACTCCTTGGCGCGGCTGGACTGAAGGTCGGCGACGAGGCCAACGTCGAACTGCAGCGAATCGACGCAAACGCCTAGGCCGCGGGGGCGACCGGCGACTTAGAAGCGGGGGCTACGGTCATCCGGTCAGGGATGGACCTGTTCGGCAGCGGCGAACCCACCCGGGGCCACGTAGAGATCGCTTGCAGAGGATCACCCCTCGTGTCCCGCGCTACCTTTCGCCAGACGAATCGCTCCCGCGTGACCGGGTGCTCGAGCACATCTCCGGATCTCGCCGTAGCCCTACTCGACGATCTTCCAGTAGGAGTCCTTGCGGGTGATCTTTCCGCCTTCGAACTCGAAGAGGTCGCAACCCCTGACACGGAGTGCTTTTCCATCCCGCGTGGTTCCGGTCAGCAACCACTCGGAAACCCCGCGATTCCCGCAAACAAAGTGCCGGTCCTCTCCATAGTGGACGTTCGGAATCCCTTCGAAGCGGGTCGCAAGCAATCGTCGGACCTCCTCGCGACCCTCGGCGCGAGTCCCCGAGGCGTGCTGCCCACGCGGAAAGTCGAAGACCGGATGGTCGCCGAAGAAGGTCATGATTTCGTCGAGATCGTGCTGGTTGAATGCGGCTAGAAACGCCTCGAGCACTTCGACGCTGACAGAGTCGTCAGGCGCGACGAAGGACGGCATTCAGGTGGTTACGTTTCTTCGGGCGGGAGCGGGACCGTGTGGATGAGCAACACCTTCCATCCGTCGCTCTCGCGCCGGAAGGCCACCGTGGTAGGTGCAGAGACATGCGTCCGTTTTCCTTCCAACGTGTAGTCCTGCTCGAGCCAGCACGTAACCAACCCAATATCTCCGTGCACCGATTCATGGACGTCGTTGACAGTCGATTGAATGTCGTCGACCATCCCCATTGCCTGTCGGAAGTAGAGCGCCAAGGCTTCGACGCCACGCTGCCATCGACGGGAGATCTCGTCCACCGTTTGAACATCTTTAGCCGCTGACTGGATGATTGCCTCGGCGTCCTTCCGATCGAGGGCATCGAAGAGTTGTCGGGTGGCCGTTTCGAGTGCACCGCCCATCAGTTATCTCCTTTCCACTCGAGTCGTTTGGAGCCGGCGAAAGCCAGAACCCACCTTGGGCGGCAATATCCTCGCGCCTGATTGCATTGTCAAGACCAACGCAAAGGATCCAGCGCTGATCGCCACGGTGCGGGCGATGCCTTTTCAGGCCCATCACGACTCTAGTCCGTCAGCAGCCAGATCGATTCATCCATCCGGTCTGGTATATCGACGAGGTTGAAGGATCCGCCTTTGTGCAGTAAATGTCGTCGACGAGAAGCTTGCCCTGGGTCCTGTGAATCACCAGGTCGTACCGGCTGGACGGTGATCCGGGCTTAGCAAGCTCGACGTGAGCCACGCCACCGGTGCCACTCAAGTCGGACGAGATCGATTCCATTGGCCACTCAGGATCCTGGCCGCCGCCCAGGGGCTCTGGAGCACTGATCGAGCCGGAGAACACCGTCAAAAGGCGATCATTCAGCCGGGCAGTCACGGGACAGTGTGAGTAGCGGGTCGAGCCGCTGAACCCGGAATCACAGGTCACGTAGCGGCCCCCTTCAGACGGATAGATCTGCGCCGCGACGTTGACGAGATCGGCCACCGACGGCGAGAACGCAGGTTGCGCTTGGGGTGCTGGAGAGCTGCTGCACGCCGTGAGCAGGAGCAGGGCCACGACAATCAGTCGACCTGCCGTTACTGTCAACCCCGTCAAGCTCCGCGGCGAGCAATCGAGCGGTTGCGGCGCCGAGTTCGTGCCACGAGCTGCCAGGCCAGCAGAAGGGCAACAATCGCGATGAGCACAGATCCCAGGGCGGCGACACGAGAGTTCACCGGCGAAGTCCCGGCGACGGTCGCAGCCTTCAGCTGAGGGATGTACATCAGCGACAGCGGAGAGCCAGGGAACATTCCGAACCCACCGACAAGCAGAACTCGACCATCCGCGAATGTGACGGTTGCTGCCTGCGCGCGGGCCAGCGGGAGTGAAGCGGCCACCGACCAGGAACGCGTCGCCGGGTTGTAAATCTGTGCTGTCGGTAGTGGGTCACCACTGATGGCGGGGTTGCCGCCCGCCACCAGCACCGTACCGTCCGCAAGCACCGCAGTCGATGAGTTGGCCGGAGCCATCGGCGTGTTCTGGGCCACGGCGAGCATCCCCGTCGCGTGATTCCATCGAATCACCTGAAAGCCATCCTCCTGAATCATCCGATTGTCAGACAGCGTGCGCTGCACCGCCCCGGCAATCAAAAGGACGTCGCCAGACGGCAGTCTCGCGGCGGAATAGCCCGTCCAGTAGCCAGGGAACGCGCCGGCGTCGGCCCAACTTCCCGAAGCGAGGTCGTACACCATCGCCCGGGTGACTCCGCCAACCAGCACCCGTCCGCCCGAAACCGGGGTCACGGTCTGCACCTGCTGATCGGAGGGCAGGTCGGCTCCCGGTGACCAGCGGTCAGCAGCTGGGTCATACAGCCGGGTGTGGAGGTCGCCGCCCACTCCGCCTGTCTGCCAGACTCGCCCGTCAGGCAGCAGATCCATCCGCGCCGAGCTGACGATTCCAGGAGACGCGACTGCCTTGGCGGTTCCAATTTTCAGATCGATGACCTCAGCGTGCGCTGGACTTTGCCCCTGCTGGTCGACGGTGAGGAGGAGCACGTTTCCATTGCCCATGGCGCACGCAATGAAATTTGACCCTTTGGAATTTCGATTGATCGGCTCGGTCCAGGAGTCAGACGCGGGATCGTAAAGCTCGGCTGTGAAGCTTTCGTAGCTGGATTCGGGCAGGACCAGCGCGCGGCCGTCCGGGAGGAGCTGCGCGGATTGAGCGTAGGTCAGAACTGGCGCTGGGGCGGCAGGCCGCCATTGGCCGGCGCCTCCCGGCGCACGCTCGGGTGCCGGTACTCCAATCGCCGCGACATCGAACAGCGCAGTGGTTTTCAACGCACCGCTGGGCCCGCGTCCGCCAATCACCAGGACGCGCCCGTTCGGTAGCGACATCGCGAGGTGATCGCTGCGAGCCCCCGGAAGGGCGCCCGCCGGCGACCATGAGGTGGCGGACGAGTTCAGCACCTCGGATGAGGCGAGGCGCCCGAGCTGGTCCGCGCCGCCGGTCACCAGCACCCTGCCATCTCGGAGCACCGCGGCCGCGTGACCGGACCGGGCGTTGGCCAGGTCCGGGCCCGGTGACCACTGGTTGGCCACGGGGTCGTAGAGCAGAGTGGAGTGGAGCGGCGCCGATCCGTCTGCGGTGGCACCGCCGGCCAGAAGGGCCCGTCCATCGCCGAGGGCAGTGAGCGTGAACTGCGTCCTTGGAGCGCCGATGCTGCCAGCGCTCAGCCATTTCCCGGCCTGGGGATCGAACAATTCGGCGCTGTCAAGCGGCCGGCCGGGATTAAGACTGTCGCCTCCGCCAACGACCAGGATCCAGCCATCCTTGAGCTCGACCGCGAGGTGGCCGAAGCGGCCGTGCGCGAGGCTCGGACCGGGCGTCCAGGTCGCCGAGGTCGGGTTGAAGAGCTCCGTGCTCGTCTGAGGCAGGATCTGGATATCGATGCAGCAGAACGGCTGGCCCGTCGGATTGGGCAGCTGTATCACGCGCCGGTCGTAGCCGCCGGCGACAAGCACGCGCCCATCTGGGAGCGTCGAGGCGGTCGCGCCGGTGCGAGCGACGCTCATGGCGGGCACCTTGTCCCACGCGCCGGTAACCGGGTTGTAGACCATCGCGGCTGCAACAGGACCCGGCCCTGGGCCGTCGGTGCCGCCGAAGAATGGCACTCCGCCGGCGAGCAGCGCGCCGCCGCCGGGCAGTGGCGCCGCGATCGACCCAATCGGATCGCCCTGCAGTTGGGGGCCCAAAGACCAACCTGTGCCTGGGTCGTAGAGGTCCACGCTGCCTGGGCCCAAGTTATCGTCGCTGGAGACACCGGTCACGAGCACCCGGCCATTTTTCAGCAAGACTCCGACCATCCCGCCCTCGCGATCCGTGCTCAGGTTTCCGGCGTTGCTCCACCCGCCGTTAAGGCTGGCGGCCTGCCCCGGCCCAACTTGCTGGCCCGGACCGACAACCATGGCGACAGCGAAAAGAGCGACTAAGAAACGCATCTTTCGAAGTCACCAACGGTGAGCGGCATCGCCGCGTTATGAAAGGCGCTTGGCGGAGTGCTTGGCGAGGAAGGCTTCCACGTGCGGCAGCACCCGGTCGCTGGCCAGGAACGCCTTGATGTGACCGACACCCTCGAACCGAATCTCAATTGCGTCCTTCATTTCGGCGGCTACCTCGGTCATGAGATGTTCTTCATCTTCGAGATCGCCGACGAGGAGCAGTGAGGGTGGCTTCGCGTTGACGACCAGATCCCATGGGGTCACCTTCCAGTCGACGCGTGCGCGCTGCCAAAGGATCAGCTGTTCGAGGTCGGTCGCTCTGATGCGATCCTTCATCCAGTCCGGGCATTCGCCCTCCTCGGCGGCGAAAGCGCTGATGAGCCAATCCCAGCCGTCTCGCCGGAGATCTTGAACCCGCTTTTCGGCCGCGACTTTCAAGGCTGCGGCGTCGACCGGCCTGCCCACTGCACCACTCAGGATCAGGGACTGAACTCGTTCCGGAAATCGCTCGGCCACAGCGCAGGCCACGAACATTGCGTTCGACCAGCCCCAGAAGTGAACTGAATCCAGGCGCAGGTGGTCGAGCAAGGCGCCGACGTCGTCGACGAATCGATCGATGTGGTTCGCGGCGACCTCGCGCGGACGATCGCTGGCGCCGTGACCGCGATGGTCGAAGAGGATGCACTGATATTTCTTCGCGAGCGGCTCGACGTAGCCGGCCGCACGCCACAGGTCGGAATCGCAGCCGGCGCCCAGGTGCAGGAGGAGGGGCCGCCCTTCCCCCTCGAGCTCGTAGTGCAATCGCACTCCGTCCGGGGCAGTCACGAACGGCATGACGCGCATGGTAGTCCGGGCTTAGGTCAGGCGCTCCAGCCACTCAGGAGGCGAGGGCATCGCGGTGATCGTCGACATCAGAGCGGGCCCAAGCTGCAGCGGATCAACCTGGAAGGCTGAGAACTTGTCGTGCCGGTCGGGATACGCTCGAAACTCGAGCTACAGACCAATCACTGGGAGGCCGCCTCGTATCGCTCCGACCAGGTCGACGTGGTCGTCATCGACGACGGGTGCATACAGCTCCACCTGGCCTTCGGAGGTGATGAGCGCGTACAGCGTGAGGGCCTGCTCTCCCGCCTTCCCCAACTGAGATGTGTCAGGCGTCATCGGTGCTGTCAGCTGGACCACCGCTCTTTCAATTTCGCGCCGGCGACGTAGCGGACGGAGCGGCCGCCGCCCTCCTGGTCCAGCCAGCCGTCGCTGCGAAGTCGCTGCAGGTCCTGCGTCGCGGTAGGGCCGGCGATGCCGGACTCACGCCGATAGTCAACATTCGTCACCGGCAGCCCAAACAACGCCTGGTCCAGCGCGATGACAAATCGCTCCGGATAGCCCTGCTCGCGGGCCAGCCGCCCGCAGAAAGCGTGCCGGGCGTACGCGATCTCGAGCCAGCGCCGCCGCTCTGTGGCCTCGGCTACGTGGGCCTCGATGCAGAACTCCACCCACGCTGACGCATCTCGATGTGGATCGAAGGCCGGTCCCTGGACCTCCTCCAGGATGGCGTAGTACTCACGCGTGTGCCGTCCCAGGTAGGGCTCGATGGAAACCAGCTCGGGTCGCAGCAAACCCTCTTTGGCCAGCACCAACGATTGGACGATGCGAGCCATCCTTCCGTTTCCGTCGCGAAAGGGGTGGATCGAAACCAGGTTGAGGTGCGCCATCGCGCCGCGAATCACTGGATGACGGGCGAGGTCGCCGGACTCCATCCACTTGGCCACTTCAGTGACGAAGGCCGGGACCTCGCTCGCCGCGGGCGGGCGGTACGGATCGCGACCCAATCCGCGAGTCACGATCATCGGTCCCTCGCGCAGGCGCCCCGGGCCGGCCTGGGGTTGCGGGTGACAGACAAGGAAATGCAGGTCGAGGATCGTCTGGGCGGACCACTGAAACCGACGGTCGTCGGCCAGCACGGCGACACGGTCCATCGCCTGCGCGTATGCGGCGATGATTCGCTGCGTCTCGTCGGACGCGCCGGACGGGTGCCGGCCGGCGAGGATCTCGACGGTGTCCTCCAGGCTCGCGCCGTAGCCCTCGATCGAGGTCGAGCCAACCGCCACCTCGGCGGCGGCAATCCTTCGCAGCGCGCCGGTCCACGGCTCCGCGGAGTCGCCGAGATGCTGCGCCAGGTAGCGACGCAGCTCGTCGAGCTCTTCCAGGCGCCGGAGGAGGGCGGGTGACTTGGCCGGGGTGGCATAGATCGCCATGGGGACAGGAGTATACGCGAATAAAGGATTATTCGCTTATATGACCCAAGGCGGGCGTTATGCGCGCTGAGACCAGTTGGCGTACATGAGCGAGCCCGGCGTGGTCAACAGCTCGCCCGTCTCGAGATAGGTCTTCAGGCCGGACAGGATCATCGGCCAGCCGCCATACAGCTGGTCGTTGCCGCCCTCGCGCAGCTGGTCGTGTGTGACGGTCAGGCGGCACGAGTCGCCGACCGGTTCGATCTCCCAGGTGACCCTCGACGTGCCCTCGCTCTTCACGTCCTCGCCCCAGAGGGCCCTCATGCTCTGAACCAGCCGGCGTGGCGCGTCGACCACGAGGTTTTCCCCCTCGCCCAGTAGGCCATCGGCCCCATTCGTCTGTTCGTAGCGCGAGCCTTGTGTCCAGTCGGAGGTGAACCGAGAGCCGAAGGTGTACTTGCTCCTGGTCTCGGTGTTGGTGATCGCCTCCCAGAGGCGTTCCGGCGTGGTCTTGATGTAGATCTCGAATACCTTTTCCATCGGTTCCTCCAGTGTGTTTTTGAGCCGGCTGAGACCAGCGGCCCAGGGTTCGGCGTATTTGCTCACCCACCGATCGTGGACGAGCCGGATGGGGATGGCGTTCAGGAAGTGGAGCTTCTCGCGCCCGCGGCGCCTGGTCACCACCAGGCCTGATTCCTCGAGCTGCTTGAGGTGCTTCATCACGCCGAAGCGCGTCATCGGCAGCCGCCCCTGCAGGGCGCTCAGCGTCTGCCCGTCTTCACGGAACAGCTCGTCGAGAAGGCTCCGGCGAGTCGGGTCTGCAAGGGCCCTGAACACCGCATCCATGCCCATGACTATAGGTGACCATATAGTCACATGTCAAGTTCGGGGGACCTGCCAGCGCCTATCCTGCGCATAGTGAGTGGAGTCGAGCCTAAGAACCAGCTGGTGGTTCGGTGCGAGTGCGGATTCGAGACCCGCGGGACTGCGGATCAGATCGTGCCGGTGCTCCAGAAACACGCGGGCGAGTCGCACAACATGAAGGTGACGCGCGACCAGGTTCTCGCCAGGGCGCAGCCGATCTGAGTCACCAGCGGCCGCCCGTCGAACCCTGGGCCGTGGAGGGGCCGGTTCAGGCCGAGGTCTTCGTGGTCCGGATGAGAGAGGGACGTCCAGAGCTGGCCGGGCCGTGCGGCCCCGACCCCTGGTACATCGAGGTCGCGGCTGAAGATGACCCGGTTGAGGTCGTCAGCCGCCTTTCGCGCAACCTGATGGGCGACCCGGTCCTGGTGCACTCCACCTCCTGGCGTCGCGCGCGCGGCTCCGTGGTGCTGAGCTTCGTCGTCGTCAACTCGGACGACCAGGCGCCGCAGCTGGTGGGTGTGCCGATCTCACGGAGCGAGCTGGCGCGTTCGGGCACCACCAGTGCTGCGCACACGATCGCCGCCGCGCAGGTCCT
>Ga0209220_1000582_pt1 | contig 11757 bp, 8 predicted proteins | sample BlaSpr_A8_OM3_M3_FD_187984 | JGI IMG/M metagenome (GOLD analysis project Ga0209220, IMG submission 187984) | Forest soil microbial communities from Thunder Bay, Ontario, Canada - Black Spruce, Ontario site 2_A8_OM3_M3 (SPAdes) (version 2) | ecosystem: Environmental > Terrestrial > Soil > Boreal... | reverse complement strand
CCATCGGCGTTCCCCGACCTGCCCTTGACCAAGGTCGCCTTCTCCTGCCGGCTGCCGATCTACTCCCATCAGGGCGAGGCGACGATCGTGGACTCCTTCATCAGCTTTCCCGCTAACACGGCGACCGTCGATCCCAACGGAAAGGGCGGCATGTACTACGACCGCGCCTACTCTCGCTGGCTGCCGGTGGCTCGGTCGGGGGTCTCTCCCGACGGCGCAGGCTACGCCTACGTGGACTTCACGCAGACCGAGTACGTCCTCCACGTGGTCGGGGTCGTCAGCGGAAAGGACCTCACGATTCATTTCACGAACGGGAACGGCCCCAGCGCCCCGCCGATAGTCCTGGACTATTCGGCCGACGGCATCTACCTGGTGCAGGCGTTCGAGCACCTCCTCGCCGGCCTGTGGCTCCTCGATCCTTCCACCGGTTCGGTCCGGCAGGTGTCGAAGGACATCTATCCGGTCCGCAGCGCCGGCGGCGGCGTCATCTGGGCCCAGCTCGTGAATCCCGCCGACCCCAGTCCGGTCGACACCGGTACTTCCGTCGGCACGCTGCCGGACGAGATCGATCGCGTCGACCTTAGAGGGGGCTCGCAAACGATGTGGCGGTACAAGCCTGGGTCGGGTCTCGGCGTCGTGGGCCTCGACGCTCAAGGGCATCCGCTCATGGTGTCCGAGCTCTGGGGAGGCGCCGACTCGAATGCCGAGCTGTCGATCGTCTCCGCTCCCGGCTCCTCGCGGTTGATCTACAAGGGCTGGCTGGTCCAGACGCTGGCGGGCGGCATCACGGATTCCCACGGCGTGTGGTTCGGCAGCCCCCAGGGCATCTACCTCTACTCCGAGGCGGATGGGCTGCGGAAGGTCTCGAACACGCCCGCCGTTCCCGCCAACGGCTGCTTGTGACTGCGTCGTCACGCAAAGCGCTCTGAGGGAATGGGGGAGGAGACGAAGGCCGGCTTTGGCCGGTGCACCACCGCGTCTCCGAAGCGTTCCTGGATCCGCTCCATGGCGGCGATGACCTCTTCGCTGGTTCCATCGCCGCCGGCCCACAACCTGAGCTGACGTCTTCCGGCGGCCTCGAGCACCGGCAGCTCGATCCACAGCTCGGTGATCGGCGCGCGCGGCTGCCACTCCTTGATCCAGGAGCCGATGAGACCGAACAGCTCCGCCACGCTGCTCAATGGATGGCGCACCACCGACTCGCGCTTCTCATCGCCTGAAGATTCGAAGAGGAGTCGCACGCGCACGTGCTTGGCGCCGGCGCCGCGCAGCCCAAGCTCTTCGGCGAGGTCGCCGCACAGGGCTCGCGCGACGAAGAGCAGAGCCTCGCGGTCCTCGACCGGGTCGCCGAACTGCCGATGCGCGCTCGTGAAGAGCGGGGGCAGCCACGGCACGAGCTGGTCCGGCTCCAGGCCGCGCGCGAGAAGCGCGGCGCGCCGGCCGTCGCGGCCGAGTTGGCTCTCCAGCTCGCGCGGACCGATCGTCGCCACCGCACCGAGGGTGCGAAGGCCAAGCAGGTCGAGTCGCTCGAGCTGCTCCGAGTTGAGCGGCAGCTCGCGCGAGGGCAGCGGGGCGAGAAATTCGCGCGCATCGGCGACGCGCAGCAATCGCCCCGGCCTTGCGCGTGACGCGGCGAGCCGCGCCGAGAAAGGACCGGGAGCGAGGCCGAGGCGAGGTTCGCGGCCGATCGCCTTCGATAGGCGATGGCGGGCGGCGCGGATCGATTGGCCTGCGGTCGCCACGCCGCTGATGTCCAGCCACGCGATGCCTTCCTCGCGGACCTCGACCACAGGCGCGAGGTCATAGAGCGCGGCAGAGACCAGCTCGCGAATGCGGGCGGTGGCTTCTTCGTCTGGCAGGACGAACGTCGCCTGGGGACAGAGATGCTCGGCCTGTCGCAGCGCCATGCCCGGCATCACGCCGAACGGCAGCGTCTCCTCCGACGCCGCGACCACATGCTCGTCCCAGCGCCCGACGATGACTGGAGTCCCGTAGAGGTCCGGCCGCCGCGCCAGCTCCAGGTGACCGGTCAGACCACAGCAGATATGCATGGCGCAACCTCCTGGACATCGACGCGAGATTCCACGATGTGCACCAGGTGGTCCGATGCAGGTCGCGCGCCGAGTGGGTAGCGGATCTCGAGCGCTGTTTCGCCGAGTGGTGGCGCCACCCTGTTTTTCGAGCAGCGGGCGGTCACCCGGATCCCGACCAGCTGACCCCGCTCCCAGACCCACTCGGTGCGAGACAGAGCAAGGCTGAAGCTCGACGCGTGGGCGAGGGCGCGGCCGGGGGCGTCCACCACTCCGACCAACACCGTGCCTGAGCGGTTGGCACCCGACTCGAGAGGGCCGAGCCAGTGCTCCGGGACCTCGCTCATCAAAAGAATGAAGCCGGCTCCTGCCCTGGCCAGGGCTGCGGCCGACTCGCCCGCGATTTCAGGAGCTGGCGCGCGGACCACGGTCAGCGCGCTCAGCTCGGGATAGAAGGGAAGGAGGTTCCAGGGATCGAATCCGCCGCCGTCGATCACCGTCGCGTGCGCGAACTCATGGGTCGCGTGCGCGAGGAGGGCCAGGGCGAGCGAGAGCTTGCCGCACGTTCCGCTTCCGGTGAGAAGCGAGAGCCGCCCGCGGGGGAGGCCGCCGATCCCGGTCAGGGAGTCGAGCGGTGTCCCGCTGGGCCATGGCTGCGGAGGGGGCAGCTCGGCCGCGCGGGTCAGCGCGTGGCTGCCGAAGCGCAGCCGGATCGCGTCGATGGCGCCGTCGAGCTGGAGGTTCTGTGCCTGCATCTTTCATGGGGCCTCACGAGAAGACGCAGGAGGGGAAGTGGAGGCGTCATCACCATATCGAACGAATGTTCGATAGTCAAGGGGATTCGGGCGGTTTTTCTTCTTCCTTGCCCCTCACCCTGACCCTCTCCCCTGAAGGGGAGAGGGAAGACGGCCCGGCTATCTTCCTTATATGTCGCGGGTGGCCGTGGTCGGTGGAGGGGTCATCGGCTGTGCCGTTGCCGAGAGGCTCAGCCGGGATGGACACCAGGTCACCCTGTTCGAACGGGACCAGCTCGGAAGCAAGGCCTCAGGTGCGGCGGCTGGAGAGTTGAGCCCTTCGGCTCGACCTGGCGACTCAGAGAGCCTCGCTCTATTCCCAGAGCTCGTGGCTCGGATCGAGAAGGACAGCGCGATGAGCGTCGAGTACCGCGTGCAGCAAGGGCTGCAGCCTGCTTTCACCGAGGAGGAGGCCGCGCTCCTGCGCCAGGGATCGGGCCGCTGGCTCGACGCCGCGGAATGCCGTCGCCTGGAGCCGGCCTTGAGCCACGACGTCCTCGGCGCGGTCCTCATGGAGCACGCCCACCTCACGCCCCCCAGGTTCGTGCGCGCGCTCGCGCTGTCCGCGGCGACGCATGGCGCCGAGATCCGCGAGGGCACGCCCGCCGCTGGTTTCGACATCGCACGCAACGAGGCTCGTGCCGTCAGGACGCCGACCGGCCCGCTGCGCGCCGACTGGTTCGTCATCGCGGCGGGCCCGTGGACGCGCGAGGTCGCCTCCACCGCGGGTCTCGACGTCGACGTCCGGCCACAGCGCGGACAGCTGGCGGCGCTCGACCCCGGATCGCTGGTCTTGCGACGAAGCATCTTCTGGTCGGGCGGTTATCTCGTCCCGAAAGGCGACGGCACGATCATCGCGGGCGGGACGGAAGAGGATTCGGGCTTCGACGCTCGGCCTACCGTCGAGGGGATCGCGAGCCTGCTCGAATTCGCACGACGCCTCGCGCCAGCACTCGCCTCTGCGACGATCCTCCGCACGTGGGCGGGCCTGCGACCCGTCACGCCAGACGGAGTGCCCATCGTCGCGACCAGCGAGGTGGCGAACCTCATCATCGCGACGGGCCATCATCGGAAAGGGATCCTGCTCGCGCCGGCCGCGGCGGCGACCGTGGCCTCCCTCATCGGGACCGCGGGATAAAAAGAAGCCGGGGCTCCACAGAACCCCGGCGAAAACGGACTTACGAAACGAATGAAGAGAAGTGTCTTACTTCTTCTTCGAGGACTTCTTGGCGGCCTTCTTGGCTGCCGGCTTCTTGGCTGCCTTCTTCTTAGCCATCATGTCTACCTCCTTCTCCTGGTGATATGGACCCGATAGGTTCCATCGGTTTGGCGGGTTCCATGTGGTGAGACGTGATGAAGGATTTCTCCTGCACGCACCTCCTCGGTAACCCCACGGGCTGCGCCACGGACCCTCATAGATAAGGATTCCGAGACGTTGGCGGTTGTCGAAAATGGTCGCCTTTCTCGCGTCGGGTCCGTTGCCTCTGTGGAGGCAACCACGAGCAGCATCGCCATACAAGGTGTTGTGATACCTGATGAACCCCTCTCACGTCAATGCTTCGCGGAAATTTTTTTTCGCGACCGGTCGTAAAATTTTCCGTCATCGCGTGGTCGATGAGGACCATGACGGACGTCATCGAAGACTGCGACGATAGACGTGATGCGTGTCGTCCTCGGTCATGGAGCATCAGGGAATGCAACGTCGATGAAGCCCTATGTGGTCGGTTTCAAGCGACGTGGAATCGATGCGATCGCGGTGGATCTTCCTCGCGGAGGCGCGGAGAAAGCGGTTCCCGTTTTCATCAAGACGTCGGGTCGCGGGCATGATGTCATCGGCGGTGGTCAGTCCTTCGGAGGAAGGGTCGCGAGCATGGCCGCGATCGAGGCGGACTTCGGCGGGCTCGTCCTTTTCTCCTATCCGCTGCACCGTCCGGGGTTTCGCGACCAGCTCCGCACCGACCACTGGCCTCTGATCAAATGCCCCGTGCTCTTCATGAGCGGGGACCGCGATCCCTTCGCGAACATCGACCTGCTCAGGGAGAAGGTGAAGCTCATTCGAGGCGCCCGGCTCGAGATCTTCAAGGGCCAAGGGCACGGATTGTTGGCTGTGCTCGATCAGGCCCTCGACGTGGCGACCGACTTTATCCACAAGCACATCGAGTGATGCCCAGTCAGCACATGGTCCAGGCCAATGGGCTTCGGTTTCGGACCATCGTCGATGGGCCGCCGAGCGGCGAGCTGGCGATTCTTCTCCACGGGTTCCCTGAGGGCGCCGAATCGTGGACTCGCCAAGTAGGCGCTCTGGCCAAAGCCGGCGCGTTGGCCGTCGCGCCCGACATGCGGGGCTACGGGATGACCGACGCTCCGAACGATGTCGAGGACTACGCGGTGCAGAAGCTCGTCGATGACGTGGCCGCCATCATCGCGGCCTTCGGCCGCACCGAGGCCCACATCGCGGGCCACGACTGGGGAGCCCTGGTCGCGTGGTTCTTCGCCGGCGCGCACCCAGAGATGACGAAGTCCCTCACGGTGCTGTCGGTCGGGCATCCGGCGGCGATCGCCGAGGCCGGCTGGAAAGACGAGGACCAGCGGAAGCGCTCCAGCTACATCGGGCTCTTCATGCTGCAGGGCAAGGCGGAGCAGGTTCTTGCCAAAGATGACTACCGCGGCCTGCGCGACTTCTACGCGCTGCCCCCGAACCCTCAGGCCGTGCCTCGCAGCGTTGTGGAAAACTACGTGAAGTCACTGTCGCGCCCCGGCCGCCTCACCGCCGCGCTCAACTATTACCGCGCGAACTTTTCCGACCCGCCGGCGTGGGCGGCGGGTGCCGGGCAGCTGAGGGTCATCGCGCCGACGGTGCTGCTGTGGGGCGATCAGGACCCGGCTCTCGGGCGTTTGCAAGCTGAGACCACTACGCGACACATGACTGGCGATTACCGACTCGACGTCCTCGAAGGCGCTGGGCACTGGCTTCAGTTCGAGCGTCCGGACGAGGTGGGCCGGTCGCTCGTCGAAGTCGTCACAAAGTAAGCTTTCAGCGATGCTCCAGCGGGGTGAGTCCGAAAGGCGGGGAGGGCTGCGCCGCCTCGACGACATTCTCGAAAGCCTCGAGCAGCTCAACCTCCATGACAAGACCGAGCTGCCCGACCACGTCGCCGAGGCCCTCGTGATGCTCGGGATCGAGTCTCCACATTCGATCGCCATCCCGCAGCTCATCGAGCGCGTGTGGGCGATGCAGCAGCCGTACCTGATCACCATCGTCGTCGAGCGCCGGCGGCGCCGGCGGCGCAAGGTCTCGGCCGAGACCTCCACGCTTCCCGACCAGACGATCTGAAACCCAGCGACTGGCTCGAGGCCTTCTCCCGCATCGGCGCGCGAGTGCGCGACGCGGTGCTGCCGCTGTCGGGGACCGCGGCGGGTCGCGCGCCTCTCTCTGTCGGAGCGGGAGGTGATACGACGATGGAGCTCGACCGCGCGGCCGAGGAGGTCGTCTTCGCCGAGCTCGCGTCGATCGCCGCGCGTGGCGAGACGTTCTCCGTTCTGTCGGAAGAGGCCGGGCGGCGCAGCTTCGGCGCGGACTTCCCGCTGGTCCTCGTCGACCCCGTCGATGGCAGCCTCAACGCCAAGCAGGGCGTGCCGCTGTTCGGCCTGATGCTCGCCGTGCTCGACGGCCCGACACTCGCCGACACCTACGCGGGCTTCATCCTGAACCTCAACACAGGCGAGGAATGGTCCGCAGTGCGCAAGCAGGGCGCCCGGCGCGCCGGCAAGCCTCTCACCGTGCCGGCCCGGTCCGACAGGCAGCGCATCGAGTTGCTCGGCCTCGAGAGCACGCCGCGGGCGCTGCAGGTCGCACGGCCGCTTGTCGAGCGCTCGACCAAGATCCGCATACTGGGCTCGATGGCGCTCTCGATAGCGCTCACCGCCGCCGGAGCATTCGACGTCTTCTGCGCTCCGATCCCCGTCAGGGTCTTCGACGCGGCCGCGAGCCTGCTCCTTCTTCGCGAGACGGGCGGCGTGGCGACCAACCTCGAAGGCGGGGCCATCGACGGACTCGTCTGCGACCTCGCGACCCGCACGACGCTCCTGTGCGCGCCCAGCGGCCAGCTGCATGCGGAGGCCGTGAGGATCCTGGAAGCGGGGGCGTGAACCTCGATCCGAGTCGCACGGTGTTCGTCATCCTCAGCTTCGAAGGCCCCGACGTCTACAGCCAGGCCGGCGGGCTCGGCGTCCGCGTCACCGGGATGTCCCGCGCGCTTGCGCAGCTGGGCTACGAGACGTACCTCTACTTCTGCGGCGATCCCGAGCTGCCCGGCGAAGAAGATCTCGAGGGCGGGCGTCTTCACTACCGGCGGTGGTGCCAGTGGATCTCGGCCCAGCACCCGGGTGGCGTCTACGACGGCGAGGAGGGGAAGATCCGCGACTGGAACTACAGCCTGCCGCCGAGCCTGATCGACCAGGTCATCGCCCCCGCGTTGAAAGCCGACAGGTACGTCGTGGTCCTGGGTGAGGAGTGGCACACGTCGTGGTCGATGAAGCTGATCTCCGACTCGCTCTACTACCGAGGCCTGCGCGACCGCGTCGTCATGCTGTGGAACGCGAACAACATGTTCGGCTTTCACCGCATCGACTGGGGGGCGCTGAACCTCGCGGCCGCCATCACGACCGTGAGCCGCTACATGAAGTTCCGGATGTGGGAGCAGGGGCAGAACCCTATGGTCATCCCCAACGGCATTCCGCGCGACTCGATCGTCGACCCGGACCCGCACGAGGTCGCCGCCGTGCGAGGCGCTGTCCCGGCGGAGCACATGTGGTTCAAGATCGGCCGCTTCGACCCGGACAAGCGGTGGCTGATGGCGGTCTCGGCGGCCGCACAGCTGAAGCGCCGCCGCCATGTCGTCAAGCTGCTGATCCGCGGGGGGCGCGAGCCTCATGGGGCCGAGGTGCTCGATTACGCACGGAGCGCGGGCCTCGTCGTGAGGGACGCGCCGTCGCCCACCGACGTGGCGGGCCTCGTCTCGCTCCTCCGCGAGTCGAAGGGCGCGGACGTGATCAACCTCATCAGCTTCGTGAGCGAGCCGCTGGTACGCGTCATCTACGCCGCCTGCGATGCCGTGCTCGCGAACTCCGGCCACGAGCCGTTCGGGCTCGTCGGCCTCGAGGTGATGGCCGCGGGCGGGCTCGCGGTGACGGGGTCGACGGGTGAGGACTACGCCGAGCCGTACCGCAACGCGATCGTGCTGGAGACCGACGACCCGATCGAGATCGTCACCGAGCTGATGCTGCTCAAGGACCGGCCGGGCCTGGTCGCCCGCATGCGCAAGCGGGGCCGCGTGACGGCCAAGGAATACGTGTGGGACAAGGTGATCGACCTGCTTGGACTGCGCATCGGCTTCGCCGCCGCGCGCCAGGCGGTCACGATGCCCCTGGGTATGTCCGTCGCAAAGAGGACAAGCGTTCGCAGAACGGGTCCGATACGCGCCTGAGAAGATACTGAGCTGATTAGATGAGAGCCCTCAGCGTTGCGTTCGTCTGGCACATGCACCAGCCGTACTACAAGGACGACCTGACCAGTACCTATCTGCTGCCTTGGGTCCGGCTGCGCTCGGCCAAGGACTACTTCAAGATGCCGTCCCTCCTCGACGGCTACCCCAAAATTCGCGCCACCTTCAACCTCGTCCCCTCGCTGCTCGCCCAAATCGAGGACTACGGGAAAGAGGAGTCCGTCGACCTGTTCCTGAATCTCAGCAAGCGCCCTCCCGGCGACCTCTCGGCCGAGGAGCGCGACTTCGTCCTGCGGTGGATGCGCGAGTCGCCGCGCGCGCTTCGCGTCCAGCAGTCGCCGCGCTATCTCGAGCTCGCCTCGCGCACCCTCGACGCACAGTTCACGACCAAGGACATCCTGGACCTGCAGGTCTGGTTCAACCTCGCCTGGTGCGACCCGGTGTGGATGGAGAGCGACCGGAGGCTCGCGGAGCTGAAGCGCAAGGACCGCGACTTCACCGACCAGGACAAGACCATCCTCTTCGACGCGCAGCTGGAGCGGATCCGGAGCGTCATCCCGAAGTACCGCGAGATCGCGGACCGGGGGCAGGCCGAGCTCACCTTCTCCCCCTACTACCACCCGATCCTTCCGCTCCTGTGCCACGTCGACTCGGCGCGCAGCGCCAACCCGCAGATCCAGCTGCCGGAGCGGCACTTCTCGCATCGCGAGGACGCGGAGCGGCAGATCGAGCTTGGCATGGGCCTGTTCGAGCGCATGCTCGGCCGCCGGCCCAAGGGAATGTGGCCGTCCGAGATGGCCGTCGGCGAGGCCGTGGTCGGGCTCGCCGAGAAGGCAAAGATCGACTGGATGATCAGCGACGAGGAGGTGCTCGCGCGATCCCTCGAAGGCCAGTTCAACCGCGACGACCACCTGTACCAGCCCAAGCGAGTCGCGCGCGAGGGCGGAGCGGTCTCGATGGTGTTCCGGGACTCGCAGCTGTCCAACGTCATCGGGTTCGACTACCAGCGCCTGCAGTCGAGCGACGCCGCGCGCGACCTCGTCGGCCGCCTGCGCCGGATCCGCGAGGTCCAGGGCGATCGCGACTTCCTCGCCGTGATCGCGCTAGACGGTGAGAACGCTTGGGAGTTCTACCCGCGCGACGGCCACGACTTCCTCAACGCCCTGTACACCGAGCTCGAATCGAGCTCCGACATCGTGACCACGACCGTGTCCGACTTCCTCGCCGAGAACCCACCGCAACAGCAGCTGCACCACCTCCATACCGGGAGCTGGATCGGCGCCAGCCTCGACACGTGGATCGGTGACCCGGAGCACAACATCGCGTGGGACCTGCTGGCGGAGACGCGCGAGTGGCTGGACACGCAGTCGCGGCAGCGGCCGAACGAGTCACAGCAGGCAGCGCTCGCCTGGCGCGAGATCCTGATCACGGAAGGCAGCGACTGGTTCTGGTGGTTCAGCCGCAAGCACGACTCCGGGATGGACCCGATCTGGGACAACCAGTTCCGGCTCCACCTCCGGAACGTCTACAAGCTGATGGGCGCCCGCGCACCCGCCCGTCTGTTCCAGCCGATCATCAAGCGCTCGCCGGTGTCGGAGCGCGGCGTGCCATCCGCTCCGATCAGCCCGCAGTCACGCCATGACCCGGCATGGACCAAGGCCGGCTACTTCCTCGTGGGGTCGGGCTTCGGCGCGCTCCACCGGCCCGCCGGCATCGTCGAACGCGTCTTATACGGCTACGACGACGACAACATGTACGTCCGCATCGACTCGCCACGGTCGGCGGCGGAGCTCGAGGCGCAGCAGGTCGAGCTCTGGCTTTACGCGGCGGGACCGCCGGCCAGCGACGGCGATGGCGACCTCGACCTACCCCTCCCGGCCGCATCGATCACGGAGCTGGGGTTCGACCCCGCGTACGTGGTCCGCATCACACCGCGCGCGCAGGGTGGAAGGGTCACTGTCGCCAAGGTCATGGAATCGCAGGCGCGAGGCCACACGGAGTCGAGCTGGGACGTCGCTGACGCGTTTGCGGTGGCGATTCCGTTTAGGCAGCTCGCCAAGAAGCCGGGCGATGCATTCGAGATGGCGGTAGTCGTGAGCCGCGAGGGCCGAGACATCGAGGTCGTGCCGCCCACAGGCGCGCTGGGCGTTCGCGTCCCGGGCCACGCGGACGCCATCGAGACGCCGCACGCAGAGCACCTCAAGGTCCTGGTCGCCACCGCCGAGCTGGCGCCTTTCGCCAAGCTGGGCGGCGTCTCCGACGTCGCGGCGGCGCTGTCGAAGGAGCTGCGGCGGCTCGGTCACGACGTGCGTGTCGTGCTGCCCCGCTACCGGCAGGTCGACATCGGGCGCTTTGCATTGCGGCCTCTTGTCACCGGCCTGCAGGTGCCGCTCGGCACGGAGCTGATGCCTGCCACAATTTTCGAGGGCAAGCTCGGCGACCTGGTCGTCTACTTCATCGACTGCCCGCCGCTGTACGACCGCGACGGCATGTTCGGGTTTGGCGACGACGACGCGCGCTCCGTCTACTTCTGCCGCGCCGTGATGGAGATGATGCCCGCCCTCGAGTTCTTCCCGGACATCCTGCACGTCCACGATTGGTGGGGGGCGCTGATCCCGAACCTGCTCGACCGCGTGTATGCGGACGACCGTTACGCCGACATCGCGACCACCCTGACCATCCACAACCTGAGCGCGCAGGGCATCTTCGGCTTCGGCGCCCTGATGCTGGCGGGACTGCAGGAATGGGGGCTGATCAAGCTCGGCATCCCCGGCCTCGACAACGTGGTGAACGTGCTGGGTCGTGGCATCCACTACGCCGACGTCGTCAACACGGTCAGCGAGCGGTATGCGAAGGAGATCCAGACGCCGGAGTACGGCGAGGGCCTGGACGAGCTGCTGCGGCGCAACACGCACAAGGTGTACGGAATCGTCAACGGGATCGACTACGACATCTTCGATCCCCAGCGCGATCCCAACATCCCGCATCACTACTCGGCCGACTCGCCGCACGCGAAGGCGCTGTGTCGCGCCGCGCTGCGCGCAGAGATCGGCCTCGAGGACTCCAACAGGCCTCTATGTGCTGTCGTGTCGCGCTTCTACGACGTCAAGGGCCTCGACCTGATCGAGCAGGCGATGCCTGAGGTCGTGGAGTTGGGGCTGCAGATCGTCGTGATCGGCACCGGCGACCGGCGCTACGAGGACATGTTCAGGCGTTGGGCGTCGGAGCTGCCGCACCAGGTTGCGGTCGCGATCGGCTTCGACTCGGCGCTTGCGCAGCGGATCTATGCCGGCGCGGACATGCTGTGGATGCCGTCGCGCTTCGAGCCCTGCGGGCTGGCCCAGCTGATCGCCCTGCGCTACGGAACGATCCCCGTCGTCCGCACCACGGGTGGCCTCGCGGACACGATCCGCGACTACGACCCGGTGG
>Ga0209220_1000580_pt1 | contig 11776 bp, 9 predicted proteins | sample BlaSpr_A8_OM3_M3_FD_187984 | JGI IMG/M metagenome (GOLD analysis project Ga0209220, IMG submission 187984) | Forest soil microbial communities from Thunder Bay, Ontario, Canada - Black Spruce, Ontario site 2_A8_OM3_M3 (SPAdes) (version 2) | ecosystem: Environmental > Terrestrial > Soil > Boreal... | reverse complement strand
CTATGGCGGCCACCGGGAGCTTCGTAGAAGTCGAGCAACACCTGCGTGCTGTCGATCAGGTGGCTGAGAAATTGCTGCGTGATGCCGGTGCGGCGCTCGCGCGCGATGGCCTTCTTGAGCTGCTCGAACTCTTCCTCCATCAAGTGATGGACCGCGTCGCGGGCGCTCTCCAGCGTCCGCTCGGCGGACCCGCCAAAGATCAGGTCGACCGAGTTGAAGCGGCCCTGCGCCGACTCACGCTCGTGGGTGCGAAGGTCGTTCGCCAGCCGCACCACGCGTGCGGCCTGGCAGATGTGGCCGAAGATTCGGTTCTTCAGTTCTTGCGAGACGTCCTGGTAGGAAAACGCCAGGATCGAGACCTGGACGATGGGGAAGGAGCTGCTGTACATGCCGTTCGCCAGGTAAGCGTCGAGCGTAACGCGCTCTTTGTGCTTCAGCCAGTGGTTCTCCTGGAGCATCGTCCAGATCGACTTCTCCCAGACCAGCCGGCGCATGGCGGTCCATTCCTCGGGGACTTCGTCTTCACGGAACTGCTCCTCGATCTTGCGTGCCACCGTGGCGTTGACGAGGGGCATCTGGCTCAGGTCGCGGTTGGGCCAGAGCAGGAAGTTCTGGCAGACCCTGCGGTAATCGGCCAGGTCCAGCTCAGGGTGCTCCTCCTCGAGATAGTCGTCGATGTAGACGATGTACGCCATCGTCCGCGCCAGCGTGAGGGCTTGCTCGAAGCTCGCGCTCGGATGCAGCAGCACGGCAGCGCGGCAGACCTCGCCCAGCATGTCGTCCCCGCGCGGGTTGGCGTCCACCAGGTGGCGGACCACCGGGCCCTCGTCCGCCTGCCGCATCAGGTTCTCTTTGAGCTTGTTAATTCGCCGGTCTAGCATGTTCGCTCCTCGCGAGAAGGATCTGGGCGGAGAGCACCGCTGAACGGACAACCTGGGTTGGCCCGTAGAGCGTCTTGCCGACCCACATAGGAATGACGGGCTCGCCCTCGGTTTCATGTAGGTACGAGGCAGCCCGGCGGAGTTGCTCCTTGATCTCGGCCCGGAAGGGGGCCGGGGCCAGCATCAGGGCCTGGACGGCGTAGGCCGTCTCTTCCGGGGTGCCCTGGTTGAACCAGCCCCAGGAGCCGTCCTCGCGCTGGGTCTTCGAAAACCAGCTGAAGGCCGGCGTGCAGAGGTCGGGTGCCGACGCGGTGAGCGCGAAGACGGCGTGGGCGGTGGCATAGAAGGGGGATCCATGCCACTTGTCGACCCAGTGGTCGCCGTCTACGCGCGCATCACGCAAGTACTTGACGACTTTCTGTTGAATCACGTGCTGCCGGGGGAAGGGCGGAGCGACCTGGAGCACCTCCAGGACATGGGCGTTGGCCGTTACAGAAGCGTCACGCTCCAGCGGAAACGTAAAGAAGAAATTCACGCCCTCGAACGGCCGGAGCGGCCCGGCGGAGATCGGGAAGCCGTAGCGATGCAAGACGCTGAGCGTCAGCGCCGTGTCATCCGAGTCGGGCCGCAGCCCATGCATGGACACCCCGACGCCGTCGTCGGTGAGCGCCTGCGCGAGGTAGCGCACGAGCGGCTGCGCTTCCGCCGGGCGCTGGTCGGCGCGAGCCAGGTTGTAGAGCACCCAGGCGATCTCGAAGACCTCGAAGGGCGCGACGGTCGGCAGGCTGCCGTCGCCCCGATTGCGCAGCAACATGGCGATGTACTCGTTCGCCTGCTCATCGCGGGTCTTGAGCATGAAGTAGGCGGTCGCCGAGGGCGAGTTCGCGAAGGAGCCGTTGGCACAGAGCTGCTTGCGAGCGGCCTCGATGTCCAGCCGGTTGCCAAGGTATTCGAGCGAGTGCAGCAAGGGCGTCGCCACGTTGTAGACGAGTCTGGGCGGGATGTGGCCGATCTTTGCGTCCCGCTGAGCGGAGATCCCCATGAAACGCTCGTAGGGCAGTGGCAGCTCGCGAAGCTTGGCCGCGTCGAGCATCGCCGGCAGGACCAGCTCGAAGCCGGCCAGGTCGGGGCCGGTCTGCCAGTTGCCGGTGTCCTCGTGGACGAAGCGCAGCGCCTTGACGCGTGCCCGGTGGGCGGCCCCGTCCTGGAGGTTTTGCGGCAGGTCGGCCAGCGCGACCAGCGCGCTCAGGGTCGACACCAGCTTGTCCTTGGGAATCGGCAGCGCTGTCCCGAAGCTGCCGTCGGCGTTCTGGCTGCGGAGCAGCCAGCTCAGCGTCTGGGGATAAGCCATGGCGTTCGGATCCCCCGGCTCACGCAGGCGGGAGACGAACGCGGTGTCGTAGGCCGCCGCCGAGATCTCGCCCTGCTGGAGCAATGCCAGCAGCTGGCGGGTGGCGGCCGGTAACGGCAGTTCACCCGGCCGTGGCAGAACGTCCTTGGTTGTGTAGTGGACCTCGTTGAATTCCGTAGTCGCGACCCCCTTGATGGCGCTTTTGGTGCGCCTACCGGGAGGCTACTGCCGGCCTGTTGCGGCCAACGTTTCGATCCGGCGTCACGGGGCCGTATCGCCGGTGACAGGCCTATGACCCTGGAAAGCGGTTCGCGTTCCGAGCGTTGTCCGAATACGGGTCTTGCGGGACGGGGCCTGAAGAGAGGGACGGGTGTTTCGGCCGAAGGTCTTATCGGGCGGGCTGGACCGGCGCGCCAACTGCATGGTGCTGGTTCACGGCGCCTACACCGCGGCCAACCTGCTCGCCGGGACGTTTCTCTCCATCTTTCTCTGGCGGGCGAGCCATGACCTGGCGCCGATCGCGGTCTACAGCGGCATATGCGCGCTCATGATCCCCGCGGCGTTCCTCGCCAATGGGCTGCTCTGGCGGGGCTTGGGCGCCGGCGCCTCGATCCGTCTCGGCCTCTTTGGCTGCGGCCTCTCCTATCTGGTGATCCTGATGCTGGGAAACGATGCCCCGCACTGGGTCATCGTCCTGGGGCTGCTCCGCGGAGTGGCTGAAGGTTTCTACTGGTCCGGCTTTCACCTGGTCACCTACGACACGACGTCGGATCGGGACCGGGACCGCTACTTCGGCGCCCAGGCGACCGCGAGCTTGTTCCTGACCGCGACGCTACCGCCGGCCGCGGGCGCGATCATCGTGGCGGGCACCCACGTGGGTGGGGCCTACCGTGGCTACCAGCTGGTCTTCGCGCTGTCTACCGTCGTGCTGATGGCGGCCATGGTGCTGGCCGGGCAGCTGCCCTCGTCGGCGAGGCAGCGCCTGTCGCTCCGCCGGGTGGCCACCCTGGCGCGCCGAAACCCGGACTGGCGCTGGGTGACCCGAGCGCGGCTGGCCGACGGCTTCACCGGAAGCCTCGTCGGGCTGGTGCTCACGATCCTGATGTTTCTCGTGCTCAAGAACGAGCAGCAGGTCGGCAACTTCAACGGCTTGATGGGACTGCTGGGTGTGGCGATCAGCCTCGGGCTGGCGGCGTTCATGAAGCCGAGGCACCGGATCGCGTGCGCCCTGGTGGGTGGTGCGCTGCTGGTGCTCTCGACGTTCTTGTTGCCGCTGTATCTGACAGCCTGGGCGATCGTTGGATTCGGGCTGCTGCGCGCGATCGGTGGCCCGCTGCATGGCAACGCGCTCGCGCCCGTGGCGCTGCAGGTGATCGACCGCGATCCCACGCCACAGTTGATGCGCTACGACTACATCGTCCACCAGGAGCTGTGCCTGGGGATCGGGCGGGTGCTCAGCATCGGCTGTTTCCTGTTGCTGGTCGCGCCCATGAACCAGATGCTGCTGGCCCGCATCGTCGTCGCCGTCGCCGGCGCCGCCCCGATCCTGATCTGGGCGGCCTTTGCACGGATTCCACAAATTGCGCCGACCGCCGAGATAGACAACCGCGCCCTTCCGGCCGCGGCGTAGCGCGTCAACTGAGGCCGAACACTCGATAGTGCCCGCGTGCGATTGGCCTGATGTGGGGTGGTGGAGCGAAAGAGACTCGAACTCTCGACCTCCGCAATGCGAGTGCGGCGCTCTGCCAGCTGAGCTATCGCCCCGCGGAATTATAGGAGGCTCGAGCGAGTGGACAGCCCCCATCACACCGGGTGGCGATCCGCCGTCGGCCAATTCTCGCCCCGCGCTCGATTACTTGAAATGTTTGCGATCTGGCCGCGACGCATAGACTAGCCTTATATGGCGCTCAGGCCCGACCAGAAGCCGCCCGCGCAAACCCCGAAAAGCCCGCGCCCGACGGGATCCTGGCTTCGGCTAGCACTCCTGGCCGGCCTCGGCCTTTACTTCGTGATCCTGCTGTCGCCCGTCCTCAGCCGCTTGGGCGGGCCGGCCCGGGTCGACCTCAGCTACTCGCAGCTGATCGCGCAGATCGACAGCGGCAAAGTGGCCGACATCACGATCCAGGGCCAGAGCGCGCAGGGTGACCTGAAGGAGTCGTTCACCAGCAACGGGGTCACCAACACCCAGTTCACGGCGACCCTCCCCGACAACGTCGCCTTGCCCGACTCATCCTTCTACGCGGCCCTGAAGAGCAACGGCGTCACGACCACGCTAAAGCCAGATACGGGTGGCCTTGGGAGCACGCTCCTGTATTTCCTGCCGTTCATCGCCCTAATCGCGATCTGGATCTGGTTCATGCGACGCAGCGGTCAGGCGGCGCAGGGTATTTTCAGCTTTGGCCGCAGCCGCGCCCGCCTCCAGGATCCAGCCACCCCCAAGACGACATTCCACGACGTCGCCGGGGTGGAGCAGGCACAGTTCGAGCTGCAGGAGATGGTCGATTTCTTGCGCGACCCGCAAAAATTCCAGAAGCTCGGCGGCCGGATGCCCAAGGGCGTCTTGCTGATCGGCCCGCCCGGGACCGGCAAGACGTTGCTGGCGCGTGCCATCGCCGGTGAGGCGGGCGTGCCCTTTTTCAGCATATCGGCTTCGGAGTTCGTCGAGATGTTCGTCGGCGTGGGCGCCTCCCGCGTCCGCAGTCTCTTCGAAGACGCAAAGAAGCACTCGCCCTCGGTGATCTTCGTCGATGAACTGGATGCCGTCGGCCGCCAGCGCGGCGCCGGCCTCGGCGGGGGCAACGACGAGCGGGAGCAGACGCTGAACCAGTTGCTGGTCGAGATGGACGGGTTCGACCAGCGCGAAGCGGTCGTCGTCGTCGCCGCCTCGAACCGCGCCGACGTCCTCGATCCGGCCCTGCTGCGGCCCGGCCGGTTTGACCGGCGCGTGGTCGTCGACCGCCCCGATCGTCGCGGTCGCGCCGCCATCTTGAAAGTCCATACGCGGAGCGTGCCACTGGCTTCGGACGTCGACCTGGAGATCATCGCCCGCTCGACACCAGGCCTGGTCGGCGCGGACCTCGCCAACCTTGTCAACGAGGCCGCGCTGCACGCATCGCGCACCAGCAAGACGAGCGTCGCCATGGAGGACTTCGAAGAGTCATTCGACCGAGTGGTCCTCGGGTCGGAGCGAAAGATCTACCTCAGCGAGGCGGAGCGTCGCGTGATCGCGTATCACGAGTCGGGCCACGCCCTGGTCGCCTGGTACCAGCCACAGTCAGATCCGGTCCACAAGATCACGATCGTCCCTCGTGGCATGGCGCTCGGCGTCACCCAATCGATTCCGACGGACGATCGGCACAACCTGTCCGAGGAGTATCTCGAGGCGCGCATCGCGATGGCGCTCGGCGGACGCGCCGCCGAACAGCTGGGACTCGGATCGATCACGACCGGCGCGCAGAACGACCTGGAGACGGCCACGGAGCTGGCGCGGCACATGGTCGTCAGCTGGGGGATGAGCAAGAAGATGGGCCTGTTCTCCTTCGACGATTCGCCGCAAGCCGTGTTCCTCGGCCGCGAGTTGGCCGGTAGCCCGCACATCAGCCAGCGGACGGCCGCCATCATCGACGAAGAAGTGACCCGACTGCTGCAAGAGGGCTACGACGCGGCGGAGACCATCCTGACTGCAAACCGGGCCAAGCTGGATACGCTGGCCGCGGCCCTGATGCAAGAAGAAGTCCTCGACGAAGACCAGATCGCGCGGCTGATCGGGCCGCGGGCCCTCGAAGGCGGCATTGCGTCGCCCAAGCCCTGGAAGGCTGCGAGCAACGACGCCGGGGCACAGGTCTAGTCATGGCCGAGTCGCCCCAGTCGCCCGGATCGCCCGAGTCGCCGGACTCGCCCGAGTCTCCGGATTCCCCCGGGTCTCCGGATTCCCCCGGGACGCCCCAAGCGTCCACGCTGCGGCGGCTTCCGCTCGTGCCCTTGCGCGACGACGTCGTCTTTCCCAAGCTGATCGTGCCCCTTTCCGTGGGCCGCCGGACGTCGATCGCGGCGATTACGGCCGCGATGGACAAGGACAAGCAGGTGCTGCTGGTCGCGCAGAAGGACCCGCAGGTCGACGACACGGTCGAGAAAGACCTGTACCCCATCGGCACGATTGCGGAAATCAACGGCATGCGACAAACCCCCGCCGGTGTCCAGATGCTGGTCGCCGGCGCCCAGCGGGCGCGCATCGTCCGCTACGTCCAGTTCAAGCCGTTCATCGAAGTGGAGATCGAGGTCTTGGCTGACCAGGTGGGCGAGGGCCTCGAGATGGAGGCTCACATGCGCTCCGTCAAGAGCCTCTACGAAAAGTACGTCGAGTCCGGCGCAGGAGTCGCCCCTGAGGTGGCGGCCACGGTGTCGAAAACGGATGACCCGGTCTACCTGGCCGACCTGGTGTCGGCGGCCCCGGACCAGACGCTCGAGCAAAAACAGCACATGCTGGAGACGCCGAACGTGCTCGAGCGGCTGAGACTGTTGGCGTTGTTTCTCAGCAAGCAAGTCGAGATCCTCGAGCTCAAAGCCAAGATTCAAAACGAAGTCCAGAGCACGATTGGCAAGCTCCAGCGCGATCAGATCCTACGCGAGCAATTGAAGGCCATTCGTAAAGAGCTCGGCGAAGACGAAGAGGGCGCCGAGTTGCATGGCTTGCGCGAAAAGATCGAGGCGGCCGGGATGCCGGACGCCGTGAAGGAGCGCGCCCTCAAGGAGATCGACCGGATGCAGAGCATTCCGGCGGCCTCCCCCGAGGTCGGCATTATTCGAACGTATGTCGACTGGCTGATCGCCCTGCCCTGGGGGCCGCCGCCGGGCGAGACGTGGGACATCAAGGTAGCCGCAAAAGTCCTCGACGAGGACCACTATGGCGTCGAGAAAATCAAAGAACGGATCCTCGAATACATGGCCGTCCGCCAGCGCTCGCAGAGCCTGCGGTCGCCGATTCTCTGTTTTGTCGGACCTCCTGGCGTTGGCAAGACCAGCCTCGGTAAGTCGATTGCCCGGGCCCTTGGCCGCAAGTTCGTCAGACTCTCGCTTGGCGGCATCCACGACGAAGCCGAGATTCGCGGGCATCGACGGACATACATTGGCGCCATGCCGGGGCGGATTCTGCAGCAGATGAAAGTCGCCGGTGCGCGCAATCCCGTTTTCATGCTGGATGAAGTCGATAAAGTCGGCGCCGACTGGCGCGGCGATCCGTCGTCAGCGCTGCTCGAAGTGCTCGATCCCGAACAAAACAAAGACTTCTCGGATCACTATCTCGAAGTCCCCTATGACCTGTCCCAGGTCCTGTTTATCACGACGGCCAACGTGGTCGACACGATCATCGCCCCGCTTCGCGACCGCATGGAGATCATCCGGCTTCCGGGGTACACGGAAGACGAAAAAATGCATATCGCCCAGCAGTTCCTCCTGCCTCGCCAGTTGCGCGAGCACGGCCTGACGGAGGAGAACCTGGACGTGCCGGAAGCGACCCTGCGGTTACTGATTCGCGAGTACACGCACGAAGCCGGGGTACGGAGCCTGGACCGCGAGATCGCCAACATCGCCCGCAAGATTCCTCGTCGCATCGCCGAAGGCGAAACAGAAAAAGTCACTGTCCAGCCAGGCGACGTGATGGCTTACCTGGGGCCGCCGCGGTTCGAGTTCGGCGTCGCCGAGTTGGAGGATCAGGTCGGTGCCGTCACCGGGGTGGCCGTAAATGAGTACGGCGGCGATGTCATGACCGTCGAGGCGATCTTGATGCAAGGGCGTGGTGAGTTCGCGCTGACAGGGCAGATCGGCAAAGTCATGGAGGAGTCAGCGCGCGCTGCCGTCAGCTACGCGCGCTCCCACGCGCTCGAGCTCGGATTGAAGCCTGGCTTCTTCGAGGATCATTTCTTTCACATCCATGTGCCGGCCGGCGCGATCCCCAAGGATGGTCCCTCGGCGGGAATCACGATGGCGACGGCCGTCGTGTCGGCGCTCACCGGCCGGCCGGTCCGCCGCGAGGTGGCGATGACGGGCGAGATCACGCTCCGGGGCAAGGTGTTGCCCATCGGTGGGCTCAAGGAGAAGCTGCTGGCCGCGCATCGGGCCGGCATCAAGATCTTCATCCTGCCTGAGAAAAATCGCAAAGACCTCCACGAAGTGCCAGAAGAAGTCAAGAATTCGATGGAGCTCGTTTTGGTCAAGCACGTCGACGAAGTGCTGGACAAGGCCCTGCTGCCGGCAGCAACGCGGCCGCCGACATCCGGCCTCGGGTTCCGGCGACCCCTCGCCGACTCCCAGCCTGGCACGGTCAACTAGCTTGCTCGGCCGCTGGCCCTGGTTGGTGATTCTATTCATGCTGGGCGGATGCAGCCTGCAGCCCGACGTCTCGCAGGCGGCGCCCAACGGCCGTGTGGGCACGGCAGCGCCGAGCCTTTCCGGCCAGGCGCTGGATGGAGCCGCGCTGACCGTCGACTTCAAGGCGTCGAACACCGTCCTGGTGTTCTGGGCCGCCTGGTGCGGCCCCTGTCGGAAGGAGCAGCCGGGGTTGAACACCCTGGCGGCTCGATATGCCGGTCAGGGCATCAGGTTCTATGGCGTCGACATGCTGGACCACGACCGGGCGCTCGCCCGCGCCTTCAGTGCCGAGTTCAACGTCCCTTATCCCAGCCTGTATGACTCCTCGGGCAGCCTGACGGCGGCCTACGAAGTCGACTCGCCGCCCTCGTTCGTGCTGGTTGACCGTCGTGGCGTCGTCGTCGGTCGCTATCCAGGGGAGGCCTCGCAGGCCCAGCTGGCGAACTTAATCGATCAGAAGCTGGCTACTTCGTCCGGCGCTGCCACCGGGTCGCCTTGAGCATCTTCTTGTGCTTGTGTTTGCGCATCTTCTTCCTGCGCTTCTTGATTACCGAGCCCAATCGGCCCGCCCAGTGAAAGCTCGCATGTGCCGGAACATTGTAAGGGAACTCGGGGTTTAGACTAGTGCAGGGCAACGAGCCCAAGGAGTTGCTGACCGTATGCATGAAGCGGTAATCGTTGACGCCGTCCGGACGGCAATCGGCCGGCGCAGCGGCAAGCTGAGCCCGGTCCGGCCGGACGATCTGCTGGCGCTCACACTCCGGGAGCTGGTCACCCGTGCCGGCGTGGACCCGGCCCTCGTCGACGACGTGATCGCCGGCTGCGTCACCCAGACCGGCGAGCAAGGCATGAATATCGCGCGCGCCGCGGCTTTGATCGCGGGCTTCCCGATCGAAGTCCCCGGGACGACGGTGAATCGCTTCTGTGGCTCGGGCCAGCAAGCGGTAAACTTCGCCGCCCAGGGCGTCCTGTCGGGGGCCCAGGACATCGTGATCGGCGCCGGCGTCGAAAATATGTCGCGGGTGCCCATGGGGTCCGACGCGTTCGGCCCCGGCGAGGGCCCCGTCAGCCCCAAGCTCATGGATCTCTTCGAGATCATCCCGCAGGGCAATTCAGCCGAAATGATCGCCAAGAAGTGGGGCTTCTCCCGCGAGCAACTGGATGAGTTCGCTTTTCAGAGCCACGTCAAGGCCGGCCAGGCGATCCAGGAAGGTCGGTTCGGGCGCGAGATCTTTCCCGTCGAGGTCAAACAAAACGGCACGAGTTACGAGTTCAAGGTCGACGAAGGCGTGCGCATCCCACCGTCAAGAGAAAAGATGGCCCAGTTGAAGCCGTCGTTCCAAGACGATGGCGTCGTTACCGCCGGCAACTCCAGCCAGATCAGCGACGGCGCCGCGGCGGTGCTGATCATGACCAAAGAAAAGGCTCAAGAGCTGGGGCTCAAGCCGCGGGGGCGCATCGTGGCTCAGGCGATCGTCGGCTCGGAGCCCACCATCATGCTCACGGGCCCCATCCCCGCCACCCAGAAAGTCCTCAAGAAGGCCGGGCTGCAGCTGAAGGACATCGACTTGTTCGAAGTCAATGAGGCCTTCGCCCCAGTCGTGCTGGCGTGGCAGCACGAGACCGGCGCCGATATGGAAAAAGTCAACTACAACGGTGGCGCGATTGCCCTCGGACATCCACTGGGCGCCAGCGGCGCACGCTTGATCACGACGCTCTTGCACGAGCTCGAACGGCAGGATGCCCGATACGGCCTGAGCACGATGTGCATCGGCTATGGAATGGGCATCGCCACGATTATCGAGAAGGTCTAGCCCGCCTTCTCGCGCCGATCCGGAAAGTCGATCGGCTGGCTCTGGCGGCGACGTTCGACGACGCCGCTGAGCACGAACAAGAAGATCACCTGTACGAGAAAATAGAGCGCCACGATCAGGTCGATCACGGTGGTCAGGCTGCCGCCCGTTTCGCGCATGTTGCCCACGGCGAGGCCGAAGAACAAGAACGAGCATAAGTACGTGATCAGCGCGATGGAGTAGATCGCGTTCTTCCAGATCTGTCGGTTGGCCAGCAGCCGGTTGAGCCCACGCGGAGCGGCCTCGTAGCTCAATTGACTTATCTGCATTTCCATTTGTGGCCTCTCAACTCAGCGTGCTGCCCGGACTGACACGAGCCGGCGCCAGGCGTGGCGCCGGGGCTGAGCGTGGTTGTCCCGTCCGGCGCGAGCGTGGAGGTATCGGTAAGGTGGTTGAGCTCGTAACTGACGTCGTTGAAGGCGCCCTGGAGCTGGGCGCCCGCCAGGATGATGACCGCGAATGAGATGGTGGCCAGCAGGATGAGGAGAAATGCATATTCGATTAGCGCCTGGCCAGACTTGTTTCGCCGTCTCTTCATGACTTAAACGACGGTAGCACCGGTTTCCATCCCGACCATCCGCCGTTCGGCCCTAATTGAGATGCGGGCGACTAACGTTTCCCGTTACGGCAGCCGGTCGAAACCCGCGCGAAGCTGCTGATAGCTTTTCGTAAGGCTTTCGTTAAGGACTTTCGTGTCGGCGACGATGGGCATGAAATTGGTGTCGCCGTCCCAACGCGGCACCACGTGCTGGTGAACATGATCGGCGACCCCCGCGCCGGCGGTCTTGCCGGCGTTGATGCCCAGGTTGAAGCCCGGCGGCGACAGCACCTGCCGCAACACACGAAGTGCGCGTTGCGTCAACGCCATCACGTCGTTCGCCGTAGGTACCGGAAGGTCTTCGAGATTGGCGAGGTGCGCGTTGGGCGCGATCATCAAGTGTCCGTTGTTATACGGATAGCGATTGAGGATCGCCAGGGCCAGCTCGCCGCGGGCAAGCACGAGAAGCTCAGCATCGTCGGACGGGTCGGCGGCGGCTGCCTCGCAGAAGAAGCAGCCCGAGGGTTTGGGCCCCTTGATGAACTCCATCCGCCAGGGGGCCCACAGGTGCTGCATCGTCTGCATCATAGGGCGCGTTCTGGCGGATTTCGCTGCGACAGTTACACAAAACCGTGTATACTCGCGGACATGGCGCCGGCGAGCGCTGCTCTCGATCCGACGAGTTCGCTAAACTTGACCCTCGACCCGCGCATGTGGGGCCGTGGCGCAGCTGGGAGCGCGATTGCATGGCATGCAATAGGTCACGAGTTCGAATCTCGTCGGCTCC
>Ga0209220_1000579_pt1 | contig 11778 bp, 13 predicted proteins | sample BlaSpr_A8_OM3_M3_FD_187984 | JGI IMG/M metagenome (GOLD analysis project Ga0209220, IMG submission 187984) | Forest soil microbial communities from Thunder Bay, Ontario, Canada - Black Spruce, Ontario site 2_A8_OM3_M3 (SPAdes) (version 2) | ecosystem: Environmental > Terrestrial > Soil > Boreal... | reverse complement strand
CGATCTCGCAGCTGCCGGCCGCGAAGAAAGCGAAGGTGCTGCCCTTCATCACCGAATGGTGCACCTGGCGCGCCGCGGACTTCAGCGGGCGCGAGCTCATGCAGGCCTACGGCTGGGTGATGGCGATGCGCGAAGCGGCGGCGGCCGCCTGCCAGCGCTATGACTTCGTGCTGTCGCCGACTTCGCCGGTCCTGTCTTATGGCGCCGAGCAGGCAGCGCCGAGCAACGACCCGCGCAACGCGCTGCCGCACATCGCCTTCACGGTGCCGCACAGCATATCTGAGCAGCCCGCGGCGTCGATCAACTGGGGTTACAGCGCGGAGGGCTTGCCGATCGGAATTCAGATCATTGGTCGGCGCTTCGACGACGCCGGCGTGCTCGGTCTTGCGCGCACGATCGAAACGCTGCGCCCCGCGCAGCGCGCCTGGCCCGAGCCGTGAAGCCGTTCCCGTAAACTACGCGCATGGACCGCCTGGAAGCCGCTGCGATCGCCGTCCCGGGACTCGAAGTGCGCGTCGTGCAGCGCTGTACTTCGACCAACGACCTGCTCCTGCAGGAGCGCGGCGCGGCGCGCCCGCTGCTGCTCGTCGCGGAGGAGCAGACCGCCGGCCGCGGCCGCCGCGGACGGCGCTGGCACAGCGCTCCCGGCGCGAGCATCACTTTTTCGCTGGCGCGACGCGTCCGGCGGCCGCCACGCGAGCTCGCGGCGCTCTCGCTCGTTGCCGGGGTTGCGGCGACGCGCGAGCTGCGGCGCCTCGGCGTCGCGCAGGCAGCGCTCAAATGGCCCAACGATCTCGTGGTGAACGGCGCCAAGCTGGGCGGCATCCTGGTCGAGACGCGCAGCCAGGCCGCGCTCTCGCACGCGGTGATCGGCATCGGCATCAACTGCCGCGGTGATGAGAAGCTCGGGCGGCGGCTGCGGCGCCGCATCGCTTCGCTCGACCAGTACATTGAAGTGCGCAGCCGCAACGAGATCATCGCCCGCATCGCAGGCGCTCTGCTCGAGGCGCTCGATGCGTTCGAGCAAAGCGGTCTCGCAGCGGTGCGCGCGGAATGGGAAGCGATGGATGCGCATGCCGGGCAGCGGCTGCGCGTGCGGCTCGCCGACGGCCGCGTGATCAGCGGTGTGGCAAGCGGCCTTGCCGAGGATGGCGGGCTGCGCCTGCGAACGCGCGACGGGCTGTGCGCCGTGCGCAACGGCCACGTGCTCTCCGCGAGAACGGCATGATTCTCGCCATCGACGCCGGCAATTCGCGCGTGAAGTGGGGCTGGTTGGAAGATGACGGAGCCGGCGGCTCACGCTGGGCCAGCATCGCGACGGTATCGCTCATCGAGTTTGCCGCCTCGAGCGACCATATCAACCCGTTCTCGATCACGCACGAGGATCCGGAGCGCATCGTCATCTCGAACGTAGCCGGCGAGGGCGCGCACCAGCTGCTCGTGAATTGGACCAGCGTTTTCGACGCCGAGCCGCTCTGGCTGCACGGCGAAGCGGAGCGCTGCGGCGTGCGCAACCGCTATGAGCGCCCGGAGCAGCTCGGGCCGGATCGCTGGGCGGCGCTGGTGGCGGCACGCGCTGTGCACACGGGGCCCTGCCTGATCGTCAATGCCGGCACCGCCACTACCATCGACATGCTGTCGGGCGACGGCGCGTTCCTCGGCGGCGCCATCTTCCCCGGCGCCGACCTGATGCGCTTCGTGCTGCACGAGCATACCGGTCGCCTGCCGATCCAGGAAGGCAGCTACCGCGATGCGCCGCGCAATACCATCGACGCGATCGAAACCGGCAGCCGGCACGCGCAAGCCGGTGCCGTCGAACGGATGCACCGCGCGATGGGCGGCAATCCGCTGTGCATCGTTTCGGGCGGCGCCGGGCGCCAGCTTCTCGACATGCTGCCGTTCCAGTCCCGCTACATCGAGAACCTGGTGCTCGACGGCCTTGCGCGCATCGCGTTGAGCGAGCGCGCCGTAGCGCGATGAGAACGCTGTTCCTTCTCCTGGTTCTCGCCAATGTCGCGTTGCTCGCCTGGTCGCGGTTCGTCGCCGCGCCCGATGCCGCGAGCGAGCCCTTGCCGATGGCGCGTCAGATCGAGCCGGAAAAGCTGAAGATCATCAGCCCGGACGACCTGCCTGCGGTGCCGGTAGCGAAAAAGCCGGCACCGGTGCCGCCCCTGCCGGCGGCCTGCCTCGAATGGGGCAGCTTCACGGTCGCCGACGCACCGCGCGCCGAGAAGGCGCTCGAGCCGCTCGCGCTCGGCACCCGGCTGGGCCAGCGCCGCACCGAGGAAATCGCAGGCTGGTGGGTCTTCATTCCGCCGCAGGGCAGCCGGCAGGCCGCGCTGAGAAAGGCCGCCGAGCTGAAGGCGCTCGGCGTTGACGATTACTTCATCGTGCAGGAGGAAGGCGAGCACCGCTGGGCCGTGTCGCTCGGCGTGTTCCGCAGCGAGGACTCGGCGCAGGCGCGGCTCGCGGCGCTGCGCGGCCAGGGCGTGCGCACCGCCCAGGTCGGCCCGCGCGAGACCCTCGTGCCGAAAGTGTGGCTGCAGGTGAAGAGCGTCGATGCGCCGCTTCAGGCGCAACTCAGGGAAATCGCGCGCCAGGTCGAAGGCAGCGAGCTGAGGGAATGCCCCTAGCCTCTTCCAGACCCCGCTAGCCGATCGGGTGGGTGCCGTCGGGCACGTGCTTCGCCACCAGCGATAACAGCCGGTCTGCGCGCACCGGCTTGGTGAGATAGCCGACCGCGCCGAGCTCCTTGCCGCGGTCGTCGCCTTCCTCCATCGAGGTGAGGAAGATCACCGGGATGTACGGCAGCGACTTGTCCGCCTTTAGAGCGGCGATGAACTCGAAGCCGTCCATGTGGGGCATGTGGACGTCCGAAATGATCAGGTCCGGCGGGCTGCGCAGCACCATGTAGCCCGCCATGATCGCGTCCTCCGCGACGTGCACGTCGTACCCGGCCGCGCTGAGATGTAGCCGAAGCAGTCCACGGATGCTTTCGTCGTCGTCAACGACGAGGATGTTGGCAGCCATCGAAGTCCGATGTCGGCAAGTCTAGATCAATTAACGCCGACTAGTGCGCGTGTGCACGCATCTGCGCCCTTACCGACTGAGAGTACAATCGCCAACTGTACCGAACAAGCCATGAAACAAACCGCCCTAATCGTCGCCCTTGTCATTTGCGCTCCGGCGTACGCTCAAACTTATAAGTGCGTGGATCAGCGCGGCGTGACGCACTATTCGGACAAGCCGCTACCAAACTGCAAGAGCGAAATAATCAAAATCCAGCGCGGCGGCGCGGCGCCAATGGAATCCGCATCACCTCGCGCGGCAGCGAGGACTACGCAGGAGCTCCAACGCCAGTGCGCGCGGGACATGCAGGAATATTCCCGCTTAACCCCCAGCCGTCGCGATGCCGGCGCGAACGATGAAGTTCGTCAGCAGCGGCTTGAAGCCTTGCGCGAGCAGCTTCGCGGCTGCAGCTGATACGCCCCTGAGTTTTCCTTAGCTGCGTCGCTTGGCTCGAGGAGCGCAGCCTCGTAATTGATGGTGCTGGTGGCCCGACTCGAACGGGCGACCTACTGATTACGAATCTCTTACCCTGCTGCTACCTAAGGTATCACAGGCGAACATTCGGCTTCCCTTTGCGGTTCAATGCACTGGCCGAAGCGAACATGCGCGCCGCCCGCGAGATGCGCGTGATTGATGCTACGGTTATTGAACCGAGCGCGGCCGAGCCAATAGATATTTTCGAGAACTAGGCATGCGGGAGCAGAGCTAGTTTGATCTGCACGCGTTGCCTTCCCATCTCCATGACCGAATTACTCCACCGACAAGCTCAAAGGTCGCATTACACTGCTGTGAATACGCAAACCCGGGAGAACCTCCAACAGGCCGCGTATATACCGTGTTGCCTACTGCGTAGCTTTGGTAACTAGGCGCAACGCCTGGCACGTAGCCCTGAGCAGAACGCGCGTACGTTAGGTACTTGCTGTTCGCGGTTTCATAAACGCCAGAAGGCGGCCCCCACGATCGGACCAAGTCGTCTTCGCTGTGTCCTACCCAACTGTTGAGCTTGTCTTCGAATTTCGCCGTTGTGACACAGCCGGCGAGAAGGGCGACGATAGCCGCCCAGGCGATCGACTTTCTCATTGTCTGCTTTCGAATAAGTCGTACGGGCAGCGTACCAAGTAACAGCATTCGACTGGATTGTCTGTGTGGTATCGAACACGAACTACCTTGCGGACTTCTTATCGAGCGTCGGCTTCAAATCTACGCCGTCCGCGCCCATGACCTGCGGGCGGTGCTTAGTGAAGCGTTCGCGCTCGCGGAACATGGTGCTGCAGCCGCGGCATTCATAGGCTTGCGTCAGTCGTGTCCGGCCGTCGCGCCCCCTAACTGAAACTTGGGTAAAGCCGTCCGAGCCGCATATCGGGCACTCGAAAGGAATCATTAAATTTGTCATACTGTATATCTGAACAGTATGCCGCGCATAGTTGCGAATTGTCCATCGGCCGCGCGAAACGGGCGGGTCGGGAAATGGTGTAGCCTTCAATGAAACGGCGCTTTAGACGGTTATCTGCTCATCCTATGGCGGGCCCATCGCTCGATGGTTTGGTTAGCCGCGACCTGCTGAAATGGGCGCGGGAAACGTCGCGATTGGACGTGCCTGCCGCTGCCAAGAAAATGAACAAACCAGAGGCGAGAATCCGTGCTTGGGAGGCCGGCGAGCAGGTTCCTGCACTGGCGCAGTTGCGCCAGCTCGCGAAAATCTACAAGCGCTCTATCGGTGTGTTCTTCCTCGAAGCGCCACCGGCTGCTACGGAACAACCCGCCGACTTCCGCAGGTTTGAACTCAGTACGGAACATCTCGTGAGTAGTGACCTTGCGAACGGTATCCGCGAGGCTGAAGCCAAACGGGACGCCGCGCTCGGTATCTACGCGCAGTTGGAGGAGGAACCCCCCGCCTTTGACCTTGGGTTGGCTGGAATGCTTCAGCCCGAACCAATGGCCGAGCATCTGACACAAAAACTCGGCATTACGATGAACGATCGCCGAGCATGGGCGAACGACTATGACGCTTTGAACGCATGGAAAGCCGCCGTCGAGTCGCTTGGCGTCCTCGTCATGCAGATTAGTGGCGTCGAAGTTAGCGAAATGCGCGGGTGCTCGCTCGCACTCTTCCCACTGCCGGTCGTCATCCTAAACAGCACTGATCGGCCCCTTGGAAGGGTATTCACTCTGTTGCACGAACTCGCGCACCTTGCTCGCGCCGAAAGCAGCCTATGCGACGTGCGAGACGAGGCACCGCGCGGTGACAGGGAACAGTCAATCGAAACCTATTGCAATCACGTCGCTGGCGCGATCCTGCTTCCTTTCGATCATTTGCTGCAACATCCTGCTGTTGCAAACGCTCGCGCTGCTGAATGGGGTGCCGATACCTTGGCGACGCTGCGAAGAACATTTTGGGCGAGCCGCGAGGCCATCCTTCGGCGTCTACTCATGGCCGGAAAAACTTCGCAGGCGTTCTACCAGCGGATGCGGGAGGAATATAGGCGGGAACACGCTGGCGACGAAGGGGACTCTAGCGCCGGCTTCGCAAGTTTCCCTCGCCGCGTCGTCCTGGCGAACGGTCGGTTTCTTACTAGGCTTGTCGTTGATGCGTATGACTCGGCCGTTATCACCGGTTCTGAGTTGTCGCGCATCCTAGGGACGAAGATCGACCATTTACCCAAGATCGTCGACGTGCTCAAGCACCGGGAGGCGGCGTGAGATGGTGCTTTGACACCAGCGCGCTAATCGAACCTTGGGTCCGGCACTATCCACCAGAGATGTTCGAACCGCTTTGGGACAAACTAAAGGAGTTGGCGGAAAGCGGCACGATAGCGGCGCCAGTCGATGTTCGCATTGAGCTTGAACGGCAGAGTGACAACCTGTGCAAGTGGGCAAAGGCGTTGGACAACTTCTTTGTCGACACTGACCGCGCGCTGTTACAGAAGTCGAAGGACATAATCATTGCGCACGCTGGTTTCATCGATCCAAAGTCGACTAGATCAGGGGCCGATCCATTTGTTGTCGCGCTCGCCGAGATCAGCGGTGTTCCCGTTGTCACGTACGAAACGATGGGCAAGGCGAAGACCCCAAAGATTCCGAACGTTTGCCGGGCCCGCGGCATTCGTGTTGCATCATTCGTTGAGGTTCTGCGTGCTGAAGGGTTCAAGTTGTAGCAGTGGGCAACGAGTGATCTAAGGGCACGAAGCGGTTTCGCGGCGTAGCGTTTATGCGGGGAGACTTACATGCCAATGTACGAGTATTGCCGCCGGTTCCACTTCGCGGCCGATATGAATGGAGATGGGGTTTTTACTATCTCCGACGTATTCCTAATAGCCAAACAAATTTGGCTCTTACCCGCCAACCTGATAGTCGGGACGCTACAAGAGATCCCAATCATCGCCACGTTTTTTGAAATGGATTGCTCTACGGGACAAAGTTTCGGCGGTGCAATCTTTTCGCTGTTCGCCTGGTTCATCATTTTTATAGTCTTGGGAGTCATGCTAGGGAAGTGAATTCGAAACAGGAGAGGCCCTTTGGAGGAGTCGGGGCGTCGGCGGATCAGTATTGCAGTCGATATCGACGGCCGCAGGTGCGCGGGCTATGGGCGGATCCGAAGCCGGTGGCGCCTTAGGAATGGCGCCGAAGGCAGTAGAAAAAGGGGGGAGGGGCATGAAGGCTTCTATTGCTATCTTGGCGGCGATCGTCTTGGTTCTTTCGTGGTTTCTGAATGCACAGCGTAGTGAGATTGCCGAACTAACTTCGAAACTAAACGACAAGGCTGCCCGTGAGGGGCTAGAACAGCAGCAAAAGTGTGCGCTACAGGCAGAGAAGATATTTGGCCAGTTGGGTTACAAGCTGAATGATCCGAGAAGCAAGATCTTCGCGTCACTCCAAAGTCACTACAGCGCGAAACAGAACAAATGCTTTATGACTGTGGAAACCACCGATATGGGCACCGGCACGCTTGCCAACACCAAGTACCTATTCGATGCGTTCGAGCAGAGGGGGTACGCCGAATATATGTGGATAGCGGACAAGGTTAAGAAATACTGGGAGGTACCGCCGATAACTTGCAAGCTGACTCCCTCGTCCGCGAATGAGCGCATTTGTAAGTCAGAGGACGAATACAAGGCTTTTGTAGCTACTTACATGGAATGATGAGACAGCAAAGATGGAGGGATGGTGGGCTATGAAAGCGGCTGCGCAGTATGAGTGACCTGTCATGCCCTATTTGCGGATTCGATGGAATGCAATCCACGGATCATCCAGATACAACGGCCTACACCTGTCGCCGTTGCGGAAAATTCAGTCTCACCGGGACAGCAGGGGCAGTTGCTAAGGCTACGAATGCTGACCCTCGAGCCATCGCCAACGTCAGCGCTTGGATTCGAGAAAACCAAGGCATCAAACTAGATTCACGCGACCTAGAAAGGTTGTGGCAACTGCGCACCCCGCCCGTTGCAGAGCGGGCTACAAAGCTGCTCCAGGAGCTTGCGCGCCAACATCCTAGGGCTGGCGAAACATTCGAATTTCACTTTCCAGACGTGGGTACAACAGACCCCGGCTGGATTGCCGTAACGTGGTCAGAGTCTATAAACGAAGTCCAGTATCTCTTGATCGACTATTTACTCGGCGCCATTGGTGCAATTGACGGCCAAACCAGTGCCGCTATTAGTGGAGGGGCCTTCCTAATAGGCGGTCGCGTCACCCCCCGCGGCCATGAGCTCCTCGAGGAATTGCGCGAAGGAAATCCCGAAAGCCCGATCGGCTTTTGTGCGATGTGGTTTGCCGATGACGTGAGGCCGCTATGGACTGACGCAATCGAGCCGGCAATCCACGCCGCAGGATACGAGCCGAAGCGGATCGATCAACATGAGCATGTCAATCGTATTGACGATGAGATCGTGGCCATGATCCGGCGCAGCCGGTTCGTGGTCGCAGATTTCACCGGGCAACGCGGAGGCGTGTACTTCGAAGCCGGCTTTGCGCTCGGCCTTGGCCTGCGCGTGATCTGGCTGTGTCGCGAGGATCAGCTAAAAGACGTTCACTTCGACACCCGGCAATACAACTTCCTTATCTGGAAACCGGGCGAATACGCCGACCTGGCGAAGCGACTCCAGAACCGAATTGAGGCTGCCCTAGGACGAGGCCCAATAAAGCGCTGACGACGGACGCTGTACCGCGAGCGCCTTCAATTTGATCTGTTACCTAGGCTGTTACCTACGTTCGGTTTTGGTGCTGGCGGCGTGACTCGAACACGCGACCTGACGCTTACGAAGCGACTGCTCTACCAACTGAGCTACGCCAGCAATTCCGAAGGGATTTTCCGCCGCACCGCCGAACGCTGCAACCTCGTTGGACTGGCTGAAAAGCACGGGGGGTTGACTGCGGATTACGAATCAGTTGCTCTACCAGCTGAGCTACACCAGCGGTCCGGTGCCCCGCGAGCCGCGCATTATACGACACGCCCTCCCGCAACCCGGCGGGTCGTGAAGTACATCACGTATGTTGCGCTGCTCCGCGCCGCCAGTCGGCGATTCCAGCCGCCTGTCGCCGGGTTTTGCCGGCTGAGACCATGCATCCGTAGCATGGCGACTACCAGAAGGGAGGCTTCATGCGCAGCGCAAGGGGGTTTACCCTCATCGAAGTGATGATCACGGTCGCGATAGTGGCGATTCTCGCGGCCATTGCCGTCCCTTCCTATACCGACTACATCACCCGCAGCAAGATCCAGGAGGCGACGTCGAGCTTGCTGGCGATGCGGACCAAGGTCGAGCAGTACTTCCAGGACAGCCGAACCTATATCGGCGCGTGCGCAGCGGGCACCGTAGCGCCGCTGCCGGCAGGCCTCAAATACTTCACCGTCTCCTGTCCGACGCTCACGGCGACGCAATACATCATCCGCGCCGATGGCGGCATCGCCGGCGATGATCAAAGCATGGCCGGCTTTCGCTTTGAGATCAACGAGGCAAACGCACGCACTACGGCGACGGTGCCGGCCGGCTGGAACCTTCCGGCCACGACCTGCTGGGTGCTGAAGAAGTCCGGGTCATGCTGAAGCGTCGAGCGCAGCACGGCTTTACCTTGGTCGAGGTCATGATCTCGCTCACCGTGCTCGGCATCATACTGATGATGGCGCTGCCGTCCTTCGCGGAATGGCTGCAGAACCAGCAGTTGCGGGCAGCGAGCGAGGCCAACCTCAACGGCCTGCAGTCGGCGCGCGGTGCCGCCATCCGCCGCAACGTCCTCGTGCAGTTCGTCTCGGGACCCGGTACGGGCTGGACGGTGAGCGAAGTCGGAACGGGCGTGCTGGTCCAGTCGCGCGCGCACGAGGAAGGATCGCCAAATGCCGCAGTAGCCATAACGCCCGCTGCGGCGACAACGGTAACGTTTTCGCCCTTAGGCAGCATCGTCGCCAATCCCGACGCCTCCGCCACGGCGACGCAGTTCGACTTCAGCAACCCGGGCGGAGGCAGCTGTCAGCCCGGCGGCCCGATGCGCTGTCTGAGAGTAGTCGTCTCCGGCGGTGGCAGCCTGAAGATGTGCGATCCCATCGTCGTTGCACCGGACCCGCGGGCATGCTGAAAAACGGAGCCCTCATGCGAATTCCTCCTCAGGCGCCGAAGCGCGAAGACGGTGTGATGCTCCTCGAAGCGCTCATCGCCATTCTGATCTTCTCGATCGGCATCCTGGCCGTCGTCGGCTTGCAGGCCGTTACGATCAAGAACGTCACAGAGTCCAAGTACCGGACGGAGGCGGCGTTCCTTGCCAACCGGCTGCTGTCGCAGATGTGGACGGATGCCGGAAACATCGCGTCGTATGCATATCCGGGCAGCGGCGCAGTTCCGACCCGGCTGACAGACTGGGTCACCCAGGTAAACAAGCTTCCCGCCGCAACGACGGTGCCGCCAATTGTCACCATCACCGGCGCGAGCGCTTCGGGTGCAACCGTGCAGATCCAGGTGCGCTGGCAGCTGCCGGAAGAAGCTTCCCAAGGGCTGCCGCCGCACAACTACATACTCATCGCTTCGGTCTACACGAGCTGATCATGCGCGCCATAACTATACGCAGCGCCGCCGCCGGCTTCAGCATGGTGGAGCTGATGGTCGCCATGTTGATCAGCCTGATCGGCGTAATCATCATCTTTCAGATATTCGAAGCATCGGAGGGCGTGCGGCGCACTACGACCAGCGGCGGCGACGCGCAGCAAAACGGCGCCATCGCCCTCTACGCCATGCAGTACGACTTGCGCAACGCCGGCATGGGGATCAACGACACCCTCTATGCCGGCTGCAATATTGTCGGCTACGACTCGGCGCGCTCGACCCCCAATTTCCCTCCTGTCGGGAATCCCATGATTGTTGCGCCGGTGGTGATCACCCCGAGCGGCACTCCGACGCTCCCTGACCAGCTTACTGTCCTTTATGGCTCGCAAAACCAGATCGCAAATTCGACCACGCTGGTCGCCAATATGACTTCGGCGACCTCGCCTCTCACAGTGCAGACGCGCTTTGGCGTCCGCGCCGGCGACCTGCTGCTCCTGCTCGAGCCGGGGAGCGGGAAGAACTGCGTCTTCATGGAAGTGACCTCCCTTCCCGCGACACCGAGCAACCAGGTGAATCATGACTCCGGAGCCTACACGCTCGCCGGCGGCGCTTCGGTCGCTGCCCGGTTCAATCCCGCGGGAGGGATGGGCGTAACCTACGGCGGCGCTAATACGGCCAACGTGACGCGGTTGTTCAACCTGGGCAATCTCAACGATGGCATCAACTTCGCGGCTTCGCAGAACGTCACGGTGCCGGTGTACAACACTTACGCCCTGGCGAATAACACGCTCACTGTCTCCAACGCCTTCGTCATCTCCGCCGGCGTGCCAGCGGTAAATTCAATCGCGGACAACGTCGTCCACATGCGCGCCGACTACGGCGTGGACGACGGCGTCAACGATGGCTCGGTGACCTACAACACGGTGTACGCCGCAGGCGACGGCATCGTCGATCGCTTCATTTCCGCGGTGCCGAACTGGTCGCAGGTCATCGCGATTCGGGTTGCTGTCGTGGCGCGCAGCGCCCTGGCGGAGAAACCCGCAGCGGGCGCCGGCGCGCCCTGCGATACGACCACGGCCTTTCCTACTTGGTCAGGCGACACCGGGACCAACCGGTCCTTCAACCTGTCAGCGGACGCAAACTGGCGGTGCTATCGCTACCGAGTGTTCGAAACCACGGTGCCGCTGCGCAATTGGATCTGGAAATCGAGCTGATATGACACCTGCCGCGCTCCATCCCTGCAGCGCGTCGCGCCGCCAGCAGCGCGGAGTGATGCTGTTCATTTCGCTGATCGTACTGGTCGCGATGACGCTTGCCGCGGTCGCCATGATGCGCTCGGTCGACACCGCGACCTTAGTAGCCGGCAACATTGGTTTCCGGCAATCGGCGGTCAATGCCGCTGACCAAGGCGTGCAGAGTGCTTATACATGGCTTGGCACGACTGTCGCCACGGCAGGAATCAACACCGACAGCGCGGCCAATGGCTATTCTTCGAGTGTTCCCGCAGGCGAGGCACCGGACTGGTACACCAACTCCGCCAGCTGGTTGAACGCCTTTGCGGTCCCGCTTACGTGTCCCGCAATGGGTCTCGTTGGGCAGGACTGCGGAAGAAATACGGTGTCGTACGTCATTCACCGCCTGTGCCCGGTCGCCAATTGCGCGCCGCACGCCACCTGTGGCG
>Ga0209220_1000577_pt1 | contig 11794 bp, 10 predicted proteins | sample BlaSpr_A8_OM3_M3_FD_187984 | JGI IMG/M metagenome (GOLD analysis project Ga0209220, IMG submission 187984) | Forest soil microbial communities from Thunder Bay, Ontario, Canada - Black Spruce, Ontario site 2_A8_OM3_M3 (SPAdes) (version 2) | ecosystem: Environmental > Terrestrial > Soil > Boreal... | reverse complement strand
GGGGGGGGGGGGGGGGAGACACCCGTTCTGTGATGTCTGGAGCCGACGGCGAGGCCTCCGATTCGTAGCGCTGGCGGGTGGGGGTCGGCCCTCTGCCGCTGCCGCCCCGGCCGCGACCACCGCGGCGGCTGCGCCCGCGCTCGCCGCGTTCGTCGCTGCGCGCCGTACTCCCCTCGCGGCCACTGCCGCCGCGACCGCCGCCACGGCCTCCGCGACCTTCGCGCCCGGCGGCTCCCCGTGGCTGATCGGACGTCGCTGTCGGGGGAGCGCCGACAGGCGCTGAGCCCTGACCCACGGGCGGATTGGCGGCGGGCGGCATCAACTCGACCCGGGGCCGGAAGTTCGGATCAACTTCGACCACGCCGATTTTGGGGATCTCAGGTGCCCCCCCCGTGCGTGGGGCGCCACCGCGGGAGCCACGCCGGAAACGTGCGCTGCGGGCGGGTATCCCACCGGCGGACGGTGTGGGCACGCTGTACGGCGGGGGTGGCGCAGAGGACGCCGGCATGGGGATGTCATCCGCGTCCGCGTCCGATCCCGCCGGAACCGGGAAGACGGCGCGCGGGGCATCGGCCGCCGGCTCGTCCCGCAGCTTTACCGTGTACCCATCGTCATCCCTCGTCAGGTCAATCATCTCCTTGTCGTGCGCTTGGCGGAGCAGCTTCTGGACCTGCGCGGTCTCGAGCGGTGCATCGGGTTGAATCTCAGTCATCGCATCGCGCAGCTGCTCGGCGCTCACCGGCCGTTCGTCGATGCCGAGCTTGCCGATGGCCTGCTTGAGCAGCCCGAACGCATCACCGAACGAGAACCCGCTCTTGGCGGCGGCCGGCTGGGCCGGCGGCACCGCCGCGGCAGGCGTTTCGCGCGGCTCCGCCGGAGCTTCCTCGCGCTCGCGTCCGCGCCCTCTGCCCCGGCCGCCGCGGCGGCTACCGCCACGGCCTTCGCGCTCGCGCGCCGGCCGCTCCGGGGGGGGGGCAACCGCACCGAGCGCTGGCGACGCCGCTGCGCCTTCGACCTGCGGGCCGAGGGCTATTTCGTACTGACCGTTGTCGAGGCGGGTCAGCGTGATGAGCCCGCGGTGGGCCGCTTCGATCACGAACTTGCTGAAGCGCGAGAAGCCAGCGTCCTTCTCGTCGAAGTTCGGGTCGATCTCTTGCATCACCTGCTTCAGGCGGTCGGAGCGCATGACGTCGTTGTGCGCGGTCATCTGCTTCACTGCCTCGACGACCAGCTCCCATGGGTCGCGGCGCACGTACTCGACGTCGCTCGTCTTGGTGAAGCCGGCGAGCTCATTGTAGGAGTAGTACTCGTCGCAGTTCTGGATCAGCAGATCGCTGGACGATTCCCGGATCCCCACGCCGATCACGTACTTGCCGTATTCCTTGAGCTTCAGCACGAGGGACGAGAAGTCGGAGTCGCCCGACAGGAGGATGAACGTCCCGATCTCCGGCCGCGTGAACACGAGCTCCAGCGCGTCGATCGCGAGCCGAATGTCGGTGGCGTTTTTCTTGTTCGCCCCGTGCGCCGGGGCGAAAATCAGGTCGATCGACGATTCGGACAGGGGGACGATGTACTGCGGGTAGCGGCGCCAATCGGCATAGGCGCGTTGCACCGCCACCTTGCCCCGGATGATCTCCGACTGCAGCAGGCGCTTCAGCTCGGTCTGCAGATCCGAGCGAATCGCCATCGTGACGTTGTCGAAGTCGATCATCAGCGCCGCATTGGGCGCGTGGGCGGGGGGTTCTTTGTGGGCGGGGCGTGGCAAATGGTTGTGGGCTTGCTGCGGTGTCATGTGGTAGTCAATTCCGTGCCGGAGGCCGGCACACGCAGTCGTTGCTCCCCATCCCGTTCGTTCATGCTGGGAGGGCAACGACGCCGCGGTGCCGCGTCAGGCTGTTTGTTGATGGCGGGATGCGCCGTAGTTATTGCTGGCAGGGTGTTGGGGAGAGTCGCCGAGGTCACCGTGGCGCGCCCGTGCACGCTGCCTCGACCCGATGCCGAGGCCCGCAAGCGCCGCCTGATGATCCGACCCCTCGCCTACTCATCTGCCAGATGCATGAACCCTTGATAATAAGCAACATGGGCCCCGGAAAGCTACTCCCTACTCCCCCAACACCTTGATAATCACGCGTTTCCGGCGTTTGCCATCCCACTCCCCGTAGAAAACCCGCTGCCAGGGGCCGAAATCGAGCTTGCCGGCGGTGATGGGGACGATCACCTCGTGCCCGATGGTCAGACTGCGGAGGTGCGCCGCGGCGTTGTCCTCCCCGGTCTCGTTGTGGCGATACCGCTTGGGATCCCACGGCGCGATGGTGTCTTCCAGCCACTTCAGAATGTCCTCCCATAGCCCCGCTTCGTGGTCGTTCACGAACACCGAGGCCGAGATGTGCATGGCGCTCACCAGCGCCAAGCCCTCGCGCACGCCGCTCTTTTCGACCTCGGCGGCGACCTCATCGGTGATGTCGATGATCTCCTGACGCTGCTTCGTGTTGAACCACAGATAGTGCGTGTGGGACTTCATGAACCCCCCGTGTCGAATTGTCACACGCCCACGAAACCCCTAAATTGGCCCCACCAATATGGCGCTTCCTTTTCGGCGGCGAATCTTCCTCATCCTCGTCGTCATGACCGCGGTGCCGACCGTGCTCGCGGTAGCCGGCTGGGTGTTGTCGGTGCGTCGGCTGTTGCCCGCGGCGGGTGCCCGCGCCTCTGCGGAGCGAGTGGCAGCTACGGCGCGCACGCTGCTCGAAGGTGTGGACACACTGCACCTCACGGGCCGCGAGCGCGCCCTGCTCCGCCACCATTTCGATCAGGTCTCGGCATCGGTCAGCCTCGCCCGGCGCGCCGAGACATTCCTGCGCTACTACACGGCCGGCTTTGCGGTGGTCATTGTGCTGCTCGGCGCCGGCGTTCTCTACGCGGCCGTGAACCTAGCCGGCCATCTCTCGCGACAGCTGTCGCGCCCCATCGATGAGCTGGTGGGGTGGACGCAGCTGATCCGGCGTCGTGAACCATTGCCGGAGGGGTCGCTGACGCGCGGCGCGCCGGACTTCGCAGCGTTGCGACAGGCATTGCGCGAGCTGGCTGCCGCGCTGAGCGCCGCGCGCGAGCGCGAACTCGAGGCGGAGCGGCTCCGGGCGTTCCGCGAAGTGGCGCGCCGCGTAGCGCACGAAATCAAGAATCCGTTGACGTCGATGCGCATCGCGGTGGATCAGTTCGGACGCCCAGACGGGCGGACCGGCGGACGGGCGGAAACGGCACTCGAAGTGTTGCGCGCCGAAACCGACCGCCTCGAACGATTGGCCCGGGAATTCGCCGACTTCGGGCGACTGCCCGAGGGCCCGCCGAGCGAGATCGACCTCGTCGAGCTGCTGGAGGAGCTGGGCCGCACGGGCGTGCCGGCCGAGGTCCGCGTCACCGTGCGCGCCAACGGTCACCGCGGAGGCCGTACGCTGGTGGGCCACTACGATCCGCTGCGGCGTGCGTTCGCGAATCTGCTCCGCAACGCCGCGGAGGCGATGCAGGGTCGCGGCGCCATCGATGTCACGGTCGCGGGAGACGGTAGCGGCCTGGCCATCACCATCGCCGACCACGGGCCCGGCATCCCGGCCGAGCTGCGGCAGCGCGTGTTCGAGCCCTACTTCACGACCAAGACGGACGGCACCGGACTCGGCTTGGCGCTGGTGCGCTCGACGCTCGAGGCCCATCGCGGCACGATCGCCGTCACCGAGACGCCCGGCGGCGGCGCCACGTTCGCCATCGTGTTTCCTCCCTCGGCATGAGTCCCCGCGTTCTGCTCGTCGACGACGAAGCCAACATCCGCAAAATGGTTGGCGCGCTGCTCGAATCGGAAGGTTTCGAAACCGTCGAGGCGGCGGACGGCAACGCTGGGCTCGCGCGGGTGACCGACGATCCGCCCGACGTGGTGCTCCTCGATCTGATGATGCCGCCCGGTCCGGACGGGCTCGCCACGCTCGAGCAGATCAAGAAGCGGGCGCCGCACGTACCCGTGGTGATGATGAGCGGTAAGGCGAACCTCGCCGACGCCGTGCGCGCGACGAAGCTGGGCGCGTTTCAGTTCCTGGAAAAGCCGCTCAATCCCGAGGGCATTCTGGTGGCGCTGCGCGGCGCGCTGGAGCTGGGGCGCACGCTCGCCGAGAACCGCCGCCTGCATGAAGATCTGGGCCACGCCGACCCGCTGGTCGGCACGAGCGCGGCCATGGAGGAGCTGCGCGCGTTGATCGCGCGCGTCGCGCCGACCGAATCCCGAGTGCTGATCACCGGGGAGTCCGGCACGGGCAAGGAGCTCGTGGCCTCGGCGATTCACCGCCAGAGCTCGCGCGGGGGGGCGGGCAAACCGTTTGTCACCGTCAACAGCGCGGCGCTGCCGCGCGACCTCGTCGAGTCCGAAATGTTCGGCCACGAGCGCGGCGCGTTCACCGGCGCCACGGAGCGCCGCCACGGCCGCTTTGAGCTGGCCGACGGCGGCACGCTGTTCCTCGACGAGGTCGGCGATCTGGGCGCCGAGGCCCAGGCGAAGCTGCTGCGCGTGCTCGAATCGGGCGTCATCGAGCGGGTCGGCGGCGAGCGGCCGTTTGCCGTGAACGTGCGCGTGATTGCCGCAACCAACAAGGAGCTCGGCCAGGCGGTCCGGCAGGGGCAGTTCCGCGAGGACCTCTGGTTCCGGCTCAACGTTCTGCCCATTCACATTCCGCCGCTCAGAGAGCGGCCCGACGACGTCGCCCCGCTGGTGCGCCACTTCGCCGCGCGCTGCGCCGCGCGCCTCGGTCGCCCCGTGCGCTTCGACGCGGGCGCGGTGCCGCTGCTCGCGGCGTACGCGTGGCCCGGGAATGTGCGCGAGCTCGCGAACATCGTGGAGCGCCTCGCCATTCTCGCGACGAGTGACACGCTCACCGCCGCCGACGTGGCACGCGTGCTCCCCCAGGATGGCGGACCGCGAAACCTCGAAACGCCCTGGCGCGACGTCGCGTTGACGGAATCGCTCGATCAGCGCGAACGCGAGATCATCGCCCAGGCGCTCTCGGTGTCGCGCGGCAACGTGGCGGAAGCGGCCCGCCGACTGATGACCGACCGTGCCAATCTCTACCGGCGGATGCGGCGGCTGGGTATTGAGCCGCCGCGCAACGTGACGGGATGAGATCCCTCGGCCCCAACTAAGGCTCAATCATGCTCGCGCTTCTTCTCGTTCTCGCAACGATCCAGGACACGACGATCGTCATTTACCCCGACAGCTCGAGCGCGACGCTGCAGCCGCGCATGCTGCCGCGCGTGGTGGCCGACGAGGTCATCCGCCTGTACAACGCCCCCACCACCACGCGCCTGGTCGGGCGCACGCGGCTGCCGCGCGGCAACGAGTGGCGCGGCGACGTCGCGGTGCGTAACGGCCCGGCGTTCGTCAGCGGGCGCGTGCAGGGCACGCTGCTCGCCATCAACGGCGACATCCTGCTGGAGCCGGGCGCAGACGTGAGCGGCGACGTGATCGTCGTCGGCGGCACCGTCCAGGGCGCGGCCGCGGCGCGGATCGGCGGCGAGGTGCGCCAGTACCGCGAGCCATTGCTTTACAAGCTCCGCAGCGAGGGCGACGAGATCGTCTACGCACCGAACCTGCGGCGCCGGTTATGGAATCCGGGCGCGCGCGTCTCCTGGGGCGCCGCCGATTCGCGCTCGTCCCTGACCATCGCAACCGGCGGGACGTTCAACCGCGTGGAGGGGCTGCCGATCGTCTTCGGCCCCCTGTTCGACTGGAGACTCCAGCAGAATGCACGGTTGCGCGTGGACGTGCTGGGAGTGTTCCGCTCCGCGGGCGATCTCTCCGACAAGCGCAGCGATCTGGGCTACATGTTCCGGACCGAGCTCCGCTCCGGAGACGTCCGCCCCGTCGGGATCGGCCTGCGCGCCTACGACGTCGTCACGCCGGTCGAAGACTGGGGCCTGCGCAACGCGGAGGTGGGGTGGAGCGCGTTCCTGTTCGCACGCGATTACCGCGATTACTACCTCAACAAGGGGTGGGCCGCGCGCGTGTTCGCGAACCCCGAGCGGCAGCTCGCGCTCTCGCTCGAGCTGCGCCGTGACTGGCAGACGAGCGTGGCCACCCGCGACCCCTGGACCGTGTTTCGCAATTCGGACCCGTGGCGTCCCAACCCGCCGATCGACGAAGGGCACTACACCACCATCGGCGCCAACGTGACGCTCGACACGCGCAACGACGTCGACGATCCCACGGCGGGGTGGCTGGTGCGTGCCGCGTTCGAGCACGCCCGCAGCAAGGACGTGGCTCCCCAGACGCTCCCCGCGACGGTGCGTGATTCGCTTCCGACCAACGGACCGTACGCGTTCAATCGGTTGTTCTTCGACCTGCGGCGCTACACGCGGATCAGCCCCTCGGGCCGCGTGAATCTGCGACTCGTGGGCGGTGGCTGGCTGGGCGGCGATCCGCTGCCGCTGCAGCGGCGCCTGTCGCTCGGCGGGCCCGATCCGCTCCCCGGCCACCCGTTCCGCGCCAGCGCCTGTAACCGCAACATCACCGATCCGACCTTTGCGGGGACGCGGTTGGCAGCGTGCGACCGCGTGCTGGCATTCCAGGCGGAATACCGGGGGCATTTGAAGCTCAACTGGAGCTACAACCCCTGGCGGGACGAGAGCGCGAAGGGAGACGAGAGCACCTCGCCCTTCTGGCTCGAGGGCCTGGACCTCGTCGTCTTTACTGACGCGGGTCAGGCGTGGCTCGTCGGGAATGGGCCGGGGCTGGTGCCGGGCAGCCACCTGCCGACGTTCGAGAGCTGGCTCGTCGACGTCGGACTCGGCGTGGACTGGGGAGGCTTCGGGATGTACCTCTCGAAGGCGGTAACCACCGGCGAGAAACTGCGCTTCACGGTCCGGCTCGACCACCGGTTCTAGGGTGCGGCGCGGGCAGGTCCACCGTTTGGGCGCCCCGCTCTGGGGCGCCCTCCTCTGGGGTGCGGCGGCCGCGCTGCCCCTGACGGCGGCGGCGCAGGCACCGTCGTTCACCGTGACGGTGCAGAGCGATGTCCCGCGGGTCCGCAGCACCGGCTTGCTCGCCGACGGCAAGTTCGTGGCGCTGATGCGCTCGGGCTTCCCGCTGCGGCTGCACTACACGCTGGAGCTCTGGAAGGTTCGCGCCAGCTGGTTCGACCAATTCGTCCGTGAGGCCTCGTGGGATGCGGTGGCGCGCCACGACCCGCTCGCCGACGACTTCGTATTGATCCGGCAGGGCGGCGCCGTCAGCCGCTACGCGACGTCCGAGGAGCTGGCGCACGCGCTGGAGATTCCCTACACCGTCACGATGCGGCCAACCGGCAGCGGGCGCTTCTACTTCCTGGCGCGGCTCGAGGTCACGACGCTCAACGACACCGACCTGCAGGAGTTGTCGCGCTGGCTCTCAGGGGACGTGGGACCGGCGGTGTCGGGCGAGGGGAATCTGGGCGAAGCGTTGGCGCGGGGCGCGCAGCGCGTGCTGGTGCGGCTGGCGGGACTGCCGCGCCAGCGGCTGGAGGCGCGGAGTCCTACGTTCCGAATTGGCGGTCAATAGCGGCGCGAATCTCCTGCAGCGACGTCCCGCGGGCGGCGAGCTGGCTCGCCAGCATCGCCTCCCCCATGCAGATATCGCAATGCGCGCCGTGCTCAGACTCGAAGCACGTGAGCAGCGAGCGGTGCCCAGCGTGTTTGGAGCAGTCGCAGTGGCAGTAGACGCCGTCGAGCGTGGCGGCTGCGGCCCGCGCCGCGGCGTAGGCCTCGGCGGCCCCCGGGGTTCCTGGAACAGCATTACCCACCAGGACCTTGTCGGCCGTGATCCCTGTCCGCGGATTAGGATGGATCGACGCCCCGGCCGGCCGCGACATCAGGACCACCGCCGCGAGCGCGACCGCGGCCGCCCCCGCGACGAACCAGGGAGTCTTTCCGCTCACAGCGATTCGAGGGTCGCCAGCACGTCCGCCCCGTAAAACAGGCGGATGTACTTCGCCTGCGTCCGCGTGAGGCGGCGAACCGCCCAGGAGAGATGCACGAAGTGCGGCTCGTGTGGCGCCCGCAGCGGGTGCATCCCCACCTCTTCGGGCAGCAGGTTCCCCTTGCGGGTATTGCAGCTCGAGCAAGCCGTGAGGACGTTCGTCCACGCGTTCGTGCCGCCGCGGGACAGCGGCACGAGATGGTCGCGCGTGAGACACTCCCGCTGCCGCAGCTCCAGCTGCGAGCGGCCGCAGAACTGGCAGCGGTAGTTGTCGCGCGCAAACAGGAACGTGTTCGTGACCTGACGCCGGAACCGCCGCGGCACATGCACGAACCGCACGAGCCGGATGACGGCCGGGCGCGGGATCGCCAGGCGCTCGCTGTGGACCGGCGTGCCCTCCGCCTCGACCACCTCGGCCTTGCCGTCGATGATCAGGCGAAGCGCCCGGCGCACGGGCACCATGGTCAGCGGCTCGAACGACGCATTGAGCGCGAGACAGCGCACTCGGGGTCTCCCTGTCGAAAAAATGGCCGTCTCGCTCGGACGGAACGAGGCGGCCACATATGCTAACACGGCCGGCAAACCCGAAGCAAGTGAGGCGGTTACGGGGGAGGCGAGGGGGCGGGGGGGGCGGGGGGGGCGAACGCGCGCTGCAATTCCTCGATTTGTGCCTCTACGGACGCGCGCGAGGCGCCCCCAGGCGTCGCGCGGGTCTCCACGCTCTGCTCCCAGCTCCCCAATTGCGCCACCGCCGCACCGAGGGCGGGATGGATCCCGGCCGCGACGGGGAGCGGCACCCGGTCGAGCGGCACCCCTGCCTGTTCGGCAGCCCGCACGAGACGCCCTACCAATCCATGGCTCTCCCGGAACGGCACGCCGGTCTCGACTAGTAGATCGGCAAGATCGGTAGCGCGCATGGCGGGATCGAGCGCCGCCGCCATCCGTGCGGCGTTGACGGTGAGCGTGTCGATCGCCCCGGTGACCGCGGGCAGGACGGCTGCCAGCGTATCACACGCGTCGAACAACAGCGCCTTGTCTTCCTGCAGGTCCTTCTGGTAGCCGGCGGGGATGCCCTTCAGCGTCGTCAGCAGCGCGATGAGATCGCCGAACAACCGGCCGGCCTTCCCGCGCGCCAGCTCGAACACGTCCGGGTTCCGCTTCTGCGGCATGAGGCTCGATCCGGTGCTGAACGCGTCCGACAGCGTCACGAACCCGAACTCGCCGCTCGCGTAGGTGATCAACTCGGCGCCGAGGCGGGAGAGGTGCGTGCCGGTCAGCGCGATCGTGAACAGGACTTCGGCGACGAAATCGCGGTCGCCGGTCGCGTCGAGCGCGTTGGGCGACACGGCGCGGAAGCCGAGCGCTTCTTTGAGCAGCACACGGTCCACCGGAAATCCGGAGCCGGCGAGGGCACCCGATCCGAGCGGCAGCTCCGCCGTGCGGCGGCGCGCGTCCGAGAACCGCTGACGATCACGCACCAGCGGCCAGGCATGGGCCAGCAGCACATACGCCCAGCGGACTGGTTGCGCGCGCTGGCCGTGGGTGTATCCGGGGAGGATCGCGTCCATCCCGGCTTTGGCCTTGGCGACGAGGGTGCGGCCGAGCGCCGCCACTCCGGCGTCGAGCTCGTCGATCGCGTCCAGGGTCCAGAGGCGCAGGTCCGTCGCCACCTGATCGTTGCGCGAGCGGCCGGTGTGCAGCTTGCCGGCGACCGCGCCGACTTCGTCGTACAGGAGCCGCTCGACGAGCGTGTGCACGTCTTCGTCGGGCGCCCCGACGGCGGCGCCGTCGGCGAGCCGGTCGGCGACGCGATCCAGTCCTTCGAGCAGTTGGGCTTCTTCCGCGGGCGAGAGGACGCGGACGCGGCCCAGGGCGTGCACCCAGCCCTTGCTCGCGGCGACGTCCTGGGGCCAGAGGCGATGATCGACGGGGAGGCTGCGATTGAGCGCATCGAGCGCTTCGCTCGGTCCCAGCGCGAAGCGCCCGCCCCACATCTGATGAGTCTCAGCCGGTTGGGACATCAGAGCGTTCGGCGTTCAATCCGGCCGCAATCCTGCTCGCTAGCCCATACAGCCGGATAAAGCCCTCGGCGTCCTTCTGGTTGTAGACGTTGTCCTTACCGAACGTCGCATACGACGGCTGGTACAGCGCGTAGGGGCTCTCGCGCCCGGCGACGATCACGTTTCCCTTGTACAGCTTGAGGCGCACAGAGCCGGTGACATGCTTCTGCGTCGCGGTGACGAGCGCATCGAGCGCTTCCCGCTCGGGGGTCCACCAGCGGCCGTCGTACACCAGGTCGGCGTAGCGCAGCGCCAGCTCGTCCTTGAGCCGCAGTGTCCGGCGGTCGAGGACCATCTGCTCGAGCTCGCGGTGCGCGGCGTAGAGCACGGTACCGCCCGGCGTCTCATACACGCCCCGCGACTTCATGCCGACGAGACGGTCTTCGACGACGTCGGCACGGCCGACGCCGTGTTCTCCGGCGACGTCATTCAGCTGCTCCAGCAGCTCCACGGGGCCGAGCGGCACGGCGTCGAGGCTGACAGGCGTTCCTTCCTCGAAGCCGATCGTCACGACGACGGGCTCGTCGGGTGCCTCGAGCGGATTCTTGGTCATCACGAAGATGTGCTCGGGCGCTTCCTGGGACGGATCCTCGAGGATGCCGCCCTCGTGCGAGCAATGCCACAGGTTGCGGTCGGTGGAGTACGGCTTCTCGGCGGTCGCCTGCACCGGTACGCCCTTGGCGTGCACGTAGGCGATCAAATCTTCGCGTCCCTGGAATTTCCATTCGCGCCAGGGAGCGATCACCTGGAGGTCGGGCGCGAGCGCGGCGTAGGTGAGCTCGAAGCGCACCTGGTCGTTGCCCTTGCCCGTGCAGCCGTGGGCGACTGCTTCGGCGCCGATGCGCTGCGCCAACGCCACCTGGTGCGCCGCGGTGAGTGGCCGCGCCATCGATGTGCCGAGGAGATACGTGCGGGCGTAGACGGCGCCGGCGCGGAGTGTGGGGAAGACGAAGTCCCGCACGAATTCTTCGCGCAGGTCTTCGATGATGCAGTCGTCGGCGCCCGACCGCTTCGCTTTCTCGACCAGGCCGTGCAGCTCGCCGGCGCCCTGCCCTACGTCGGCCGCGAAACACACGACGCGGGCCCCATAGGTCTCCCGCAGCCAGGGGACGATTGCCGAGGTATCGAGGCCGCCCGAATAGGCGAGCACCACACGTGGGCCCATTTCCACTCCTGTAGGTTTATGCATGACCATGCATAAAAATACGGTGGCCTATGGAAGTGTCAAGCGGGCAGCCCGGCCAGTTCCTGGAGGCGGACCTGCACCGCCCGGCGGGCCCGCTCGCTGCGGGTGATCACCAGAATCGCGTCGTCGCCGGCGATCGTGCCGATGATCTCGCTCCACCCGGCGCCGTCCAGCGCGAGGCCGAGCGCCTGCGCGCCGCCGGTCGTCGTCTTGAGCACGAGCAAGGGGCCCACGCCTTCGGCCGAAACGAGCATGGTGGGAAGCAGCTGCTCCAGGTGGGGCCGGACGCCCGCACCCCCTTCGGGGGCGGCCGCGTAGTGCGAGCCGCCATCCGGAGCGGCGACCTTGGCGAGCCCCAGCTCGCGAATGTCCCGCGACAGCGTCGCCTGCGTCACCGCGAAGCCCTCCGCCTTGAGCCGCTCGCGGAGCTGCTCCTGGCTCCCGACCGTGTCCTGGCGGAGGAGGCGGAGGATGGCCGCGTGACGCTGCGTCTTCATGGAGCCGAATCTAGCGCGTGAACGATGCGGCCCGCGAGCACCGTGAGCAGGGCGTCGGAGGGCG
>Ga0209220_1000576_pt1 | contig 11798 bp, 11 predicted proteins | sample BlaSpr_A8_OM3_M3_FD_187984 | JGI IMG/M metagenome (GOLD analysis project Ga0209220, IMG submission 187984) | Forest soil microbial communities from Thunder Bay, Ontario, Canada - Black Spruce, Ontario site 2_A8_OM3_M3 (SPAdes) (version 2) | ecosystem: Environmental > Terrestrial > Soil > Boreal... | reverse complement strand
CCCGCCGATCCCGACACGGCCATCGCCGCGATGGGTGCGGCGTTCGCGAGCGGTCGCATTTCCGCCGCTCGCCTCGACGCGTCCGTACGGCGCGTACTCGAGGCGAAGCGACGGCTGGGGCTGTTCGCGCAGCGCACCGTGCCCCTCGACTCCATCATGCGCATCGTCGGATCCAAGGCGTTCCAGGACGCGGCGGACGACCTGGGCGAGCGGGCGCTCACCTTGGTGCGCGACACCGCCGGCACGATCGCCCGGCTGCGCGCCAGACGCAGCCGGCTCGCGGTCATCGCGTACGGCGACGAGCTCAACAGCACCGTCGGACAACGCCTCCTGGAGCTGCTGCGCCTGGGCGGCGACACCGTCAGCTTCTTCCGCCTGTGGCCGATGTCGGGTGCGTCGTCCTACGATTCGGCGCGGGTCGTGATCGCCCGGGCGCCGACTGTGGTGTTCGCGGCGAACGTGCGGCCGATTTCGTGGAAGGGGAACATCGCGCTGCCCGACTCGCTCGCCCGGCTCATCACGGTGACGGACTCAACCAAACCCACGGTGCTGGTATCGCTCGGCAGTCCCTACCTTTTGAACCAGACGCCGACGGTGAAGTCGTATGTCATCGCCTGGAGCGGCGTCCGCGCCGCCGAGCGTGCGGCCGGCCGGGCGCTGCTCGGCTGGTCGCCGATCCACGGCAAGCTGCCGATTCGCATCCCGCCGGCGTACCCGATCGGCCACGGCATCACGGTTCCCGACTCGACCGTGCCGCCGCCACGGCCGCCCGCGCGGACCATCATTCCGTGAGACTGCGCGCCCCGGGGGGGGCGGGGGGGGCACTCGTCGCGGTCGCTTTCCTGGGGGCGTGCGGGCAGCCAAGCGGCCATGCCGCGTCCGCTCCCGCGCCTCAGTCCACGGATCCACGATTCGCTACTGTCGTCGGCTATCTGCGCTCGCAGGTGGACAGCGCATTTCCCGGCGCGGTGATCGCCGTCGGCCGTCACGACCTGATCCTGCTGCTCACGGCCATCGGGCACTACGGGGTCGGCGACTCGCGGCCGGTGACGCCCGAAACGATCTACGACCTGGCATCGCTGACCAAGGTCGTGGGCCTCACGACCGCGGCGATGATGCTGGTGGACGCGGGCAGGCTCGATCTCGACGCCCCCGCGCAGCGCTACGTGCCCGCGTTCCAGGGAGCCGGCAAGGAGCGCGTCATGATCCGGCATCTGCTGACGCACTCGTCAGGCCTCCCCGCGTGGCGGCCGCTGTACAGTGAAGCCGCCACGCGAGCGGAAGCGCTGGCGCTCGTCGACACGACGCCCCTGCTCCGCCAGCCGGGCGATACGTTCGTGTACTCCGACCTCGGGGCCATCGTGTTGATGCAGGTGGTCGAGGCCGTGGCGGGTGAACCACTCGACCGGTTTCTCGACGCGCGCCTGTTCGGTCCGTTGGGGATGCATTCGACGCGATTCTTGCCACCCGAGAGTTGGCGCACCCGCATCGCGCCCACTGAGAATGACTCTTCGTTACGGCACCACATGCTGCGCGGCGAAGTGCATGACGAGAATGCCGCGCGGCTGGGAGGCGTGTCGGGCCATGCGGGGCTGTTCAGTACGGCGCCTGACTTGGCGGTGTTTGCGCAGTGGTTAATGAGCGTCCGCACGGGTTTGTTAACCCCGGGCTGGCAGCCCGGGGTTAACGCACCCAAACTGCCGTCAGGACAGGTAACCAGCTGGACCACCCGCCAGAACCTGCCGCCCGGCTCGTCGCGCGCCCTCGGCTGGGACACGCCGTCCGAGCGGTCCAGCGCCGGCACCAAGCTCTCGGCGAGCGCGTTCGGCCACACGGGTTTCACCGGCACGTCGATCTGGATGGATCCCGAGCAGGACCTTTTCATTATTCTGCTCACGAACCGCGTCAATCCGACGCGGGCCAACACGAGGATCCTGCAGGTTCGCCGCCGCGTGGCGGATCTCGTCGTCGATGCCCTCAGCGGCCCGACCTAGTCACTCCACGACAGTGCGCCAGCCGCGTCGCGTCAGGTCGCGGTAGATCACGAAGCCTCCGAAGAGGCCCAAGGCGAGGAGCAGGAGGCCGGGGCGGGTCTCGTGGAGCAGCAGCTTCCCGACGCCGAACAGCACTCCGTAGATCAGCATGCACCCCGCGATCCAGTCGAGGAGGTTGGACAGGCCGTCGCCAGCGACCTGCACGTCCGGCGCCAGCGCAGCGATCGGCGCCCAGCCCGCGCGCGATGGCCGTGTGCGGCGGTAGAACGCGACCAGTGTCTCGCGCGATTCCGGCGCGGTCAGGAATGTGACGGCGAGCCACACGACCGTCGTGATGCTCACCGTGATGATCATGATCCAGGCGAAGTCCCGGGGCTTGTCGCTGTCGAGTCCGGCGATGGTCTGCAGCAGGACGGAGGCCACGAAGGCGCACACCATCGCGGCGACCTCGCTCCACGCGTTGATACGCCACCAGTACCACCGCAACAGCAGCACGGCACCCGTGCCGGCCCCGGTCACGATCAACAGCTTCCACGCGCCGCCGATCGAGCCCATGTAGAACGTCACCACGGCCGATATCACGGTGAGCAGCAGCGTCGCGAGTTGCGACGCCCGCACGTAGTGCGGCTCGTCGCCGTCGCGCTTTATGAAGCGGCGGTAGAAGTCGTTGACGAGATAGCTCGCGCCCCAATTCAGCTGCGTCGCGATCGTGGACATATACGCGGCGGCGAACGCCGCGACCATGAGTCCGCGCAGCGACGACGGCAGGTGGTCGATCATGACCCGGATGTAACCCGTCTCCGGATCGGCCAGGCCGGGATAGAGAATCAGCGATGCCAGCGCCACCAGGATCCAGGGCCACGGTCGGACGGCATAATGCGCGATGTTGAACCACAGCGTGGCGAGCAGCGAATGCCGCTCGTCCTTGGCGCTGAACATCCGCTGCGCGACGTACCCGCCGCCGCCGGGCTCGGCGCCGGGGTACCAGGTCGCCCACCAGTTGAGCGAGATGTACACGAAGAACGTCAGCATCGGCATCCACGCCGAGCCGACGTCGGGGACGAGGCTCAGGACTTCGCCGCGCCCGCTCTCCACCAGTTTCGTTTTCATCGCGTCGATGCCGCCCACCGCCCGCACCGCGAACACCGCCAGGATGATCACCATCCCCATCTTGATGACGAACTGGAACAGGTCGGTGACCAGCACGCCCCACAAGCCGGAGAGCGTGGAGATCAGCGAGGTGAGGACGATCAGCCCCAGCACGATCCCGAGCGCCTCGAGTTTCCCGATCCCGAAGAGCAGCTGCAGGATCTTCACCATGGCCAGGTTGACCCAGCCCAGGATGATGCAATTGATCGGGATGGCGAGGTACAGCGCGCGGAAGCCGCGCAGGAAGGCGGCGGGTCTTCCCGCGTAGCGGATCTCGGCGAACTCCACATCGGTCATCACGCCGGAGCGCCGCCACAGCCGGGCGTAGAAGAACACGGTCAGCATGCCGCTGGCGACGAAACACCACCACAGCCAGTTGCCGGCGATGCCGTTGCGCGCCACCATCCCGGTGACCGCGAGAGGTGTATCGGCGGCGAACGTCGTCGCGACCATCGAGGTGCCGGCGAGCCACCAGGGGACGTTGCGCCCCGAGAGGAAGAACTCGCTCGTGCTGCGGCTGGCGCGCCGCTTGTAGTAGAGGCCGATCGCGACGTTGAACGCGAAGTAGAGCCCAACGATCAGCCAGTCCGCGAATGTGAGTCGCATAGGGCCCCAAAATGGGAGGACGCCCCATCGAGGCAAGCGGGCCGCTGAACGGGCCGTTGACAGCGCCCCAGCTACCCTCTAAGTTGCGCCCAGACAGGAGGATAGTGATGAGCACCACACAGCGGTCCGTGACCCTGACGCTCACCGAGCGGGCGGGCGAAGAGGTCAAAAAGTTCCTGGCCGAGGAGAAGGTCTCTCCGGAGGCCGGGGGGGGGTTGCGCGTGGCCGTGCTGCCGGGCGGCTGCTCGGGCTTCCGCTATAGCCTGAACATCGAAGCGCAGCCTGGGGCCGACGACGTCGTCGTCGAGAGCGCCGGCGTGCGGCTGTTCGTGGACGAGTTCAGCTCGCAGTACCTGAACGGCACGGTCATCGACTACAAGAGCAATTTCCAGGAATCTGGTTTTGCGTTCGAGAATCCGAACGCATCCGGCGGCTGCGGCTGCGGGTCGTCCTTCACGGTTTGAGTGACGTCGATCCTTCCTGACTCGGTATTTCGGGCCCGCGCATGTCGCGGGCCTTTTGTTTCCCTCACGATCTGATCGTGCGCCCGCTCGACATCGCCGTCATCGTCCTCTATTTCGCCGCGGTCATGGCCGCGGGACTGCTGCTCGCGGGGCGCCAGCGCGATGCGTCCGACTATTTTCTCGGGCACCGCGGCCTCCCGTGGTGGGCATTGATGTTCTCCGTCGTCGCCACGGAGACATCCGCCCTCACGGTCATATCCGTCCCCGGCATCGCCGCACGCGGCGACCTCACATTCCTGCAGATCGCATTTGGATACCTCGTGGGCCGGATCGGAGTCGCCGCGCTGCTCCTGCCGGGCTATTTCGAGGGTACCCAGGATACGGCCTATCAGCGTTTGGAGCGCCGGTTCGGCCAAGGCGCGCGCCGCACGGCATCCGCCGTTTTCCTGTTCACTCGCGCCCTCGCCGACTGCGTCCGGATCTTCGCCACCGCGATTCCCCTCGCCATCATCACGAATTGGAGCATGCCCGCCGGGATCATTGCGATCGGCGTCGTCACCCTCGTCTACACGTGGGTGGGCGGCCTCCGCGCCGTGGTGTGGGTGGACGTGATTCAGCTCTTCGTCTATCTCCTCGGCGGGATTGCCACGTTGATCGTGGCCACGCACCTCGCCGGCGGCGTCGACGCCTTCGGGCGCGCCTGGGAAGCGGGTAAGCTCAGGACCTTTGACTTTCATCTGTCGTTCACGACGCTGTACACGTTCTGGGGCGGGCTCATCGGCGGGGCGCTGCTGTCGGCAGCATCTCACGGCACCGATCACCTCATCGTGCAGCGCCTGCTCGCCGCCCGTGGCCTCAGGGACGCGCAGCGCGCCCTCATCGGCTCGGGCGTCTTCATTATCGCGCAGTTCGCCCTTTTCTTGCTGGTAGGCACGAGTCTCTGGCTCGCAGGGGCCGACCAGCCGGGAATGCGGGGGGACGCGATCTACCCGACGTTCGTCGTGACGCACCTCCCCGCGGGACTCGCCGGACTGGTCGTCGCCGGGATCCTGGCCGCGGCGATGAGCAGCCACGCGTCGGCCGTCAACTCCCTCGCGTCGGCGTCCACGCACGACTTCTACGCACCGCTCACGGGGCGGGAGGATCCCGCTCATCTCCTCCGGGTGGGGCGCCTCCTGACCCTGCTGTGGACCGCAGTGCTCGTCGCGGGCGCGATCGCGTTTCGCGGTCAGAACACCCCGGTCGTGCAGCTGGCACTCAGCATTGCCTCGCTCACCTACGGCGGCCTGCTCGGCACGTACCTCCTGGGCGGGTTGTGGTCCCGTGCCCGCCAGCGTGACGTCATCATCGCCCTGATCGTGAGCATCGTCGTCATGTCGCCGGTCGTGCTCGGCGCGGTCGTCCCCCATTTTCCGATACACTGGCTGCCGGGCCTAGCATGGCCGTGGTACGTCCCGCTGGGAACCGCAGTGACGGTGATCGTGGGAATGCTGTCCTCGCTGATCGGGAAGCCGGATGCCCGGACGACCGCACCGACTGCTGTGACCCCATGACGGCGCCGCTCGTATTGCTCGGCATCGACGCGGGCGGCTCGCACACGACCGTCGCGCTGGGCGATCGGGATGGGCACGTGCTGGCCCGTGCTGACGGCCCCGGCTCCGCCATGAAGCCGGGCGGCGCCGAGCGATCAGCGGCCGTCATTCTCGACGTTGCGCGGCGCGCCGCGGCCCAGGCGGGCGTGCCCCTCCCTGCGGCCGTGGCGCTCGTGGGAGCGGCGGGCGCGGGACGCGTGCCCGAGCGCGAGGCGCTCGCCGCCGCGATCGTCGCGGCCGGCGTCGCCGAGCTAGTGGAGGTGCTCGGCGACATCGAGATCGCGCTGGCAGCGGCGTTCGGCGACGGCGCCGGGGTGATGGTGAACGCGGGAACGGGATCGATCGCGTACGGCCGCACGCCGGACGGCAATCTGCATCGCGCGGGCGGATATGGATGGCAATTGGGGGACGAAGGCGGCGGCTACTGGTTGGGACGCTGGGCGCTCGCGGCGGCGGCGCGCGCCCAGGATGGCCTCGAGGAGTCATCCACGCTGCTCGAACGCCTGCTGGTAGCCCTCGGCCTGCAGACGTTTGACGACCTGATCCGCTGGACGGCGACCGCGACACCGGCGCAGGTAGCGGCACTCGCGCCGCACGTCCTGAACGCCGCGCACGAAGGCGAGACCGTCGCTCAGCGCGCCGTGGAAGAGGCTGCCGGCGAGCTGGCGCGTCTGGTGCGCGCCCTGACCCGCCATTTTCCGGGGACGGACGTGATTCCGGTGGCAACGGCCGGTGGGTTGTTGCGGCCGGCCTCGCCGCTGCTCGCCGCCCTGCGCGTCAAGCTCGGGACGGATGTACCGCGGGCCCGCCTCGCTGAGCGAGGTGGGCCCGTGGACGCCCCGGCGGGCGCCTTACGGCTCGCTGCGCGGTTACTGCAACGGTAGCGGGCCGACTTCGCCCTCGCGCCGCACCCGGCTGTGCCGCACGCTATACAGGAAGTAGATCGCGATGCCGATCGCCATCCACAGCCCGAAGCGCAGCCACGTCAGCAGCGGCAGGTTCAGCATCAGGTAGACGCAGAAAAGCGCCGACACGATCGGCAGCACGGGGACCCACGGCGTGCGGAACGGCCGCGGACGGTCGGGGTCACGGCGGCGCAGGACGATGATGCCTAACGCCACCAGCACGAACGCGAACAGGGTGCCGATGTTCGTCAGCTCGAGCACCCAGCCAATCGGCGCGAACGCCGCCGAGACCGCCACGAAGATCCCCGTGATGATCGTCGTAATGTGGGGCGTCTTGAACTTGGGATGCACCTTGGCGGCCCACGGTGGCAGAAGACCGTCCCGCGCCATGGACATGAAGATCCTGGCCTGGCCGAGCTGGAACACGAGGAGCACCGAGGTCATCGCCGCCACCGCGCCGAGTGCCAGGATGCCCGCGGCCCAATCGGCATGGATGTACTGGAGCGCCACGGCGAGTGGGTCCGGGACGTTGAGCTGGTCCCAGGGGATGATGCCGGTCAGCACCAGGGCGATCGCGATATAGAGGATCGTGCAGACGATCAGCGACGCGATGATCCCGATGGGGATGTCCCGTTGCGGATTCTTCGCTTCTTCAGACGCGGTGCTGACGGCGTCGAAGCCGATGTAGGAGAAGAAGATGATGGCGGCGCCGACGCTGATCCCCTTCAGGCCGTTCGGGGCGAAGGCCGGCGTCGTCCATTGCTCGGGCCGTACGTACTTCAGCCCGACGACCAGGAACAGGCCGATGATGGCGATCTTGATGGCGACCATCAGCGTGTTCACCCACGCCGACTCCTTCGTTCCGGCCACCAGCACGACGGTGATGACCGCGACGATGGCGAGGGCCGGGAGGTTGAAGACGATCGGGATAGGACCCAGGTGCGGAGCCGCGGCAACGAGATCGGGGTTGTGCAGGGCGGTGCGGAGGTCCGTGACGAGCCAGCGCGGCAGCTCGAGGCCCAGCCCGCGGAGCAGCGAATCGAAATAGCCCGCCCAGCCGATCGCCACCGCAACGTTGCCGACCGCATACTCGAGGATCAGGTCCCAGCCGATGATCCAGGCCATGAGCTCGCCCAGGGTGGCGTACGCGTAGGTGTACGCGCTCCCTGAGATCGGGATCATCGCGGCGAACTCGGAATATGTGATGGCGGCGAAGGCGCTGGTCACGCCCGCCAGGATGATCGAGATGACGATGGCGGAACCGGCGCCCACGTGGCCCGAGTCGCCGCTGATCGCCGTGCCGATCGCCGCGAAGATGCCCGCGCCGATGATGGCCCCGATGCCGAGGGCGGTCAGCTGGAGCGGGCCGAGCGAGCGCCGCAGCCCGCCGCCGGCCTCACCGTCGGCGATGCACTGATCGACGGTCTTCCGGGAGAACAGCTGTCCCCTGAACACGGAGCGGTGCCTGCCTTCGGGTTGTGCGACGGTGATCGTTAGGGAATGACGGTCACGCTGGCGATGTACTCGACCCGCCGCCCGTCGCGTGTCGTGGCGGGGTTGAACAGATACCCCATCATCCGCTCGGTGAACTCGCGGCGGTACCCCGCGTCCTTGATCGGCGGCATCACCTCGACGCGCGTGACCCGTCCCTCGGCCGTGACCCAGAACCGGACCTCGTAGCGCCGCCCCCGCGCTTCGCGGGGCGCGCCGGGGGGTGGGAAAATCGTCCACCGCGGCGAGGCGGGGAAAATGTAACCCGTGTCGCCGCCCGAGCCAGAGCCGGAATCAGCGCCCGCGCCGGGGCCCGTGCCCGTTCCCTTGCCGCCGCCCGTGCCCGGGCCCTGCCCCGGTCCGCCACTCGTGCCGGCACCAGGACCCACGGCCGCCGGAGGCGGCACGATGGTCGACAGCGGGAGGGGGGGGGGCACGTCGATCTTCACCGTTTCGGGGAGCGGCATCGCGAGCGTGGGAACGGCGACGGCTGGTGCGGCCGGAATATCCTGCGCCTGGGCCGCCGAAGGCGCGGGCAGCGCAAACCAACTCACGGCGGGCCGCCCGCCCCCTCCCCCGCCCCCGCGCGGGCCCATAGCGCCGCCGCCGCTCTGGAAAAGCGCCGCGCCGCGCCACAGTACGACCACAGCAATCGCCAAGTGGGCGAGCAACGAAAGGGCCGCCGCCCGTCCCCCACCCTCGCGGCGCTCCGGCAGCGGCAGCGCGTAGGCGCTGAATGCCGGACGGGCAGGACGTGAGGTCTCAGTCACGGTCTATACATACACCCGAACGAAACGAGGGGCACGGCTTTCGCCGCGCCCCTCGTCGTTCGCAGTGCGTGATTCCGGTGGTCTTGTCTTAGCGCGCTGGCGCGCCCGCCGCCGGCGCAGGTGGGGTAAACCCGATGACCTGCACGCCGGCCCCGCGGGCGACGTCCATCGCGCGCACGATATCGCCGTACTTCCGGTTCGGCGCCGCCTTGATGAACAGCAGCTTGGCGGGCCGCTGGTCGTAGAGCTCGTGGAACTTCGCGTCCAGCTGCTCAAAAGCAACCGGCTGCCGGTTGATCGCGTACGAACCGTCCGCATTCAGCTCGAGCACGATCTGGTCACTTTGCTGCTGGCGCTGCTTCGGCTGCTGCTTCTGCTCGGGTGGGACTTGTACGTCGAAATCCCGTCGCGACAGCGGCAGGGTAATCATGAAGATGATGAGGAGCACGAGCAGCACGTCGATCATCGGCGTGACGTTGATGTCGGCGCTCAGTCCACTGCCGGAACCGCCGCTTCCTATGGCCATGGACTAGTGCCTTTCCGGATGCGCCGTGCGTTCCTGCTCGGCGATGGCCCCGACGACCCGGACGCCGGCCTTGCGAGCGATCTCGAGGGCGGCCTGCACCCGGCCGAAATCGATCCCTTCATCCGCTTTCAGATACAGGATCTTGTCCACGGTGCGGGCGGCGTACAGCGCCGTGAGCTGGCCCGGCAAGTCCGCGTCGCTGATGTAGCGCGGACCGGTGTACTTCCCGCTCGCGCCCGTGACATCGAGGTAGAACTTGCCGTCCCTATCGATGCCCAGACGGATCTCGCCCTCCTGCTCCTCACGCGACTCTGGGTTCCTGGCGCGCGGGATGGTCGCCTGGAAGCCGGCGGTGATCGCGGGCGTCACAATCATGAAGATGATGAGCAGCACCAACATCACGTCGATCATCGGCGTGACGTTGATGTTGGCCGCGACGACGGCCTCTGCTTTTTTGCCGGTCGACAATGACATGGGTCAGGCTACCCTTTGATCGGGCCGCTGGTCTGCGACGTCTTCTGCGTCTGGAATTCCTTGGTGAAAATCGACCGGCCGAACTCGCTGCCGACGCTCTTGATGAGGTAGTCGATCAGCTCTTTCGACGTATAGGTCATTTCCACGGTCAGGAAGTCGATCTTGGTGGTGAAGTAGTTGTAGAGCCACACCGCCGGAATCGCGACGAGCAGGCCGAACGCTGTGGTGATCAGCGCCTCGGCGACGCCGCCCGTAATCGCGGCCAGGGAGCCGGAGCCGCCCGAGGCGGACATGCCTTGGAACGCCGTGACGATGCCCATCGTGGTGCCGAGCAGGCCGACGAAAGGCGCCGTCGCGCCGGTGGTCGCCAGGATGCCGAGGCCGCGCTTCAACTCGGCGGTGATGATGAGCATCTGGCGCTCGACCGCCCGCTCCGCGGAGTTGATGTCGGCCGCGGTGATCGTCGCCCGGTCACGGAGCAACGGCTTCACTTCGGCGAGCGCCTCGCCCAGCACGCGCGCCACGTGGCTCTTCTTGTTCTTCTCCGCCAGTGCGATGGCCCCGTCCAGCTGCTCTTCCTGCAGGTAGCGGGAGAACTCGGGCGCGAACTTGCGCGTCTCGCGCTGCGACTTCCGCAGGTACAGGAACTTGGCGATGCTGACCGCCCACGACCATGCCGACATGATGAACAGGATCAGCACGATGCCTTTGGCGAACAGCCCCATCGATGCCCATAGTTCAGCGTAACTCATCTTGGCTCCTCGAGTGCGCGCTGCGGGTGATGATTGGACTACCGCTTGATCTTGAAGTCGATCGGCAGATTCACCAGGACCCGGACCGCCCGCCCGTGCACGCGCGCGGGACGGAACAGCGCCCGCATCACGTACTGCTTGGCGGACTGATCAAATCCCGGATTGGGACTCTGGATGATTTTCACCGACGCCGGCTCGGCTCGGCCACTGGTGTCGATGATCGCCTGCACGATCACCCGTCCCTGCACGCCGGCCTGGCGGAGGAGATCGGGGTACTGCAGCGACGGGCCGGAGAGCACCTCGGGCCGCTCCTCCACCACCGACTCCATGAACACCTGATCCGACGACGGCACGATGCCCGTGCCGATGCCGCCTTCGACGCCGGTGCCCGTGTAGTCCTTGGGATCAAAGTGCTGTTGCAGGTTGATCGGCGGGATGTTCGTCGGGATGTCGGTCGGCGCCACGATCGTCTGGAATCCCTTGAGCTGCGGGACCTCCAGGATCGGCGGCTGCTCTTCGGGTTTCTTCTGCTCGTCCTGATTCAGAAAGACCATCGCCGTGTCCAACGTGTTCCCCCCGGACTTCTGACCCGCGGTCAGCGTCGCGATCACGGCGGCCAGCACGACCAGACTGTGCACCGTCAGGGATACGAAACCAAGACCGAAGGCCTTCTTCTTGTTAGCCTTGCGGTTGGATTCGATCAGATGGTCGAACACGTCGTAGCCTCCAGGCTCGTTGGCCTAAGTAATAGTACCTCGCGCGACGAACCCGCTAGTGGGGCGAAGATTACAAAACGATGACAGTCGAGTGAGCCCTCGCAACGTCATTCCCACGGTGTAGCTCCTCGAGTGGACGCCTTGGCGGGCCCACGCACGCGGGACGTCAACCCGGACTGGGAGCCTCGCCGAGGGGCAATGTTACTGTGAACGTCGTCCCCCGCCCTGGCCGGCTCTGGACCTCGATCGTGCCGCCGTGCGCTTCCGCGATCCACTTGCAGATAGCGAGTCCGAGCCCCGTCCCGGGGCGGTCCCCGGTGCGCGTGCGCGCCGAGTCGGCGCGCCAGAAGCGGTCAGAT
>Ga0209220_1000575_pt1 | contig 11799 bp, 7 predicted proteins | sample BlaSpr_A8_OM3_M3_FD_187984 | JGI IMG/M metagenome (GOLD analysis project Ga0209220, IMG submission 187984) | Forest soil microbial communities from Thunder Bay, Ontario, Canada - Black Spruce, Ontario site 2_A8_OM3_M3 (SPAdes) (version 2) | ecosystem: Environmental > Terrestrial > Soil > Boreal... | reverse complement strand
GAGCCACTTGCCGAGCGCTACGACGATCACCACGCCGACCGCGCCGGACGTCAACTCCAGGCTGAGGCCGGCGAGCATCGGCTTGCCATTCACGAATTCGGCGCCGAGGCCGCTCAGCAACCCCGCCAGGGCCGGGTCGGTCACCAGCATCTCGCCAGCCACCCAGCCGATCAACGCACCGCCAATCGTTATGATGACCGGGAAGCGTTCCATAAGTTTCAGCAGCAGCGTGGCGCCGAAGATGACCAGCGGGATCGAGATCGCGAGACCGAGGATCAGCAAGAGGACGCTGCCGCGCGCCGCGGCCGCCACGGCGATGACGTTGTCCAGGCTCATCACCAGGTCGGCGATCAGGATGGTCTTGATCGCGGAAAGGAGCTGGTCGCTCGCCTCGATCTCCGCGTCGTCTTCCTCTGGCACCAGCAGCTTCACGCCGATCCAGAACAGCAGCAGGCTGCCGACGAGCTTGAGCCAGGGAAGCGACAGCAGCGCCACCGCGAACAGCGTGAGGATGATCCGCATCACAATCGCCGCTGCAGAACCCCAGATCACCGCCTGCATCTGCTGCTTCGCCGGCAGCGAGCGCGCGGCGAGCGCGATCACCACCGCGTTGTCGCCCGACAGGATGATGTTGACGCCGATGATCGTGGCGAGCCCAACCCAGAATTCGGCCGAGGCCAGATATTCGAACATCATTTATTCTAGAACAGACCGACAACCTTGCCGTCGACCAGGTCGATCTTGTTCGCAGCCGGCACCTTCGGCAGGCCCGGCATGGTCATGACGTCGCCGCAGATCATCACCACAAACTCGGCGCCAGCGGCGAGCCGTACTTCGCGCACGTTGACAGCGTGGTTCGACGGGGCGCCGCGCAGCTGGGCGTCGGTGGAAAACGAGTACTGGGTCTTGGCCACGCAGACCGGATAGTGGCCGTAGCCGTCGTCCTGCAGCTTCTTGATCTGGGCGCGCACCTTGGTGTCGGCCGTCACCTCGGAGGCGCGATACACCTTCTTGGCGATCTTGTTCATCTTGTCCCAGAGCGTGTCGTGGTCGTCGTACACGTAGGAAAACTTGTTCGGCTTCTCGCACAGCGCGACGACGATCTTCGCGAGCTCGGCGGCGCCCTTGGCACCGTCGCCCCAGTGGGTCGCGAGCACCGCGGGGACCCCCATTTTTTTCATTTTTGATTGCAAAAGTTCGATTTCAGCCGGCGTGTCGAAGGTGAAGCGATTGATCGACACCACGCACGGGATGCCGTAGACGTTCTGCACGTTGTCGACGTGCCGCTCCAAGTTGACCAGGCCTTTCTCGAGCGCGGCAACGTCCTCCCTGTTCACTTGCTTGACGTCGACGCCTCCGTGATACTTGAGCGCCCGGATGGTAGCCACGATTACCGCCGCGTTCGGGCGCAGCCCCGACATCCTGCATTTGATGTCGATGAACTTCTCCGCGCCGAGGTCGGCGCCGAAGCCGGACTCGGTCACCACGTAGTCGACCAGCTTCATCGCGCTGCGGGTCGCGACCACCGAATTGCAGCCGTGCGCGATGTTGGCGAACGGCCCGCCGTGGATAAACGCCGGGTTGTTGTCCAGCGTCTGCACCAGGTTGGGATTGAGCGAGTCCTTTAGCAGTACCGCCATCGCGCCATCCGCCTTGAGCTCGCGTGCGGTGACGGGCTTCTGCTCGCGCGTATAGCCGATGACGATGTCGCCGAGGCGCTTTTTCAGGTCCTCGAGCGAGGTCGCGAGGCAGAAAATGGCCATTACCTCGGAGGCGACCACGATGTCGAAGCCATCCTCGCGCGGGAAGCCGTTCGCGGTGCCGCCTAGCGCGACCACGATGTCGCGCAGCGCGCGGTCGTTCATGTCCACGACCCGGCGCCACTGAATGCGCCGCGGATCGATGCCCAGCTCGTTGCCGTGGTGGATGTGGTTGTCGATCATCGCCGCGAGCAGATTGTTAGCGAGTCCGATCGCCGAAAAATCGCCGGTGAAGTGCAGGTTGATGTCCTCCATCGGCACCACCTGCGCATAGCCACCCCCTGCCGCACCGCCCTTCACGCCGAACACCGGCCCCAGGGACGGCTCGCGCAGGCAGATCATCGCCTTCTTGCCGATGTGGTTGAGCGCGTCGCCGAGGCCGACCGTGGTGGTGGTCTTGCCCTCGCCCGCCGGCGTCGGCGTCATCGCCGTCACCAGGATCAGCTTGGCGTCCTTCTTCGGCTTAAGCGAGTCGAGGTAGTCGAGATGCACTTTGGCCTTGTAATGGCCGTAGGGCTCGAGGTGCTCCTCGGGAATGCCGAGCTTCTCGCGCGCCACCGCAGAAATGCGGTGCATTTTCGCTGCCTGTGCGATTTCGATGTCCGACGGCATGGTGGTTCCAGGATTGCGGTTGGAAGGCGGGATTGTGGAAGAGGGCCGCCCGGCGCGGCCTTGACGGAAATCAAGGCTCTTCACAGAATGCGGCAGGGAGGTATGCAGCATGTCCAATAATTTGACTCGGATTGCAACCGGGCTGGCATGCGTGGTCGGTCTCGCAAGCGCCCAGGCGCAAGCCCCCGGCGTGACCGCCACCACGATCCTCATTGGCCAGTCGGCGCCGCTCACCGGCGCCAACGCCGAGTTGGGTAACGACATCCGCAACGGCGCGCTCGCCTATTTCAAGAAGGTTAACGAGGCGGGCGGCGTGAACGGCCGCAAGATCGAGCTGACGACGCTCGACGACGCGAACCAGGTGCCGCGCGCCGAGGCCAACACCAAGAAGCTGCTCGAGGAAGCGAGGGTGTTCGCCCTGTTCGGGTACGCCAGCGCCACGCTGTCGCGTCCTGCCCTGCCGATCGTTGAGCAGCACAAGGCGCCTTTCCTTTCCCCGTTCACCGGCGCGGACCCGATGCGTGTGTTCAACAAGTACGTCTACAACATACGCGCGAGCTACGCCGACGAGCTCGAGAAAATCGTCGAGCACTACAGCACGTTCGGCATCAAGCGCTTCGCGATCGTGTATTACGACGACGCGGTCGGCAAGGAGAATCTTACCGCGGTGGAGCGGGCGCTGAAAAAGCGCAATCTTGCGCCTGTCTCCATCGGATCATTCAAGGACCGCGCCAAGCCCGACATTGATGGCGGTGTGAAAGAAGTGCGCAAAGGCGATCCCGAGGTAGTGATTTTCACGACGCTTTATAAAGCGACGTCCGAATTCATTAAGAGCGCCCACCAAGCGGGTTTCCGCGCACAGATGGTCAGCAACTCGTTCCCGGGCGCGAGTCCGCTCGCCAAGGAGCTGGGCAAGGAGGGAGCGGGCGTGGCGATCGCCCAGGTGGTGCCGCCGCCCACCAAGCGCTCGGTGCCGGTGGTGAAGGAATACCAGGAAGCGATCGAGAAGCAGCTCGGCAAGAAGGAATATTCCTTCACCTCGCTCGAGTCGTTCATCGCCGCGAAGGTGACCGTGGAGGCGCTGCGGCGCGCCGGCCGGCAACTCACGCGCGAGGGTTTTATGCAAGCGCTCGATGGCATGCACAACTACGACGCCGGCGGCTACCTGGTCAGCTTCTCGCCGAACAACCACAACGGCAGCTCGTACGTCGAGATGACCGTGATCGGCAAGGACCTGAAGTTCAACTACTGAGCTGGTCGTCGATTTCGGACACGCCGGCGACGCCCGCGCACACCTCGTGCACTGCGTTGTGCAGCTCGGCGGTCTCCACGGTGCCGGCCAGCGTAAGGCGGCCGCGCTCGGCGCTTAGCGAAATGCGCACGTCGCGCGTGCGCGGCGAAAGCCGCAGCGCGGCGCGCGCGCGCCAGGTGAGCGCCACGTCCGCCAGCCGCTGGCGCGACTGCTCGGTCTCGGCGAACTCGGCGGAGTCGACGAGCCTCATGATCTGGTCGACGCACTCGTCGATGCCCACCCGCCGCGTGTTGAGCACCAGGTCGTAGTTCTCGGGCTCGCTCCACTGCACCGAGAAATTGCGCCGCATGATCGCGCCATGCGCTTCGTCGCTGTTGTGGATTTCCTCGCTGACCTTGCCGTCGTCGTCGCTGCCGACGCGGTCGAGCATGCGCTGCTTGCGCACTTCGAAGGGCGCGCACACCCGCACGCACACGGCGTGCGGCACGTTCTGCAGCAGATGGGTGGCGCCCCAGCCGCGAATCACCGCGCCGCGGCCCTGCAGCGCGAAGTTGATGATCTCCTCGGGCGGGAAAATGGCCGGGCTGGTGCGCTCGGCGGTCAGCCGCTCCGCAAGCCCGCCGTGCGGGTCGAGCAGGCGTACGACGTGGCTCTTGCGCACCCGCATGCGGTCGGCGAGATGATCGATGACTTCGTGGTAGATGAGCGGCACGCCGAGCGCCTGGCTGAGGCTGGCGGCGACGTCCTTGCCGAGCGAGCCCATCTCACGCGTGATCGCGACGAGCGGCACAGCTTTCTCCCGAGAAGTTCAGCCGTAGAGCTCGCCGAGTGTACGCCCTTTTCCGTAGCCAGGGTCGCCCGGGCGCTGGCCGCCTTTGGTCACCCGCACCGCGCAATACTTGAATTCCGGAATCTTGCCGAAGGGGTCGAGCGCCGGGTTGGTCAGCTCGTTGGCCGCCGCCTCGTAATAGCAGAACGGAATGAACACCGCGCCGCGCGGCATGCCGTCATCGGCCCGCGCGTACAACGCGATCTTGCCGCGCCGCGATTCGACGCTCACGATCTCGCCCGGCTTCGCGCCGAGCGCCGCGAGATCGAGCGGATGGATCGACGCCACCGGCTCGGGCTCGATGGCGTCGAGCACGCCGGAGCGGCGCGTGATGGCGCCGGTGTGCCAGTGCTCGAGCTGGCGCCCGGTGATGAGCACCATCGGGTAGTCCCGATCGGGGCGCTCATCGGCCGTGATCAGGTCCGCCGGGACAAATTTCGCGCGGCCGGTGGCCGTCGGGAAATGCGTCTGGAAGACGACCGGCTGTCCCGGATCGCCCTCGTTCTCGCAAGGGTAGGTGACCGACGAGTCGCGCTCCAGGCGCTCCCAGGTGATGCCTTTGATGGAATCCATGCAGCTTCTCATCTCATTGAAAACTTCTCTGGGATGAGAGTAATCCCAAGACAACCCCAACCTCTTGGCGAGCTCGACGATGATCCACAGGTCCTCGCGCGCTTCGCCGGGCGCCTTGAGCGCCTTGCGGCCGAGCTGAACCATGCGATCGGTATTGGTGACGGTGCCGTCCTTCTCCGGCCAGGCCGTCGCCGGCAGCACGACATCGGCGAGATACGCGGTCTCGGTGAGGAAGATGTCCTGCACCACGAGGTGCTCGAGCTTCGCCATGGCAGATCGAGCGTGCTCGAGGTCCGGATCCGACATCGCCGGGTTCTCGCCCATGATGTACATGCCGCGGATGCTTCCGTCGTAGGCGGCATTCATGATCTCGACCACGGTGAGGCCCGGTTTCTTGTCGAGCGCCATGCCCCAGAGCTTCTCGAAGCGCCGGTTGGCATCCGGGTGGTCGACGCGCTGATAATCGGGAAACACCATCGGGATGAGCCCCGAATCGGAGGCGCCTTGCACGTTGTTCTGCCCGCGCAACGGATGCAGCCCGGTCCCCGGCCGGCCGATCTGGCCGGTCATCAGGGTGAGCGCGATCAGGCAGCGCGCATTGTCGGTGCCGTGCACGTGCTGGCTGATTCCCATGCCCCACAGGATCATCGAGCCCTTGGAAGTCGCGTACAGCCGCGCGACTTCGCGGATCGTCTGCGCCGGGACGCCGCACACCGGCGCCATCTTCTCCGGCGAGAAGCCCTTGGAATTTTCCTTCAGAGCTTCATAACCGCTGGTGCGATCGCGAACAAAGGCTTCATTCACGAGCCCTTCGTCGATGATGGCGTGAATCATCGCGTTCAGCAGCGCGACGTCGGTGTCGGGCTTGAACTGCAGGAAATGCGTCGCGTGGCGCGCGAGCTCGTTGCGCCGCGGATCCGCGACGATCAGCTTCACGCCGTTCTTCGCCGCGTTCTTCATCCAGGTCGCGGCGACCGGGTGGTTCGAAGTCGGGTTGGCGCCGATCAGGAACACCACCTCGGCGTTCAGCACGTCGTTCACCTGGTTCGATACCGCGCCGGAGTTGATGCCTTCCATGAGCGCCGCGACCGAGGACGCGTGGCACAGGCGCGTGCAGTGGTCGACGTTGTTCGTGCCGAAGCCGGTGCGCACCAGCTTCTGGAAGAGGTAGGCCTCCTCGTTCGAGCCTTTGGCGGACCCGAAGCCGGCCAGCGCGAATTTGTCTTCCTGCTGAATTTTCTTTAATCCGGAAGCCGCGAAGTCGAGCGCCTCTTCCCACGTGGCCTCGCGAAAAACCTCCGACCAGTCGCCGGGATCGACCACGAAGTCCGCCGATTTTTGAATTCCGGGTTTTCGAATCAAAGGTTTCGTCAGGCGGTGCGGATGATGCGCGTAATCGAATCCGTAGCGGCCCTTGACGCAGAGCCGGCCATGGTTCGACGGGCCGTCCTTGCCGGTGACGAACTGGATCTTGTTTTCCTTCACGTGATAGGTGAGCAGGCAGCCGACGCCGCAGAACGGGCACACCGAGTCGATCTTCTTGTCGATGATCTGCAAGCCGGCGTCGCGCGCCGGCATCAGCGCGCCGGTCGGGCAGGCCTGCACGCACTCGCCGCAGGCGACGCAGGTGGACTCGCCCATCGGGTCGTCGAAGTCGAACACGATCTTCGAGTGGTCTCCCCGTCCGGCGTAGCCGATGACGTCATTCACCTGCTCCTCGCGGCAGGCGCGCACGCAGCGCGTGCACTGGATGCAGGCATCCAGATTGACGGCCATCGCGGGATGAGAGAGATCGGGCCTGGGCTGTTCCCTTCCTTTGAATCTGGGTAGTCCGACGCCGAGCTTCTGCGCCCACTGGTCGAGTTCCGAATCCCGCCGGTAGTCGGTTTCCGGCATGTCCGAGAGCAGCAGCTCGAGGACCATCTTCTGCGAGGCAAGCGCGCGCGGCGAATCGGTTGTGACTTCCATTCCCTGTGTCGGGAAGCGGCAGCATGAAGGGGCGAGCGTGCGCTCTCCCTTCACCTCGACCATGCAGACGCGGCAATTGCCGTCGGGCCGGTAGCCCGGCAAATAGCACAGATGGGGAATCTCGACGCCGTGGCGCCTGGCGCACTCGATGATGATCTCGTCCGGACGCCCCACGACCGTGAGTCCGTTGAGCTTGAACTCGATCGGCATCATCGCGACCTGCTGTTGGGTCACCCGGTCCATCACTGCACCTCTTGCGGGAAGTATTTCATGACGGTCAACGCGGGATTGGGCGCCGCCTGGCCCAGGCCGCAGATCGAAGCGTCCATCATGGTCTGTGAAAGCTCGTTTAGCAACGGCTGGTTCCATTGGCGCTCGCCCATCAGCGCCAGCGCCTTGGCGGTGCCGACGCGGCAGGGCGTGCACTTGCCGCAGGATTCCTCGTGGAAGAACTTCATCAGGTTGGCGGCCGCCGCCGCCGCGCGGTCGCGCTGCGACAGGATCACCACCGCCGCCGAGCCGATGAAGCTGCCGTAGGGCTGCAGCGTGTCGAAGTCGAGCGGGATGTCGCCTTTCGCCGCGGGCAGGATGCCGCCCGAGGCGCCGCCCGGCAGGTAGGCGTAGAGCTGATGGCCGTCGAGCATGCCGCCGCAGTACTCGTCGATCAGCTCGCGCACCGTGATGCCGGCCGGAGCGAGGTGCACGCCGGGCTTCTTCACCCGCCCCGACACGGAGAACGAGCGCAGCCCCTTCCTGCCGTTGCGGCCATGGCCGACGAACCAGGCCGCGCCCTGCTCGACGATCTGCCGCACCCAGTACACCGTCTCCATGTTGTGCTCGAGGGTGGGACGGTTGAAGAGGCCTACCTGAGCGACGTAAGGCGGGCGCAGGCGCGGCATGCCGCGCTTGCCCTCGATCGACTCGATCATCGCCGACTCTTCGCCGCAGATGTACGCCCCGGCGCCGCGGCGCACGTGAATCGGCGGTAACGCGCAAAGCGGGTCGTTTTTCAACTTAAGCAATTCTTTTTCTAAAACGGCACGGCAGCCGGCATATTCATCCCTGAGGTAGATGTAGATCTCGCCCACGCCCGCGCACCAGGCGGCGACCAGCGTGCCTTCCAGAAAGCGATGCGGATCGCGCTCGAGGTACCAGCGGTCCTTGAAGGTGCCCGGCTCGCCCTCGTCGATGTTCACCGCCATGAGACGCGGCGCGAGCTCCGCGGCGACGATGCGCCACTTGCGCCCCGCCGGAAAGCCGGCGCCGCCCAGGCCGCGCAGGCCGGATTCCTCCATGATCTTGGTGATCTCCTCGCGCGTGCGCTTGCCCGCGAGGCAGTCGGCGATCAGCTTGTAGCCGCCGTACTTCTTGTACTGCGCGTAGTCCACATATTCGGGCTCGGCGCAAGCGAACTCTCTTTTCTCTACCGCGGCCCTTACCGACTCGACGCTCGCGTTGCCGATGGGGTTCTGTCCCACCACCACGCAGGGCGCGACCTCGCAGCGGCCGACGCAGGGGGCCGGGATCACGCGCACCTCTTTTCCAAAGGCAAGATTCTTGAGAAGAGATTGCGCGCCGGCCAGCTCGCACGCGATGGAGTCGCAAACCCGGACCGTGAGAGGCGGCGGCGGCGTTTCGCCCTCCTTCACCACCTCGAAATGGTGGTAGAAGGTCGCCACCTCGTACACCTCGGCGAGCGCCAGGCGCATTTCCTCCGCCAGCGCGGCGAGATGCGCCGCCGGCAGGTGGCCGTAGCGGTCGTTGATGCGGTGCAGGTGCTCGATCAGCAGGTCGCGGCGCCGGGGGGCGTCGCCTAGCAGCCCCCGCACGTCCTCGAGGGCCTTGGCGTCGACGATTCTGCCCTTCGGGGTGGAGCGGACTTTGCGTTTCATGGCGAGCTCTATTATCAGCCCGCGCGTGACAGCCGATTCTTGACTGCGGTCAAGTAGACTCGCGGGATGAAATATCGACTTCTTGGCCGTACCGGCGTCCAGGTTTCCCAGCTTTGCTTCGGCACGATGCCCTTCGGCGGAGACGCCGACGAGGCGACGTCGGCGCAGCTGTACCGGGCCGGCCGCGACGCCGGCATCAATTTTTTCGACACCGCGGACCAGTACAACAAGGGCCGCTCGGAGGAAATTCTCGGCGCTCTGATGCACGCACACCGCGACGAGCTGGTCGTCGCGACCAAGTGCTACAACCCCTCGGGCAGCGACATCAATGCCCGCGGCGGCTCGCGCCGGCATGTCAGCCGCGCCGTGGAAGCCAGCCTCAGGCGCCTGCGGACCGACCGCGTGGAGGTTCTCTACCTCCACCAGTACGACCCGCTCACTCCGATCGAGGAATCGATGCGCGCGCTGGAGGACCTCGTGCGCGCCGGCAAGGTGCTCTACCCGGCCGTGAGCAATCACGCCGCCTGGCAGACGCAACAGGCGCTCGAGGCGCAGGAGCGCCGCGGCTGGGCGCGCCTGCAGGTCACCCAGCCGATGTACAACCTGGTGAAGCGCCAGGCCGAAGTCGAGATCCTGCCGATGGCGCAGGCGAACGGCCTCGCCGTCGTGCCATACAGCCCCGCGGGCGGCGGCCTGCTCACGGGCAAATATGCGCACAAGGACACGGCGACGGGGCGACTCGCGACGAACAAGATGTACGAGAACCGCTATGGCGAACAGTGGATGCACGAGGTGGCGGCGAAGTTCGCGGCGTTCGCCGGGAAACGCGGCCTTCATCCGATGAGCCTGGCGGTCGCCTGGGTCGCCGCCCATCCTGCGGTCACGGCGCCGATCATCGGCGCACGCAACCTCGACCAGCTGCGGCCTTCGCTCGATGCCGTGAATATCGACATGACGCCCGAGCTGCGCGCCGAGATCGCCGCGCTGTCGCGCACGCCGCCGCCGGCGACCGACCGGCTCGAAGAGCAAAAGCGCTAAAGCGCATGTGCCGCGCCCTCCTCTACCTGGGCCAGCCCGTGCTGCTCGATAACCTGCTGTTCCAGCCGGACTCGGCGCTGGTGCGCCAGAGCTACATGCCGAAGATGCTGAACCTGCTCAACCTCGCCGGGTTCGGCCTGCGCGCCTGGGACCCGGGATCGCACGAGCCCGACAAGCCCTACTTCTACGGCTCGCCCTCGCTGCCGGTGTTCGACCGCAACCTGAAGAACCTGGCCGAAAAAGTGCGCGCGGGCTGCGTGCTCGCGCACGTGCGCGGCGTCGCGTATTCCACGACGGTCGAGATCTCGCTGCAGAACGTGCATCCGTTCCAGTTCGACGGCCTGCCGTGGGCGCTCGCGCACAACGGCGATCTCGCCGGCATTGCCGACATGAAGCCCCATCTCGCGCCGCACGTGAAGCCGCAATTCCTGTCGCGCATCCGCGGCACCACCGATAGCGAATGGATCTACGCTCTTTTTGTCTCTCAGCTAAGCGATCCGCACGCACCGGCGAATGAAAATGAAGTATTCAGCTCTCTGGAAAGGACCCTGGCGATCCTGCGCAAGGCGCGCGAACGCCTCGGCATCGCGGCTTCCTCCTCGGTGAATCTGTTCATCGCCAACGGCAGCCAGCTCGCCGCGCTGCGCTACTGCTTCGACTTCGGCTGCTATCGCACCGACGACCCGGCGCACGTGCACGAGGCCAACCTGAGCTACCTGTCGCTCTGGTACACGCTCGGACGCGACTACGGGATGCACGACGGCGAGTGGAAGATGACCGGGGGCGCCGAGCACGCCGACTCGATCATCGTCGCTTCCGAGCCGCTGACGCGCGACACCTCGTCGTGGGTCGAGCTGCCCGAATACGGGGCCCTCTTCGCCGAGGTGCGTAACGGCCGCCCGCGCGCCTCGGTGCGGCTCCTCGACTAGCGCCGCGGCGGCGCCTCCGCGCTCCAGCCGCCGCCCAGCGCCTTGATCAGCGCGACGCTGGCGGTAAGGCGCCGGCCGAGCAGGCTCGCCGCGGTGCGCTCGTTGGCGAGCAGCGTCGCCTGCGCCGCAATCACGTTGAGGTAGCTGACGACGCCGGCCTGGTACTGGTTGGTGGTCAGCTCGAGCGCATGGCGCGCCGCCTGAACCACTTCATCCTGCAGGACTGACTCTTCTTCGAGTATGCGCAGCGCCGCGAGGTTGTCCTCGACTTCCTGGAAGCCTGTGAGCACCGTCTGGCGGTACGTCGCTACATCCTGGTCGTACACCGCGATCGCCTGTTCTTTCTGGGCCTGCCGCAGGCCGGCGTCGAATACCGCCTGCGCGAGCGTGGCGCCGAGCGACCAGAACCGGCTCGGCGCAGTGAACAGGTCCGGCAGGCTCGTTGTGCGGAAGCCAGCGGATCCCGACAGGGTGACGGTGGGGAAAAACGCAGCCTGGGCGACTCCGATGCGCGCGTTTGCGGCGGCCACGCTGCGCTCCGCCGAGGCAACGTCCGGCCGCCGCTCAAGCAATTGCGAGGGTAGGCCGACCGGAATCGCGGGCATGCGTGCAGCCAGCGGTGCCGCAGAGAGCGCGAAATTCGCCGGAGCCACGCCGAGCTGCAATGCGATCGCGTGTTCCAGCTGGGCGCGCTCGACGCCGATGTCGATCAGCTGCGCTTGCGTGCTCTTCAGTTGCACTTCGGCCTGCACCACATCGACCCTGGCGGCAACTCCGGCGGCGTAGCGATTCTGCGTCAATTCCAGCGTGCGCTGGTACGCTGCGACCGTGTCCTCGAGCACGCGGCGCGTCGCATCGGCGATGCGCAGCGAAAGGTAGTTCTGGGCGAGCGTCGCGTAAGCCGAGAGGCGGGCGGCCTCCAGATCCGCCGCGCTCGCCTGCGCCT
>Ga0209220_1000574_pt1 | contig 11825 bp, 7 predicted proteins | sample BlaSpr_A8_OM3_M3_FD_187984 | JGI IMG/M metagenome (GOLD analysis project Ga0209220, IMG submission 187984) | Forest soil microbial communities from Thunder Bay, Ontario, Canada - Black Spruce, Ontario site 2_A8_OM3_M3 (SPAdes) (version 2) | ecosystem: Environmental > Terrestrial > Soil > Boreal... | reverse complement strand
TGAAGGTAATTCCCTGATGCAGGAAAGACAGGTTCGCGGCCTGTTGACTCTTGCGGAGCTCTTCTGGTGGCGATTCCAGCAAGGTTCGGTAGAGCGCCTGATAGTGCCCGCGAGGCATGCCTGGGCGCTCAAACATCTCGTCGTATGCACAGCCAAACTGGTAGTTCAGGAATGGAGGTTTAAGCCATGTCTGAGCTGTCGCGGGGGCTGCTGTCATGAATACTCTGACCCCTCTGCCGCAAGCGGTACAAGCAGTTCAAGCGCTTCGTGAAGTTGACACCTGCCGTACAGGGTACTCTATGGGCCAGTCGCAGCCCCGTCCAATCGAAGTTGTTAATCGCGCCGATAGCTTTTTTGAGTGCACGTTCAAGCCTTCCTGCGTCAAAATCAACATTTACCATAGCCCGTATTTGGCTCAAGGGGAAGCTGCTAATCCATCATTCCGGTGCACTCGATTCCGTGAAACTGGATGTCCGGGAAGTGCCGGTCCCGGAATTGCCAAAAGATGTCACAATAGTCAGAGGGCTTCTTATGTTTGCTAGTTTCGCCCACGAAGCAATTTTCATCCATCTTGCTTCCTGGGGGTACCCGTTATGCTGATCCGCCTAGGTTTTGACATTCAGTTCGAGATTCCATCTCCGGTTGCGATGATCGCTCTGTTCCATGTGCATCAGACGCGGCGCGCGGACCTGCGAGAACCCGATGAACCGCGGATCACCCCGACGGTGCCTGTCGAAGAATATCTAGATTCGTTTGGGAATGTGTGTTCCCGCTTCGTAGCGCCCGCCGGAAAGCTTCAGCTGTACAACTCGACCTTGATCGAAGACACAGGGGAACCTGATCCCGTCTGTCCCCAAGCGTGCCAGATGCCGGTGGAAGATCTGCCTCCGGAAGTGCTGCGGTTTCTGCTCGCCTCCAGGTATTGCGAAGTTGACCGCCTCTTGGACGTTGCAGGAACCCTGTTCGCCACCTCGCAACCGGGATGGCCGCGCGTCCAGGCGGTGTGTGATTGGGTGCAGACGAACGTTACATTCGGCTACCACTTCGCCAGCCCGACAAAGACGGCTTTGGATGTTTATGCGGATCGTAAGGGCGTCTGCCGCGATTTTCAACATCTCGCAATCACGCTTTGCCGTTGTTTGAACATCCCTGCCCGGTATGCTACTGGATACCTGGGGGATATCGGGGTTCCTTTTGTTCCGCCGATGGATTTCAGCGCATGGTTTGAGGTTTACCTCCAGGATCGCTGGTGGGCATTCGATGCCCGTAACAACAAGCCGCGAATCGGACGCGTGCTGATAGCCACAGGGCGCGATGCGGCGGACGTCGCGATAACAACCTCATTCGGAACTACCTGGCTGAGACACTTTACGGTCGTGACCGAAGAAGTAGCAGCCGCCAAACCGGCGACAGTTCAGTAGTTCTGCAGAAACCTTTATGATTTCCCGCCAGGGCAGTGAATCGCGGGAGGAATGAGCCGAGGAGACTGTGCAAGTGCCCGCACTCCGGAAGTCGTGATAAAAAAGACCGATCTATGTTTAGAGTTGCTTGGCGGCTGTTTCGCGAGTCGCTACGACGCCGTCTTTCCGTTTCGAGAGTCTGCGTTCCGGCTTCGCCCGATCATTTATGGCCATTCACGTCGCGCTCACTCATAAGACGCACTACCGTTATGATCGCCGGGTTTCTCTCGGACCTCAGGTTGTACGGCTGCGGCCGGCGCCGCACTGCCGCACACCTATCCTGTCGTATTCTCTGAAGGTTCGTCCCGAAAACCACTACATTAACTGGCAGCAGGACCCCCAAAGCAACTTCCTTGCGCGACTGGTGTTCCCGGAGCCGACTTCCGAGTTCTTCGTGGGGGTCGATCTGGTTGCCGAAATGGGTATCTTCAATCCCTTCGACTTCTTCCTTGAGCCTTCCGCTGAACAGTGTCCCTTTTCCTACGACGTTGCCTTGGCCCGTGAACTGCGCCCCTATCTCGAAACCGAACCTGCGGGGCCGAAACTGTCTGAATTCCTGGCTAGAGTGCCGCGCGTAAGCACGCGGACGATTGATTTCCTGGTCGCCCTCAATCAGCGCGTGAAAGACGAACTCGCCTACGTGATCCGCATGGAGCCAGGCGTGCAAACGTGCGAGGAAACCTTACGGCTGCGAACCGGCTCATGCCGCGACTCCGCCTGGCTACTGGTCGAGATCCTGCGCCATCTGGGACTCGCGTCGCGTTTTGTTTCCGGCTACCTGATTCAACTCCAGGCCGATGTGAAGCCGCTCGAGGGAGCGACCGGACCCACCGCTGATTTTACGGATCTGCATGCGTGGGCCGAGGTGTACCTGCCTGGGGCCGGCTGGATCGGATTCGACCAAACGTCCGGGCTGCTGGCCGGCGAAGGTCATATTCCGCTCGCCTGCACTCCGGACGCAGGCAGCGCCGCGCCTATCACTGGCGCGCTCGATCCCTGCAATACGCAGTTTGCACACCAGATGACGGTTCAGCGGATTTACGAATCGCCTCGCGTCACCAAGCCCTATATCGATCGCCAATGGCACGAAATCGAAGCGCTGGGCCATCGGGTGGACGCCAAGTTGCGGGCCGGAGACGTACGACTGACCATGGGCGGTGAGCCGACTTTCATTTCTCTTGATGACGCCGATGGAGCCGAGTGGACGAGCGACGCGCTGGGGCCTGCAAAACGCAAGCTCGCGGTCGAACTGCTGAACAAGTTGCGCGATCATTTCGCACCCCATGCGCTGCTTCACTACGGACAAGGCAAGTGGTACCCCGGGGAGCTGCTACCGAGATGGGCGCTGTCCTGCTATTGGCGCAAGGATGGAGTTCCCATCTGGGAGAATGCGCGCCTGATCGCTGAGGATGGCAAAGATTACGGTTATACGAGCGAGGACGCGCGCCGATTTCTCGAAGCACTGACCCGCCGCCTGCAAGTGGACGCCGCGGTCGCGATGGCGGCGTATGAGGACAGCTTCTACTATCTCTGGAAAGAACGACGGCTCCCGGTGAACGTGGATCCGCTCGATCCAAAACTCGAAAATCCGATCGAGCGCAAGCGCGTGGCCCGCATTTTCGAAGAAGGATTGGGTAAGTTGACCGGCTACGTGCTTCCGCTGCGCCGGATCCCAAGCAAGCAGGGAATGCCCCGCTGGACGAGCCAACCCTGGTTTCTCGCGTCGGAACATATGTTTCTCATCCCCGGTGATTCTCCGATGGGATACCGTCTGCCGCTCGATTCTCTTCCTTGGACCAAGCCGGAAGATGTTCTTTATTCCTTCGACCCTGATCCGTTTGCCAAGCGGGACGTGCTCCCCGAACGGCCGGCACGCAAGCCAGACCTTTTCACCACCCCGCCCGTGCCTGACGATCCGCAGCCAGCAGCGGAACGCGCGAAGCCGCCGGAGAAAGGTGAATCCTCGCCGTGGGTCGCACGTCCCGCACTCTGCATACAGCCACGAGATGGCAAGCTTTTCGTCTTCATGCCGCCGGTGGAGTATGTTGCGGACTATATGGATCTCGTGGCTGCGATCGAAGACACAGCCGCTTACCTCAACATGCCGGTGATCCTGGAAGGCTACGCACTGCCCTTCGATCCCCGAATCCGAGTGCTCAAGGTAACCCCGGATCCGGGAGTGATCGAAGTAAACATCCATCCGGCGGAATCCTGGGATGAGTTGGTGCGAACCACCGAAGTGATCTACGCTCTTGCCCGCGAGACCCGCCTGGGCACGGAGAAATTCATGCTGGACGGGCAACATTCCGGCACCGGCGGAGGCAATCACATCGTGATTGGCGGCCCTACTCCGGCGGACAGCGCCTTTTTACGCCGTCCCGATCTGTTGCGAAGCTTGGTCGGTTACTGGCACAACCATCCTTCGCTGTCGTACCTGTTCTCGGGTATGTTTATCGGACCTACCAGCCAGCATCCCCGTGTGGATGAGGCGCGTACCGATTCCATCTACGAGCTGGAAATTGCGTTCGACCAGATTCCGGACAAGGGTTCTCCAGAAGTCTCTCCGTGGCAGGTCGATCGCGTCTTCCGGCACCTTCTAACCGATATGTCCGGCAATACGCACCGTGCCGAGTTCTGCATCGACAAACTCTATTCCCCCGACGCTTCCGAATCGCGGCTTGGTCTGGTGGAATTGAGGGCATTCGAAATGCCTCCGCACGCACGCATGAGTCTCACTCAGCAGCTGTTAGTACGCGCGCTGATTGCGCATTTCTGGCAAACTCCGTACCGCCGCAAACTCGTGTGGTGGGGAACCACGCTGCATGACCGCTTCCTGCTGCCTCACTTCGCTCAACTCGACTGGGAAGATGTGGTGGCAGACCTGCACGAAGCCGGTTACGCCTTTCACAGGGAATGGTTCGCGCCGCACTTCGAGTTTCGATTTCCAGTGATCGGTTCGGTGACCAGGCGCGGCATATGCGTGGAGTTGCGGCACGCCTTGGAGCCGTGGCACGTGTTGGGGGAAGAAGCCTCCTCTGGCGGCCTCACCGTACGCAACGTGGACTCGTCCGTCGAGCGATTGCAGGTGAAGGTGTCGGGAATGATCGATTCGCGTTTCACCGTCTTGTGCAACGGTCGTCCGGTACCGCTGCACTCCACGGGTGAGCAGGGCGAATTCGTGGCTGGCGTGCGTTACCGCGCATGGCAGCCGGCGTCGTGCCTGCATCCAAACATCCCGGTGCACACTCCCCTGGTGTTTGATATCGTAGATACATGGTCGGGACGTTCGATCGGGGGCTGTACGTATCATGTTACCCATCCTGGCGGTCTAGCCCACGCGCTGTTTCCCGTTAACGCCTTCGAGGCGGAGAGTCGGCGTCTGGCCCGCTTCAGCGATATTGGCCATACACCGGGAAACATGGCGATACCAGGCGAAGAGCGCAATCCCGCGTTCCCGTTGACATTGGATTTGCGGCGGTCGCCGTGAGAGCCCCTTGCGAAGTTCGGCAAGCCCTTTCCGCTGAGCCCGAATGAACATTTCCGCAGACACTATGAACGGGCCACTCCTGAGCACCGGCTATCCCCAGACCGCCGGGGTTTACGACGAGATGTCCTCCGCCCTCGGAGTTCTTCGTCCCCATTGGGACCTATTCATCAATTCGTTATCTGCACTCGGCGGCCAAGAACTGGCCCGCCGCTGGCAAACGGCAAGGCAGCGAATTCGGGAAAACGGCGTTACGTACAATGTTTATGGCGATCCGTTGGGAATGGATCGGCCATGGAATCTGGATGCCATTCCCCTTATGATCCCGCCGTCGGAGTGGAGCCAGCTGGAAGCAGGCTTGATACAGCGCGCTCGACTGCTGAACCTCATTCTGGCCGATCTTTACGGCCCGCAACAGTTGCTTCGCGGGGGCCTGATTCCACCGGCTCTGGTATTCGCGAACCCGGGCTTCTGGCGGCCGTGTCATGGGGTGCGCGTATCGGGTAACACGTACCTACACTTGCTGGCGGTGGACTTGGCGCGTGGGCCGGATGGCGAATGGTGGGTAATTTCCGACCGCACGCAGGCACCTTCGGGTGCGGGGTATTCGCTCGAGAATCGCATCGTTATGGCGGAAACCTTTCCGGACTTATTCCGGGAGTTCCAAGTCAAGCGGCTCGCTTCATTTTTCCGTTCCTTTCGCGACACGCTGCTCCGCCTTGCGCCCACCACCCGCGATAATCCGCGCGTTGTCCTGCTAACGCCGGGACCGTTCAACGAGACCTACTTCGAACATTCCTATCTCGCGCGCTATCTCGGTTTCACGTTGGTTCAGGGCGGCGACCTGACGGTGCGTGATAGCCGGGTATTCCTTAAGACGCTCGAGGGACTCAAGCAAGTGGATGTAATTCTGCGGCGCTTAGACGATAGCTTCTGCGACCCCATTGAATTGCGCTCCGACTCCTATCTGGGCGTGGCGGGGCTGGTGGAAGCGGTGCGAGCCGGCAACGTCACGGTGGCCAATGCGCTGGGTAGCGGCCTAATTGAAACGTCAGCCTTCATGCCGTTTTTACCGGGGCTTAGCCTAAGAATGCTGGGAGAGGAGCTGAAACTCCCGACGGTCGCAACGTGGTGGTGCGGACAGCCCAAGGCGCTCCGCTACGTACTCGATAATTTGGATTTCCTGGTGATTAAGCCCGCCTTCCCCTCGAAAGGCATGGAGCCTGTTTTTGGGGGGATGCTTGGCGCTGACGAGCGGTCGCGACTGATTGCGCACATCAGGGAGAGCCCGCACGAATTCGCCGGCCAGGAATTGTTGAATCTGTCCACGGTACCCGTCTTGTCGGAAGAACGTGGTCTGACTCCCCGGCGCGTTGTTCTGCGGGTGTACTTGGCGGCGGAGGGGGACTCGTGGGTTGTAATCCCCGGTGGACTCGCGCGCGTTTCCTCATCGATCGACACGCCGGTCGTCTCGATGCAGCGCGGCGGCGGCAGTAAAGACACTTGGGTTCTTTCTGAGGGGCCGGTGGATACCTTCAGCTTGCAGCGGCCGCGTGATGTGCCGGTCGATTTGAGTCGCGGGGTTGTCAGCGATCTGCCTAGCCGTGCAGCCGACCATGTCTTCTGGCTTGGCCGCTACGCCGAACGCAGTGAGCACCTGGCCCGGGTGCTTCGGTGCATTTTGATCCGGCTGACCGGCGAGTCCGGGACGGCAGACGAGTCGGAATGGGAATCCCTGATGAAGATGCACGATTGTCTGGAGTCTCCCCACGCGCGGCTCTCGAAGGACGAGATCCAAGGGCATCCCGACCAATTGCGTGATTTGGAGCAAGAGATTCTTTCGCGGATTTTCGAAGAACAGCGCGGCGATAGCCTGACCGCAATTCTGAATCGTGCTGGACGCTCTGCGGCGCAAGTGCGCGATCGGCTTTCGAGCGATCTTCTGCGCGTTGTGAGCCAGTTCGGCTCCCTGGCGCGCGCTGCCGACGGTCCGGCATGGGGATACGTCTCGGTGGGAGATGCATTAGCCGTGTTGAATGGCTGTATCGGGACGCTTGCCGCTCTGCGCGGGATCGAGATGGAAAATATGACACGTGGCCCCGGCTGGCATTTCCTCAGCATCGGAAGACGCCTGGAGCGCTCCCTCCATTTGGTGAAGCTGTTTCGCACGATCATCGTGCCGCTGAGCCTTCAGACATGGCCCGCGCTCGAGATGCTCCTCGAGGTGGCCGACAGTTCGATGACCTACCGGTCGCGATATTTCACCATTCTGCAACCCGCGCCAGTACTCGATCTTCTGATGAACGAAGAGGTTAATCCACGTTCACTTGCCTTCCAGGCGAAAGACCTCTCCGAGCATTGCCGCAGTTTGTCTAGCATGCCGTCCGGGGCCGGATGGCCGACTATCAAACAAAAACGTCTGGAGGAAGCGGCATCCAATCTGTTTCGCGCGGATGTCCGCATGCTTTGCGAACCGGGCGCCGGGAGCCCTCGCGAGCGACTGGATGAACTCCTCGCCGGACTGGAGGCGGCTTTGCCAGCTTTTTCCAACGCCATCACGCATGCCTATTTCAGTCATGCCGAGGCGGAGCGGACCACGTGATCTATCGCGTGCGGCACAGAACCACGTATGACTACGAGGACCCGGTTTCGGTATCACATCACCTGATGCGTCTGACTCCTCGCAATCTTCCGGCACAGGTCTGCCGTGGAACCCAGATATCCATACTGCCCGTGCCCCCGGTGATAGCCACTCACAACGACTATTTCGGCAATATTCAGACGTTCTTCACGCTGCAGGAACCGCACGACTGCCTGATCGTGGAGGCGAACAGCGAACTGGAAGTGCACGGCATCAAACGGCCGGATTTCTCCGTATCTCCACCCTGGGGGACAGTTGTGGAGTCGTTGGCCGACGACCATAGCGAGGAGGGTCTGGATGCATACCAGTTTGTCTTCGGTTCTCAACGCGCGGGAACAACCCGGGAACTCGCCGACTACGCGCGCGAGTCGTTTCCCGCCGGGCGTCCGTTGCTGGAGGCGATTCTCGATCTTATGCGAAAAATACACCGGGATTTTCGCTTCGATACTAAGGCGACCAAGGTCACGACCCCCGTTCAGGAGTTCTTCCAAAAGCGCCGTGGTGTGTGCCAGGACTTCGCTCATCTGCAGATTGCGTGCCTGCGATCGCTGGGCCTACCGGCCCGTTATATCAGCGGCTATCTGCGAACGCTGCCGCCGCCTGACCTGCCCCGTCTAGTGGGCGCGGATGCGTCACATGCCTGGTGTTCGGCGTGGTGCCCAGGCGCCGGGTGGGTCGATTTCGATCCCACGAACAACTGCGTGCCCACGGACGGTCACATCACGGTGGCGTGGGGGCGTGATTATAGCGACGTCAGTCCCATCCACGGGGTTCTCCTGGGCGGCGCCCGGCATACACTGGACGCGGGAGTGGATGTGATGTCGATTCAATAGCTGTGAAGAATGTGGGACACCGAGCCGTTCTCTTTGGATTCTGCGATTACGGAACCCTGGGCCGGGCGCTTGTAAGTAACCCTTGAAGAGCCGTAGCGTAAGTGATTGCAATATGAGAAATTGGGGAGCGAGCGCTCGTAACTCAGCTGGATAGAGCGTCTGCCTTCGAAGTGGAGGCAAATTCAATCTAAATCATTGCTCCGGTTGCGCTTACGATTTCCGAGCCATCCTTGTGCTGCTCCAAAGCTGCTCCAAAAGTTTAAAACCCGCGTCAGTTTCGGGTGTAAAACCCAAGCGCTCGGCAAATTTCCCAACGTCAGCTGAAACGACCGCGGTGCCCGGTTCGCCATCTAAGAAGATAACTCGTCCGTAATCCGTCCAGTACCAATGCCAAGCGTGGAGATCACTTCCTACAAGCCGACTCGTTACTGATCGGCGCGACCTGGATCACTTCCGGTTTGTCGGGAGTTGTCGATGTTGCTCGAGCTGGAAATGCCGAGTGCGGGTAGTGCGGGACACATCCGGTGGTTGCGGGTACCATGCGAAGGTTCCCGGGGGTATAATCTCGCGAATTTATGTCTCTCGCCCTAGGTACACACCTTGGTCCCTATGAAATTACCGCCGCACTCGGCGCGGGCGGTATGGGCGAGGTGTATCGCGCGCGCGATACGCGGCTGGGCCGGGATGTAGCCGTCAAAGTTTCCGCCGAGCACTTCGGCGAACGTTTTAGCCGCGAAGCTCACGCGATTGCCGCGCTGAACCACTCACACATTTGCCATCTGTACGACGTTGGGCCGAATTATCTGGTGATGGAATATCTTGAAGGCGCTCCGCTGAAGGGCCCATTGCCGCTGCAAAAGGCCCTGGACTACGCCTCTCAAATCCTGGACGCCTTGGATGCCGCGCACGCGAAGGGAATCGTCCATCGCGACCTCAAGCCCGGCAACATCCTCCTCACCAAACAAGGAGTCAAGCTTCTCGACTTCGGCCTGGCGAAACATTCCGGCCCGCTCAAAGACGCGGAAGTCACCCGTTCCATCACGCGAGATGGCCAGATTGTGGGAACTCTCAACTACATGTCGCCGGAGCAGTTGCAAGGCAAGGATACCGACACACGAACGGATATTTTTTCCTTCGGCTTGGTGTTCTACGAAATGTTGACCGGCAAGCGTGCCTTTGACGGAGCAAGCGCGGCCAGCGTCATCGCCGCCATTCTGGAACGCGAAGCCCCGTCGGTGGCGCAGGTCGCGCCATCGTCAATCGACCGCGTCTTGCGCCGGTGCCTGGCCAAAGATCCGGACCAACGTTGGCAATCCGCCCACGATCTGAAATCCGCTTTGGAACTGGCAGTTGAACCACAGGGCCCCGTGCGAGCGCGGCAGACCTCGCAATTGGCATGGATTGTCGCGGCGGTCTCAGTCATCGCCGCCATTGTTGGGTTCTGGTCAGCCTGGCAAAGGCCTCCCGTGGAGGAACAGTCTCTTCAATTCAGGATAGCCACTCCTCCTGGGGCGGAGCTGCTCCTCGGCGCGGGCGGCGGCTCGACAATCTCGCCCGATGGACGGACTGTCGCTTTCCTGGCCACCTCTGGTGGCAGCCCGAAACTTTGGCTTCGTCCTCTCGATTCTTTGGAAGCACGAGAGTTAGTTGGGACGGAAGGAGCCCAGTTTCCTTTTTGGTCGCCAGACTCGCGGTCACTTTGTTTTTTTTCCAATAGTAAGCTCCAGCGACTGGATCTCGGTGGTGGTCCTGCAGTGCCCTTAGCCGATGCACCCACTGGCCGCGGTGGAACCTGGAACTCGAATGGAATGATTGTATTTGCCGCTGCCCCCGCTTCGGGCCTTCGCCAGATAGCCGCGACGGGAGGGCCCGTTACGACGGTGACCACCCTCAATGTAGCTCAGGGGGAAAACTCCCACCGCTGGCCTCTGTTTCTTCCCGATGGACGGCGGTTTATCTATCTCATCCGCAGCGACAAACCCCACGTTAGCGGTATCTATCTCGGTTCCCTCGACAAGCCACTTGAAAAAACTCAATTAATGGAGAATTGGATTGCTGGCGCATACTCCCCCGCGCACGGAAACCATCCCGCTTATCTCTACTCGATTCGACAGCAGGCCCTGCTGGCGCAACCCTGGGATATCGAGCACCCGCAACTTTTGGGCAACGCCGTGCCCGTGCCGGGCGCGCACCTGGTTTCTTATGTGTCGGCTTTCGGTCGCGCCACCCTCTCCGTTTCCGACAATGGCACCATCCTTTTTGGCACAGGAAGCGACCATTATCAATTGACTTGGTTCAACCGCGAAGGCAAGGCGCTGAACACCGTGGGTCAGCCTGACCGTTATGCCGCCTTGCGAATCTCACCGGACGGCAAGCGCATTGCCACTGTCCTTGCGGACGCTGTCGGAGTACCGGATATCTGGTTGCTGGACTTTGCCCGCGGGATTCCCAGCCGGCTTACTTTTGGCCAGGCGTTTGGAACGCCCATTTGGTCTCCTAACGGTCAGCAGATTAGCTATCACCTCCTCAATAACACAAAGATCTTCGAGCGGGACGCCAATGGCCCTGGACAGGAAAACACACTGCTGCAATCTCAAAACACCGTGTACCTAAACGATTGGTCTCCCGACGGCCGTTACCTTGTCTACTCGCAAATCAGCCCGGAAGGGCGGTATGAGTTGTGGCTTTTGCCCACCACGGGAGATCGCAAACCTATGCCGTTCCCAAGGACTGCGTTTGACCAATTGCAAGGCCAATTTTCGCCGGATAGCAAATGGATCGCCTATACCTCGAACGAGTCGGGCCGCCAGGAAATCTACGTTCAAGGCTTTCCGGCAGGCGGCCCAAGGTGGCTCGTCTCAAGCGGCGGCGGCACTCTGGCGCGCTGGCGCCGGAATGGCAAAGAGATTTTCTATCGGGCGCTGGACGGAAAATTAATGGTTGCCGCGGTTCGAAACGTTTCGGGCGGCCTGGAATTTGGAACTCCCGCCGCCTTGTTCAGAACTTCGGAACCGCAAGGACAGTTTTCCTATCCTTACGACGTGTCGTCCGACGGGCAAAAGATTCTTGCACTCGTCCCTGGCGAGGTCGCAGGAGACGCCGCCTCCTTGTCCGTAATCGTGAACTGGGACACGAAATCAAAGCCTTGACCATCTTAGTTTCATGATCAGGACCTCCTCGCAGGCACAGATCTCAAAGCAGAAAGTGGGCGACGATGAGAACGGAATTGCTGCGATTCAACGGCGCTGTCGAGCGGGATCTCGCCATCGATGCGTGGATGGAAGAGCATGCAGGTGAATTGGGAGCCATCGCGCATCAGTGGTTTGAGGTGATGCGAAAATGCGGGGACGAAGTTCGGGAGCTTTTGCATGACGGCTGTCCGGTTGCATGTTTGGGAGATGCGCCCT
>Ga0209220_1000573_pt1 | contig 11836 bp, 13 predicted proteins | sample BlaSpr_A8_OM3_M3_FD_187984 | JGI IMG/M metagenome (GOLD analysis project Ga0209220, IMG submission 187984) | Forest soil microbial communities from Thunder Bay, Ontario, Canada - Black Spruce, Ontario site 2_A8_OM3_M3 (SPAdes) (version 2) | ecosystem: Environmental > Terrestrial > Soil > Boreal... | reverse complement strand
GACGTGGAGGAAGGCGACCGCCAGCGCTGAGGCTCCGAAGAATCCGGCCAGCCAGCCATACGCGCGGCGGCCAAATTCGAAGACGAGTAAGACGGTCAGGCTGCCGAGCAGCGCGTCGAGCACCCGAATCCACAGATACCCCGACGCCGGGTCCTGGACGAGCCCGATCACGCGGAAGGGCGTGAGCCACGCCGCCGCCACATAGAAGTAGAGGTGTGGCCAGTCGGCGAAATGCGGATCGAGGATGCCGTGGAAGATGCCCATGGCCCGTCCTACGGTGACGTCTTCGTCCGGTCGGTAGAAGGCCGGCAGCCCGAAGTTGATCCCCCAGAGCCGCAGCGCGGCGGCGACGATGAACAATCCGGCCACTGCGCCGGCGGCAATGCGGGGCGGCCGGTCCGGGTTAGCTGCCGACGAGGTCCGGCCGGGTGGGGCCGTAGAGGTCGACCGGCACGGGCGTGAGCTGGTGCTTCTTCGCCTCGAGCTTCTTGACCGCGTCGATGGCGGCTGTGGTCGCGTCCCCGACGGCGGTTGTGATCTGCCGCGTGAGCTGCGACCGCACGTCGCCGGCCGCGTAGACGCCCGGCAGGCTCGTTTGCATCGTCGAGTCGGTCACGATGAATCCCAGCGGGTCATGCTCGACGTGTTCCCGGTGGTCGAAGAACTGGACGTTCGGCTGGAACCCTATGAAGATGAAAACGCCGGTGACCTTCAGCGGTCGGGTCTGGCCGCTGGCGACATCCTTCAACGTGATCTCCTTAACCTGGCCGTCCTCACCCTTGACCTCGGTGACGATCGTGTTGGTGATCAGCTCGACCTTGGGGTGCTTGCGCGCCGCCTCGACCAGGATGGCCTGGGCGCGGAACTGCTCGCGCCTGTGGATGATGTAAACCTTCTTTGCGAAGCGCGTCAAGAAGACGCCCTCCTCGAGCGCGGCATCGCCGCCGCCGACCACGGCCACCTCCTCTTCCTTGAAGAAGGCGCCATCGCAGACGGCGCACTGGGAGACACCGCGCCCCTGGAACTCGTTCTCTCCGGGGATACCGAGCTTCAGCGGCTCGCCGCCCGCGGTCAGGATGACGTAGTCCGCAACGTACTCACCGTCTTCGGTCTCGACAACCTGCTTGTCGCCGCGACGGTGGATGGCGGTCACACGGGCGGTCTCCAGCTCGACGCCGAACTTGACGGCCTGGTCGGCCATGCGCTGGGCCAGCTCCGGCCCGGTGATGTGGTCGAATCCCGGGTAGTCCTCGATCGCGTCGGTGTTGAGTAGCTGCCCACCCGGCGCGCCCCGCTCCAGCAGCACGGTCTTGACCCGCGCCCGGCCGGCGTACAAGGCGGCGGTCAGGCCCGCTGGCCCGGCGCCGATGATGACCACGTCGTACTGACGATCTTTTTCCATCGGTTGCGAAGCTCCCATGTTATCTAAGCTCTTTCCCTACTCCAGTATTCCCACATTGGCCCCCCGCTGAACAGGGCCTGGATTACGGGCGGTTGCGACCACGTAACCCCGGGCGGTATATAACTGCGGAAGCGGATGCGTGAGGACCAGACAACCGGCGCCGCCGTCGCTTCCTCCGGGAAGATCGTCCCGCTGCCTCACGTCGACGCCCCCCACGGCCAGGATCACCTGACATGGGCCTACCAGACGCATGTGACAGCCATTTATCAATACATCTACGGCCGAGTCGGTAACCGCCCGGACGCCGAGGATCTCACCGCCCAGGTGTTCGTGAAGGCGATCAACGGCATGCGCAACGATGTCTCGGTTCCCGAGCTGCGCAGCTGGCTGTATCGGGTTGCCCAGACGACCCTGGCCGACCACTGGCGCGAGTATTACGCGGAGGGCGCCGGCGAGCTCGACGACGATGTGACCCAGCAGCCCGCCCCCCGTGAGAATCCCGAAGCCGTCCAGCGGGTGGACGCGCTGCTCGCCACGCTCCCCGAGAGTTATCGACGGGTGCTCGAGCTGCGCTTCCTGCGCGGCTATTCGGTGCGGGAAACCGCGCAGGAGCTCAACCTCAGCGAGACCAACGTCAAGGTGTTGCAGTTCCGGGCGCTGAACCGCGCCGGGCGGGAACGCGGGAGGCCGTCGTGAACGACGATCCCGAACAACTCGATAAGCACGTCGAGGACCTGTTGCAGGACCGCCGTCCTGAGCGGACGCCGTTGCCCGACGAAGACGCCCTACGGGCGCGGCAGACGGCCGCCATGCTGCGGGCGGCCAAGCCTGGAGCCGGGCTACCCTCGAAGGAGTTCCTGGAGCGCATGCAGGGCTCGATTCACGACTGGGTCGGCGAGCGGTCGGCGCAGCCGGACCCGGCCTCGCGCCCCAGCCGCCGGTCGTTGCTGCTAACGGGTGCTGCGGGTATCGCTGCCGGCATCGCGGCGGTGCTCGGAATCCAGCAGGTCGACAAGGCGGCGCCAAAAACCGCGCGGCAGCTCGTCGAAAACGGCAGCTGGAAACCGATCAAAGCGCTGGCTGACCTTCCGGAGGCGACGCCGGTCGCATTCCGGTCTGGAGCCATCGAGGGGTTCCTGATCCGTCAAGGACAGGAGGTCAAGGGTCTCTCCGGCGTTTGCACGCACATGGCCTGCATCCTCAACTACAGCAAGTTCCGCGATCGGTTCGAGTGCCCTTGCCACGGGGCGACCTTTGAGAAGGATGGCCAGCCCACAAATTATTCGAGCCCACTCTCGCCGTTGCCTTCGCTGCAGGTACGGGTCGAAAAGGGCCAGGTCCAGGTCTATACGGTGTAACGGTTCGCCGTAATGGCTTTCGTGCGTTGGTTGCGAATGGCCGCGGTCGCGGCATGCTCGGCTGTGTTGCTCGCCGCGTGCGGCGGTTCGACCAGCGGGCCCGCGGCAACCGCATCACCCTCGCCCTCAGCAACCCCAAGCCCAACGCCGTCCCCATCGCCGGCGGCGGCAGCGGTCGTTTTGGCGCAGAGCGTCGGCACCATGGGAACGATCCTCGTTGCCGCCTCCAACAGCCACACCGTCTACACCTTCGACAGCGATACGCCGGGCGCGAGCAAGTGCAACGGCGGATGCGCGACGACCTGGCCGCCGCTGACCATCACGGGTGGACAGACTCCGACGGGTGGTCCCGGGGTGACCGGGCAGCTGGGGACCATCACCCGTAGCGACGGCTCTGTGCAGGTGACCTACAAAGGGCTGCCGCTCTACTTCTTCCACAGCGATAGCGCGGCAGGCGACACCAAGGGCAACTACACCGGCTGGAGCCTGGTCAAGCCGTAACCGGGTTCGTCAAAACGGCGTTGCGACATCATGGCTCGGATCGCGTGGATCGAGGACGATGCCGCATCGGGTGATCTCGCCGACCTCTACCGTGAGCTGAAGCAAACGTCGGCAAGGGGAAACGTTCCCGACATCCTGCGGACGATGAGCCTACGACCCGACTTCCTGCGTGCCATCGACCAGGCGAGCCGCCTGCACTTTACGGACGGGGCGCTCAGCCGAGCGGAGCACGAAATGATCGCGTCCTACGTCTCGGCCCTCAACCGTTGCCACTATTGACTCAGCAGCCATGCCTGGTTCCTGCAGTTGCAGGGTGAGCAGTACTCGCAGGCTGCGTCGGCGCTGCGTAATGGAGACCTCGACGCCGCCAACCTGACACCGAAGCACCGACTGCTTTTGGACTTCGTCGAAACCCTAACCCGGCACGCGTATCGCATCACCGACGAGCAGGTCCAGGGGCTGCGTGAGGCCGGGTGGACCGACGCGCAGATCGCCGAGGCCGTCTACGACGGCGCCCTCTTCAACCTCTTCGTGCGCCTTGCCGATGCCTTCGACATCCATCCCGATCCCTCGTTCGATGCTGCCGGCATTCCCGCCGTCCTGAGCAAACCTGACTAGCGGCGGGCGGTCTCCCCTAGTCGCGGCCCTGCCCACAATCGGAATTAGTCTCTCGGCCGAAGTGGACCCGACCTGTGTAGGTCCCAGTGAAGGTCGTCCGCCCGGTGGCGCTCCCGACAATTCTGAACTTCCCGCGGACGCCGTTTAGACAGCCCCTGCCGTCTTTCAGCACCACGCGTCCCGTCAAGGAACTGAACGTGCCGGAAGCGTCCACGACCAGAGTTCCGGTTCCAGCGACCCCGTCGACAGTGCCCGTGAAGGTGCCCGCATCATGCGCGACCAGGGTGCCATCCGGATGGATGATGAGTTCGCCGCCTCCGACGCGAGTGCCGGAGACCGTGCCGCTTATGGTCTCGTTCAGCGTGAACTCGATGATCGTGTTTCCACCGCTGGAGGTCACCGTCTGGGGCGTAAGGGTGATGGTCCACGTGCCGGATTCCGGGCTTGGGCTCGAAGCGTAGACTCCCGGCCCAAGCAAAGCCAGCCCCGCCGCGATAGCGATAATGGATCCCGCTCTCATCAGTCGATTGCTCATCTAGAACCTCCGTGATCATCTCGTGGCTTAGAGTGAATAGCGGCTGACGCAACAGGCGTGGGCAGCCGCGCGATTCAACGATTAATCAATAAACGGTTTCGACGCGGCGGCGTTACATGCAGACGCTAACCGGGTCCGGGGTCCGGTGAGGCCTAAACGAGCTCCTATTGCACCGTGGCGCTGTCCAGCAACTGGGCAACGACGGACGAGCTCGGCTCGTCCAGCAGGAAGATGAAGTCGTAGTAATGGGCGGTCGTCGCAATCCTGACCTCGTGGACCAGCGCCGGACAGCCGCTGCCGGACAGCCTCACACCGAAGACGCGGTCTGTGGCGGGAAGGTCGCCGACAAGCACCTGCCCGGTGGAACGCACCGTCCATGTGGACCGGCGGGGCAGGCCGGCCGACACAGCTGCCTCCGTCGGCGCTTGGTCCTTCGCGCCACTCTCGAGGTAAAGCAGCGTCAGCGGCCCGTTCCTGTAGTGCGCCTCCGCCTTCCCCGGTGCGACCGACTGGAATTGATAGCCAGCTGGCAGCCAGATCTTCAGCGAGTCGGTTACGGCCGGGCTAATCGGGTAGGTCGTCGTGTAGCGCCCGATCAGCCAACCGTCCCGCCCGTCACTTAGGCGAATTCGATACCAGACGCCATCGGGTTTGCCCTGTTCCTCCTGGATGCTCACCTGCGTGCCGGTCGCCAACGTCGTCAGGCGGGTCGCTGAAGACGAGGGGGTGGCCCGAACATTGACCCCGTCCGAAGCATGGATCCAGGCGCTCCGCGGGATCGTCTGGACTTGTTCGACCCTGCGGACCGCGACGTCTGGACACTTGCCACTAGTGGAGGGCGTGACCTGGGGGCTCGCGCCCGGCGACGGTGCGCCGTTGTCCGGGCCGATGCTCGACGTGTGCAAGCCGGATAGCGACAGGGCGACATGATGGTCCCAGGGCCGGAACACGGCGAGCCCGACCTCAGCACCTAAGACAGCGATCACCAGGCCCCATGCGGCCAGCTCGAGCTTTCTCACGATCCTAAGCGCGTCCCGGGTTGTCAGGCGTCGCCGTGACGGTGGCGGCGTTTGACTGCTGGGCGGATACGCTATCGATCGAGCACGTCGCGGTGGTGGTCGCGTTGTACTTGACGTCCGGCACGACCTGCGTCTGGCAACTTCCGACCACTTGTCGAGCGGCCGTGTCCGTCATGGTGAAGGTGATGGTGGATGGCGCCTGGGCATGGATGAGCCCGCCGAGATTCTTGAGCAGGGCCGAGACAACGCACGGGGAGCCGCATCCCGAGGTGTCGACTGAGACGACCGTGTAGATCGGCGGCAGCGTCGTGAGGTTCGAGAAATCAATCACATCGGCAGGCGCCGAGATCTTGAAGTCGCTGTTGTAATTGACGAACCGAAGGTCGGCGTCGCGAATGCCGTCAACAACAACCCCGTGTTTCAGGCGCACGCGTAGCACCCGATAGGGCGCCTGCGCGGTGATGAACACATCTCCGCGTGCGCCGGAAAGCTCGACCGCATCGATTCCATCCACCGACACGTGGTCGGTGCGCTGCGTGACCGCCTGCCCGAGGAACGTCGACTTGAAGGCATTGCCGTCGGTCAGGTCCGTCAGCTGGGGGACGTGGCCGGCCGAGCCCTTCCACCAACCATTTCCCGCTGACTTGACAAAGCTTCGAGAGACAAGATCGCTGCCCATATGCGCAGACAGAAACTGCTGCCCGCGAAAATAGGCGTCGGTGCCAAGGGTGATCGCCTCGAGCTTGACATCGGACGTCGTGACAGTGACGTGCTCGGCGTTTTGCCGGCCCAGCTGCAGGTCGATCGACCACTGGTTGCTTCCTTCGCTGTACGACCCGGTGATCTCGAAGCTGTCGGCCGCGATCAGGGTGCCGGTGGCCCCACTCTCCAGGCTGCGCGTCGTGGCTAGGTCGAGACCGAACGGAGGACCACAGGCCGAAAGCGCGGCGACCACAACGGCTCCGACCAACCCGGTCCGCGCTCGGTACGACGCCTGTGATAGGGAGCGAAATGCTAACAAGGGCCTGACGGTGTAACGGGTTGAGTATTCCAACCGTTACTCAACCGTGAGCGCCAACCGCCGGACTGTTCGCCTGTTCGGCCGGGAATACGCAGTCATCCTCCCCAGCATCCGCGATCCCCGGATGCATGTCGCCGCGGTGCTGGTGACGCTCCAGGTGCTGGGCCAGACGGTGCTCGGCTTCCGGCTGTCGGTGGCGCAGATCCTCATCTGTCTTGCGACCGGCGCCCTGATCGAATTCGTCGTCACCTTCTTCAAGGACACGGCGATCATGTGGCCGGCAAGCGGATTGCTGACCGGCAACAGCACGGCCTTCATCCTTCGAACTCCCGGCACGCTGCACGGCCAATGGTGGAGCACGCATGGGATCTGGATCTTTATCGGCGTGGTCGCCATCTCGATGGCGTCGAAGTACCTGATCCGCTGGCGTGGGCGCCACATCTTCAACCCCTCGAACCTTGGCCTGGTCATCGCCTTCGTCGCGCTGGGTCCCAAGTTAACGGAGCCGCAGGATCTGTGGTGGATCCCGCCCGGGCCGTGGTTGATTGTGACTTATGCGGTCCTGGTGGTCGGGGGGCTGTTGATCGCGTGGGAGCTGCGATTGCTCGGCCTCGAGCTGGCCTTCATGGCTGGGTTTGCTGCCTTTACTGCCGTGGCGCTAGCGTTGGTCCCGGACCATTGCATGGTCGCCAGCTGGCACGTAGCCCCGATGTGCGGACGTGAACTCTGGCAGATCCTGGTCACCTCGCCCGAACTCCTGGTCTTCGGCCTCTTCATGGTTCCGGACCCGAGGACTGTTCCCGACGGCCCTGTGGCCCGAGTGGCGTTCGGCATTATCGTGGCCATTCTGGCGGTTCTGTTGATCGGCCCGACCACGCTCGAGTTCTGGACCAAGACCGCGATCCTGGCAAGCCTGGTTATCGCCTGTGCACTCCGCTTTGCGTTGGCGCGGTTTCTGTCCCCACTCGAGGTCCGGGACCGGCAGAGGGCTGGGAGGCGCCGCCTGACCTGGCGCCTGCCGGCTGCGCTCGCCGTCGCTCTGCTATTTGTTGGCACCCTCCCGGTGGCGGCCGATCTATCCACCCACACTCCTGAGCCGGCCGCCGGACTCGCCGATGGGTCGACGCCAACCCTCGCGCTCACCGTTGGTGCCGGGCCGGCCATTGGCGGTTGGGTTTCGAGCTCGGCGGCCGCCGCCCTGCCGCCGCCAACAAATTCAGGACCGGTTTCCGCATCGGCACTTCTGTGGATCCTGCCGACGATTCCGACGGTGACCATCGCGCCGAGCGTGGTCGCCTTCGATCAGTCAGCACCCCACAACGCTGACAAGTGGGCGCATGACGTCGTGCTGGACCTCATCATCGAATCGGAGGCGCGTCGTGCCCACGATTTCCAGCTGGCAGAAAGCGGCGCCACGGGCGACGCGCTCAAGGAATTCACCGACGTCATCAAGGACGACGTTGGCGCCGGGAAGATCATCCAAAAGACATACAGTTTCGACAAGGTCAGCCTGAACCTCTTCCTCCCGAAGTTCAGCAGCCAGGCATCGCGGCTAGTCGGGGTCACTCTAAAGGGGACGAGCACCTTTATCACAAGAGACGCGTCCGGCAACGTCCTTTCCCAGCAAACGACGCCGTACTCGAAGAGTTGGGGTCTTGATACCTCTTCAAGCGGTAGCCACCAGGTCATCATCAACGACTACACCGACCTGGCTCCGGCCCCCTAATCCGTCGCTTATTGCCGGACGATCGCCGGGGCGCGACCGCGCAGGACGAACTTCTGGATCTTCCCGGTTGCGGTCTTCGGGAGCTCTTCGACGAAGGTGAACCACTGCGGGACTTTGAAGTGGGCGAGTCGGGCTCGCGCGAACTCTCGGAGCTCCGTCTCGGTCGCCATCTGACCGCTCTTTAAGACCACGAAGGCGCAGGGCGCCTCGCCCCAGCGCTCGTGCGGTAGACCGACGACCGCGACCTCCTGAACCGCCGGGTGACGCAGTAAGCAGCCTTCGACCTCGACCGAGGAAATATTCTCGCCGCCGCTGATGATGACGTCCTTGAGCCGGTCGCGGATCTCGGCATAGCCGTCGGGGTGCACGACCGCCGCGTCGCCGGTGTGGAACCAGCCGTTTCGGATCGCCTTCTCCGTTGCTTCGGGGTCCCGGTAATAACCCTTGAGGACGACGTTGCCGCGGACCACGATCTCGCCGATCGTGCTCCCGTCGTGCGGCACTTCCTGATCAGTCTCCGTATCGACGACACGAAGGTCGCCGGAGGTGATCAGCTCCACGCCTTGCCGCGCCTTGATCGTGGCGCGTTCCGACGCCGATAGCGTGGCATGCTCGGGCAACGGATCGCAGACGGAGATGAATGGGGAGGTTTCGGTCAGGCCGTAGACCTGGGTGACCTCCCAGCCCAGCTCACCCTCGAGCCGCTCGATCGTGGCCGCCGCCGGTGGCGCACCTGCCGTCGCGACGTGCACACCGCGGGGAACATCGCGGCGGAGATCGGCGGGGGCGTTAGCGAGACTGATCAGCACCGTTGGCGCCGCGCAGAGCCAGGTCACGCGCTCATCGCGGATCAGCCGGAAGACCTCACCCGGATCGGGCCGGGGGAGACAGATGTGGGTGGCTGCGGCGGCGGTCACGGTCCAGACGAACGTCCATCCATTGGCATGGAACATCGGCAGGGTCCAGAGATACCGGTCGCCGATTCCCAGCCGCAGGTGAAGCAGCGTTCCCACCGTGTTCATGTAGGCGTTGCGGTGGGTGATCATGACGCCCTTCGGCCGCGCCGTTGTGCCGCTGGTGTAGTTGATGGTGAGGAGATCGCCCTCGCTGATTTCGGGCCGCGCGACGTCGGGGGATTGGGTCGTGAGCATGCTCTCGTAGTCCAGCCATCCTTTGCGTGAGCCCGTCAGCGCGATGAACTGCTTCACCCCTCCAATGCGGTCACGAATGCTGTCCACGTTTTCGAGGTAGTCCTCGCTGGCGCAGACGACGGTTGCTCCGGAGTGGTCGATGATGTACGCGAAGTCGTCGGCCGTCAGCCGGTAGTTGACCGGCACCAGGACAGCGCCGGTCTGCGGCACGGCGTAAAAGGACTCGAGTTGCTGGCGGACATTCGGCGCGATGTAGGCGACCCGGTCACCCTGCCGGACACCCATCCGCTGGAGCGCCGTGGACCAGCGGTCGCAGCGGTCGAAGAACTGCTCGTAAGTGAGCCGGAGGTCGCCCTCGACGACGGCCTCGCGTTGCGGGTGCAACCGCCGAGTCCGTCGCATGAACTCGAGTGGCGTAAGCGGCGTCTCCATCGAGCCCTTCCTCCTCCCGCTGCCCAGCGTTTGCTGCCGAGTTTAGTCCGGGTGGAGTCCAAGGGCAAGACCGAGTCGGGGGCTGGTGGCTCAGAAGCTGAGCACCAGCCCCGCGTGTTGGCCCCAGCCCTACTCAGTTGTGGCGGTTGTTATTGTTGCTGTCGCCCTCGTTGTCGTCGTGCGGCAACGCGAGTTTCCAGACCGTGCCGCCCTGGGCGCAGAATCCCTGGCCTCCCGTCGCCGGACAGACGGCGCCGGCGCTGAAGTAGAGATTGCCGTCGGGTCCCATCACGTCCATGTTCGGGAAGGTAAGTCCACCGGCGATGACCGATGACGTTCCCTCGTCCGCATTGAACTTCACGATGTCGCCGCTGAATGGGCTCGGCGGGCCAAAGGTGGTCCACATATTGACGAAGTAGACGTTGTCTTGCTGATCAGCCGTGCAGCCGGTGACGTGCTTCAAGAGATCGTTGGGGACCAGCGTCGCCGAGGTCCCGTGGATCCGAAAGAGGTGGCCCGCAAGCGTGGCGACCCAAAGTCCCCCGCCAGTCTTCGCGATGCATGTAGGCACCTCATCGGTTGGGAAGGCGCCGGGGGTCGTGTCGTCGCGCCATGGGAAATAGTGGAGGACGGTGATATGGCCGCCGCTGCTGACGAAGTTCAGCGTGTTCGACCCGGAATCGGCGACGTACGAACCGCCATTGGCGGCCAGGACGCCGTAAGGATTCGAGTCGTGCTCCTGGGGCAACCTATCGGCCGTCGAGTCGAAACCGAACGCGCCGACACCGAAAATCTTCCGCCAGGAGCCGTTTGCCTTTACGGAGATCAGGGCTCCCGCCTGCTGCGTAGCCGCCGCGACGTCCGCCTGGCATCCGGTGTCACCATTGGCGCATTGGTAGTGCTCGAAGGCCTGCGGGAACACGCCAAGGATTGCCATGATCTTGCCATCACGTGCGGAAATCCCGTCCACTCCCAGGGCCTCGCCGTGGCTGGGATCGAAGAACTCGGCGGCTGAGAACAGGTGGTCGACGAGCGGAGTGTGCGTTTTATTCGCCATGTTCACCCACGAGATCTGCGACGTGCGGCCGAAGCAGATGGTTGGCGTGCCGGCGATGCAGTTCGTCCCACCGTGACCGGCCTCAGCCACTACCAGCTTGCCCTTGAAGAACTCGACGCCTCTCGGACTGTCGAAGCCGGCGGCGACCAATGTGGGCGTGCCCACAGCGGAAGCCGGCGTGGGCACCAGAACGCCCACCGCCATGAATACGATTGCAGCCAACGAAAAGCGGAATTTACCGCGCATCTCCTCCACCTATCCCTTTGCCCCCGCTTAACGAATTCTTACGCCACACCGAGTGGCCCTCGGCATGGTAGCGCCTCGGCGAGTGGTAGTCAATGGGCAGAAACCAAACACGCGCGACGCCCGTTTAATCCGGGAGTGAGGTCGCCGGCTCTTCGCTAGACTCGAATAGAGGAGATGGACGAGGTTTCTACGACACCTATCCTTGACCGGATTGGCACGCCGGCCGATCTTCGCTCGCTGAGCGACGCCGAGCTGCGCGCCCTCGCCGAGGAGATCCGCCAGTTCCTGGTCACGACCGTCTCAAAGACCGGTGGCCACCTGGGTCCCAATCTTGGCGTGGTCGAGCTCACGCTGGCCTTGCACCGCGTCTTCGATAGCCCGAAGGACCGGATCCTCTGGGACACCGGGCACCAGGCCTACGTCCACAAGCTTTTGACACGCCCGCGCGATGGATTTGCGCGGCTGCGCAAGCTGGGCGGAATGAGCGGGTACCCGAACCGCACCGAAAGCGAGCACGACTTCATCGAGAACAGCCATGCGTCCACCGGGCTCAGCTACGCCTCAGGGATGGCCGAGGCTGCTCGCCGCCAGCCCGACGCGGGCCGCGTGGTCGTGGTCGTCGGCGACGGTGCCTTGACCGGCGGCATGGCCTACGAGGCGCTGAACAACATCGGCCATCGAAAGACACCGGTGATCATCGTGGTCAACGACAACGGCCGGTCCTACGCCCCGACCGTCGGCGGGCTGGCCCAACACCTGGCGCAACAGCT
>Ga0209220_1000572_pt1 | contig 11869 bp, 9 predicted proteins | sample BlaSpr_A8_OM3_M3_FD_187984 | JGI IMG/M metagenome (GOLD analysis project Ga0209220, IMG submission 187984) | Forest soil microbial communities from Thunder Bay, Ontario, Canada - Black Spruce, Ontario site 2_A8_OM3_M3 (SPAdes) (version 2) | ecosystem: Environmental > Terrestrial > Soil > Boreal... | reverse complement strand
CCGCGACCAGCTGCAATCCATCGAGCGGATCGCGGACAGGCAGAAGGTGCTGACACGCGGTCGCGACGATCAGGACCTGATCGCGTATGCGCGGCGGGGTGCGGAGGTCTTTGTCGAGGTCGCGTACGTGCGGCAGGGCAAGATGGTCGGCCACGACGGGCACGCTCTCGATGGCGCCGGCGAAGCCGCCGAGGCAGAGTTGCTGCGTGGCTTCGTCCTTCAGTACTACGCGAGCGCCACGCACGTGCCTCGCTCAGTCATTCTGCCCGGCCCGGTCGAAGAGCCTGAGCTGATCGCCGGATGGTTGGGCCAGAGACGCGGAGGGCCGGTGAACATCGAGGTGCCCCAGCGCGGCCGCAAACGCGCCCTCGTGACCCAACTGGCAGAGACCGCCGCGCAGGAGCTCGAGCAGCTGCGCATCCAGGCCGACTACGACCGCAGCCGCACCGAGCCGATGCTCGCCGCCCTGGCCGAGGCGCTCGACCTGGAGACACCTCCTAAGCGCATCGAGTGCTACGACATCTCCAATATCCAGGGCGATTCAGCGGTCGGTGCGATGGTCGTGTTCGAGGACGGCAGCCCTCGCAACGACCACTACCGGCACTTCAGGATCAAGTTCGTGCCGGGTCCCAACGACTTCGCGATGCTGCAAGAGGTTCTTCGCCGAAGGCTCGAGCGCCTGGAGTCGGCGCAGAGGCGAGAAGAGGATGACGCTGCCGGGGACAGGTCTTTCACCAGCCGGCCGGACCTGATCCTGATCGATGGCGGAAGGGGCCAGCTCTCTGCGGCGCTCGAGGTACTGGAGTCGGCGGGCTACGCGGACATTCCCACGTTCGCGCTGGCCAAGGAGCGCGAGGAGATCTTCGCGCCCGGCCGCGCCGACCCGATCGTGCAGGAGAAGAACTCGCCCGGAATGTTCCTCGTCCAGCGCATCAGAGACGAGGCGCACCGATTCGCGATCACGCATCACCGAAAGGTGCGTTCGCGCAAAGCGCTGACATCGCCGCTCGACTCGGTCGAGGGCATCGGACCCGCGCGCAAGCGCGTCCTGCTGCGACACTTCGGCTCCGTGCAAGCCATTCGCGACGCGGCCGTCGAGGACATCACGGCCCTGGGCGTCCCAAAACGCCTTGCATTGCGCTTGAAGGAAACCCTATGACGGGAGAGTCACGGCCGGAACCCCTCGACGGAGCTTCCCGTCCGTGACTCTTGTAATAGTCGGAGGGTGCACCGAGCCGGACGTAGAAGAGGCGCTGGGCGTATTTGTGGACGCCGGTTTTCAGACCGCCCGCTGGCTCTCGCCGTGGGAAGAGGCGGATGCGGTGCTGGCGCTGCGGGGCGATGGTGCCGTCGTGTTAAGGGACGCCGATGCGCAGGGAATCAGATATGTGCTGGTTCACCTTGGCGCCAACGATGGGAAGTCCGGAGGCAGCTACGAGCGCGCGCACCATCGCGTGGACGTCGCGCAGCTGCGCGAGCTGGCTCAGCAGCTGAAATCGCGCGAGAAGATGCTGATCACCTGCCTTGCGTTCGGTTACAAGCGGGGAATACCCGAGGGTGCGTCCTGGGTCGTCGATGTGAGGCTTCTCGACAATCCATATTGGGTGGAGGCCCTGCGGCCTCTCGATGGTCGCGATCCGCGCATTCACGACTTCGTGGTGAAACAACCCGCGGCCCAGGAGCTGCTCGAAAATCTTGAGCGCACTTTGACCGCAGCTTTGCCGCATTACCGCGAGCGCGGCCGTTCGCAGCTGGTGGTCGCCTTCGGATGCACCGGTGGACGTCATCGGTCGGTCGCGATGGCGCGAGAGATGGCGGCGCGCCTCGAGCGCATCGAGGACATCGACGTCGAGTTCGTCGCTCGAGATCTCTAGCGCCACATACATGGACGGTCTAAGAGGTAGGCCTAGTAAACGCCCCTCGCCCCTACCCCTCCCCCCTGAAGGGGGGAGGGCTCTTATTGGCCAATGACTCGTGCCCTCGTCATTGGCGGTGGTGGGTTTGTCGGCGTGGCCGCGTGCAAAGAGCTGATGCGTCGCGGCGTCGAGACCATCGCCGCAGGGCGCAAAGAACGACCCTATGGAATCTTCACGAGCTACGTCGCCTTCGACTGCACCGACGAGGAACAGCTGCGACGCGCACTGTCTGAGGTTCAGCCCGACGTTCTTCTCGACCTCGCGAACGACTATCCCGCCGGGATAGCGGCCATCATTCGAAACTTCGCGGGACAGCGATACATCTTCGTCTCGAGCGGTGTGTATCCGAATCTCAACGGCCGGCCGGCTCGGGAGGAGGACTTCGTACCGCTGGATGGCGAGCCGCCAGACGACATCGGCTACATGGATGGCAAGCGCTGGTGCGAGACGATACTTGCCCGCACCACCGATTTCCCGTGGACAGTCATCCGCCCTCCCGCGATCTTTGGACCCGCCGATCACACCTTGAGGATCGCGGCCTACATCCAACGCGTCGCGGACGGAGGCCCCGTGCTCGTGCCGGCCGAGTCTTACGAGCGCCAGGCCGGCCTGGCCTGGGTGAAGGACGTCGGCTTCGCGTGCGCGCTCGCGTGCGATCTTCGCAAGGACACGACTCGAAAGGCGTACAACGTTTCGTTCGAGGGAGTGAGCCTTCGCGACCTCATTGACGGGATCGCCCTGGCGCTGGGAGTGCCGGCCCGGATTCAGCCGATTCCATTCGCCGACATTCCACCCGATGCCAGCCCGTATGGCCCGGATCCGCGCCGGGCGGCCGGCTACGTCCTCGATCTCGCGCGCTCGGACCTCGGATTCGAGCCATCCACGTTGGAAGACGCGCTCGCGGAGACCCTGGCCTGGTATCGGGTGGCACACCCGTCTCACCCGGGCTATGCGAATCGCGCCCAAGAGTTGACCCTTGCCGCCCGTGTCTGACACGTCGGCCGCCCGCGGGACCCTGGCCCAACGGCTGCAGCGCCAGGCGTCCTGGTGCGACGACCTTGGTTCTCCGTTCTATGGCTCGCTTCTTCGAGCCGCTGCGCAGGACCTGGACGCGGAGGGCGCGGTGTGGGGGGTGCTCAACGGCTTCGAAGGTGAGGTCGGCACCTCCGCCCTGGCGCTGAGGTTGATGGGTGCGGTGCACAGGCTGGTCCTGACGGGCGCGCTGCCCGACCTTGCCGTGCGCTACCCCTCGGCCGGTGGTGACGGGGACGTCGACGCCGCCTGGCCCGCGTTTCGGCGTGCGCTGGTCGACTCGCGTCCGGACCTGCGTGCCCTGCTTCCCGGTGGGTGCCAGACCAATGAGGTCGGAAGGAGCGCGGCTTTGCTGGGAGGTTTCCTGGAGGTCGCGCATCGCACCCGGCACCGGCTCCGGATTCTCGAGCTCGGGGCCAGCGCCGGGCTCAACCTCCGGTGGGACCAGTACCGCTACGAAGCGGGCTCGAAGGGCTGGGGGCACCTGACCTCACCGGTACGTTTCGTCAACTCCTTCGAAACGGCGCCACCCCTGAACCGGCGCGCCGAGATCGTCGGCCGCAAAGGATGCGACCTGGACCCGATCGATCCGACCAGCACCGACGGGTCACTCGCGCTTCGCTCTTTTGTTTGGGCCGACCAACTGGAGCGCTTTAAGCTGCTCGAAGGCGCAATCGCGGTTGCGCGGCAGATGCCTGTCGAGGTCGAACGCATGGATGCCGCAGAGTTCCTGGAGCGGGAGTTGGCGTCCTCCCGCACCGGAGTTGCAACCGTCGTGTACCACTCTGTCTTCATCCAGTACCTCGACGAGCTCGGACAGCAACGCCTGGCGCAGGCGATCGCGACTGCCGCGGCCCGAGCATCTGACGACGGGCCTCTTGCATACCTGCGAATGGAACCAGGGCCGCAGTCATTCGAAGTCAGATTGACAATGTGGCCAGGCGGCATCGACGAGCTCCTGGCGCTGGCGCGAGCCCACGGAACTGGAGTGCACTGGCTCGTACCCTGACCTAGAGTGGCCTCATGACTCGGCGCCAGGCGCCTTATGCGGTTGCAATCGTCGGCGCAGTCTTGATCACGGGCGCGATTGCGCTCATCTCCTCGAGAACGACGGTGCCCGGCCTATCCGCCTTTTACCTTCTCCTCGTGCTGTGGCTCGGTGCCCGATGGGGTCGGGGCCCAGCGGTGGCGGGCAGCGTCGCCGCCTTTCTCCTCTATGACTACTTCCTGGTTCCACCGACCGGGACCTTCACCGTCAGCGGACCAAAGGAGTTTCTCGAGCTCGTCGTCCTGCTCGCCGTCGCGCTGGTGACCGGTCAGCTCGCAGCGTCGCTCCGCCAGACGCAGGCTGCGGCCGAAGGTCTGGCCACCGAGTCGCGCGCGCTGTACGAGCTGGCCACGGCGGCGCTGCGGTCTCCCGAGGTCGCGACTGCGCTGTCGTTGCTGCGCGAAAGGGCAACACGACTCGAGTCCGTCACGAGATTTGACCTCGTGGCCATGGACTTCGGGCAGGTGACCCCGCTTGCAGGGAGCGAGCCGACCGCCGACGAGCTACACCAAGCGACCTGGTCGTATGAAAACGGCCGGCCCGTCGGCATCGCGATCGGCGATGGCGCCGTCAAGCTCGTACGAACAGTGCCGGCATCACCGGCCCCGGCTTTCCTGCCTCTCGCAAACGGTGTGGCCGTGATCGGAATCGGTGCCGAGCACCCTGACCCGGCAGAGCTCCGCATGCTGGCGGCGCTGATCGGCCTCGCGTCGCTGCTTCTCGACCGCCGCCGAGCAGGTCTGGAAGCCGAGCGCGCCCGCGGGTTCGAGGCGTCCGACCGGCTCAAGGCGGCCATTCTCTCGTCCCTTTCCCACGAGCTCAAGAGCCCGATCGCCGCTCTGCGCGCCGGCTTGACCGCGCTCGCGGCCCCACAGGCAGGTCTGAAGCCCGAACAGCAGGAGCTGTTGCTCGACCTCGACGGCCAGGCCACGAGGCTTGATCGCCTCGTCGGCGACATGCTCACGCTGTCGCGACTCGAGGCAGGCGTCGAGCTCGACAAGGAACCGCACCGGTTCGCCGACCTGGTTGGCACGACAATGCGCCAGCTGCGGTCGGATTTGAAAGGCCACGAGGTCGCCACCGACCTCGCCGACGACCTGCCTCCGGTCGAGGTCGACGAGCTGCAAGTCGGGCGCGTGCTGACCAACCTGTTCCAAAACGCTCTGGAATGGGCGCCTCCCAACGGCGGAATCGCCGTGGGTGCAATCGCACGCGAGAGCGTGCTCGAGGCCTGGGTGGAAAACGACGGACCGGCGATCGCGCCGGCTGACCTGGATCGGATCTTCGACACTTTCTGGACACGTCGCGCGCGCGGGAGCGGCCTGGGGCTGGCGATCTGCAAACGCGTGGTCGAAGCGCATGGCGGAACCATTCGCGCTGAGAACCGTCGGCGCGGGCCTCGTTTCACCTTCACCCTTCCGCTGGCGCGAGTCACCGCCCGACGTTGAGCGGCCGGGTGCTTGTTGTCGACGACGAGGTTGAGATGCAGAGGGCTCTGCGGGCCGGGCTGAAATACCACGACTTCGACGTTCGCGCCGTGGGCAGTGGGGAAGAGGCCTTGCGCGAGGCTGCGGCGTGGCGTCCCGATGTGATCCTCCTCGACCTCGGCCTTCCGGGGATGGACGGGTTTGCGACCTTGCGCGCGCTCAGGCCGGCGACGCGCGCCGGGGTCATCGTCGTGAGTGTTATGCCGGGCGAGAGGGACAAGGTCCGCGCCCTCGACCTTGGCGCCGACGACTACATCGTCAAGCCGTTTGGGACCGAAGAGCTGGTGGCGAGGATCCGCGCGGTCCTCCGGCGGCAGGCTGACGTGTCGGCCGGAGAGCCTGTCGTGCGCTCGGGAGATCTCGCAATCGACCTCGCGCGCAGGTCGGTCACGGTGAACGGCCGCGCCGTGCGCTTGACGCCGACGGAGTACGAGCTGCTTCGTTACCTCGCGTTACATGCCGGCAAGCCGGTGACGCACACCACCCTCCTGCGCCAGGTCTGGGGTGAGTACGCGGTGGGCGACAAGTACAACACGCGCTACGTGGTCGCGCAGATTCGCAAGAAGCTGGGTGATGATCCGGCCAACCCGAAGTACATCGTGAACGAGCCGGGAGTGGGGTACCGGCTGGAAGCCGGTACCTGACAAAAACCCTCCCCCCTTCAGGGGGGAGGGGTAGGGGAGAGGGGCGTGAGTTAGGTCTTCCGCTTAGGCGTGGGGACCGGTTGGAAGCTTGGCTGATCGTTCTAAGTACGGTCTAAGAGGTAGGACTAGCTCCAGCCCCGCTCCCCAACCCCTCTCCCCTGCGGGGAGAGGGTTCTGATTTGTCTCGGCTACCTCTCCTGGTGGCTTCGGTTTAGTAGGTAGGCCGCGATCAGTGATGTGAGGACGATGCCTGGCGACCAGCCGAGACCGGGGCCGAACGGGTCCAACGGGGAAAGGTCCACGCCGACGGCAAGCCCGCTCACCGCCGCGAACACGACCACGATCAACGCCCCTCGCACGTTGCCGTGGCGGGCGAAGAAAAGCTCCCAGCCTAGGCGCCAGCTGCTCCGGTGGGCATGCGGCCGTACCTGCTTCGTAGCCGCCGCGTGTGCCTGGATTCGCTCGCGCCGGCCGAGCCGGTAACGTGCCGCCTGCGGAAGGGGTTCGGGCGGCAGGCGCTCCACCTCGCGGTCGGGAGGTGGGGGAGATTCCAGCGGCTCCCACAAAGGTCGATTGCGGTGCTTTCGATACAGCACGAAGCTGACCACGCCGAGTATTAGCCACCCGACATAGATAAATGTTGAGTTCGAGATGTTCTGAAACATCAGCTGCGTGAAGACGGTCCCGATGGCAACGGCGCCGACGAGTGACAGGATGGGAATGCTGTCGCGACCAAACTTGATGTTGCCCGGCATGCGATACGGCCGGTAAAGGTTCGGTTCCACGAATCGGAGCCGCATCACCGACAGGTGGGCCGAGCAGAATGCGAAGGTCGCCGCCAGGGAATAGACGGCGCTCATGAGGTCGATCTCCGAGCTCCCGACCAGGATGCCCGGCATCACGAGCAGCGCCGCTGCCAGACCGAAGACCACGATCGAGACGTACGGGGTCTTGAATTTTGGGTGCAAGGTCGCGAACTGGCGGGGCAGCAGGTCCCCTCCGGCCAGTGAGTAGCTGAGCCTCGAGATGCCGATCAGCCCGGCATTCGTGGCGATGACGAGGATGGTGAACGCGAGAATTCCAACCCAGATGCCGGCCCAGAATGCGAGCGGTTGGAAAACCCTCATGAAGCCGACGGTGACGATGCCCGACACCGGGTCCGCTTTGTAGGTTGTTGCAAGGTCCGTCGTGAACATGCCGTGCACGAAGTGGACCGGGAACACGCTCATTCCAATGGTGGGCAGAAATGCAGAGACGAAGAGCACGGCGCCGATGACCCAGAACGTCGCGCGCGGCACCGACCTGCCTGGGTTCTTGGCCTCCTCTGAAAGGTTGGAGATCGTTTCGATGCCTGTATAGCTGACCATCGCAATCGACACCGACGCCAGGAAGTTGCTCCACGTGGGCGCGACACCCCAATGGATGTTGTTCAGCACCGTGCGGATGTCGAGCAGGAGAACGATTCCTAGGATCACCAGGACGAACTGGGTCACCAGGTCCGTGAACGCCAGCACCAGATTGAGAAAGCTCGATTCCTGGATGCCGATCACATTCAGGACGATCAACATGCAAATCAGGACGACTGTCGCGACGACGTGCCACTGGTCTGCCTTGAGGTTGTTTATCAGCGGCATGTACTTGCCGAAGATGCCGAGGTAGCTGACGGCGAAGTACGCGGAGATGGAAACGGTCGCGGTGTAGTTCAGGAGCTGCACCCAGCCGACAAGAAACCCGATGGGCTCGTTGAAGGCGCGGCGGGCAAAGCTGGAGCTGCCGCCGGCATGCGGTAGGGCTGCAGTCCCCTCGGCGTAGTTGAGCGCGGTCGTGACGAAGATGAAGCCGGCAAGTATGAGCGCCAGCGGAGTGAGACCCAGCGCGAATGCGGCGGTGACGCCGAGCGCGTAGTAGATGCTCGAGCCGACGTTGCCGTAGCAGGCCGCGAACAGCGCCGGCGCTCCGAGCGTGCGGGGAAGCTTGGTGCCGCGGCGGACGACGACCCGCAGATCTCCAGGGCGCCGGCCGCGCCGGGCAATGGAGTTGGAGCTCATCGGCCCCGAATGTAAAGGATTACAAGGTTCCGGCGAGCAGCCGGAACCGTTACCTCCCCGCCGCGGGGGGGAGGCCGCGCCCTTCGGCGCGGGTGGGGCATACCCATACGCGTTCCATTCGAGCCTTGGGCAGGTCCAAACGGGCTCCTCACACGCGCCGTCCTAGCTTGGAAGCATGCGCAACGCCATCGTCCAATTCCCCGAACACCGAACCACGGGCGAGCGCCGCCAGGTCCTGCGGGCGGCCATCAGGCAGCTCGAGCGCGCCGACATCTATCTGGCGGCGGTCTCATTCATGGACATCGACGACCGTGCTGCGGAGCGAGCGCTGAGGCAGCTCCGAGCGGATCTCGACGGTCTGCGGCGACACCTCGGCGAACAGCGGGTAAAGATCGCCAATTGAGTCGAGTCGTCAACCCGGCCCGCAGGCGGATCAAGGTCCGCGGCGGGCAGCTGGGTCCATTCCTCTGCTGGGCGGTCGTCTTCGCCGACATCGGCACGTCCGTCTACTACGTACCGGGCATCCTGTACGGGCAGTTCGGCACGCGCGCGGCGATCTTCGTCCTTATGACGTTGTTCGTCTTCATCCTGCTATGCGTCAAGTACTCCGAGGTCGCATGGCGGTACCCGGAGGGCGGCGGTGTGGTGAACGTCTCGTCGCAGGCCCTGCACCCCTTCGTCGGCCTGCTTGGCGGTCTCTTCATCCTGGTCGACTACTACCTCACAGCCGCCCTCAGCGCGCTCTCCGGCGTTCTGTACCTGGCGGTCGTCTTGCCTGTGTTCGCGCCGCCGCCGATCACGTTGACAGCGACCGTCGGCGCGCTGGTGATCCTGGGCCTTCTGAATGCGTTCGGCATCAAAGAGAGCGCACGAACCACCGCCTTCTTCGCGAGCATCGCCGCAGGGGCGCAGCTTCTGGTAGTGATAGCGGTCGCGATCAGCCTCGGCCCGTCCGGGATCCTGCACAGTTTCAGCGGGCTGACATCTGGACCAGCCCTGCCGTTGACGGGAGTGGTGATCGGCTACGCGGCCGCGTTCCTCGCCTTCTCGGGCCTGGAGAGCATCGCCCAGCTGGCGCCCGCGATGCGCGAGCCCCGCCGCATGGTCGCTACCAGGGCGATGCTCGCCGTGGTGATGACGATGGCGATCACAAGTCCGCTGCTCACGCTGTGGTCGACCACCCTGCTTGGCCCACACGACGACCCGAACCAGTTCATCTCAATCCTCGGAGCGCATGTCGCCGGTCGCGTGTTCGGTGGTTTCGTGGCGGTCAGTGGTTCGCTGCTGCTGGTGTTCGCGAGCAACACCGCGATCATCGGCGCCTACCACGTCTTCATCGCGCTGACGCGCATGGGCTTCTTGCCGCGGGTGATGGAGGTGCGCAACCACTGGCGCCGGACGCCGCACTGGGCGATCCTGGCTGCGGTACTGCTGCCGATCATCGTGGTTGTCGGCGCCAACGCGCAGGTGAATGTGCTCGGCGACCTGTACGCGTTCGGCCTGCTCGGCACCTTCGTTCTCACGTGCGTGAGCCTTGACGTTGTTCGTTGGCGGGAGCGGCCGCACTGGAGCCCCCGCACGGTCGCACTGTTCGCCGTCGGGATCGTCACGACCCTACTCGTCGTTGTCGCCTGGTCGGTGAACCTCGTCGCGAAGCCGCTCGCCACCGAATTCGGCGGTGGGCTCACCGTAATCGGTCTCGTGGTCGGGCTCGCTACGTATCGGAACAGCCGCCGCAGCCGGCCGGCTGTTTTCCCGGTGCCGTTTCGACCGCAGCGGGCAGCGGAGTCGATCGCCCACGCCCTCGGAAGCAGGCCTTCGGCCGGCGAGGTGCTCGTGATCCTTCCCCATGAGCAGCTGGCGGCGGAGGCTGTGATCGCCGAAACGGCTCGTGCCGCGAAGGACAGAGGAGCGGTTTTCCTGTATCGAGGCAACACGCCGTCGACCGACTACTCGGATCTGCTCGAGGTTACCGATCCTTACTTGAAGGACTACTCGGCTCATGACGCCTTTGCGAGAGCCGAACGGCTGGCCAGAAAGGCTGTACCTCACCGGAGGTACGTCTACGTGCCCGGCAACCTCTCGCGCGAGGTGATGCGAGACATCTGGACCACGATCTACCCGTCGGAGACTGTCGTCGCGAGCGAGGACCAAAACATACTTCCACCGATGGCGGTCGATCGCGTCCACCGGCATGTGATCGATGGCACGACAGTGCTGCACATGTTCACGGCCAAGGTCCGGAGGGTGGAGCAAGCAGCGGCAGCGAGCTAGGACGCGACGATCAGGTCTTTCAATTCGCGCGGATAGGTCGTCATCACACGGTTGCCCTCTTGCGTGATGACCACGGTGTCCGAGTGGCGGAAGCCGCCCAGCTCCTTGATATAGATCCCAGGTTCGACCGTGAAGACCATGCCGGGCTCCAGGACGGCTTCGTCGCCTCGGTCGAGGAATGGAGCCTCGTGGCCTTCCAGCCCGATGGCGTGTCCGACGTGGTGACGAATGCTGTCCTCCACTCCCAGCTGTTTCGCCAGCTGCACCGTGGCGAGCTCGACCTCCCCCGCGGGAACGCCAGGCGCCATCACCTCTATGGCACGGGCCTGCAGTGCAAGCATTGCGGCGAATGCTCGCTCCTGCTCCGCCGACGGCGCGCCGACGATCATGGTTCGCTCGAGCTCACTGCGGTAGCCGTCGATGTCTGCGCCTGCGCCGCTCACCAGGACGTCGCCCTTCTGAACGCCGTGGCCGCGTACAAAACCGTGCGGCATGGCCGTTGAGCGCCCGCCCACGAACATGGCCGTGAGCCCGCTCCCGCCGAAACCGCGCGGCCGCCATCCCGGCATCTCGCGAACCATCTCCGCGAGGGTCTCGCCGGCGGATGGGGTGTAGCACTCCATCTCGGTCTTCCCGGTTTGGATCGCGTCCTGCATCCGCCGGTGAGCGCGAACGGCCCAGTCGCAGCTGAGCTGGATGCACGCGAGCTCGTCCGCCGACTTGACGCGTCGCAGCGACTCGACCAGGAGCTCAGCCTCGACGGGGCGGTGGCCGGTCAGGTCGCTCAAGCGCGGGCCCTTGTATCCCCAGTAAGGGATGTAGCCATCGTGGTCCGCTCCAGTTCGCCGCGGCTTGGCGTTCATCGAGGCAAGGGTCCCGGCCACGCGCTCCATTGGGTGCTCGGCGCCCGGGTACTCGAAGTACACCTCGATGCTGTCGATCGCAGGCAATGACTCCGCGTGCTCTTTCTCGACCGCGGGCACGACCAGGGTGGCATGGCCCTTGTGATCAAGGACGAGCACGATCGGCCGCTCGGTTGGAATGTGGTGAAACCCGGTCAGGTATGCGATTCGGGCCGGGTAGAAGACACACAGCGCCTCGAGCCCGGCCGCCTGCATCCCCGCCCCCACCGCATCGCGGCGATCGGCAAACTCCTGCGAACTGATTTGAGCGTGCGTGCTTATTGACCTGCCCGCCGGGCGGGGAGGGTCAGGGAGGGGACGTGGAGCCGGCTCATTCGTGGAAGAGGCTTTCTTAATACGCGGCAAGTTTTCGCATCGCCTCCGCGATCTTGACCGGACTCGGCATGAAGAACTCCTCCTGCGGGCTGTTGAACGGCATCGCAGGGATGTCGGGCGCGGCGACCCTCACGACTGGGCCATCGAGATCGCCGAATGCGTGCTCGGCGATGGTCGCCGCC
>Ga0209220_1000571_pt1 | contig 11875 bp, 16 predicted proteins | sample BlaSpr_A8_OM3_M3_FD_187984 | JGI IMG/M metagenome (GOLD analysis project Ga0209220, IMG submission 187984) | Forest soil microbial communities from Thunder Bay, Ontario, Canada - Black Spruce, Ontario site 2_A8_OM3_M3 (SPAdes) (version 2) | ecosystem: Environmental > Terrestrial > Soil > Boreal... | reverse complement strand
CATGCTCGCGCTGGACGCGCACCGTGAGCGAGAGGTCCGCGCGTGCGATGTTGTCGTGCCCGCCGGTGCCGGCGCCGGCTACTCCGCTTACGAAGAACTCGCGCGCGGTCACGTCGAGCGAGGCCCGGTCGCCGAAGATCAGGCGCAGCGCGAGCAGGGCTTGCGGCGTAACGCCGTAGTGGTAGTCGCGATTCTGGGTGCCGTGAACGGTCCCGACGCCGGCGTAGCCCACGCCGGCGAGGCCCGTACCCTGGACTACGATCGAATTGGCCAGCCGCAGCTCGCCGGTAGTGCCGAGCGAAAGTGCCGTGCTCGATACGCGAAAGAGCTGTGGCGCGATGTACTCGTAGCTCCCGTAGAGCCCCCATATGCCGCGATAGTTTTCGCCCGCCTCGTAGTTCGTGCCGAAAAGCAGGCCGCGCGTCGCCATGCTCTCGACGGCGTTCGCGCTCGATGCGGTGACCTGGAAGGTGAAGTAATCGAAGGGGCGGGTGTAGCGATAGCCCGGCTTTCCCGGCAGCCCGTAGTCCATGGAGAAGTCCGCGAGCACCTCGTTGCGTTTCGGCTCGGTCGAGTTGCCGGCCTGGTGCTGCGTGGTGGCGCTCGTGCCGATCTGCACGCGGCTGTAGTACGCGGGATCGTTGCTGTTGAGGATTTCGGAGAACCGCTCGCCAAAGGCGAGGCGATTGAAGCCCGTCGAGGGAGAAATCGCCGCCGCGGAGACCTCGCGCCAGAGGCTGCTTCCGCCTTCCTTCTCGAGCACCAGGCTGGCGATCCGGAAAAGCGCTTCGCCCAGGAAGCTTCCGGCAATGCCGCTCGCGATCTGGTCGTTCTTGGAGGGCAGCGTGTCCTCGCCGGCGATTTCCCACATCGCGCTGCCCGCAAAGGTGTAGCCGAGCGATTCCCAGAAGTCCAGGCCCGCGGAGCGCGCGAACCCGTGGTACATCGATCCCTGGTACGGATGGAGAAGCTGGTTCGTCTTGAACGGATCGTTATCGACGACCCAGCTGCTGTGCAGGTTGCGCCTGATCGTCGATGGAGTGACTGCGTACTCGCGCCCGTACAGATTCCGGTCGATCCGGTTCAGCAGAAAGTCGAAGCCGACGATCTCCGCGGCCGGAATGGCGTAGCTCTTCTTGCGTGCCTCGGCAGGCGGCGCCGAAGAACCGAGATCCGGAAGTCCCGGGTCGGCCAGCGCCGCGCACGCGATCGTCGAACCGAGCGCGAACGCCGCGCTCGAGAGAATGGGCCTGATCTGTGCGGCTGCGGACATACCTGTATCCATCATCGTGGCCCGTCGCCGGTCGATCTGTGCGCTAGCAGGCACAAGCGAACGAATGTCCGCTTTGGGTCGATTGGTTATGGGGAGAACGTCAGCTCTTGGCGAGCCGCTCGCTCATCGGTGCGTCCTGATGAATGATCACGCCTTCCATCGGATCGACCGGCTTCTCCCACGGCGCGCGCTCCAGCATCTTCTGCGCATCGGCGTAGCCGGCCTCCAAGCGCGCGGTGATGCCGGAGGGCGTGAAGTCGATGTCCTTGGTGAAGTCGTCGCCTTCGAGCACCGGCGCGAGCAGGCGCACGACGTGCATGGTGGTGCCGCAGCCATGCGAGGCGAGGTCCTCAAAATCGGGATGCTCGCGCTGCTCCGCGGACAGGTTTTGCGAGAGCTTGCGGATCATGTGGCGCATGCGGTGGATCTTCTTCTGCTGCGCGAGGTGGCTCTCGGCGCGGCTCGCGTACTGGATGTTCTTCTGTCGGCCGAGTACTTCCAAGATCGACTGCGGCTCGGGGCCCGACGGCTGCCAGACGTTGGCGCTGAAGATCACGGCGTCGCGGCGCGGATGGTCGTTGAACACCACCTCGATCGGCGTGTTCGAGTAGATGCCGGCGTCCCAGTAGGGCTCGGCCTCGCCGTTGCCCACCGCGATGGCGGGAAACGCCGGCGGCAGCGCGCCGGAGGCCATGATGTGCGCGAGGCCGATCGGCTGCTTGTCGCGCGTGTTGTCGAAGTAACGCAGCTCGCCGCTCTTCACGTTGACCGCGCCGACGGTGAGGCGCGTGCGCTTCGCGTTCAGCACTTCGAAGTCGATCAGCGGCGTAAGCGTCGCGTGCAGCGGCTCGGTGCGGTACCACGACGAGGCATACACGCCGAGCGGCGCGTACATCCCGCCCCAGGGAATGACGCGCGGCATGAAGAAGCCAGGGATGCCGCCGACGAACGTCGACAGGTTCGCGTACCAGTGGTTCGCCCAAGGGCCCACCATCGGCTCGACCCACCCCCCGAGCCGCACTTTGTCCCAGAATTCCTGCAGGCACGGCAGACGCTTTTCCGTTTCATTTCCGGCGATGATCGCGCCGTTGATGGCGCCGATCGAGGTGCCGATGACCCAGTCGGGCTCGGCGCCCGCCTCGTGCAGCGCCTGGTAGACGCCGACCTGGTAGGCGCCGAGCGCGCCGCCTCCCTGCAGCACGAGGACCACCTGCCCTGGGAGCCGCTGGCCGCTGCTCGAAGCCATCTTGATGGTCATGGCGCTTATTCTATTTCGCGCGCTGTCGAATTCGGGCCGGCTCGAACGTCATTGTGTTGCGGCGCATAATGCCCGCCACAACCGGCGAAGGAGAGCCCCATGAAGTACATGCTTCTGATTTATTCCAATGAAAAGCAGATGTTGAATGCGAGCAAGGCCGACAACGAGAAGATGCTCGCCGCCTACGGCGCCTATGCCGAGGCGATGAAAAAGGCGGGGGTCATCGCCGGCGGCGACCGGCTGAAGCCCTCGGAGTCCGGTACCACCGTGCGCGTCGCCAACGGCAAGACCCAGGTGCTCAACGGACCTTATGCCGAAGCCAGGGAGCAGCTCGGCGGATTTTTCATGATCGACGTGCCGGATCTCGACGCCGCGCTTTCCTGGGCGGCGCGCTGCCCAGGCGCGAGCCACGGCGCGGTCGAGGTGCGCCCGGTCTGGCCGATGTAGCCGCCCGCGAGACCGCGGAAGCGGTGGCACGGCGCAGCTACGGCAAGCTGATCGCTTTTCTCGCCGCGCGCACCGGCGATGTCGCGGGGGCGGAGGACGCGTTGTCCGACGCCTTTGCGGCGGCGCTCGTGGAGTGGCCGGCGCGCGGCATTCCGCAAGTCCCCGAGGCGTGGCTGCTGACGGTGGCGCGGCGCAGGCTGATCGATGCGGCGCGCCGCAGGCGCACCGGCGACGAAGCCGCCGCCGATCTCGTGCTGATGGCCGAGGAGCTGGAGGCCGCGGTGATAAGAGAGGCGCCGATTCCCGACGAGCGCCTGCGCCTGATGTTCGCCTGCGCTCATCCGGCGATCGATCCGGGCGTGCGCGCGCCGCTCATCCTGCAGACCATTCTCGGTTTTGACGCTGCCACTATAGCGTCCGCCTTTCTCGTCTCGCCCGCCACGATGAGCCAGCGCCTCGTGCGCGCGAAGAACAGGATCAGGCAAGCAGGCATCCCGTTCCGCGTGCCCGAGCGCGTCGCTCTGCGCGAGCGGCTCGATGCGGTGCTCGAAGCCATCTACGCCGCCTTTGCCGAAGGCTGGTCTGATCCCGCGGCGACCGAGATCCGCCGCCGCAACCTCGCCGAGGAAGGGATCTGGCTGGGACGCCTCGTCGCCTCGCTCCTGCCGGAGGAGCCCGAAGCGCTAGGCCTGCTTGCGCTGATGCTCCACGCCGAGGCTCGCCGCGGCGCGCGGCGCGACGCGCAGGGCGAATACGTGCCGCTCTCCGATCAGGCTGCCGAGCTGTGGGACCGGCAGCTGATCGACGAGGCGGAAGCGCTCCTTTTCCGCGCCAGCGCAATGGGCGCGATCGGGCGCTACCAGCTCGAGGCCGCGGTGCAGTCGGCGCACGCCGCGCGCCGGCTTACCGGCCGCACCGACTGGGCGTCGATCGCGCAGATCTACGACGCGCTCTCGGCCCTCACCGATTCGCCGGTGGTGGCGATCAATCGCGCCATCGCCGTCGCCGAGACGCACGGCCCGGACGCGGGCCTTGCGGCTCTCGACGCGCTCGCGAACGACGCGCGCCTTGCCGACTATCAGCCTTATTGGGCTGCGCGCGCCGGGCTGCTGGCGCGCACCGGCAGGACCGACGCGGCCGACAGCGCCTACGAGCGCGCCATCGGCCTGGAGTCGGACCCTGCCGTGCGCCGCTTCCTGCAGCGGCGGCGAGCTACTTGCGGATGCCGATCGTGACGAGGTAGTCGCGCGGCATCGCCACGCCGAGCTCGGAGCGGAAGCCGTCGTGGTAGGCGATGAGGTTACGCGAGCGAGCTCGGCGGCGGCCGCCTTGGGCTTCGCCACGAACATGACGCCGAAGGTGGAGATGACGGCGTCGAAGCTCCTGTCGTCGAAGGGCAGGTCTTCGGCGGTCGCATACGCGATGCGCACCCCGTCGAGGGCGGTGCAGAAGCGGATCTGGTGACTCGAGCCGGGCATGCGGCCGCACGTGTCGGTACGAGGAGGAGACTATATCGTGTCATGATTGCTGGATGCGCAACTCGGAGGTACCGATGATGACTCTGCGCCGCGCGGTGGAGTGGTGCGGCGGGATCGACGCGCTCGGCGATGCGCTCAATGCGCCCGCGGAGAGCCTCGAGCGCTGGCTGTCCGGCGAGGAGGAGGTGCCGGGCGCGGTGTTCATGCAGGCGGTCGGCCTGATTCTCGAAGCCTCGGCGACGCGGCCTCCGCGCAGCTTTACGCCGGACTCCTCGGACGGCGGGCGCAAGGAAGGCCGGCACTGAGCGCGGCGATGTGTTACATTGCGGGCGCAGGATATTCAGGAAGCGAATAGTGCCGTCCCTACCCGCCGCCTCGCGCGGCGTCCGTTGTGGCCAGTCAATTCCTTACTTGATCATCATGCCCGCAAGCGGGGCCCGGATCCGTCTCGTACAGTTCAAGAAGGAAGTAAGCATGGCAACCGGAAAAGTAAAGTGGTTCAACGACTCCAAGGGTTTCGGGTTCATCACGCCGGACGACGGCGGCAAGGACCTTTTCGCCCATCACAGCAACATCAAGATGGACGGCTACAAGTCGCTCAAGGAAAACCAGGCAGTGCAGTTCGACGTGGTTGAGGGGCCCAAGGGCCCGGCCGCCTCGAACATCAAGGCGATCTGAGCGGTCGTAAGCACCATAAAAAAAGCCCGGGAGACCGGGCTTTTTTGTTTCAGCCGCGCTAGTAGCGCTGCTGGTTCTTGATCGACCAGGGGATGCTGGGGCCGCTCTCGGGCTCGGCGGCGCCTGGACGGGGGGCGCCCTTCTTCGGCCGGCCCGGCCGGTAGGTCACCGAGAAAATCTTCAGCGGCGGCACCGCCGGCGGCGCTTCGAGGAAGCGGCAGTCCGATTCGGTCGGCACGCTGAGCAGCGCGCCGAGCCGCCTGCCTTCCAGCATCACGGTATAGCGCAGCATGTGCATCGAGCCGTTCGCGGGCTGCGCCACGATGTCGTACTTGCCGATCTTGTATCGCTTTCTTTCGGGCATGCGCGAAGCCATCGATCTCTCTCCTAGATAAGCTTCTTGCCCCAGACTGCCCAGTACTCCTCGCCCTGCTTCTCGACCTTGAAGCGCACCACCGTTTCCGGGTCGACGCCGTGCACGCTGCGCGCCCTGTCTTCGGGGATGTATCCGTCCATCAGTTCCCCGAAGACCAGCAGGCCTTCGGCGGCGGCGACCTCGATCGCGAGCCGGCAGTGCTTCAGACGCTCCTGGCCGGAGGCCGTGTCGGACCAGGGGCGCGAGCCGTCCACGTTCGGCGCCCAGAGCAGGTAGTTGCACGCGCCGTCGCGCGACTTGATCGCATCCGCCCAGATGCTCAGAACCACCATGCCGTCGGACTTGCGCACGCCACCCCAGCTGCTGCGCACGTCATCCAGATACACGCCGCGCGCCTCGAATGCCTTGCCGCGCGAGATCAGCCGGCGCGTCTTGGAATTTTTCGCCGCTGCGCTGCGCTTGGTCTTGGGCAGGCCGCGCAGCGCCTCATCGCACAACGCGACGACGCCTTCCTCGCCGAGCGTTCCGGCGTTGGTCCGCAGCTGCTCGATCTCCCGCTGGGGAAGCCTCTCGATGCGCTCGCGGGTCCATACCGAGGAGCGGCGCCCCCTGAATGCTGTGTTAGCTGCCTGCATGAACGATCCCTTTTTGAAGGACAGCGAAGCAAGGGATCAGCAAGGAATTTGCCGGTACAGCCTGGGCTTCGTGTGATTTCTCTTCAGATTACCCCATATTTCGACCTAAAAACAGGCGATTCGTTCGGTTTACGGAAAAAAGGACCCTTGCGCGCCGGATTGGACCGGCTCGAGGCCTCATACTGTCGGCATGGCTAAAGAAGACGTGCTTACGATGGATGGCGTAGTGCAGGAAGTGCTCCCCAATACCCAGTTCCGCGTCGAGATGACGAATGGCGCGAAGGTCCTGGCGTATGCCTCGGGCAAGGTGCGCAAGCACCGCATCCGCATTCTCGCCGGCGATAAGGTTTCATTGGAGATCTCGCCGTACGACCTGACCCGCGGCCGGATCAGCTTCCGGCACAAGGACGAGCGCCCGGCGCCGGCTGCGCCCCCGCGCCGCGTCTTCTTCAAGCGAAAGTAAATCCCTGAGTCGATAGCGGCAGCGCGCGCACGGCTTTGCCGTCGAGCGCGAGGATTGCGTTCGCGAGCGCAGGCGCGATCACCGGCGTACCCGGCTCTCCAACTCCGGTCGCCTTCCCACGCGAGTTCACGACGTGGATCTCGCAAATTCAACATCTGCGCAATGCGGAAAAATCCGCAATTTCTCACGAAGTTTTGCGCGATGGGCAATTTTATTGTGTCGCTTGAGGAATTCTGTGATAGGCACGCGCGCTCCGCTTCGATAGCGTCAAAGCGTCGCGGACACATCGACGGAGGGAGCCATGAAAGCGCTTCAGGACCGGACCAGGGATATGGAACGCCACCGCTTAGAGGCGGATCTCGACGCGCGGCTCGGGACGCTTTTTGACTGCTACCCGGCGCTCTGCGGTTTCTCGGTGGCGGTGCGCTCGATACCGTCCAGGGACGGGGAAGCGGAGGTGCCGGAATGCGAGCTGTTCGTCTCCGACATCGCCGTCTACCCCGCACTCGGCGCCGGTCAGTCGGATGAGCTCGGTGGCGAGATCTCCGCTGCGCTTGCCGGTCTCCTGGACGAGCGCCCGGAGACGGCCGAGCTGCTGTCCGGCCGGACGTTCGCGCGCGCGTGGCATTGAGCCGCGCCGGTCACCTGCTCAAGGGAGGACTCTCATGAAAAGCCGGAACTGGAAAGATGGCGCACTTGCGGCAATCTGCGGGTGCCTGCTCGCGCTTGGCGCGGGACCGGCGCGCGGACAAGACCTCACCAAGGCCGTGCTGCTCGTGGCTTCGCCCGCGCTTCAGGGCATGTACAGCCAGACGCTGCTGGTGGCGGTGCCGGTCGACGGCACGCACATCGGCTTCATCGTCAACCGCGCCACCAACGTGAAGCTCGCGACGCTCTTTCCCGAGCACGCGCCGTCGGCGAAGGTCGCCGACCCGGTCTACTTCGGCGGGCCGGAGAGGGTCGACTCCCTTTTCGCCGTGGGGCGGCGCGACCCCGGCGGCCAATCGCTGGCGCTCTTCGGCGAGCTATTCGTTACCGCGAACGCCGCGAGCATCGACCGCATCATCGAGCAGACGCCGAACGACGCGCGCTACTTCGCGGGCTTTGTCGGCTGGAAGCCGGGCGAGCTTGAAAAAGAGGTCGATGGGGGCTACTGGTATGTCACCGAGCCGGACACCAGCCTCTTCTTTCGCAGCGATACGAGCGGATTGTGGGAAGAACTGGTCAAGCGCCTCGGCAACGGTCATGCCCCGCCGCAGGGTCAAGGAATGCTTCGGACCACGCTCGAGAGCCGGTCAGGCCTCCTCTAGGCCGGGACTTCGACCGCAAGGAAGGCTAGGCAAACGCAAGCCCTTGGCCAGATAGGGGCAGCGCCCGCACTGGCTTGCCGTTGAGCGCGAGGATCGCGTTCGCGAGCGCAGGCGCGATCACCGGAGTCGCGGGCTCGCCCACTCCGCTAGGGTTTTCACTTGAAGACATTATGTGAACTTCAATGCGTGGCATTTGGTTGATGCGCAGCACCGGGTAGTCGTGGAAGTTTGACTGCTCGACGATGCCGTCCTTCAGGGTGATGGCGCCGGAGAGCGCCGCCGAGAGGCCGTAGCCGATGCCCGACTCCATCTGCATGGCGATGATGTTGGGGTTGACGGCGACGCCGCAGTCGACTGCACAAACAACGCGCTCGAGCTTTATCGAGCCATCTCTTTTCCTTGAAATCTCTGCAACCTGGGCGACGAAGGTATTGAAAGACTCGTGCACCGCGATGCCGCGCGCGCGATCCTTCCCTAGCGGCTTGCCCCAGCCCGCTTTCTGCGCCGCAAGCTCGAGCACGGCCTTGTGGCGCGGGTGCTTGTCGAGGAGCGCGCGGCGCATCGCCAACGGATCCTTCTTCGTGGCGCGCGCGATCTCGTCGAGGAAGCACTCGGTGGCGAACGCGGTGTGGGTCGAGCCGACCGAGCGCCACCATTGCACCGGCACGCCGATCTTCGGCGAGTGCAGCTCGATGGCGAGGTTCGGGATCGCGTAGGGCAGGTTGGCCGCGCCCTCGACCGAGGTGGCGTCGACGCCGTCCTTCACCATCATCGATTCGAAGGCGGTGCCGGCGAGGATCGACTGGCCGACGATGGTGTGCCGCCACGCTGTCAGATTGCCTTGCGCATCGAGGCCGGCTTCGAGCGTGTGGTAGTACATCGGCCGGTAGTAGCCGGCGCGCATGTCGTCCTCGCGCCCCCAGACGAGCTTCACCGGCGCGCGCCCTGCCGCAGTACCACCGAGGGCTTTGGCGATCGCCGCGGCCTCGAGGACGAAGTCGGATTGCGGATTGGCGCGCCGGCCGAAGCTGCCGCCGGCGTAGAGCATGTTGAGCTTCACCTGCTCGGGCTTGAGGCCGAGGAGCTGCGCCACCGCCGCCTGGTCGACCGTCTGGAACTGTTCGCCGTTCCAGATCTCGCAGAGCGCATTTTCCCCAACGCTGCTGAGCTGCACCACGCAGTTCATCGGCTCCATGCTGGCGTGCGCGAGGTAGGGAAACTCGTAGGCTGCTTCGAGCGTCTTCGCCGCGCCTCTGAGCGCGCCGTCCGCGTCGCCTTCCCTGCGCGCCGGCGTGCCCGGCGTCACGGCGAGCTTTTTGTACTCGGCCATGATCTCGCCCGAGCCCAGGCGGAAAGCGACGGTCTCGTCCCACTCCGCGGTGAGCGCGTCACGCCCTTTCTTCGCCGTCCAGTAGTCCCTGGCCAGAACTGCGACGCCGTTCGTCGCCGGGGTGGAGAAGGCCACCACGTCGACCACGCCCTTCACCGCCTTCGCCTTCGCGGCATCGAAGCTCTTCAGCTTCGCGCCGAAGCGCGATGGGTGCAGTACTACCGCGGTCAGCATTCCCGGCAGCTTCACATCCTGCGTGAAGATCGCGCTGCCGTTCGACTTGGCGCGCGCGTCGGTGCGCGCGGCGGGCTTGCCGATGTAGACGAAGTCCTTCGGGTCCTTCAGCGGCACGTCCTCGGGCACCTTCTGCGCCGCCGCAGCGGTGGCAAGCTCTCCAAAGGTAGCTTTCCTGTTTTTATGTTCCAGAACGCCGTGCGACACCTTGATCTCGCCGGCAGGCACGCCCCATTTTTCGGCGGCCGCAGCCACCAGCATGGCGCGCGCGGTGGCGCCGGCTTTGCGCAGCTGCGCGTAGGAATTGGCGAGCGCGGTGCTGCCGCCGGTGCCCTGCGCCGGGCCCCAGAAAAGGTTGTTGTACTTGCCCGCGTCCGCGGGCGCGCCCTCCGCGCGGATCTGCGACCAGTCGGCGTCGAGCTCCTCGGCGACGAGCGTCGGCAGGCCGGTGTAAGTGCCTTGCCCCATCTCGAGGTGCTTGACGATCACGGTGACGCTATTGTCGGGAGCGATGCGGATGAAGGCGTTGGGGGCAAAAACGCGGCCCTCCTGAGAGAAAGCCGTCCTTGGAAGAGAAAGGGCCAGGACCAGCGCGCCGGATGCCTTGAAAAAATCCCTGCGGCTTTCGTTGGTGATCATGCCAGCCCCCTTGCCGCGCGCTTGATGGCGGCGCGGATGCGCGGATAAGTGGCGCAGCGGCAGATGTTGCCCGCCATGGCGCCATCGATGTCTGCGTCGGTCGGGTTCTTCTTTGACGCGAGGAGCGCCGCGGCGCTCATCACCTGGCCGGACTGGCAGTAGCCGCACTGCGGCACGTTCTCGGCGATCCACGCATCCTGCACGGCCTTGCCGGCTTTCGTCGCGCCGACCGCTTCGATGGTGGTGATGCGCTTGCCGGTCACCGCCGAGGCGGGTGTGACGCAGCTGCGCGTCGCCTGCCCGTTGACGTGAACCGTGCAAGCGCCGCACAGCGCCATGCCGCAGCCGAACTTGGTGCCGGTCATGTCGAGGTGATCGCGCAGCACCCACAGAAGCGGCGTGTCGGCCCCGGCGTCGACCTCGACGCGCTTGCCGTTGACGTTGAGTAGAATCATTCGAATCTCCCTTGGATGTTGAACTGTACTCATAAATAACCGCAAATACATTCCGGGCATTCGCACCAACTTGAAGCGCATGCTGCTGATGGTCGTCCTCGCAGCCGCCGCATGCACCGAAAATGCGCCTGCGCCGGCATTCGGCGTTCTGGTTCGGGAGACGAACGCGGGATTGATGATCGAGGTCGTGCGCAAGAATTCTCCCGCTTCCAAGGCCGAGTTGATGCGCGGCGATGTATTGACGCGGATCGGTGATACGCCGATGCGACAGCTTTCGGACTATCAGGCCGCGGTGTCGCGCTATCGGGGACAGACCGTCGAAGTCATCGTCGTTCGCGACGCGAAGGAACTCGGGAAACACGTTGCCATCGGAGGGACCTAATGAAAAAGATGTGGAACTTCACCCGCGCTGGCGCATTGCTGGTTATCTGCTTTGCCGTAACCTGCGCCGCCGCGCAAGGCTATCCGTCCAAGCCGATTCGCCGTGAGGCTGGACGAGCTCTTGCGGACGCAGAAGTGAAGGAGCGGCTCACGGCGCGGGGATTCGACATCGTGGCGAGTTCGCCGGAGGCGCTGGCCGCCTTCCTCAAGGTCGAATCGGAAGCGTCCGGGCGCCTCATCCGCCAGGGGAAAATCTCCGCGGAGTAGAACGTTTACCGCAGGCGGTCGATGCAGCCGGGAATGATCGATGCGACCACCGTCGCCAGGGCGATCAGCGCCGCGAGCATCGCGAAGCGCGCGGCCTTCTCGGAGCTCGAGGCGGACCGCTCCGCCGCGTAGACCGCCTTGCGCTGCAGGACGTGCGCCTCGTCCAGCCGCTTGATGCCGCGGTCCTCCAGCCATTCGTAGATCCAGCTCGGCTCGCCGTCGAGGATGCCGCGATTGCGCATCGCGCTCACCTTTTCGAAGCCCATGGCTTCGAGCCGCGCGAAGAGCTGTTCCTTGGTTTCCGCCATTACTTCTTCGCCAGGTTCGCAAACATGCCCGACATGTCGATCTTGTTCAGGTCGACCTTTTCCTTCGCTTCCCGAACGGCGCGGGCTTTGGCGCGGTCGGTCTCCTTCTCGGCCGCCTCGAAGGCCTCGGCGCATCTGAAGCAGAACGCGGCGAGCATCTTGGGCTCCGGCTTGCCCTGGGTACCGGTGGAGTACACGTTGGCCGACAGTTGCACGTAGATGCGCAGCGCCAGTTCTCGGTACGTGTCAGTGGGCTCGGGGGCTTCTTTGCTGGGAGCGTTCATGGTGTGCTCCTTGGAATCAGGTACGCCAATCTTACCCGGCTGGCGAGCGAAGTGGTCGT
>Ga0209220_1000570_pt1 | contig 11892 bp, 13 predicted proteins | sample BlaSpr_A8_OM3_M3_FD_187984 | JGI IMG/M metagenome (GOLD analysis project Ga0209220, IMG submission 187984) | Forest soil microbial communities from Thunder Bay, Ontario, Canada - Black Spruce, Ontario site 2_A8_OM3_M3 (SPAdes) (version 2) | ecosystem: Environmental > Terrestrial > Soil > Boreal... | reverse complement strand
GCGCTTCCCGGAAGCCCACGTGGCGTGGTGGATAGCCTCGAGGCCGTGATGGAAGCGTTGCCGCACGGCCTGCGAACGCTCCGCGGCGACGTCAGCGACGCCCCGGCCGCCCACCGTCCCCGTTGATGGGTCGCATCAGGGTCGGCATTTCTTCCTGGACCGAGCCGACGCTCATCAAGAGCGGGTGGTATCCACCGGATGCCACCACCGCTGAGGATCGGCTGCGCTACTACGCCTCGAAGTTTCCTGTCGTCGAAGTGGACAGCACGTTCTATGCGATCCCCAACGAGAAGACGGCGCAGCTGTGGGTCGAACGCACACCGAAGGATTTCGTTTTCAACGCCAAGGCGTACGCGCTGCTCACGCAGCATCCGACACCGGCGGCCAGGTTGCCCAAGGACCTGCGCGAGAAGCTCGGCGATTCCAAAGCCAATCTCTATTTCAAGGACCTGGCACCGAAAGACAAAGAGAGCGTGTGGGACCGTTTTCGTGAGGGCCTGCAACCATTGCAGGACGCCGGCAAGCTGGGTGCGATCGTCTTCCAGTTTCCCAGGTGGTTCCTGCCGTCGCCCGCCTCCTACCGTTTCATGGAAGACCTTCGCGAATGGCTCCCGGATTTCGGTATCGCGATCGAGTTTCGCCAGGTCTTGTGGATGACGGAGGAGCGTCGTGCACGCGTCGTCAAATTCCTCAAGGACCACGGCTTTACCTATGTGGTCGTGGATGAGCCGCAGGGCTTTACCTCGAGCGTGCCGCCCGTCGTGGCGGTGACGGCGCCACTCGGGATGGTCCGCTTCCACGGACGCAACCGGGAGACCTGGGAGAAGAAAGGGATCAGCACCGCCGAGAAATTCCGATACCTCTACGAGCCGAGCGAGCTGAAGCCCTGGGTCCGCAACCTTCGCGATATGGCGAAGGAGGCCAAGGAAGTGCACGCGATCTTCAACAACTGCTACTCGGATTACGCCGTCCGCAACGCGGAGGATCTGACCCACCTCCTGAGCTGAGCCCAAACACAGAAATCTCCCTCCCCCGCTTGCCGGGCCCGTCGGCCCACGCGAGCGGCGCTTTAGTGCCAGGCGAGCGTTTGAGACGTTCGGGGAGGGCACGGTGGGGGCCTTTTGCCGCCGAAAGGTTCCCGCTGCGGGCCGAGTTGCATGGGTAGCGCCGCGGCGCAGCTATGCAGGCTTACCAATCTCCTCCGTGTCCGTATTGCGGCGCTACCTGGAACCAACCGGGCGCCCAGGCCTGCGTGAATTGCCGAAATCCGCTGCCCCCGCCGCAGCCGAGCTATACGCCACCTGGCTATCCCCAGGGACAACAGCCGGGCCAGGGCTATGGTGCGCCGAACTATCCTCCACAAAACTATCCCCAGCAGCCGCAATACCCGGGAGCTCCGCAGGGATATCCGGGACAGCCGCCGCAAGGGTATCCCGCCTACGGGCCGCCCGGATATCCGCAGCAACCAGGGCCCTACGGTCCCGACCCAGGTTACGGGGCGTACGCGCCGGCCCCGGGCGCGCTAGGCACGACCCTTCGGCTCTTTGGCCAGACCTTCACGCTGCCGGTGGCGCTGCCGCCGGCCCTGCTGGCGTTGCCGCTGCCGACCGCCCGGGCCGCAGCCGGTGTGGTCGCCGGTCTGGTCGTTGTGCTGGTGCTGTTCGTTGGCGTGCTGCCGGCGGTCGCCACGAGTCAGATTTCAAGCGCCAACCAGTCACTGAAGACCGCCGCAACGCACCAGGACAAGACCGATGCCGTCTTCGCCCAGGCCTTCACCCTGCGGAACAACACAAGCGACCCTGTCGCCGCTAAGGCCCAATTCGACAAAGTGGCGAAGTCATTGAACGACGGGCTGAGCCTGGTCCGGTCCGATGAGCAGGCCCTGACATCGGTCGAGCAGCGGCTGGCCATGCTTCAGTGGGTGGCGCCGTCGAAGGGCGCCGGCATCACCGCCGCGCGGAACCGCCTCAACGGCGCCATAGGGGGCCTCAAGCAAGCAGACCAGGCACTCACCGCCGCTGTCAACGAGACAAAAGTCATCCAACCCTACAACGACGCGCTCATCGACTACGGAAAGATCGGTGCGGCGCTCGCCAAGCATGACCTGGTAGGAGCCGGCGCGCCGTATCCCGACGCCCAACAGAAGATCGACCAGGCCGTTTCGAATTCGCACGCCGCCGGACTGCCTCCCCAAATCGCCAAGCAGGTCAGCAGCTTCAGCGACGTTCTCCAGAACACTGAGAGCCTGATCCAGGCCATCCAGGCCAAGGACACGGCGGGCATCAAGAAAAGCACCGATGCCATGAACGCCGCCCTCAAGGCGATGTCGACTCCAGACGAGACGGTGCCGGCGGACTATGAAGCGAAAACGTTCGCTCCGATGCAGAAGGCCTACGACGCGGCGATGAAGGCGATCAAGAGCGCGAGCTAGCCGGACGACGCAGGTCGCCGCTCTTTCCTCCGCGCTTCTCGAGGAGCTCGATCCCTTCGATCGTCATCCAGCGGTCGGCGCTCTTGGCCATATCGACAACGGTCAATGCCGCCACCGCGACCGCTGTCAGGGCCTCCATCTCGGCCCCGGTTTTTCCGTCGCAGCGCACGCGTGCCTCGATCCGCACGCCAGGCAGGCGAGGGTCCGGGACGCAGTCCACATCGATGAGCGTCAGCAGTAGCGGGTGGCACATCGGGATCAGCTCGCTGGTGCGCTTGGCAGCCAGGATTCCGGCGATCCGAGCCGTGGCAACCACCTCGCCTTTGGGAAGGTTGCCGAGCATGATCGCCTGGAGGGCCTCCGCGCTCATCCGTACCGCTCCGCGCGCCCGGGCTTCGCGGCTGCTGACCGGCTTGCCGGAGACGTCGACCATCCTGGCCTCACCGCTCGGTCCGACGTGGGTGAGCTTCTTGGCTTTCACCGTAGCGCATCCAGGTCGTCGCGGCGGACGTCTTTCTGGTGCGGACGGGGGGCCGCGCCGCGGGCGATGACGTGATCGCCGTAGCGACCGCGCAGCTCATCGAGCTGCTCATCGAGCATGGCCAGCCGCGACGACCGCGATTCGAGCAGGCTCAGCTGGGTGGCGCCTTGCTCCAGGTTGCTGACGCCGGCTCCGATCAACCGGATCGGTCGCGAGGGGTCGAGCTGCGTTTCCAGCAGCTGGCGGAGCGCGGCCGCCAGCTGGTCATCGCGGTCGGTGGGATAGGGCAGCGTCGCCTGCCGCGACTGCGTGTCGAAGGGCTGATATCGGATCTTCAGCACGATGGTCCGGGCCGAGAGTCGGTGCGAGCGCAGACTATGGCCCACGTCCTGCAACAGGGCAAGGGCGGTTTCCCGGACCTTGCCAGCGTCGCTCACGTCGCGATCGAAGGTGACCTCACGCGAGATGCTCTTCGGATCACCAGGCGGCAGGACCTGGCTGGGATCGATGCCCCGGGCGTGAGCGCCAAGCAGGCGTCCGTACCGGCCGAAGAGTTCGCCGAGCAGCGGATCAGGGAGGGCGGCCAGGTCGCCGACGGTGCGAACCCCGATCCGTTCGAGGCGGAGTACCGAGGCCGGCCCGCACCCCGGCAGCTTGGCGAGCGCTAGGGGAGCGAGGAACTTGGCCTCGCCGCCGGCCGGGACCACGACGAGGCCGCGCGGTTTGCGTAGCTCCGAGGCGACTTTGGCGACCAGCTTGCAGCTGGCCACCCCGATGCTGAGATCGAGACCACAGCGTGTCTTGACCTCGTCACGAAGGCGGACCGCCACCGAGCCCGGCGGGCCGAGCAGTGCCTCCTCGCCGGTGAGGTCCAAATAGGCCTCGTCCAGGGCGATCGGCTCGATGACCGGCGAGTAGCGATCGAGGATGGCGAAGACCGACTTCGACGCCTCGCGGTAGGCCGGGAAGTCGCAGGGAACGAAGACGGCGCTGGGACAGAGGCGCCGCGCCCGGCTGAGCGGCATGGCCGAACGGACGCCGAAGGGTCGGGCTTCGTACGAGGCCGCGGCAACCACGCCCCGCTCGCCGTCGACGCCGGCCCCGCCGACGATCACCGGCTTACCGCGCAGCTCCGGGCGGCGCAGCTGCTCGACTGATGCGTAGAAGGCGTCGAGATCGACATGCATCACGACCCGCTGCACGCGCCTATCTTAGGTGTGTGTAACAAGCGCGTGACAAGCACGTATATGCCGTGTCGCGGCGGGATTGCGTTGCTATGATCCCGGGGCTGGCTAGGCCCGCCGGCGTCCCTGATTCCCGTCCCCCTCTTCTGATCCAACGACAACCCCTCCTTCCGGCGGGCCGCGCTTCTCTTAGCAAGGAAGGTCTGAGGCGGGCGTTGCCATTTGGATGGGCCGCCTCATCACGCTCGGCGTCGCGGTCGCGTCTATCCTGCTGATCTGGAAGGGCGGCGTCCTCAATTCGATGCTGCCGCAGCAGGCGGCCCCGCCCCTCGATCCGGGGCCAGTCATCAGCAAGAGCGGTGACGCGATGCAGGCCCTCAAGAGCGTTCACCTGTCGTTGAACGGCATCCTGGTCCTCAACGGCGTCGCCGGCGTGAAAGTCACCGGCACCGGCGACCTCATCTATCCGCATAAAGAAAACCTCAGCCTCCAGCTGGAGATCCCCGCCGCGAACGGCCAGACCGCGATCGTCGCCATGAATGAGCGCATCGAGGGCGGCCACGACTTCGTGCAGTTCCCGAGCCAGGGCCCCGCCTGGAAGGACGTCACCGGCAACTCAAAAGGCCAGGTCGCGCCGGGAATGGATCCGATCGCGAATCTCGAATTCGCCCATGCCTTCCGGGCATCCGACGACCTGGGCGACATCACGATGGACCAGATCGCCATGCACCATTTCTCCCTGACCGTCGACCCCGGCAAGTACGTCGGTCAGCTGAAGGCCGATCCGAACAGCGGCGTGACCCCGCAGGACGAGGCGGTCCTGACCAACGCCGGCATCCAGGTCGAGGTCTGGATCTCCGCCAGCGACTCGCTCATGCATCAGATGAAGATCGACATGAGCACCACCCAGTTCACCTGGACCTTGACCTATCACTTCTCGAACTTCGTGACCGGCGGCGGGTCGACCTCTACCTAGCGACGTCCCCTCAGGTCAGACGCTGACCTTCTCGCGCTCCCGCTCCCGCTCTTTTTCGGGCGGCTTGGGTGGATGGGTGCCGTACTCACGGAGTTCGTCCTCGGTCAGGTGCCCGGCCGCGATCAGCAATTCGACGTAGGTCACGCCCAGGTGCGGTGCCGCCCGCCGGAGCACCCAGGGTGGCGGGTTCTCCTTGTTCTTGTTGACGGCCTGGTAGAAGTAGATCTGGTTCAGGTCGCAGCGGACCGCGAGCCGGTGCAGGGAGATGTTCTGCTCGCGACACTTGCGCCTCAGATAATCGCGGAAGTCCACCGCCCCACCTACCTCCAGAAACCCATGCGCGAAACCCTACTCGCGCGACGTCACCCCATTATAGGTATCGGCCTCGCGCGCCCCTGGGACAAGACGGCCGACGATCGCCGGCAGCTCACCCAGCCGCTGGATGACGAAATCCGCCACACCGGGGTCATCCTCCTGGCGCCATTCCCGCGTCAGCACCGCCCGCATCCCCAGCGCCTGTGGGCCCTGCACATCCTCGCGCACGCGGTCGCCGACGAAGAGCGTCCGGGAGGGGTCCGCGCCAAGCTTCTTCAGCGCGTCAGCGTAAATCTCGCGGTGCGGTTTGCGGAGGCCGACCTCGGAGGAGAAGGTCACCGCATCGAAGTAGTCCGCCAGACCGAGCGCGGCCAGCTGTCCCTTCATCAGGCGCGGAAGGTACGCGGCGTTGGAGACGATTCCGAGGCGCAGCGACAGAGCGCGTAGGGCCTCCAGCGTCCCGATGACGTCGGGGCCGACGTGGACGCTGCTCAGCCAGCCGTCCTGTTCCAGCTCCATGACCCGTTCGATCAACTCCGGTTCGAGCTCCAGGCCGAGTCCGCGGAGCGCGGTGTCATAAATGGCCGCGATCTCGACCTCCTCGGCCCGGCCGGCCGCATAGTCGCGCTGGATCTCGTCGTCGACGGCCTTCGACACCTTCTCGATCAGGACATGCGCCGCCGGCACGTCACGTTCGAGCGTCTCGGCGAGCAGCCGGTTGACCCTTTCGTAGGCCTCGACTAGCATGGAATGCGGCCGATCATCGAAATAGATCAGCGTGTGTCCGTAGTCGAAGAGCACCGTCTCGATGGGGGCGCTCATAGCAGCGAGCGCAGGGTGTCGAGGTTCTCGCGCCCTTCCAGCAATTCCTCACCGGGCGTTTCGAGAACGAAGGCGCAGTGGGCAAGCGGCTGGTAGTTGAGCAACGTCCGGAAACCGTCGAGGCCGATGTTGCCCTCGCCGATGTTCACGTGCCGGTCGGCCTTGCCACCAAGGGTGACGGTGGTGTCGTTGCAATGGCAGGCGCGGATCCGCTCCGCCGGAATGATGGAGGTGAGTTGATCCAGGGTGGCCCGCATCCCGTCCGCGCCGGCGACGTCGTGGCCGGAGGCGTAGGCGTGGGCGGTATCGAGGGTGACACCCAGCCGCGCGGCGTGCTGCGGTAACCGGCCGAGGATTTGGGCCAGGTCCTCGAAGTTTGCCCCGACATAGGCGCCGCCGCCGGCCGAGGTTTCGAGGAGGCACATGCTCGAGCCGCCTGCCTTGCTCAGTACGTGGTCGAGTGTCGCCACGACGCGATCGATCCCCGCCTGGGCGCCATCACCCATGTGGCTCCCGACATGGGTGACCACATGGGCGCAGCCATACACCTCGGCGCGCTCGAGTTCCGCAATAAGAGCCTCCCGTGACTTCTTCTGGAAGGTGGGGTTGGGGCTGGCCAGGTTGATCAGGTACATCGCGTGTGACATGGCCGGTCGGACGTCCAGCTCTTCCAGCGCTCGCTTGAACTGTGCCGTCGCCTGGGCGTCAACCGGTGCCGACCGCCAGGCGCTTGGGTTGCCGGTGAAAATCTGGACCGTCCCGAGGTGAAGCGCCCTGATCGTCTCGACCGCCTTGTCCAGGCCGCGGCCGGTGTGGATGTGCATGCCGATTCGCCGCTCCTTGGCCATCGCTCTCAATTTTAGGTAGCGCCGGTGCGTAAACTGACGGCGGGTGTACAAGCTCACGAGCTTCTCAGTGGGCCCCTACGACAACAACGTCTACCTGCTCAGCGATCCGAAGAGCAAGGAGGCCCTCTTGATCGACGCCGCCAACGACGCGCCGCGCATCATCAAGGAGCTCGAGGGCCTGCGCGTCACGCACATCCTCACGACGCACGGACACGCCGACCACGTTCAGGCTCTGCAACCCGTGCGAGAGCAGACCCATGCCCGCTTCAGCTGTCACGAGGCGGACGAGTCGATGATGCCCATCAAGGCCGATCACCGCGTTCAGGACGGTGAGCGGTTCCGTTTCGGCGAGTACGAAGTGCTTGCCCTGCACACGCCCGGCCATACGCCGGGCAGCATCTGTTTGCTCAGCGGCGAGCGTCTCTTTTCGGGCGACACGCTGTTCCCCGGCGGTCCGGGGAACACGGCGAATCCCTACGCCAGCTTTCCGACCATCATCGACAGCATCCGCGGCAAGCTGTTCACGCTCCCCGACGAGACCCAGGTGCTGCCCGGCCACGGTAAGCCCACCACCATCGGCCACGAGCGACCCCATATCGACGAGTGGATCCAGCGCGGCTGGTAGCGGCCCGGCCCGCCCGGCCGGCGAGTGACTTTGCGCCGCGCGATCCCCGAGCGATCGTGCAGGTGCGCAGCGTGCGGGCGCGCCGCGATCGGGTCGACGTGGTGGCGGAGGACGACCGTGGGGCGCTGATCCCTCTCGAGATCCGGCCGGTGGCGCCGAATATCGTGCGCCTCCATTTTGGGGCCGGAGCGACCCGGCCATCCCGATTGCTCGTGGACGATGCGCCATCAACCACCGACTGGAAGATGGATGAAAGAGCTGACGGCTGGTCCGTCGCATCTGCCGCGCTGACGCTCGAGGTCGATCGCGCGCCCTTTCGCTTGCGCCTGAGGGACGCAGCTGGCATTACACGCTTCCTCGACGAACCGAACGATCGCGAGATCCGCGGCGGCTACCACCACTTCCCGACCGGGCACGCGCGTGGGTTGCGCTGGTTGACGGCCGGGCTCAAGCCGGATGAGGCGCTCTTCGGCCTGGGCGAGCACTTCGGCGCGCTAAACCGGCGCGGACAGGCCTTCGCGTCCTGGACGGTCGATGCGTTCGGCGTCCGCAGCGACCGGGCGTACAAGAACGTGCCCCTGCTACTGAGTTCCGAGGGTTATGGCGTCTTCTTCGACATGACCGGACCTCTCTACTACGACCTCGGCCAGGCATCGGTCGCGGCCTGGCAGGCCACTGCCCGCGCCGATCACCTACGCGCCTACTTGATCGTGGGCGATGGAATTGCGCCGATGATGCAGGCCTACCATCGGTTGACCGGCGCACCAGCCGTGCCGCCGGATTGGTCCTTGGGTTTCTGGATCAGCCGTTGGGGTTATCGCAACCGCGACGAGGTGATGCAGGTCGCCCGCCGGATGCGGGAGGAACGCGTCCCCTGTGATGTCATCCACATCGACCCGTACTGGATGCGCTACCACGAGGGGCACCATGGCGACCTGGAGTGGGACGAGTCGGCCTTTCCCGATCCGAAAGGGATGATCGCCGAGTTGAAGGCGCTTGGATTCCGCCTCAGCCTGTGGGAGAGCCCCTACGTTCCACTCGACTCGGAGATGCGCGCCGAAGGTGAGGCGAAGGGTTTCTTATTGATGGCGAAAGATGGGAGCGGACCCGCCCTCGTCCGTGGCTTCGCCAAGCCGAGCGCGGCCGTCGATTTCACGAACCCCGACGCCGTGGCGTGGTTCAAGGCAAAGAACCGGCGGCTGCTGGAGATGGGCGTCGCGGTGATCAAGACCGACTTTGCAGAGGACATGCCCGAAGACGCTGTGCCTCACGACGGCACGGCAGCCGAGCAGCTGCACAACTTATATCCACTCCTCTACCAGCAAGCCGTCTTCGAAGTCACGAAAGAGGTCCACGGCTACGGCGTCATCTGGGGCCGGTCGGGCTACGCCGGCTCGCAGCGATACCCGGTGCATTGGGGCGGCGATCCGGGATGCACCTTCGACGATATGGCGGCCAGCCTGCGCGGTGCGTTGAGCTGGATCCTGTCCGGGGCAGCCTTCGCCAGCTTCGACATGGGCGGCTTCTTTGGGATTCCGACGTTGACCGACCCGCCCAGCCCCGAACTCTACGTGCGATGGTCACAGATGGGCTTGCTCTTCTCCCACGCGCGAGCCCACGGCTACACAGCGCCACGCGAGCCCTGGGCCTTCGGAGAACCCGCGCTCTCGATCTTTCGCCGGTATGCGCAGCTGCGCTACCGGCTCCTTCCTTACTTATATGCGGCCGCGCGTCGCGTCGGTGGAGGCGTGCCACTGGCACGGCCGCTCGTCTACGACCATCACACGGACCCGACCACCCGGCACATCGACGACGAATATCTCCTCGGCCCGAATCTGTTGGTCGCACCGATGTTCAAACCCCGCGGCTCGCGCGACGTCTACCTGCCGGCCGGCGGATGGTACGACTTCTGGACGGATGAGCATTTCGACGGCGCACGCTGGATCACTTACAACGCCGAACTCGAGACATTGCCCCTTTTCGTTCGCGCGGGCGCCGTGCTGCCAATGGGGCCCGAACTCCAGCACGCGAACGAGCGACGCTGGGATCCATTGAGCTTCGATGTTTACCCCGGTTCCGTTGGAACGACGGATGTCGACCTAACCGACGATCACCGGCAGTTGCGGTTCCGGCTCACGGTGAACGATCGCAGCGTGCTCTTCTCCGGCGGCCCGCTCGAGTATGCGGCCGCGGTTCGCGTGCACCGGCGCGGCGGGCCAGCTGTCGAAGGCAGTCTCGGACAAACGATTCAACTCAGCTAACTCTGCCCTGCGGCGTGGCTGAGTCGGTGGTTGCCGGCGGCAGACGGGACTACTGGCAGGTCTTAAGCCCTTGTGCGGCCGCGCCTCCAGCCGCATAGACCTCGGTGTGGGACTGAGCGTCCAGTTGAATGTGTAGCTCGAGCCCGACCGAGGAATACAGTGGGATTGCCGTCATTCGCCATGTCCCAAACCCAGGAGAAGAAGCCTCCACATCGACTTTGATGCACGGCGAGATGACGGTGATGCCTGAAAAATGAAAATGCCCTGTTTGGTCACTCGTCGTGCTGAGTCCCAGACTGGTCACTCGGACGACGGCACCAGATAGCGGCGAAAGTTGGGTTGGGATAATCAAGTTCGGATTGGTTGCGAGCGGTCGGCCGTCGCGGACCTCTCCTGAAATGGTCTCTCCGATCGCTGCTACAGCCGGAGAGGTCCCCGTTTCGTGGCCAGCTAGCGGCGTCGGCTCGGTCTGGGCAGGACCCGGGACAGCCATACATGACGTCGCGAGAAGGCTGGCAGTTATGTAGCCCCCTGCAAGGGCAGCTCCGCACCGTAGCCTCATACCGGGAAGAACGCGGATCTTCTAAAACCGTTACTGCAACCGGCGGAATCGGTCACTGACACTGATCACGTAGTCGACCTGGTGCCGGTCACACGGTAGGCGGTGGCTGGGTCACATCGATAGCCATACGGCAGTCATGGTATGAGTTTGGTATGAAACGCGCGGTCAGGGTCGCGATTAGCCTGCCCGACGACCTGCTCCATCGAGTCGATCGCGCCCGCGGGGAGCACAAGGTGAGCCGCAGCGAGTATTTTCGACAAGCGGTCACTAATTGGCTTGGCCTCACCGGTGAGGAGGACATCGATCGCTACGTCTGCGGCTACTCCAGCCAGCCCGAGACCACTGACGAAGTGGAAGCCGCGAGAGCCGCGTCTGCGAGGGGTCTCGCCGCCGAGCCCTGGGGGTGAAGCGGGGCGAGATCTGGTGGACTGAGCTGCCTCGACCAGCCGGTCGCCGCCCGCTCATACTCCTGTCTCGTGACGAAGCCTACGAGGTGCGCCGGCTCGTAACGGTCGCGCCAGTCACAACCCGCGTTCGAGAGATTCCGGTCGAGGTTCCACTCGGTCCGAAAGACGGGATGCCGCGTGAATGTGTCGTCAATCTCGACACGGTCACAACGATACCGAAGGATTCGCTCAAAGAGCGGCTCACCATCCTCTGACGAGCGAAAATGCCGGCCGTCGAGAGGGCTCTCCGGTTTGCCCTCGACCTTCAGAGATAAGTCGACAGGCCGCCGTCGGCCTGAAGCTGATGGCTGGCCCGACTGGATTCGAACCCCCAGAGTAACGACGGAGACCACCCGCGGGGGCTAGTCGCCGCCTCTCAACCCAATAAAGACCTCGGAGGCCTGGAGGATCTTCTCGGTCCGACTGTTCGGGATATGGATGCGCACTCCTGGATGTGCCGCGGTCCCGAAGTCCCAGCCGTCGATATAGCGCGAGCGGATCTCGGCGATCGTCTTGACGCCCGCCGTGCTGGAGCCGTTCGTCATCCAGACGGTCGGCTCGCGTGCTGTGGCGTAACCGATCCCGACTTCAGTTCCACTGTCTCGGAAAAATCGCAGACCCGTGAGCGCGGTATCCGGCGGGACCAGGTCGTTGGAGCTCTCCGCCACCTGTTGCAGGGTGGCCATCTGGCCCTGGGCGACGGTCGTCCGGACCTGCATCCGCGCCTTGAGGTGTTGCGAGCGCTCCCGTTTCTTCTGCTCGCTGGCCACCTGCTGGATCTGCACCCGCAGCCGGCCCAGCGCCTCCTCGAGAGGCGCCATCTCGGCCATGATTTCCCGAACCCGGCGGGCCAGGTCCTCGTCGGAGGCCTGGTCCAGGTTCACGTGCTCTGCCATCGACCTACAATTATTGGCCAGCGTGTCAGTTGCTCAAGCGTCGAC
>Ga0209220_1000569_pt1 | contig 11907 bp, 10 predicted proteins | sample BlaSpr_A8_OM3_M3_FD_187984 | JGI IMG/M metagenome (GOLD analysis project Ga0209220, IMG submission 187984) | Forest soil microbial communities from Thunder Bay, Ontario, Canada - Black Spruce, Ontario site 2_A8_OM3_M3 (SPAdes) (version 2) | ecosystem: Environmental > Terrestrial > Soil > Boreal... | reverse complement strand
CCTCCATGATCACACTCGGACATACCAGAGGGTATTGCCGCGCCCGGATGCGGTCGGCCGCGGGCTGGGCCGCGACCGGCGCCGCGATCACCACCTCGCGGGCGCCCAGCTGCTCGGCGGCGCGCGCCGCGGCCAGCACCTTCCAGGGATAGACGATTTGCCCGTCTACAATCACCGCGGTGCGTCCTTGCAGGCTCTTCACGGGACGCTGCGTGCGGTACAGTACGAGGTCCTGCTTGACCCGCGCGCGCGATTCATCGATCGCGGCCTGGAGCTTCTCGAGCAGGTTCATGCCCGGCTGGAAGTCGGGGTCCATTTCGGCGGGCGCCGACTCGGCCATCGCGCCGATGGGCGCGAGATTCGCGCCCAGCTTGATGAACGAGGCGACGATGACGTCGAACTGGGCGCCCATGGCCTTCGCCGCATTGGCCGCGATCTCCACGCCCTCGGGGGTGATGCCCAGGAGGATGCACGCCTGATAGCCCCGGCCCGCGAGCTGCTGGCCGAGCAGAGCCCCCGCGCTGGAGCGCGTGGGATAGAGACTGGGGCGAGGGGGCGAGGGGGGAGGCGCGCTCACGGTGCGCCAAGATAGGAAAGCTGGCCCGCCCCCGCCAGCGGCCCGAGCCTCGCTGGCGCAGGTTATCTTTCCCGCGCACTCAAACCAGGATTCCGTAGTGCCGAAGGACACCCTTACCGTCGTCGACAACCGCACCGGCAAGACGTTCGAGCTCCCGATTCAGGACGGGACCATCCGCGCGGCCGACCTGCGGCAGATCAAGGCCTCGCCCGACGACTTCGGGCTGATGAGCTACGACCCGGCGTTTATGAACACGGCGGCATGCCGCAGCGCGATCAGCTACATCGACGGCGACAAGGGGATTCTCCGCTACCGCGGGTACCCGATCGAGCAGCTCGCCGAGCACAGCACATTCCTCGAGACGGCTTACCTGCTGTTGCACGGCGAGCTGCCGTCGGCCGCGGAGCTCGATTCCTGGGTGTACAACATCACCCACCACACGATCATCCACGAGAACATCAAGAAGTTCATCGACGGCTTCCACCACGACGCGCACCCCATGGGGATGTTCGTCAGCACGGTGGCCGCGCTCTCGACGTTCTATCCCGACGCCAAGCTGATCGCGAACGAGGACTCGCGCCGCGACCAGATCTTCCGGCTGATCGCCAAAAGTCCGACGTTGGCGGCGTTCGCGCACCGCCATTCGGTCGGGATGCCGTACGCGTACCCCGACAACGACCTCAGCTATACCGGCAACTTCCTGAACATGATGTTCAAGGCGACCGAGGTGAAATACGCCCCTCACCCCGTCTTGGAGCGGGCGCTGGACGTGCTGTTCATTCTCCACGCCGACCACGAGCAGAACTGCTCGACGAGCGCGATGCGCGGCGTGGGCTCCGCTCACGCCGATCCCTACTCGTGCATGGCGGCGGCGGCAGCGGCGCTGTACGGGCCGCTCCACGGCGGCGCCAACGAAGAAGTCCTGCGCATGCTGCGCGAGATCGGCTCGATCGACGCCATCCCCGCCTTCATCCAGCGGGTCAAGAAGGGCGAGGTCCGGCTCATGGGCTTCGGGCACCGGATCTACAAGAACTACGACCCGCGCGCCAAGATCATCAAGCGCACGGCCGAGCAGGTGTTCGACGTGACGGGGAAGAACCCGCTGATCGACATCGCGTTGGAGCTCGAGCGCATCGCGCTGCAAGACGAGTACTTCGTCACGCGGAAGCTCTATCCCAACGTGGATTTTTACTCAGGGATTATTTACCAGGCGATGAAGTTCCCGCTGGACATGTTCCCAGTGCTGTTCGCCATCGGCCGCACGCCGGGCTGGCTGGCGCAGTGGCAGGAGATGCTGCTCGACAAGGAACAGAAGATCGCCCGGCCGCGGCAGGTGTACATCGGCCCGCCGCAGCGGGACTACGTGCCTATCGAGAAACGGACCTGACACGTCAGGAGGCGTCCCCCACATGCCCACCTACATCATGCTGTCGAACCTGACGGACGAGGGCGCCAAGGCGCTCAAGGCCAATCCCAAGCGGCTGCAGGAAGTGAACAAGGAGATTGAAAAGTTCGGGGCCAAGGTCACGGCGCAGTACGCCGTGCTCGGCCCCTATGACTTCGTCAGCATCATGGAGTGCCCCGATACCGAGACGATCGCGCGCGTCTCGGTGGAGCTGTCATCGCGGGGCACCGTCCACCTGCTGACGCTGCCCGCCGTGCCCATCGCGAACTTCGTCCGGAATCTGAAGGGCTAGGCTACCGCCGCCGCGTCGCGCCGCGCCGGGGCCGGAGCGACCGCTCCGGCTTCGGCACTTCGGCATCGAAGGCTCTGGGCTGGAGCGGCGGCACCGACGGCTCGAACCCCGGAATCACTTCGCGGGGAAACCGCTGCCCGATCAGCTTCTCGACATCCGCCATCAGCAGCCACTCGTCGGGTGAGATCAACGTGAGGGCGAGACCGCGGGCCCCCGCGCGGGCGGTCCGCCCGACCCGGTGCACATACACCTCCGCGTCGGTCGGCACGTCGTAATTGACGACCATGCGGATCCCGTCCACGTCGATCCCCCGCGCCGCGATGTCGGTCGCCACAAGGATCTCCGCCGTGCCGGCGCGGAACTGGTCCAGCGTGCGCTGGCGCTGGCTCTGCGCCTTGTCGCCGTGGAGCGCGTTGGCGCCGATCCCCTCACGCCGCAGATGCGTGACGAGCTTGTCGGCACCGTATTTCGTCCGCGTGAACACGAGGGTCTGACCGGCGGGCTTCGCCTTTAGAATCGAGGCGAGCGCGCCCTTCTTCTGCAGCTTGTCCACCGCGATGATCACGTGCTCGATCCCATCGGCGGGCTGCGCGCGCTTGCCGATCTCCACCGACGCATGCCCGTTCAAGGCGCGGCGCGCCAAAGCGTCCACTTCGGGAGAGATCGTCGCCGAGAAGAGCATCGTCTGGCGCGCCGCAGGCAACGCGTTGAGGATGCGGCGCACGTCGGGGGCGAACCCCATGTCGAGCATGCGGTCAGCCTCGTCGAGCACGAGGACCTCGAGCTTCGAGAAGTTGACGTGGCCACGCTCCATGTGATCGAGCAGGCGGCCCGGTGTGGCCACGACGATATCGGCGCCATGGCGCAAAGCGCGGGTCTGGGGCTCCATCCCGACGCCGCCGTACACCGCGGCGCCCTTGAGATGCGTGTGGCGTCCGTACGCGCGAATGCTGGTGACGACCTGCTCGGCCAGCTCCCGCGTGGGAACGAGGACCAGGGCCCGCAAAACGCCACGATCGCCGTCCGCGAGCCGTTGGAGAATGGGCAAGACGAACGCCGCCGTCTTACCGGTGCCGGTCTGGGCGGAACCGATGAGGTCGCGGCCGGCGAGCGCCAGTGGAATTGCTTCCAGCTGAATGGGGGTGGGTTGCGAATAACCTTCGTCCGCGACTGCGCGGACGAGCTCGGGCGCTAGGCCCAAAGCGGTGAATGGCATAGTACTCCTTTACTGCACACACGCGCGCTGCGGGTGACGGAGTGCCACCTCATCGCAACGACGCCTTCGATTGGGAACCTGGGGAAGAGGCCGGACGTGTGTTCAGCGCCGGAGCCCGCTCCTGAGCGGGACCGTCCTACGGGAGGATGCCAGCTCGCGGTTCTTTGCGAGGGGAAAGATAGCGACCCGACAGACGAAAAAGAAGGCCTAGTGCGCCCCTGCACCCACCACTGGTTCGGTTCCCCACCACCACATCTTGGGCAACGTCCGCTGGCGCGGCCAAATCTCGTTCAGCGTCTCCCCCTCATACAGCCGCCCGTTTTTCATGACGTAGCGCACCGTGTTCGTGTTGTGGATGTCCTCGAGCGGGTTGGCGTCGAGGACGATCAGATCGGCGAGCTTCCCCGGCTCCAGCGAGCCCAGGTCCTGCTCCATGCCGATCGCGTTCGCGCCGTGGATCGTGGCCACGCGCAGCACGTCGTGGTTCGACATCCCGCCTGCCGACATGGCCCAAAGCTCCCAGTGGTCGCCCAAACCGTCGAGCTGACCGTGGCCGCCGAGACCTACGTGGCCGCCGGCTTGTAGGATCGCGTTCGCTCCGGCGGCGATGCGCGGGAACACGTACTGGTTCTCCCGGAACCACGGCCGCCGCTCGGCGCGCTGATCGATCTCTTCATGTGGTACGAAACGGCGCACCTTCGCATTGTCGTGAATGTCGTTGCGCTCGTAGAAGAAGTTCTCACTCCACGGCCCGCCGTACGACACCAGCAGCGTGGGCGTGTACGTGATCCCCGACTGCGCGATTAACTGCACCGCATCCTTGTAGAGCGGCATGATGGGGTAGCTGTGCTCGGACCCCGGGTAGCCGTCGAGCACCGCCGTCAGGTTCATCTTGAAGTCGAGCCCGCCCTCGATCGTGGGCATCAGGCCCAGATCCTTCGCCGCCATGATCACCCACTGCCGCTGCTTGCGGTTCCCCGTCATGTACATCTTGATCGTGTTGATGCGGTAGAACTCGCTGTAGCGCCGCAGCGCGTTGCGCGTGTCGTCGAGGCTTTTGAAGTCCTCGTCCCAGAAGACGCCGGGGCCGGTATGGAATATCCGCGGGCCGAGGATCTCGCCCGTTTCGACGAGATCGGCGTAGGTCAGGACGTCGGTGGTGGACGTCTGTGGGTCGCGTGTCGTCGTCACGCCCCACGCGAGATTCGCGAGGTACTTCCAGACCTGATTCTCGTGAATGCCCCACGTGGGCCAGGGGTGCGCGTGGACGTCGACGAACCCGGGAACGATCGTTTTGCCCGAGACGTCGATCACCCGCGCGCCGCCGGGCGCATCGCCACGGGCGCCTACCGATACGATACGGTTGCCCGTGACGACGACGTCGCCGTTCTCGATGACTTCGTCGCCCTTCATCGACACGATTCTGGCGCCGCGGAGCACGACCGACCCCTGCGGCACGTCGCGCGGGACACGGATCGTGACGTCCACCCGCTGGGGCTCGTAGGCGGGCAGCTTGGTGAGCGAGTCGGACCGCGCCTTAAGGCGTTTCTGCACCGAGTCGGGGAGCGCCTTGATGCTGTCGCTCTTCAGGGAATCGGCGCGCAGCGAATCCGTTTGCGTCTTCAGCCGGTCGAGGGAATCGGCCACAGCGGGATCCCACTGCAGGAACGAGCGTCCGATCGACCAGTATGTCCGGCGGGCGTCGGGCGTCCAGCCGACGAAGTCGCCACCGATCATCGTGAGCCGCTTCGCCGGGAAGGCGGCCGACGACGGATCCGACACGTTGATCGCGGGCGTTTGACCGCCCACGAACGGCAGCGTCACGAGGTAGACATAGTTCCCGACCTGCGCGAGCACGCGGTCCGAGTCGGGGCTGATGATGATCTCCCCGGCCGGCTCGGGCTCGGCGCCAGGACCCGGATAGGTGTAGCCGGTCACCTTGACGTGCGCGCGGCGGTCTGTCCCGTCGTAGCGCATCGAGACCAGCCCTTCCGGCCCCTCGTAGATGTAGATGCGGTTCGGATCGCGGCTGAAATGCGGCCGCCCCCAAGCGTTGATCGGTGAGATGCGCGTGGTCGCACCCCCTGCCGCCGGCACCCACACGATTTCGTAGCCCGGCCCGAAGTGCTCGGTGGTGCGCGGCGCGCGCGGCCCCTTCACCGCCACGATGCGCTGGCCGTCGGGTGACCAGACCGGCGTGTCGTAGAACGCCGTGTCCGCCGTGAGCCGCACAGGACGCCCGCGACCCCCTGCGTCCGCCCGGATCTTGTTGAGCGTGCCGCCCTGGTCGGTCCAGGTCACGTAGGCCAGCCACTGCCCGTCCGGCGACCACGCCGGCACTTGCTCCTTCACGGTGTCGGTCGTCAGGCGTCGCGGCGTGCCGCTCGGCAGGTCCATCACGTACAGCCGGTCCAGCGCGCTGAAAGCGAGGCGGCGCCCGTCGGGCGACGGGTTGGCATTGCGGATCTGGCGGACCAGGACGGCACCGGTGTCTACCCGGATGGGGATATGCACCATCGGGCCGAGCTGCTGCTCGACGTTGGCGGTGAACGGGACCTCCGTGACCTGACCGGAGGGCACCGCCACACGGCGGATCTTGCCGCCATACGAGACGATCAAGGCCTGGCCGTCGGGGGTGAACGAGGCACCGGGATAGAGGTCGCGCGTGAAGCGGGATTCCTGGTCGTCGCGAGTGACGGGATAGACGAGCCACTTCTCGTCGCCTGACGCCAAGTCGCGGAGCCGCAGGCCCGTCTCGGCGTCGTATCGGGTCGCGTACACGAGCCACTTGCCGTCGGGTGAGAGCACGGGACGCATCGCGCTCCCGTACAGGTCGGTCTGGGGGAATAGCTTGCCCGTCTGGCGGTCGTAGATGGCGAGCTGCCACAATGGGTACTGCAGGTTGTAGCCGAACCCGCCGCGGTGGCGCGATACCCAGATATAGCGCGGATCCTTGCCGAACGCCGCGCCCAGCGTGTTCATCGCCGGTGGAATGCCCGGCCCCGGCGGCGGTACGCGCAGCATCGCGGCCCCCGACCCGCCGTCCTTGTGAATCAACCACAGCTCGTAGACGCTGCCGAGCACGCCGCTCGTTCGCGACACGACGATGTAGTTGCCCTCGGGCGTCCATTCGGGCGACGCGTACAAATTGTTCGTCCCTTTGGTGAGCGCTTTCGGATTGGCGCCGCTCGCATCGCAGAGCCAGATGTTCTCCGCTCCGCTGCGATCGGATAGGAACACGATTCGCTTGCCGTCCGGGGACCAGCGCGGCTGGGAGTCGAACGCCGGGCCAGACGTGATCCGCGTGGCGGTGCCGCCGCCGATGGGGAGCGTGTAGAGATCGCCGAGCAGCTCGAAGACAATCGTCTTGCCGTCGGGCGAGACGTCGAGCGATAGCCACGTGCCCTCGGACGTCTCGAAGTTGACGTTGCGCGTCATGGCGAGCGGCAGATCTTCGTTCTTCTTCTTGGTAGTATCGCGTTTCGTCGTGTCGACCGCGGGGGGGGGTTGCTGTGCGACAACGAACGGGGCCACGGGAAGGACGTGGGACAGCGCGACGGCAGCAAACGTCGCGGCGAGCAAGCGGCGCATGGGCGCGATTCTCCGGCGAGAGGAACGACGGCGCGTGGGAACGGTGGAAACTGGAGGACAGCAAAAAGGCGGTCAAGGTGACCCTTGACCGCCTTCTTTTGAAACGTCAGATGCTGAGGGCTCTGACCTGCCGCGGTGCCGGCTCCTGGGAGCGCAGCACGATGCGCATCGCGTTCGTGTCCAGATCGATTTCCCACGCCGCGATCCGGGGACGGACGAACTCGTCGCCGTCGGCCGGGGTGAGACTCTCGGGCGTCGCATCGAGGAACTCCATCAGCTTCATCCGTTTCTCGAGATACGTGCACCCGTCCCGGCTCGCCGCGATGCGAATCCCGACATCGTCGTCGAGCTGGCGGCGGACGAAGCCCTGGGCGATTTCCAGCAACCGACCGACGATCACCCGCTCGAGCGGGACACCGTCCTTGCGGCCGAGTCGCCGCGCCAGCATACGCGCGCGGGCGGGGTCGGCGCACAGGTCAAGCAGCTGATCCCGTACGTCAGGGTGCGGGCGCCGCCGGCTCTTCGTCTCGCCATCCCGCTCCGCTTTGGCGCAGGTGGGCAGGTCGTTGCGGTGCAGCTTGAGAAACTTGGTCATCGGCGCGTAGACATCCATGCGGCCCGGGGCCGGGGGACGCCGCCGTCCGGCGACGAGATCGGAGATGTAGATTTCGGACACCTGAACCGCGTCCGCCAACTCGCGCGGGGTACGCTTCAGCTCGCGCAACCGGCGCCGAACGAGTTCACCGACTTTGACGGGGCGCTTCAGGGGGAGGGCTGCCGCCATGTAGGCTCCTTAGTGTTACGTAATGAAACGCCCGCAGGTGCATCAGCAAGGCGCACACTGCGGGCTGATGGACGGACAATATCGCTAAATGAAGGTCAAAACGGTAGCTCTGCCGGCTTAATCCCTCCGCCGAGAGCCCACCTCGCCAACCCTGCAGCGGTCCCGCACCAGCCTGGCCCCGGGGGCTTCTGGACGGTGCCATTGTCGTGATACAGTTGAATCACATATATGGATACACTAGTGACTACCATGCTGCGCCGGGCAGGTTGGGTATTGCGCGCCATCGCGGGACGCGCGCCGTCGCCCGCGCCGGTCCCTGCCGGCCCGGGCGTGCTGCCCGCCTATGCGGCGCTGGCCCGCTTCCGCACCGGCGCAACCGCGCTCGAACCTCGCCTCCAACTGCTCGTCACGCAGCTCGCGGCAGAGCACAGTCACTGCCGCTGGTGCATCGAGCGCGGGCGGCACTTGTGGCGCGAAGCACTGCTCCCGGCGGAGGTCCTGCGTGTGCTGCGGCAATACGCCACCAGCCCGCTCTTCTCGAATCGAGAACGCGCGGCGCTCACGTTCGCCGAAGCCGTGACCCGGTATAGCGACGCGACTGGGGGCATGCCGGTGGAGCCCCTTGCCGCGGCGCGCGCGCACTTCAGCGAGGCCGAGGTGGCGGCACTCACCGAGGCCGTGGCGGCGATGCACTTCTTCAATCCGATCACCGGCGCACTCGGCGCCGACGTGCAACCGTGCGTGCCGCCGCCTCACCTTTCCGCCCCGCACCCGGCCGGGCGCCCCTCGTCGATTCGAAACTTCTGGCTGTGAAGCGACGCCCCCCCACCCCGCGCGGCCGCCCTGACCCAGGCGAGACCCCCGGGACGTCGAGCGGTCCCGGCAGCCGTTGGCTACTGCTCATTCACCAGCTGCCGCCCAAGCCTGACTACTTCCGCGTGAAGATCTGGCGGCGCCTCCAACGGATCGGGGCGGTGGCGATCAAGAACTCGGTGTACGTGCTGCCCTGCACCGATCAAGCGAGCGAAGACTTCCAGTGGATCCGCAAGGAGATCACTGCGGGAGGGGGCGAGGCGTCGGTGTGCCGGGCGGCGTTCGTGGACGGCCTGTCAGATCAGCAAATCGAAGCGCTATTCCGAGTGGCCCGGGACGCGGAGTACGCAGACCTCGCGCAAGCCGCCGAGACCCTCGCCACTCGCACTACGGCGGACGGAGAACGCCGTCCTCAGCTTGAGGCGGAGACGGCGCGGCTCGAGCGCCGCTTCCGCGAGGTCGCGGCGCTGGATCACTTCGGCGCCTCCGGCCGTCATCCGCTCGAGGCGGCGCTCGCCCGGCTCAAGACGCCGACACGTGCACGCCGCCGCGCTCCCCGGGATCGCCATAGCCGGGGGCAGGCGTGGGTGACGCGCAGCGGCGTACACGTAGATCGGATCGCGAGCGCATGGCTCATTCGACGGTTCATCGACCAGGAGGCACGATTCGAGTTCGTCGCGGACGACCGCAGCCCCCCCCCCGGGGCCGGCACCCTGCGCTTCGACATGTTCGAGGCCGAATACACGCACGAGGGCGATCGCTGCACGTTTGAAACGCTGCTCACGCGGTTTGGACTGGATGACCCTGCGCTGCGCGCCATCGGCGAGATGGTGCACGACGTCGATTGCAAGGATGGGAAGTTCGGGCGCGATGAAACGGCCGGCTTCGAGCGACTTATCGCCGGTCTCGTCAGACGCAACGCAAGCGATGCGGCGCGGCTGGAGCGTGGAGCGGCGGTGCTCGATGACTTTTACGAATCATTTGGCGGAGCCGGGAAGCCGAGACGGCGTGCCGCGAAGCAGCGCGGCCGTCCCCACTAGAATGATCACCGCAAAACTGAACCACTGAATCGCATAGGACAGGTGCGGGCCGTTGTCCATCACCGGCGCCGGCCAGCGCCGGGGCAGGCCGCGTGCAGCCGCGGGAGCATCCTGCTGAATGACGAAGGGAAGGAAGCCGGCTGGATCCACGTCGCCGCGGCCGCGAGGGGGGACGAGCGCCAGCCCTTCGACCATCGCGGTGTCGGTCTCGCGGTAGGCCCCCTGGTCCACATGGAAAGCATCCGGCGACGGCACCCAGCCGCGGTCCACGAGGACCGCGGAGCCGTCGGGGAGTCGTAGGGGGGTGACCAGGGTCACGCCGGGCGTTCCCTCGAAACTCCGGCCCGGCCACACCCGCTCGTGCGCGTAGTCGTAGACGCCCCGGGCCAGGACGCGACGTTGACGTGCCGTGTCTGCGGGGATGCCCGGCCCGCGCACTTCGAGCGGCGGCAGGGCAAGGCGCGCGGCGACTTGGGCGTTCCGGGCGCGGCGTTGCGCGAGCCGGTCGAGCTGCCACATCCCCAGCCGCACGCAGACGGCCGCGATGACCAGGGCGACCGCCGCGGCCACTACGTCCCGGCGCCGCACAACGCCAGTTTTTCCGCCCGGGTCAGCCGCCGAATGGCAGCCTCGCGCTTGAGCGCGGCGCTCCGGTCGGGCAGCGCCTCCCGATAGGCCAGCAACAGCGGGCGGCGCGAGCGCGTATACGCGCTCGCAGTCCCCGCTTCATGGGCACCCAGGCGGCGATCCAAATCGTTCGTGATTCCTGTGTAGAGCGAGCCGTCGCGGCAGCGTAGGAGGTAGACCATCCAGGTCACGGGTCCAAACTAGCGGCGCTCCGCACGCTGCGCCATTTTTGGCCCGCCGTGACCTCTCCCCCGCCCCCTCCACCTCCCCCGCTCGACCGCCGCCGCATCCTCGCCTGGTGCCTGTTCGATTTCGCGAACTCGGCCTACTCGGCGGTGATCGTCGCGACCGTTTTCAGCATCTACTACGTCTCGCACATCGTCGGCAACGAGCGTGGGCTCGGGGACCTGTGGTGGGGGCGTGCAATCTCGGCGTCGCTCCTGGGGGTGGTGCTGACGGGACCGGTGCTGGGCGCGCTCGCCGACCGCGCCGGATTCCGCAAACGCTTCTTCATCGCCTTCACACTGCTGTGCATCGCCTGTATCGCGCTGTTCACGACGCTCGGGCCGGGCATGGTGTTGCGCGGATTCGCCCTCATCGCGCTCGCGAACTTCGGCTTCGAGAGCTCGCAGATCTACTATAACGCGTACTTACCGGACATCGCGCCGCCGGACCGGCTGGGGACCGTCTCGGGCCTGGGCTTCGGCATCGGCTACCTGGGATCGATCGCCGGCCTGATCGTTGCGCTCCCGCTCGTCAACGCGCGGCAATTCGATTTGCTGTGGCTCCTCGTCGCGGCCTTTTTCGCCGTGTTCTCGATTCCCGCGTTCCTAGCGTTGCCGGGGGACCGGCCGCGCCCCGAGACGACCTTCAACATCCGGCGGATTTTCCGGGACGTCCTGGCGAATCGCGACCTGCGTCGCTTTCTGCTCGCGTACTTCGTCTACTTCGATGGCGTAGAGACCACGATCGTATTCTCGGGCATCTTCGCGGTGACGACCCTCAAATTCACGACACCCGAGGTCATCAAGCTGTTTCTCGCTGTGCAATTCTCCGCCCTGACGGGGGCGTTGCTCCTGGCGCGCCCCACCGATCGGTGGGGCCCCAAGCGCGTGATCACGCTGACGCTGCTGCTGTGGATCGGTGTGTCGGTCGGCGCCTACTTCGCGCAGACGAAGTCGACGTTCGTGGCCGTGGCGGTCACCGCCGGGCTCGGCCTGGGGTCGATCCAGGCCGCGAGCCGGGCGCTGATGGCCTCGCTCATCCCCCCGGGAAAGGAGTCGGAGCTGTTCGGGTTCTACGCCCTGTGCGGGAAATCGTCGTCAGTGCTTGGCCCGCTCGTGTTCGGCGCCGTGTCCTATCTCCTGGGCGGCGACCAACGCACGGCCGTCGTGTCGGTCGGGCTGTTCTTCGTCGTGGGCCTGGTGCTGCTGCAGCGCGTCAGGCCAGCTTCGCGTCCATCGTGATTTCGACGTTGCCCTGCAACGCCTTCGACACCGGGCAATTCTTCTTCGCGCCCTCGGCCGCCTGAAGGAACGCGGCCTGGTCGATGCCCGGGACCT